>Ga0209683_10000676_pt1 | contig 13198 bp, 9 predicted proteins | sample DOMMetBare2Fresh_FD_187474 | JGI IMG/M metagenome (GOLD analysis project Ga0209683, IMG submission 187474) | Wetland sediment microbial communities from St. Louis River estuary, USA, under dissolved organic matter induced mercury methylation -... | ecosystem: Environmental > Aquatic > Freshwater... | reverse complement strand
CGTTTGCGAGAAAAAAAACTCGCCTCTAAAATTGTACTTCACCCCGCGGCGGTGTCAATGCCCACCTCGGCGTGGAGGACGCCGCCGGACTACTCAAGTTCGAACTCGGCCGAGCGAACCGTGGACTTGTTGCCCGCCGAGTCCACCGCCGTCAAGTCGACCCGGTAGGCGCCGGGTTCGAGCGCGCCGACCGGCAGCCTGACGCCCAAGGGGACTGTTGCGCTCTTGCCCCCGGCCGGAAGGAGCGCCTTGGAGAGGCCAGAGTCGTATTTCTGTTCCCCGGTCTTGCGGTCCGATACGCGGTATTGGAAAGAGATCTCCGGTGGGTTCGGAGTGAGGAGCAGGGAGTCATACACTTCAACGTAAACGACGGCGGTGTCTGTTTTCTTGAAGCGGTTTGCGCCGGCGGGTACTATCTGCATGCCGCGCGTCACCAGAGGTGTCCGGTCCTCGAGCAGTGGCGCTCCCGCTTCAACGGCGCGGAATAGGGTGTTGCTCAGAGCCAGGCTGCTCAGGGCAAATTGCTTGCCGTCATAGGGATCGATGACGAGGGGCGCCTCCAGCTTTCCGAAGCTCTCCTTGCCTGAGGTGAGCGCGACTTTCAGGACGTACTGTCCGGAAGCCATCTCAAACTGGTCTTCGTAGTGGAACGGCCTCGCCGCGAAGGCTTCCAGTTGTGTATTGCTGTCGAATTCCAGGTTCACGGCGTCGCTGAAGCGGGCTGCCACTGCCCCGTCGGGCTTGTAGGCGATTCCCAGGACGTTCACGGCCGCACGGAGTTTCCCTTTCTGCTTCTCGAAGGGAATCGCCCTGGCGGCGAGGTCGATGACCAGATTGACGCGGGCCGTGTTGCGCGACGTGTAGAAGAACGGAGCAGCGATGGCGCCGGTCAGATCTCCCGCCGCCGGGCCGGCCAGCCGCTGCTCCATTTGCTTGGCCCGTGCGGTTCCGGCGAGCGGGTCGACGGGCGCCACGTTGCAGTAGGCGCTGCGGGCCCGGACAACCGCACCGCTTCGATTTACCTTCACGCGCAAATTGTGGCAGCTTCCGTCGTCGGATTGGGCCGGCGCAAAGCCGAGCATGTAGTACTCGTTCTGTTCTCTGCCGGCTTTCTCGAGACCCTTGAACAGATCATTCGTGTTGATGGTCAAGAAGCCGCCGGTGCCTTTTGCCAACGCAGAGAGGACGAGATGGGAGTCGTCGTTTGTTGGGAACCGCATGAGTGAATCCTGCGGAGATTGAGGACCGGACTGCGGAGTGGGGCGCGTATCGGTGGTGGAGGAACTGCCAGAGCTTGTCCCCGTTCGTGTTCCCGTCCCTGTCCCTGTTCCTGTTCCCGTCCCTGTTCCCGTCCCTCCGCCGCCTTGGCCGCCACCCTGGCCTCCGCCTTGACCTCCACCCTGACCACTTCCACCGCCTCCTTGACTCTCCTCGGTTGAGGAACTCGTGAATCGGAAGACTGGAGTGCTGGAAGCGCTCGGCGCGAACTGTCTGGGGAGGAAGAATGACCGGCTGTCGGCGCCCGATATCCCGCCACCAGACGATCCCGAGAGCCCACGGACATCCACGGGGTACAGCGCGACATTGGCCCTGTTGCACATGTTGATGGCAGCGGTCATTTCGGTCCGGCTGTCGCCGATCGTCGTCAGTCCTGAGGTGAAAATCACAACCGTTTTGCGGCCGGGCAGCGCCGCCAGATTCTTTGCCAGCGACCTCAAACTGATAAAGGCGGTGCGTGAGTATAAAGACGCTTCCTCAACGCCGATTCGCCGCGCGCTGGTCCCCATCTGTCCCGTGGTCGCGCCGAGATTCTGCTGTACGGGCGCCGGGCCTTTCAGGGAGCTCGCGGCTTGCTTCAGCCGGGCCGCATCGAATGTGAAGTTCTGCGCGACGTAAGAGGCGCCGCCAAAGTTCACCACCGCCATCAAGCTGTCGGGACCGATGTTGGCATCGATGAACCTCAGCGCAGCCTGGCGCGCCCTGGTCTGGTCGATCGGCTGCATCGTCGAGTTGTCAAAAAACAGGACGATATAGCGGCTGGCTGACCTGGTCGGTTCGCCGGAATCTCCTTCGAACCAGAAGCTGGTGATGGCACGCTCCTCCCCGTCCTCCCAAACACGAAAATCCTGCGCGGTCAGACCGCGAACGGGGTTTCCCTTCTTGTCGGTGACGACCGCGTCTACGAGGACGAGCCGCGTCTCCGCCCGGATGACAGGACCGGCCGCTTCCTGCGCCCCCGGCTGCTGAGCGCGCCCTGCTACGCAAGCCAGAACAGCGAGACCAATCCCAATCGCGTTGCGCGAGGACGTCACAAGCGCCGCCTAGTACGGAATGTCCGCCACACTGCTCTGCGCAGCCATCGCCTGGCCCTCAGCGTCGCGCACAACCAGCCGGACCAGATAGGTTCCGGGCTTCAAGTCGAAGCTCGTTTTGACGGCGATCTGCGGCCCTTGCCCGGCCTCGATCGTAGTGTCGCGCAACCGCATCTCCACCAGCTTTTGCACTGCCTCAACGTAGTTGCCCTGACGGTCGAACAAAGCTGTGACGATCGTCAGGCTGTTCCGGTTTCGCCCGTCTATCTTGCGGTACTTCAGATGCTTCACGTCCATGCGGGCGACGATCGAGAGCTTGGCGGCCGTCTCGCTGACCTTGAAGAACTGGGTTTTCAGCTCGACCGGGATATCGTGTATCTCCTCGCGGGAGAAGAGGGCGTCTTCAATCTCCTGTTTGGCGGTCTGGGCCGGATCGGTTTCGATCTTGGGAGCGTAGTAACCGCGGCGCGCCCTGATCGAGGCGCCGCGCAAGCCCTTCACGGTGATCTTCAGCGCGTGGAAACTACCGTCGGATTTCAGGCCCTCCGGCGAGAAACCCAACAAGTAACGATATTCCGGGGGCGCAGCGAGAAGGTTGAACCCACGATCCAGGTCGTTGCTGTTATGAAAGAAGTCGCCGCCGGTACCGTCCGCCAGCGAACCGAGAGCGTCGGCTTGCATGGATGCAGAGGCGCTATCGTAATTGGCCTTTCTGACCATCATCAGCGCATCGGTCGACAAGACGCGCTTAGCAGTGCTGCCGCCCGGCTCCACAACATACAGGCCGCGGGCGTCCAATGCGCTGATCCGCACGTTGGACTGGATGGCGCGGTCAATCACTTCACCCAGACTGGAGTAGTCGTTTGGTGTGAGGAACCCTGGGGAAACGACGATCACCGCTCGCTGCCCCGGCAACACCGCCATCCGGCGCACCACATTCCGCAGGCAGCCCAGGGCCAGACGGGATTCGGCGTCCCCGGCCGCCAAGGCGCGGTTCGCTGCACCTTTCGCTGCGTCCGTGGCGAACGCCACGGCTCCGGGAACGCCGGGGTCGAGGCCCAGACACGCAAGCGCCTCGTCGATCGCGATGGCCAATGCCTGCTTGTCGTCCTTATTGAGGATCATGTCGGCCAAGTAGTGACTGACGTCGGGGCACTCAACAGTTGCGTTGCTCGCACCGCTCAAGCGAAGATGGGAGAGCGTTTCACGCAGCTTGGGGCGGTCGTCTGTGAAATCGAGCGCTGTGCGGCCGGACGTTGTGAAAATGCCCGCCCTGGCAGAAGATTCCAGCGTGTCCAGAAGCCGTCCGGCTGCGTCCCGCGAGCGAGCTAGGTCGGCGAACTCCAGGTGAATGTCGTCGAACACGTACGCAATAAAGCGCTCTGGAACGGCATCCGGGGTTGTGTCGCTTGTGAGGTCGCCAGCGCGTTTCGCGGCGGCGGCCGGGCCGGCGGTTGGCTTGGCAGCCCGCGTTTCTACCGAAAACTTCGTGATGACCTGCGCTTTTCCGCGATCGAAAAGCTGGAAATCTTCGCGCTGGAGATTGCCGGCGGCGCGGCCCTGGCGGTCGCGAACCACCACGGGCGCCAGCACCAGGTTCGTTCTGACCCGGAACGTCGCCGGCTCGTCCCGGGTGACGGCTTCGGCCTGGCCCGGATCTGGCGCGGGCTGCTGCGCGAACCCACTGGCCGCCCAAACCACGAAACAAATGAGACGACGAGGTAAGAGCGGGAAATGCACCCATCAATCATACTGCACGGTCCGAACGCCCCGAAGAGGCGACCAGCAGCTGCTGCTACCGGAAAAAGCCGGTTATGTTTCGTCGAGTCCACATTGGAGACTGTCGTTCACCCCGAGCGTTCCTTCGATGCTGCATTCCGCCGATAGCGACCGCGAAGCGACCGATGGCGGGAAGCGCCCGGCGCCGCCTCACAATGAGATCGATGTCGTCGTACAGCGAGCCGCGGAAGCCGAGGCGCTGCTGGCGTCCGCTGAGTTCCGGGACGCTTGGCGGGCGTTATATGAAGGCTGCCCATGGGCGACGGTCTTCCAGTCTCCCGAATACACCGAGGCTGGCTTCAGTGCGACGGCGGAGTTCGTGGAGCCCGTATTGGTGACCGGGCGCGCGCCGGATGGGACATTGAAAGGCGTCCTGGCGCTCGGCTTCGATCGGGAGTTGCGCCGGCTCATGCCCGGTTTTGCGGGAGACGAGTACAAGGCCTGGATCGCGGCCCCCGAGTATGGCGCAGGTTTCGCCGCCTCAGCCATAGCGAAACTCCGGAGCGCATTTCCCGGCCAGACAATCGATCTCCTCTGCCTCCCTCCCGGAACGCCGCTCGGCTGGCTCGAAACGCCCGGCGGCCGCCTTTGCTCCGCCGTGATCGTCCCCTGGCCGCTGGCCGACACTGTGTCGAGCAAGGCTTCCGAATCGCTACGCCGGAAGGCGCACAAGCTGAACCGCATGTCTCGCCAGGGGGAGATCCGGTTCGAGGTAATGGACGACCCCAGCCAGGTCTCGGCCGCCCTCAACTCCATATTGCCGGCCTTTCGGTTGCGTCAGGCGGCGCTCTCCGGCGCTATGCCGTGGGACGAGCGCCACGAATTCGAAGCGTGGCTGAGCGGCGCGCGGGCGCTCCTTCCGATGCGAACGCCGCGCCGCAAGGAGACCTGATGGATCGCCATGGATGGCTCCAGCACGCACTCGACAGGCTACGGTCTGAACCACTGTCGGCGGCGCCGAAGCTGCTGGCCAACGGGATCAAACGCCGCCTCTGGAACAAAACGGAGGTCAGGCTCTACGTCTACGCCGCCGAACGAATCCAAGACCTGCCGAACCCGCAATTCCTTCGCCGGGATTGCTGGGCGGATGTCGAGCTGTACGAGCGGACCTGGTGGCACCAGCAGCCCAAGGAAGTCTTCCTCGAACACGCCCGGCGGGCGCTCGCGTCCGGGAGTCACATTTACACCCTGGCCGAAGGCGGCGCGCTCTTGCACTATGGCTGGCTGACGGAACGGGTCCCAATCGCTCGCGAAGGAGGCGTGGGACTTGGCGCGGAGTTGCCTCCGGAGAGCGCGTCCCTGTTCGATTTCTTCACCCACCCTGGCGCCCGCGGACGCGGCATCTACCGGAACTCGCTGCATCACGTGTTGCACGAGAGCGTCGAGCTGGCGGGCGCCCGCCAGACCTACATTTCAGTCTTGGCCGACAACGCCATCTCGCGGCGCGTCATCGAAAGCGTCGGCTTCGAGTACCGCATGAGCCTGATCCGCGAGCGCCGGCTGGGATTCGTACGCAGGTACGCGCTTCCGCCCGACTTGGGAGTTCGGGTGTGCCCGCTGGAGTCGCTTCCGGAAGCCGGCGGATAAGCCGTCCGTAACCTGCGCAAGTCAAGCTTCGAACAGGTTCGGTAGAATTGGGTTTATCATGTCAGATCCCGGTCAGGAGTTTTATCGAATCCAGAAGCTGCCTCCCTATGTGTTCGCCGTGGTCAACGAGCGGAAGGCGCAATTGCGCGCTCAGCAGCTCGACGTAGTTGACTTGGGCATGGGGAACCCCGATGGCGAAACGCCCGCGCTGGTTGTGAAGAAGTTGATCGAGGCCGCTCAGGATCCTCGAAACCACCGTTATTCGGTTTCGAAGGGCATCCCGCGTCTGCGGCAGGAGATCGTGAAGCGGTACCAGACCAACTACGGTGTGACGCTCGATCCGGACAAGGAAGCCATCGTCACGATGGGCGCCAAGGACGCACTCGCGCATCTGATGTTCGCCGTGATCGGCCCGGGGGACACGGTCGTATCGCCGAATCCAGCCTATCCGATTCACCAATGGGGCGTTGTGATGGCCGAGGGACGCGCGTGCATGCTGCCGATGCCGAACCCGGCGGAATTCCTGAACCGGCTCGTGGACTTGTTCCGCACAGCGGCGGAGAAGCCAAAGCTGATCCTGATCTCGTTTCCACACAATCCCACAACGCATTGCGTCGACCTGGATTTTCACAAGGCGGTGATCGCGCTGGCCCGCGAATACGGCGCGATGGTCCTGCACGACTTCGCTTACGCCGACCTGGGCTTCGACGGCTATCGCCCGCCCAGTATCCTTCAAGTCGAAGGGGCCAAGGATGTCGCCGTGGAGATCTTCACTATGTCGAAGAGCTACAACATGGCGGGCTGGCGGGTCGGCTACTGTCTTGGCAATCCCAAGATGATCGCGGCGCTCGCGCGCATCAAGAGCTACCTGGACTACGGCGTCTTCCAGCCGATCCAGATCGCCTCGATTCTCGCGCTGCGGGAGTGCGAGCTCGAAACCAAGCGGATCTGCGCGGTATATCAGAAGCGGCGCGACGTGCTGGTGGATGGCCTCAACCGGGCCGGATGGCCGGTGACGCCGCCACGGGGGTCCATGTTCCTCTGGGCGCCGATTCCGGAGCGCTTCCGTGACCTCGGGTCGCTCGAATTCTCGAAGCTGCTGCTCGAGAAGGCGCTGGTGGCGGTCTCCCCGGGTATCGGTTTCGGACCCATGGGCGAGGGCCACGTGCGCTTCGCGCTGGTCGAAAACGAGCACCGCACGCGCCAGGCCACACGCTCGATCAAGCAGTTTCTCGCCCGCGGCTGAGGTCGCATATAATGGCTGCCGTGCCCAAAGCGCAGGTCCCGGTCCTCTTGGATCTGTGGCAGGTCCGATCGTCCGATCTGGAGCCGATGATCGAGGAGGAGATCCGCACTTGGCGCGCGGAACTCGATTGGGACTTCCACGCTTCGGCGGAGCTGGTCCGGCGGTTCGTCGATGTGCATGCGCTGAACGGGTACGCGCTGCTGATGGGCGATGACGTCGCCGGCTATGCGTACTACGTCTGCGAGGAACACAAGGGATTGGTGGGCGATCTGTACGTGCGGTCGGAATACCGCACGGCGGACAACGAGCACCGCCTGCTGGGGGCGGTGATCGATCACCTGCTGCGGGCGCGGTACGTGCGGCGCATCGAAGCGCAGTTGATGCTCGCGCGGAGTTTGCAGACGCGGCTGTTGCCGGGTTCAGAGCACTCGCGATCCTATCTGCGCAACTTCATGTCGGTGAATGCGGCCTCGGTTGTGTCGTTGCCGCCGCGCCAGCTCGAGGGCGTGGCGCTGGATCGCTGGACGGAACGGTGGCAGGACGAGACCGCGCACCTGATCGCATCCGCGTACCGCGGTCATATCGATAGCGAGATCAACGATCAGTATCGTTCGCCGTCCGGCGCGCGGCGTTTTCTGTACAACATCGTGCAGTATCCGGGCTGCGGCTCGTTTTACGAACCTGCCGCCGCGGTTGCCATCCACGCAGGCAGCGGACGGCTGTGCGGCGTGTCGCTCACGAGCATGGTGGCGCCGAACTCGGGTCACGTCACGCAGATTTGCGTGGCGCCATCGGTGAAGGGCCGCGGCGTCGGCTACGAGTTGCTGCGCCGGTCCGTGCACGAGCTCGCCGAAGGCGGAGCGAATAACATCAGCCTCACGGTGACCGCCGCCAACGCCGGCGCGGTGCGCCTCTATGAGCGCGTCGGCTTCCGCACGATTCAGCGCTTCCCGGCGTTTGTCTGGGAAGGGTTCTAGGGAGCTGTCCCGGCCTACAGCAACGCTTTGATCTCCGCCGCCAGCCGTTCGATGTCGGCTTCGTTGTTGTAGAAGTGGGCGGAGATACGCAGATTGTTGTAGCGGTGGGAGACCAGGATGCCACGCGCTTTAAGGGCCTGCGTGAGTTCGGCGGCGGGGCGGACGAAGCGGGCTGCAACGATCGGCGAGCGGAAGTGCGGGGACTCGTCGGCGAGAAGGCGCGCCCCCAAGTCTCTCAGCCGGCCTCGCAGGCTCTCCACCAGTTCCATCGCGCGCGCCTCGATCGACGCTGGGCCGAGATCCAGAAGCATCCCCACTGAAGCTTCCATCCCGTAGAGCAGGGCCGAGGGCAGCATGCCGCCCTCGTACTTCTCGGCGGAGGAGACGAATTCGGGCGCGCCCTGGTGCAGGTTGCCGACTTCGCGCCAGCCGCGGTGGCTTCGCCAGCCCACCACGTTCGGCGCGAGGCGCTCGCGCAACCCGGGCCCTACGTACATGAACGCGGCGCCGTTGGGCGAGAGAAGCCACTTGTAACCATGCACCACATAAAGGTCCGGCCGAATCGCCCCGGCGTCGAACTGCAGCGCGCCGAGGCTCTGCGTCCCATCGACGAAAAGCAGCGCTCCCTTCTGCCGCGCCCGTTCGGCGATTTCCGCGAGTGGCGGCCGGAAGCCGTTGCCGTAGTTCACCTCGCTTAGCATCACCAGACGCGTGCGGCTGTCGATCGCATCCAGGAACCCTTCCCAGGCGGATTCCACAAACTCAACGCCCTGTCGCGGCATGAGCGCAGGGTGATAGATGCTGTCCGGGAACTCGTTTGTGAAAGTGACGATGCGGTCGCCGGGTCTCCAGTCGAGGCCGCCCATGACCAGGCCGACTGCCGTGCACGCGTTCGGAATGAACGCGATATCGGCGGGCTCGGCGTGGATCAGCCGCGCCAGCAGGCCGCGCAAGCGGTCGGCGTCGTCGAACCAGGAAAGGAAATCCGAGCAGGCCAGCTCGTCGCGCCGTGCGAAGTGCCGTGTCATCGCCTCAGTCGCGCGCATCGGCATCTGGCCGAATGTCGCTGTGTTCAGGTAGGTCCAGCGCGCGAGCGGCGGGAACTCGGCCCGCACCTCCGCCCAGTTAACGGGTGGCATCGATCGCCTTTCGGATCTCGGCCGCGGCCGCCCCGGCTTCTATATCGACCTTCTGCCGCGTGCGGCGATCCACCAGTTCCACCAAGCCCTGCGTGACTTTCTTCCCCACCGTGATGCGATAGGGTGCGCCAATCAGATCGGCGTCCTTGAACTTCACGCCGGGGCGTTCGTCACGGTCGTCCAGAAGAGCGTCCACGCCGAGCGCCCGGCACGCGTCGTAGATTTCCACCGCGGTCTTGCTCTGCGTGGCGTCGGCGTTGTTCACCGGCGTGACTATCACGTGGAACGGAGCGATGGAGGCCGGGAGCGACATGCCGTCGGCGTCGGCGTACAGCTCCACAGCCGACGTAAGAATGCGCTCGATCCCTATGCCATAGGATCCCATGATGGGCGTGACCTCCTGGCCTTCGGAATTGAGCGCGCGAAGTCCCATCGCCTCCGAGTAACGATAGCCCAGCTTGAAGATGTGGCCGATCTCGATCGTCTTCGATAGCGCGATCGCGCCGCCGCACCGGGCGCAAGCGTCGCCGGCGGCGGCTTGGCGCAGGTCGTGACACTCGGCGGCGAAATCCTCGCCCGGTGTGACGTGGCGCAGATGGTAGTCGTCCTTGTTCGCGCCCGCGATCAGGTTGCGCCGCCCCTCGAGCGCAACGTCGGCCACAATCCGCAAATTCCTGACGCCAACCGGTCCCAGCGATCCCGCCTCGGCGCCGAACCAGCCGGCCAGTTCGTGTGGATGGGCGGGACGAAACTCTTTCGGCTTCAGAGCGGCGGCGAATTTCGTCTCGCTCAACTGGTGGTCGCCACGCAGCAACACGAGCACCGGGACGCCGTCGGCCACCATCACGAAGCTCTTGATAACGGAGGTCTCGGGGGCGCCGGCAAACTCGGCCACCTCGGCGATGGTCTTCTTGCCCGGCGTGTGAAATTCCTCGGGGGTCAGGTCGCCACCCGGATCGGCGGCCGCGGCCGGCGTGGGGCGCGACATAGCCTTCTCCAAATTGGCGGCATATCGGCATTGCGGGCACTCCGCCACCCAATCCTCGCCGGCGGGCGACTTCACCATGAACTCGTGCGACTGGCTGCCGCCCATGGCGCCCGAGTCCGCCTCTACCGCGAGAAACTCCAGACCGCAGCGCCGAAAGATGCGGCAGTAGGCTTCGTAGTGCTTCTTGTAGGCGGCGTCCAAACCCGCGGCGTCCATGTCGAACGAGTAGGCGTCCTTCATGATGAACTGGCGGACGCGCATGAGGCCGGAGCGCGGACGCGGCTCGTCGCGAAACTTGGTTTGGATTTGATACCAGATCTGCGGGAACTGCTTGTAGCTGCGCAGCGCCCCGCGCGCGATCGCGGTCATGATCTCTTCCGCGGTCATGCCCAGGCACAGGTCGTGGCCGTTACGGTCTTTGAGCCGGAACATATCGTGGCCCATGATGTCCCAGCGGCCGGATTCGCGCCAGACCTCGGCGGGATGCAGCGCCGGAAGGAGCATCTCCTGGGCGCCCGTTGCGTCCATCTCCTCGCGCACGATCGCAATGATGCGATTCAGCGATCGCTGCGCCAGGAATAGGTAGCTGTAGATACCGGCCGCCAGCTGGCGGACATAACCCGCTCGCAGCAGTAACTTGTGGCTGACGACCTCGGCTTCGGCGGGGTCCTCCCGCAGAGTAGGGATAAACGCTTGGCTCCAACGCATCGAGTGTGTCCAAACAGGGGGAAGAGTCCGGCCTGAGCCTTAAATCTTAACATGTTAGAATGGCTATTTCTTTTATGAAGATCGCCATAGGCGCCGACCATGCTGGCTTCCAACTGAAAACGGAACTTCGCCAGTACCTGCAGACCACCGGGCACGAAGTCATCGACGAAGGGACGCACTCGCCCGACTCTTGCGACTACCCGGATTTCGCGCTAGCCGTTGCGCGCAGAGTGGCGGCGGGGGCGGCTGACCGTGGCATCCTGGTGTGCTCCACCGGGGTTGGAATGTCGATCGCCGCCAACAAGGTGCCGGGGATTCGCGCCGCGCTGGGCACGACTCCCGACGAGGTTTTTCTTGTCCGCTCACACAACGACGCCAACGTGCTGACTCTCGGGGCGCGCTACCTCGAGGAGGGCGGCGCCGAGAACCTGGTCTACACGTTCCTGAGCACGGACTTCGATGGGGGAAGACATAGCCGGCGTCTGTCCAAGATCAGCGCGGTGGAGATGGGAGACGGGGCGGCGGCGCCGGCGGAGGAGGGAAGGAGCAGCATGAGCGAACAGGATCGGTTGTCCCGGCCGCTGGCCGTGGTGGATCCGGAGGTCTATCAAGCCATTCGCAGCGAGCTGAGCCGGCAGAACTCGCGGCTCGAGCTGATCGCCAGCGAAAATTTCACCTCCGAGGCGTCGCTCGAGGCCGCCGGCAGCGTCTTCACGAACAAGTACGCCGAAGGATATCCGGGCAAGCGCTACTACGGCGGCTGTGACTTCGCAGACGTAGTGGAGACCCTGGCGCGGGACCGCGCCAAGAAGCTGTTCGCCGCCGATCACGCCAACGTGCAGCCGCACTCGGGCGCGCAGGCCAATATGGCCGCCTACATGGCCGTCATCCAGCCCGGCGACACCATCCTCGGGATGAACCTGTCGCATGGCGGCCACCTGACGCACGGCCACCACCTGAACTTCTCGGGCAAGCTCTACAAGGTGATCCCGTACGGCGTGCGGCGCGAGGACGAGATCATCGATTACGACGAGCTGGCGCGGCTGGCGGCTGAGCATAAGCCCAAGCTGATCGTCGCCGGCGGCAGCGCTTACCCGCGCATCATCGACTTCGCGAGGTTCCGCCAGATTGCCGACTCGGTCGGCGCGCTCCTGATGGTCGACATGGCGCATTTCTCGGGGCTCGTGGCGGCGGGCCTGCACCCCAACCCCTGCCAGTGGGCCGATATCGTCACCTCCACCACGCACAAGACGCTGCGCGGACCGCGCGCGGGGATTATTCTCTGCCGCGAACAGTACGCGGCCGCGATCGACAAGGCGGTTTTTCCCGGAGTGCAGGGCGGACCGTTGGTGCACATCATCGCCGCCAAGGCGGTCTGCTTGCTCGAAGCGATGCAGCCGGAATTCGTCGAGTATCAGAAGCAGGTGCTTGCCAACGCGAAAGCGCTGGCGGCCGGCTTGGCCGAGGCCAAGTTCCGCATCGTCTCGGGCGGCACGGATACGCACCTGCTGCTGGTGGACGTGTTCTCCCAGGGCCTGCGCGGCAAAGAGGCGGAGAAGGCGCTCGACGACGCGTACATCACCGCCAACAAGAACACAATTCCTTTTGACCAGAACCCGCCGCTCAACCCGAGCGGTATACGGCTGGGCAGCCCTGCGGCCACCACGCGCGGCTTCCGCGAAAAGCAGATGCAGGAAGTAGCCTGCCTGATCGCCGAAACACTGCGGAATATCGCTTCCGAGGACGCGCGGGCCGCCGTGCGCGCTCGCGTCCAGGCCCTCACGAAGGAGTTCCCGCTGTACGCTTGGAAGGCGGGAGCGCGGGGCTGATCTCGATCGCGGCGCGAAGACCCCCCGGCGCGGGAATCCAGGCATGCCTCTCAGGATCGTCATAGACGTCCGGCGCATCGGCGATTTCGGCGTAGGAACCTACATCCGGAATCTGCTGCACGCCCTCGGCGGTCTGGACAGCGACAACCAGTACTTTCTGGTCGCTCTCCGGGAGCGCGAGCCCGAGCTGGCCGGGCTGCCGGCCAATTTTCAGACCGTCGTTTATCCGCGCGAGGACAAACACTGGATCAACCAGTTCTCGTTCTATTTCTTCGTCAAGGAACTGGCGCCGGACCTGGTGCACATGCCGCTCAACGTGATCCCGTTGCTGATGCCGCGGCCCTACGTTGTCACCATACACGACATGAGCAGCCTGTTTTTCGGCCAGCGCTGGCAGATGCGCCGGGATTTCCGCATGTACCTGTTTCGCCGCGGCCTGCTGCGGGCGGAACGGGTGATCGCCGTCTCGGCCGCCACCCGCCGCGACGTCGAGAACCTGATGGGCGTCCCCTCCCACCGCGTGCGGCAGATCTACGACGCGCCCGATCCCCGCTTCCTGCGCGAGACCGATCCGCAAGAGGAGCGCGAGGCCGGCCGCCAGCAGATCCTCGAACGCTATCAGATCAACTACCC
>Ga0209683_10000675_pt1 | contig 13227 bp, 10 predicted proteins | sample DOMMetBare2Fresh_FD_187474 | JGI IMG/M metagenome (GOLD analysis project Ga0209683, IMG submission 187474) | Wetland sediment microbial communities from St. Louis River estuary, USA, under dissolved organic matter induced mercury methylation -... | ecosystem: Environmental > Aquatic >... | reverse complement strand
TTCTGCTGGTTGCCGCCGGAGAGCGCGCCCACCCGCTGGCCCAGGCCACGCATCCGTACTCCGAGCCGCTTGTCGACCGCGCCGGCGCGGTCGGCCTGACCGCGACGATCGACCAGCCCGTACCGGGCGCTCGACATGAGCGTCGCATACCCGAGGTTCTCCTGGACCGAGGCACCGAGCACGAGACCGAACGCCTTCCGGTCCTCGGGAACGAGGCCCACGCCAGCGGCGATGGCCGCCGCGATTCGCCCCTTGGGCAGTGACCTTCCCCCGACCGTGACCGTCCCGGTGTCGTAGGAGTCGGCGCCTGCGATCGCCCGGACCACCTCGGTGCGACCGGCACCGACGAGGCCGGCGATGCCCAGGACCTCTCCCGCGCGAACCTCGAAGGAGACATCCGTGAAGGAGCCCTTCCGGGTGAGGCCCTCGACGGTGAGCAGGGGCTCCTGGGGTGGGGTGGCGCGACGGGGGAACTGCTCGTCGATGCTCCGGCCCACCATGAGGCGGACGAGCTCCGGCTCGGGGGTGGTGGCGGGAACCTCGGCGACGAACCGGCCGTCGCGGATGACGGTCACGCTGTCACCGATCGCGGCGATCTCGTCGAGGTGATGGGAGATGAACACCATCCCGACGCCCTCCGAACGGAGCTGGCTGACCACGCCGAAGAGATGCTCGATCTCGTGCCTGGTCAGCGATGCCGTCGGCTCGTCGAGGATGAGCAGGCGGGCCTTGAGACTGAGTGCCTTCGCGATCTCGACCAGCTGTTGTCGCGCGATGCCGAGCGCGCCGGCCGGGGTCCGCGGATCAATGTGCAGCCCGACCGTCGTCAGTGCCTCGGTCGCGAGGCGATACATCTCGCCCTTGTCGACGAGGCCGAACCGCCGTGGCAGCCGGCCCATCATGATGTTCTCCGCGACACTCAGGCTCGGCACGAGCTGCAGCTCCTGGTGGATCGTGGCGATGCCGAGGGCCTCCGATGCCTTCGTGTCCGGGATGCGCGTGGGGTGGCCGTCGACGATGATCTGACCGCTGCTCGGCTCATGGACGCCCGCCACCATGTTGATGAGGGTGGACTTGCCGGCTCCGTTCTCGCCCAGGAGGACCTGAATCCTGCCCTTGTGGACGTTGACGGTGACGTCATCCACAACGGTGATCGGACCGAAGCGTTTGCTGACGTGGTCCAGGGTGAGAATCGGCTGGTCACTCATCGGCGGTCCTGCCCTTCCGGTATGAGGTGCAGGTGCGTCCTGGGACCGTTTGGAGGCTTGAGAGGTAACCTACGAGGCGCCGCCGGCGCTCGGCAAGATCCGCGCACGACGAGCCTGGTCGGCAGGACGACGGACGCGGGGCGCTCCCCGCGGATGACCGCCACCAGGGCTTCCCCCGCCAGACGCCCCATGGCCTCGGCGTCCTGGTCGATGACGGTCAGTCCGGGATCGAACAGGCTGGCATACGGCAGGTCGTCGAACGCGATCACCGAGACGTCCCGGCCGACTCGCAGCCCCAGTTCCTTCAAGGCCACCAGAGCCCCGACCCCCATCAGGCTGTCGGCCGCGATGAGGGCCGTGGGCGGGTTCGCCTGCGACATCAGCAGGTGGGCCCCGGCTTCTCCGCTGCGGGACTGGAAGTCGCCCTGGGCGACGAGCTCGGGCGGCTGGGGTATGCCGGCGTCACGGGCTTCGCGCAGGAAGACCACCAGCCGCTCCCGGCCGGTGGAGGTGGCCTGGGGCCCGGCGATGAAGCCGATGCGGTCGTGGCCGAGCGATCGAAGGTGGGAGAGGGCCTCCCGCAGCCCCTGGCGGGAGTCGCTCGTGACGGAGGGGACGTCCAGACCGTCGATGGTCCTGTCGACGAAGACCACCGGCAGGCCGGAGGCGACGATCTCGGTGAGCGACCCGGTCCCATCGCCCTGCGGGGCCACGAGGAGCCCGTCGATCCGGTGCGAGACCATCCCGCGCAGGTAGGTGTCCTGCTGCTGCACGGACTCGTCGGCGTTGGCCAGCAGCGTCACATAACCGTTCTCGAGGGCGACCATCTCTGCCGCTCGTGCGATCTCGGCGAAGAAGGGGTTGCGGATGTCGGATACCAGCACCCCGATCGTGCTGCTGCGCGAAGAGCGCAGGGAGCGAGCATGCGCGTTCAGCTGGAACCCCAGCTGGCTGACGGCCATCCGGACGCTGTCAACGTTGGCCGGCGAGACGTTCTTGTGGCCGTTGAGGACGCGCGAGGCCGTGCCCAGGGAGACGCCCGCGGCAGCCGCGACGTCGCGAATCGTCGGGCGCGCCGCTCTCACGCCGGCTGCCATGGCCACCCTCCTTCGCGCGACATGGAAACGTTTCACTGGAAACGTTTCATGGAGTGTTGCACATCCACCGGGGAGTTGACCACCCGCCCGGCTGCACACCACCTCAGGAGCGGTGTGAGCCCGTGGGCTGCCCCTGGCGCAGCTCGACACGGCTGCCGCCGATCTCGTTGGCACCACGATGGATCAGCGACAGCAGCGGCCCTGACCCGCGCAGTCGAACGTCAGGCCTGCAGGGGCCGGCGTCACAGGTGGTGGCGCTGGTCCTTCTTGCTCTGCAGGTACTCGACGTGGGCCTGCCGGGTGCTCTCAAGGCGTGCTGTCTGTGAGACCGGGACGTCCCACCACGCCGAAGCCGGCGGGTTGGGCCCATAGAGGTCGGTCTCGATGTGGATGAGCGTCGTGCGGGTGGACGCCGCGGCCCGCCTGTAGGCATCGCGGAACTCCCCGATGGTGTGGACCTCCAGGACGTCGGCACCGAAGCCGCGGGCACTGCCGGCCAGGTCGAGGGGAGCGCGCTCGCCGTCGAGGCGGCCCGAGTCGGTGTCACGCATTCGGTAGCTCGTGCCGAACCGCTGCGAGCCGCGAGACTCTGACAGGCCACCGATGGACGCGAAGCCGTGGTTCTGGAGCAGCACGATGATGACCTTGAGGTTCTCGGACACGATCGTGGCGATCTCCTGCGGCAGCATCTGGTAGGAGCCGTCCCCGACGATCGCGACCACCTCGCTGTCGGGTGCGGCCAGCTTCGCGCCCATCGCGGCCGGGATCTCGTACCCCATGCACGAGTAGCCGTACTCGAGGTGGTACTGCTTCGGGGAGCGCGCCCGCCACAGCGCCTGCAGGTCACCGGGCATCGACCCGGCTGCGTTGATGAGGATGTCGTCGTCGCCCATGAGCTCGTTGAGCGCCCCGAGGACCTCGGTCTGCGCGGGCAGCGGCTCGTTGTCCCGATGGAAGCACTCGTCGGTGACCTTCGCCCAGGCCGCCACCAGTGCGGCAACCTGGTGGCTGTAGGTGTCCTCGACGCGGTAGTCCCCCAGCGCGGCCGTCAGTGCCACCAGGCCGGCACGGGCGTCGGTGACGACCATCTCGGCGGAGTTCTTGGCGGCGTCGAAGGCGAGCACGTTGAGGTTGACGAAGCGAACGTCGGGGTTGCGGAAGGCGGTGTGGCTCGCCGTGGTGAAGTCGGAGTAGCGGGTGCCGACCCCGATGATCACGTCAGCGCCGGCGGCGAGCGCGTTGGCCGCGTCGTTCCCGGTGGAGCCGACGCCGCCGACGGAGGCGGGGTGCTCGAAGCTGATCGCGCCCTTGCCGGCCTGGGTGTCGGCGACCGGGATGCCGGTGGCGTCTGCGAAGGCCGTCAGCGCGGCCGACGCCTCGGAGTAGACGACGCCACCACCGGCGACCAGGAGCGGCTTCCGGGCGGATCGGATGACCGCGACGGCGCGGGCCAGGGCAGCGGGCTCGGGCACGGGGCGCGCCACATGCCATACGCGCCTGCGGAAGAACGCCAGGGGCCAGTCGTAGGCCTCGGCCTGCACGTCCTGCGGCAGGCAGATAGTGACCGCTCCGGTCTCGGCGGGGTCGGTCAGCACCCGGATGGCAGCCAGTGCACTCGGGATGAGCTGTTCGGGCCGGTTGATCCGGTCCCAGAACCGCGAGACCGGTCTGAACGCGTCGTTAACGGAGATGTCCAGGCTCCGCGGGTCCTCGAGCTGCTGGAGCACGGGGTCCGGGAACCGGGTGGCGAAGATGTCCGAAGGCAGGATCAGCACGGGCACGCGGTCGATCGTGGCCAGGGCCGCGCCGGTGATCATGTTGGTCGAGCCGGGGCCGATGGAGGCCGTGCAGGCGAAGGCCTGCATCCGGTTCTTCGTGCGGGCGTAGGCGACGGCCGCATGCACCATGCCCTGCTCGTTACGGGCGAGGTAGTACTTCAGGGGGTCCTCACCCTCAGCGGGGTCGACCTCGTTCTGCAGGAGGGCCTGGCCCAGACCGGCCACGTTCGCGTGGCCGAAGATGCCGAACGCGCCGGCGAACAGCTTCTGCTCCTGCCCGTCCCGCTCGGTGTACTGGCTGGCGAGAAAGCGGACCAGTGCCTGGCCCACGGTCAGCCGGACCCTGTCCTGGATACCGGCGGCTGCGTTGGTCGTGTCGTTCACTGTGCATCCTTGGACGTCGTCGGGGGCGTGCTGGCGGGGCGGGTCATCGGCAGGCGGCTGTCGACGTCCTGGGTCTGCCACGTCACGGATCCAGTGGTGGGTGGGGTTCGGGGTACACATCGTGCGTGTTCGGCGGGAGAAGAACCAGCCCCCCTCGACCTCTACGCGGCCCCGCGCCAGTGTGGCATCGACATCCACCTGTGCCGCTTTGACCGAGAAGCTACTGTGACCGGGCCTTCAGCACCTTGTCGATAGCGAGGTCCAGCCCCGGGGCCTCCGAACCAAGCTCGGCGACGACGGCGGCACGGACGGCACGACGCAGGGCGGCGTCTGAGGCCACGGGAGCTGCCGACGGGGGCGCTGAGGGGGGCGCTGAGGGGGGCGCTGACGGGGGCGCTGACGACAAGGACGCCTTGGCAGATCTGGCTGTGGTACCCGCGGGCTGTTCCCGCTCTACCTGGACACCGAGGTCGGCGGCACGCTGTGCGGCCTCGCCGGTGATGACGTCCCGGCCATGCAGGCGAACTGGCCGGCCCGAGGCGGCGGCATCCTCAACATCGTGTCGGGTGATGAACCGGCGCGGCTCGTACCGGTCATGCTCACTCCCGGCCATCGATGCCCTCCAGTGCTGCGACCGCCGCATCGCGGGCGGCGAGGATGTTGGACTCCGTGCCTGCCATCCACAACCTGCCGAAGACGCCGACGGAGGCGACGTGCATGAGGTTGACGTCCGCGGCCTTCTCGGCCTCGTTCGCGGCGAGGTTGATATAGGCGGCCGGCGTGCACTCGAGCACCAGCATCGTCTGACCGGCCACCAGCATGTTGCCGCGGGTGAATCGGTTGAGGAGCTGGGACTGGTAGGGGCTGACGTTGGTGATCACCGACATCGATGCGATCTGCGGCCGCTTGCGGGCGCTCACGTCGAGGTCGAGCTCCCCGAGCGCCGCCTCACCGGCCGCCAGCACCTCGGCCTGTGACTCCGAGTGCAGCTCGAACATGCCGAACTGCCGCTCGACGATCTGCGCTCCGGGCCGGGCCATCGTCGCCTTCACCGCGACGTCCACCACCCGGAAGACGTGGTTGCCGGGCGCCATCTCCACGTACAGACCGGCCATCCCCTCGATCGCCAGGTCGCCCTGGGTCACGGTCCCTACGAATGCGGCGTACTGCGGCTGCATCCTGTCGATGTAGCAGTAGGCCCGGAGCTCGAAGTCATCGGCCATAGCGTTACTTCTCCTTGGTCATCGGGGTACGACCCCCGAGTAGGTGAATCCGTATGCCGGCTCAGCGGCCGGCGCGCAGCGTGCGATGCCGAGCGGCGTCACGAACAGGGGCGCCACGGGTACGACGGCGTCGAGACCCGAGGCCCGCGAGACGACCTCGGCGAAGCCCGGGAACGAGACCGTGCCTCCGACGAGGTAGACCTTCGGGACGGGCCATCCCCTCGTGTGGGTTGACACGATGGTGGCCACCTTCTCCATCACCGGGCGGATCAGAGGGAACAGCCGCGACTGCTGAGCAGGGTCCTTCTTCAACATCTCGGCCTCGTCGAAGGAGATGCCGAGCGCGCCGGCGATGACCAGCGTGAAGTGGGTTCCGCCGGTGGGCTCGTCCGCGGTGTGCACGACCTCGCCGTCGCGGACCACTGCGACTCCGGTGGTCCCTCCGCCGACGTCGACGACCACCCCGTCGCGCAGCTGCAGGACCGCGTTCGCCGCCGTGGGCTCGTCGACCAGGCCGCTGCACTCCATGTCGGCAGCCTGGATGACGTTCTGCACCGCACGCACGTCACTGAGCGGAACGCCCGGCGGGTACGCCCCGTGGGCCGCCTGAAGGGACACCCCGAGGCGCCCCTCGACGTCCTGTTTCAGCCGGCGCAGCACGTCGATCGCGCCAGCGAAGTCGGTGACCACCCCGTCGCGCACCACGTCCGCATACTCGTAGGCGGCCGCCAGTGGACGGTCGTCGCCGTCGAGGGCCACCAGCACCGTATACGCGGTGCCGAGATCCACCCCCGCCTTGATCCAGTCCGGCCGCTCGGTCAGCGGCTCGGAGACGATCGCCGCCTCCAGCGCGGTCATCGCGGACCGGAGCCTGGCCGCGGTCACGACGCACCTGCCCAGTCCGCCGGGTAGGTGACATACAGGAAGCGCGCCCAGGAAGGCGTGCCGAAGGTGATCGATGACCCTTTGGGGATCGCGATCACGTCCCCTGGTCGGCCCACGAGGTTCTGGTCGGAGGTCGTGATGTGCAGCTCCCCCTCGATGACGTACTCGACCTCGTCGTAGTCCAGCGTCCAGGGAAAGCTGCCCTTGCGCAGGCTCATCATGCCGGCAGCCATGGGCAGGCCGTGTCTCGCCGTGACGACGTCGCTCAGCCGGACGTCCATCTCGGGCCGGTGCAGCTCGACCGGGAAAGGGTCCAGCGCGACGGTGTTCACCCCTGGCACGTGCAGGAGTCGCGGGGCTCGGGGGCCCCGCTGGTCCCCGTCGTCACTCGGCGGTGACCCGGCGACAACCGTGATCCCGCGCTCGCCGGCCACGTCCCGGGCGAGCGGGGTCAGCCTGTCTCCGGGCGCGACAACGAGCTCCGTCGCGCCCGTGGAAGCGAGTCGGAGCACATCGTCGGCCGTGTGGGTCCGGCGACTCACGGCAGCCTCTCAGCGTCGCTCAGCAGCCTCACTTGGTGAGGGAGGCCGCCTCGGGGTTCTGCGCCGGCAGGATGAACTCGACGTCACCGTGCGGGCGTGGGATCACGTGCACGCTGACGAGGTCGCCAACCCGCTGTGCGGCCGCGGCTCCGGCGTCGGTGGCGGCCTTGACCGCTCCGACGTCGCCGCGCACCATGACGGTGACGTAACCGCCGCCGATCTGCTCCTTGCCGATCAGCGTCACGTTGGCTGCCTTCACCATCGCGTCGGCAGCCTCGATTGCGCCGACCAACCCACGCGTCTCGATCATGCCAAGGGCGATCATCTGGGGATTTACCACTGGAGTGTCCTTTCATTGTGGTGCTGTTGGGGTCGTGCGGACTGTGCGATCTGCGGGCGTGAGCCTTGCCCGGGTGGCGGGCGGCTGGCTCCTGGCGGGGTCACGGGCTACCGCCAAGCTCTGTGAGTACCCGACGAACGATGCGGTCGACCCGGTCGTCGGTGATCCTGGAAGGGGGCTGCGACGTGGAAGGGGGCTGCGACGTGCCGGGCTGGTTGCCGTGCGCGCCGTCCCTGCGGGGAGCCCCTCGGACATCAGGAGCGTGCTCGAAGGCTCCGGGGGGCGGGTCGTGCAGCGGGTAGGCCAGCCGCTTGATGTTGAGCAGGTTGGTGACGGTGATGTTGTCGCTGACGACGGCGCCGCCGACTCCCCCGGGTGCAAGGGTCAAGGCCGGCATCACGCCCGTCGTGGCGCCTATCGCCCCGAGGCTTCCCCAGGTGTTGACCAGGATCCGGAAGGCCGGCTTCTCGATACCGAAGGTCAGGATGACGTCCTCGTCGGTCGCGTGGATGACCAGCGAGTGCCCGTCGCCGCCAAAGTGCAGCAGCTCGACCGCGCGCTGACACCCGGCCTCCCAGCCCTTCTCGACATACCAGCCGAGCACCGTGGTCAGCTTCTCGGCGCTGATCGGTTCTTCGCGGCCTACGGTGCTCAGCTCTGCCACGAGGATGCGCGCGTGGGCCGGGACGTCGATGCCGGCCAGCCGCGCGAGCTGCTGCGGTGTCTTGCCCACGGCGGCCGGGTTCATGCCGCCCGCAGCGGTGAAGAGCGTCCGTTCCAGCGCCGCCTTGTCCGCGGGACCGACCCAGTGCGCGCCGAGCCTCTCCATCTCCAGGCGCAGCGCGCCGGCGATGGGCTCGTCGGCGATGACGGACTGCTCCGTTGCGCAGATCGTGGAGCAGTCGAACGACTTGCTGTTGACGATCGCCTCAGCCGCGGCGGCAACGTCGGCGCTCCGGTCGACGTAGACCGGCACGTTGCCGGGCCCCACACCCAGGGCGGGCTTGCCCGTGCTGTGTGCCGCCCGCACCATGGGAGTTCCGCCGGTGGCCAGGATCATCGAGGTGGCGTAGTGCCGCATGAGCTCCTGCGACCCCTGCAGGCTGACCTCCTGCATGCAGGCGACCAGGCCCCTGGGCATGCCCGCCCGCTCCCCCGCCTCGACCATGAGGCGAACCGCCTCATAGGTGCAGTGCTTCGCCGAGGGGTGGGGCGCGATGATGCAGCCGTTGCGGGCCTTGACCGAGATGAGCACCTTGTAGACCGCCGTGGAGTTCGGGTTCGTCGACGGGCAGAGCCCGACGATGACGCCCACGGGCCAGCCGATCTCGACCACCCGCCTCTCCGGGTCGCGGCGCAGGACGCCGACCGTCGGGATGTCCCGGATGGACTCCCAGACGGTCTTGGAGGCGAACTCGACCTTGAGTCGCTTGTGGGCGGCGACCCCGTAGCCGGTCTCCTCGTGCGCCATCGCACCCAGCCGCGTCGCGTCGCGATAGACCGCCTCCGCCATCGCAGCGCAGATGCGGTCCACCTCGGCCTGCGAGGCCGTCGCGAACTCACGCTGCGCGCTCCGGCAGGCAACGGCCAGGCGACGGGCCTCCTGAATCGACCTCAGATCGCTGTCGTACTCGTCGGTCATGGTCACACCTCCAGCGGCTGGGCCGCAACCTGAAGCACGGCGTCACGGAAAGCGTTGCACGCTGCCACGACGGCACTTTGCGAGCCGATCAGGTAGCCGCCCGAGAAGTTCGTCTCCGAGGGCGGGGGAAACCACACCTTCAGCTCCACGTCGGCCGCCTTCAGCGCGACGTCCAGCGCGTACGTCGCCTCCAGCGGTGGCGCGATGAGGTACGCCATCGGGGTGCCCTCTGGAACGTCCGCCGCCTTGCTCAGATAGCTGCCGGTGCGCGAGATCGGGTGCGCGAAGAAGGCCAGGTCACCGGCGTCGTTCGCCGAGTAGAACCACGCCTTGTCGCGGGCGTACTCGACGCAGGCCGTCAGGCCCGCCCGGGCCTCGGCCGCCGAAGGGCTGGCCAGGATGCCGATGATCTCCCCCGACAGCGGTCCTGACGCGTGCGCCGACCCTGCGTAGAAGCTCTGGGCATAGACAACCTCGACATCGGCCATCTTGGTCGCCTCGTCGAGGGCGGTATAGAGGCAGTCGTCGATGTCGCAGGTGACCAGGGCCAGGCTGCGCTGGTCGTCACGCAGCCCCAGCTTCACGGCGAGGGCCCCATCCACGTTGGGGATCAGCCGCGTCGCGAGGATCGTCGGCTTGATCGGGTCGAGAATGGCCACTACCGATCCCCGATCTGTTCCTGGCGCAGCTCCATGCCACTGGCCTGGTGGGCCAGGACGGTCTTCACGTGCTCCACCACGAACGCACCGGCTTCCAGGGGATTCGTGCCACCGTTCTGGGTGATCATGCAGATCACGTCTCGGTGGGTGTCGGTCTTGCCTGCCGTCGGGCGCCACCCCGAGTAGACGCTCAGGGCATCGGCGACCCCGAGCCCGGGCCGCTCACCGATCAGGAGTGCGACGACGTCAGCCTGCACGATGTCGTTGACGTCGTTCATCACGCCGACCCGACAGTACCGCACGAAGAACGGCGTCCCGAGGCTCAGCCCGGCCCCCCGCAGCCCCTGCTCGATCACCGGGTAGATCTGCGGCAGGTTGTTGGTCACCGCGGCCGCGGACAACCCGTCGCCCACCACGATCTGCACCTGCGGCTTCTTCACACAGCGCTCTGTGACCAGCTTCTTCGCCTCGTCGTCCAGCATCCTGCCGAGGTCCGGCCGAAGCAGGAACTCCCCCTGGCTTGTCACCTTGGTCTGCACGGTGAAGAAGCCCAGCTTCTCGAGCATGGCGCTCGGGACGTCCCCGAAGATGGCGTCCTGAGTGACCGCGTGATCGGCTCCGAACAGGAGCACCGCACGGGTGGGCGGCCGCGGCCCCGCCCGGCCCACGGCCAGGCGAGCGGACGTCGAGCCGGCAAGGTTCTCGAGCCCGCTGGGATTCGCCGGGTTCTTGACACCGATCCTGTGACGCTGCTCAGGCACCGTCGGGTCCGACACATCTATGTTGACCTCAGCACCGTTCGAGGCGGCCGCGGGCTCCGACTCATGCATCCTCGGCACTGGTTCTGCCGTCGGGTGCGCCTCAGCTGCTGCCGGTGCTGTTGCCGGTGCCGGTGCCGGTGCCGGTGCAGCCGCCTGCGCCGGCGCCGGCTGGGCCGGCGAGATCTCGGCCAGCACCGCCGTGACGATGCTGCGGACCTCCGCCGCGGATACCACGCTCATGTCCTCGTCCCCTATCGGCTCAGGAAGAAGGAGGCGTCGCCGGCCTTCTCGGTCAGTCGGCCGTCCCGCAGGAGTCCGAGCCCTTCCATCCACGCCTCGAACTCCGGCAGCGGGCGCAGCCTGAGTAGCTGCCTCAGGCTCGGCGCGTCGTGGAAGCTCGAGCTCTGGTAGCTGAGCATCGAGTCGTCACCCATCGGAATACCCATGATGTAGTTGACGCCGGCGGCTCCGAGCAGGACGGCGAGGTTCTCCAGCTCGTTCTGGGTCGAGCGTGCGTGGTTGGTGTAACAGACATCGGCGCCCATCGAGATACCCATCAGCTTGCCCATGAAGTGGTCCTCGAGCCCGGCCCGGGTGATCTGGGTCGAGTCATAGAGATACTCCGGGCCGATGAAGCCGACGACGGTGTTCAGCTGGAACGGGTCATAGCGCTTCGCCAGCCCGTAACAACGAGCCTCCATCACGACCTGGTCGGCCCCGTGGTGGGCGTCCGCCGACAGCTCAGATCCCTGACCCGTCTCGAAGTACATGTAGTTCGGCCCGGTTGCCACGGAGTATCGCTTGGCCAGCGCGTACGCCTCGTCGAGCAGGGCCACGTCGATGCCGAAGGACTCGTTGCCCTTCTGCGAGCCGGCCAGGCTCTGGAACACCAGGCCCACCGGGGCGCCCTTGCGCATAGCCTCCATCTGGGTCGACACGTGCGACAAGAGACAGTTCTGGGTGGGGATCTCCCAGCGGGTGATGACCTCCTGCGTCATCTCCAGCAGCCGTGAGACGCTCCCGAGGGAGTCGTCGGAGGGGTTGATCCCGATGACGCTGTCACCCGACCCGAAGCTCAGCCCCTCGTAGATGGCCGCGCGGATGCCCTCCATCGAGTCGGTCTGGTTGTTCGGCTGGAGTCGCGAGCCGAGGGTGCCCCGCAGCCCGATCGTGTTGTTGCAGTGCTTGACCACCTTGATCCTGCTGGCGGCCAGCATCAGGTCGAGGTTCGACATCAGCTTGGTCACCGCAGCGACCATCTCGGCCGTCAGGGCGTTGCTCGTCCGCTTCACCATGTCCTCGGTCGTGGTGTCCGCGAGCAGCCACTCCCGCAGCTCACCGACCTGCATGCCCTTGATCTCGGCATACACGCTCTCGTTGACCGCATCATCGATGACCCGGGTGACCTCGTCCTGCTCGTAGGGCACCGCAGGATTCTGGCGCAGGGTCTCCAGGGTGACCTCCGACAGGACGAACCGCGCAGCCATCCGCTCGGCGGCGCTCTCGGCCGCGATCCCGGCGAGGTGGTCCCCGGACTTCTCCTCGTTGGCCTTCGCGAGCAGGTCCTTGATGTCCCGGAACTCGTAACGATGGCCGAACAGGGTTGCGGCTAGCAGCATGGGCGCCTACCTCCGTGGCGAAGGGGGGACGTGGTCACGCAACGGCGGGACTCAGTCATAGAACACCAGCGTCTTGATGGACAGCGGGACCGCGCGGCCGTCCAGGACGGGCAGCCCGATGTCGATGAAGTCTCCCTCACCCAGGCCCACCTGGTCGATGACGATCAGGGGAAGTCCCGCCCTGGTGGCCTGGAGCGTCTGCCCCAGAACCTGGGCGTAGTCCTGCTGCAGGACGAGCACCAGCGGGCGTTCGCGATGGCCCGCATCGTGGTAGGCGACAATCTCCGCGGCCACCGACTGCAGCGCCGCATAGCCGAGCTCCTGCGGGAGGTCGACGACGATCGCGGCCTGGGCGTCCGCGTCGAGGTCCCAGCGGGCCGAGGCCTCGCGCACCGCCTCGGCGAACGACGGGCCGCCACCGCGGCCCGGCATCGCGGGCCGCAGGACGGGCAGGTTCCGAAGCGGCAGCAGCCCCTGGTCGACCCAGATGGTCGAGCCGCTCAAGGTCACCGTCTGGCCTGCGGCCCCGAGCACGGTGGCGCGCAGTGTCTCGGGAGGCTGGCGCACCGTCAGCTGCTGCAGGCGCACGTTGCGGTGAAGGGAGTCTGCAAGGAGCGGTCCGACATCGCCGTAGCGGGCAACCTCCGCCAACGTGGACACCGGCAGCCGGTCGTAGTAGCAGGCGCCGATGCCTCCGGTGAGGAAGACAGAGGACGAGGCGTCGGACTCGCGCAGCGGAGGCGTCAGCTGCACACCTCGACCGACCAGCACCTCCTGCCCGCTGGACAGGTCGACGATGAGGTCGGCCATCACGTCGCAGAACACCCGCAGCTGTTCCAGGGTCGCCCGGCTACCCTCCTTCAGCTGCAGTCCCAGGTCCTCGATGATCGACCGGCCCGGGGGTGCGACCCTCAGCACCAGCCCCGAGGCGTCGACCTCGACCTGTCTGCCGCCGACCGCGATCCCGCAGGAGCTCAGGTGGCGGCCCATCTTGAATACCGCGGCGTTGGACGTGCCACCCCCGATGTCGATGCTGGTGACCTGCTCGTAGTGGTCGCTCGACCAGCGTGCGGCGCCGGAGCCCCGGCC
>Ga0209683_10000671_pt1 | contig 13238 bp, 13 predicted proteins | sample DOMMetBare2Fresh_FD_187474 | JGI IMG/M metagenome (GOLD analysis project Ga0209683, IMG submission 187474) | Wetland sediment microbial communities from St. Louis River estuary, USA, under dissolved organic matter induced mercury methylation -... | ecosystem: Environmental > Aquatic >... | reverse complement strand
TGGTCGAAGTACCTCTGGCACCGATAGTGTGCCGTCTGGCTGTTGGAAGTTTTCGATTATAGCCACTAACGAGCGAGCGAGCGAAACGGCCGTACCGTTAAGTGAGTGTAGCATTTCCACTTCTCCGCTACTACGTCTAACTCGGATATTCAGATTGCGGGTTTGATAATCAGTACAGTTCGAACAGCTAGTCAGCTCTCTATAGATACCGTCGACTGGTGACCAGTACTCGATGTCATACTTCTTGGCGGCGGGAGCGCCTAAATCTCCGGCAGCTATATTGATCACATGATAAGGAATGCCGATAGCCTGCCAAATCTCCTCTTCTATACCCAGAATTTTCTCGTGCATTTCTGCACTATCCTCGGGCAGTGTGTAGGCATACATCTCTAGTTTGTTGAATTGGTGTACTCGGAATAATCCGCGCGTATGCTTACCGTACGTGCCAGCCTCTTTGCGATAACATGGACTATAACCTGCATACATTAATGGCAGCCTACTTTCGTCAATAATCTCGTCGGCGTGATAACCGGTTAACGGAATCTCGGCCGTAGCAATTAGTGATAGATCCTCGCCGTCGATAGCGTATTCGTCACTTTGTTCGCTAGTCCTGGGGGCAAAACCTGTACCAGTCAAAACTCTAGTACTGACCATGTGCGGCACGGTCATGAATGTAAAACCTTTATCAACGATGAAGTTTAAGGCAAATTGATAGATTGCGTTCTCGAGTAGCGCTAGATCACCCTTTAAGAAATAGAACTTTGAACCAGCAATCTTTGTGCCGCGTTCAAAATCGAGCCAATCTCTTTTTATAGCAAAGTCTAAATGATCACTAGCGCCAGTTGTTTGCTCTCCATGTCGCTTTACTTCAACGCCGTCGTTTTCACCGCCTAATGGTACGTCATCTTTAACCATATTGGGTATCGTAAATAATAGTTCGGAATACTGCTCGTCTGTCTTGTTGTATTCAGACTCAAGGTCACTAATTTGAGCCTTTAGGTTACGTCCTTCTTCAATAAGTGACTCTTCGGGTCTTTGATTCTTCATTTTTGAAGCGATTTCATTGCGCTTCGAACGAAGTAAATCGATCTGAGTCTGTAGGGCGCGACGCTCCTCGTCGAACTTTAGTAACTGACTAACATCGACTTTATAGCCTTTTTTTGTGGCATTTTGCTGAACCGTCTCAGCATTTTCGCGAATATACCGAATATCTAACATATAATCATTGTACCAGAACTGTATTACTATTTAGTACAGTTCAATATCAGAGTAGATTTCGCGGGTGGTATTATCTATTTCAGACCGTAATTGAGGGAAAGGTACGCCTTCGCGAGCCGATACACCCTCGAACACCCAGAAAACCCTCTCGCTAAAGCCCCAGCCGCAAGCTGGCGGCATACCATATTCCAACATTTCTATGAAATCGATATCGAGCATCATAGCTTCGCTGTCACCCGCCTCACGCATTCCACGCTGTTCTATAAATCTGCCTAGTTGATCGATTGGATCATTCAGTTCCGAAAAGCCATTCCCCAATTCACTACCAGCGATAACTGGCTGAAACCTTTGAACAATCTGGTCGTTTCCTTCGACACTTTTAGCCAAGGGGCTAATAAATTTAGGCGTATTAATAAGCCAGACTGGACCTGCTACGTCCTTCCTGATGTTTTTCCATAGCTTATCGATACCTCGAGCGCGGTTCTCAGTTTGCTCAACCTCTAGTTTATTGTCGGTAAGGGCGCGTTTTACGTCATCAAGCGAGCTATTGAATACGTCTATGCCGTAGTGATCCTTAATTACCTGTTCGTAATCCCAAACTTCCCATTTTGAATCCAGGTTTACTGATTTGCCGTCGAGGTTGAATTGCAATGTACCAAATGTTTGTTCAATAACATATTTGTACATTTCCTCCATGAAATGCATACCGTCTTGCCAATCAGCATAAGCCCAATACCACTCCATAGCCACATGCTCCGGCAGATGCTCGTCGCTATAATTTTCATTCCTAAACCTTGGTCCAATATCATATACTTTCTCGTAGCCGGCGCCAATTAACCGCTTAAGTGGCAATTCGTGACTAATACGTAAGTAGAAATCTTGGTCAAGAGCATCCATATGCGTTACAAATGGAGTCGCATCAGCGCCACCGGTTGTATGTTCTAAAACTGGTGTATTGATTTCAAGAAAACCATTTTGGTTCAGATAATCGCGTGTCGCCTGCCAGAATTTACTACGACGGACAAAACGATCACGAACCGATTGGTTAACGTTTATATCGACATAACGGCGCCTTAAACGCTCTTCTTTATTGGTAAAACCGTCAATTGCGCTAGGCATAGGCCTCAACGACTTTGTTAGTAGTCTTAGACTATTTACCTCAATAGATATTTCATCAGTTTTGGTCTTAATGACCTTGCCGGTGGCCTCTATAAAATCGCCAGTATCGAGTAAAGGGAGCTCATTGATACTCAGTTGGTTACTGCTCGGATTTGCCTCGGTCAGAATGCTGGATTGTAAGAATAGCTGAATTTGACCGCTAAAATCTTTAATAACTATAAAAGCGATCTTACCAAATTTCCTGATACTAATAACCCGACCTGCAACCGTCACATTGCTGCCATTAAGGGAATCGAACTGTTCGACGATTAACGCCGTCTCGTGTGTGCGATTTGCCTTCGCTGGATAAGGATTAAGCCCTTTGCTCCGTAATTCTTGAAGTTTCCTTAGTCGCTCGTCACGAAAATCTTTTAGTGTAGCCATATTGGCTAATTATAACATAACCGATGTAATTGAATCGGCCTAACCACCGCTAGGCTATGCCAGTAATTTCATAAGAGACACTACCTTTAGCAGTAGAGACGTCAACCTTGTCACCGACTTTTTTCCCAAATATAGCCGAGCCTATAGGTGACTTGTTGCTGATTTTGCCCTCAAGCGGATCTGCCTCAACTGGACCAACAACTGTATATTTAGCAGTTTTTTTGCCAAACCTAAGTTCAACAATATTTCCCAAGTTAACCTTTGACTTGCCACTACTTTTAATGATTTCGGCGCTGGAAAGAATGTCCTCGATTTCAGCAATTCGAGTTTCAATAATACCCTGTTCTTCGCGTGCTACATCATATTCAGCATTTTCACTAAGGTCGCCAAAGTCTCGAGCTTCGGCAATCTTGTCAGCCACGCTACTGCGACGGCCAATCAACGCCTCGAGTTCATTCTCAAGTTCTTTTTTGCCATTTATAGTAATCTGATACATTTTTTTCATAGTTTAATATCCTCGCCTGTTTAGTGCTTATCGCACTTTACTAAACACCATATATAGCGTTTTATATGCTATAACATTAGCTTAGTGTAGCAAGCAGTTGGTCTTGTGTCAACAGCTTTTTTTCACCATTTTTGCGTTGGCATAGTTCGAAGTTACCAGTTTCTAATAAACGATCGCTAACAGTAAGACTATATGGTATACCCATTAGCTCACTATCGGCGAATTTCTGACCAGCGCGAACATCACGATCATCATACAGCACCTCAACGCCAACATCAGTTAGTACCTTATAAATATCATCTGACATCGCTTTTGCCTCTTCACCGCCAATACTAATCAAGTAGACCTTGTATGGTGCTATATTCTCCGGCCAAACCAGTCCCTTGTCATCGGCAAAATATTCCGCTAACAATCCCATGATACGGCTCGGTCCGATACCATAGCTACCCATAAAAACTGGGTGTGTGCTGCCATCTTCGGTGGCATAATTAAGTTCAAGCGCATCAGAGAACTTTGTGCCCAGTGTAAATATATTGCCAACCTCAACCGCTTTTTTCTCGATAAGTTCACTTTTTTCAATGCCAAGATCGTTTAGAACTTCGTCGTTATATACCTCTTCGTTAATGGCAATCCGCTTCGCCTCATGAATATACACATTGTCCTCACCTACTTCGCTGATAGTCTGGAATTCGTGACTATATTTCGAGAAACTACCACCGCTAGCAAATGTTTTATAGGTTATGTCGCCTATACCAAGCCTTTGGTATACCTTTTCATAAGCTTGGGCAGCCTTTTCGTAGAAAATATCATGACTTTCACGGTCGGGGCTAAAACTATATAAGTCCTTCATCCAAAATTCACGTCCACGCATCAAACCACTTTTACTGCGCAATTCGTTACGGAATTTAATCTGGAACTGATAAGGATATGCTGGTAAATCTCGATAGCTTTTGATGAAATCCTTCATTAGTTTGGTTAGTGGCTCCTCGTGCGTTGGTGCTAAGCCGACTTCACTGCCATTGGCTAATCTAGTTTTGAACCAAACGTCCATGACCTTGTCGTCCCAGCGACCAGATGCCTCCCAAGTATCTTTAGCCTGCAAAGCTGTCAAGCTGATTTCATTTCCACCGATGGCATTCATTTCTTCGCGGATAATTTGAATTATTTTGTCTAGTACTATTTTACCCAGTGGAAGATATGTGTAGACCCCCGCCATTTCCTTATAGATATAGCCCGCTTGTATTAGTAACTGGGCATTTTTTGCCACCTCATCAGCCGGAGGAGTCTTTGATGTTTTAGTAAATAAATTGCTTACTCTCATAATTATCTTACTAGTGTAGTTAATAATGACGGAGAAATAAAGAGTATATAGAAAGCAATGGCATTTTTGACCATATGCAACAGAATAGGTGCCCATATTCTACCTGTCATCTCCCTTAATGCGCATAGCACAATACTCAATGCAAAAGTATCAATTGCTACATTCCAAGCACCGTGAATTAAACCGAACAAGACACTAGTTACTGTAGCCGAGATAAGTATGGGATGATATTGTCGTAACTTGCCGTACAGAAACCCCCGAAATAAAACTTCCTCAGCTATCGGAGCCACGATGACCAGCGTCACGAATCCGAGCAATAACTCAAACGAGTTAACTAACCTATCAAATCCGACATCTTGTGGTTGGTTAGCGTTAAATCCAGGTACTGCGTTGATAACCAACATTAATAAAACTGATGATATTATCATATATACAATAAAACCAGCCGGAGCCAATATTATATCAGTCCATGTCGGTAAATCACCTAGCCCTAACGCTGCTTTGCTAACGTACCTTCTCTTGATTAGCCTAGGTAACAAAATAGCGATCGACAAGGTAACTAGATAAACTAGTACGGCAATGATCGCATTAACCAAGACTTCGTTAACTACATTAAATTGGACACCCAAAGCCTTTAGGCAAAAAAGCGGTATGAAGACTATCAAGTGAGCCGTGTAGAAACTAATGATTACCCAGGCTGGTAGCAAAAGCCAGATGTAGCGTCTATTGATAAGGTTTAGTCGGCGCTTAAAATAGCTTCGCCACATCGACTATCGTTACCAGTAATATTAAGCCCATTAATATACTAAAACCAATTGTCTGAATTCTTTCTTCACGTCTTTTTGTAAGATTTTTCTTAAGCAGACGGAATAATGCCATCGTAAACCACCTACCGCCGTCGAGCGATGGTATAGGTAATGCATTCATAACAGCTAGTGACAGTGAAATAATAGCCGTCAGAAAGGTCAGGTGCACTAATCCAGCCTGGGTTGCGGAAGGAAAAATAACACCTAATATACCGATAGGACCAGCTACATTGTCGCCAACACTCTTTAAATCACTAGAAGCTTGTTGTCGCACCTTTTGGTCGCTACTAAATTGCATGAAAACACCCTTTGCTAGGTTGCCCAACATATCACCTAAACTCTGCAGCGTTAGTATCGTAAACTGACCAGCGGTGCCGAAACCAACGATTGGAGCCGACCAAGTCACCTGAACTGATTGTCGCTGACCTAGGGCCGCACCAAATACACCCTCTGGTTGATCTAGCAACTTTACATTAACACTATATTCTTTATTCGCCCGACTATACACTACCTTAACGGTTCGACTACGATTCTCTTTTGATATACGTATTAAACTAGCGGCATCAGGGATGGGTTTACCCGCAAAGCGGATAATTTTGTCACCAGTTTTTAAACCTATCTTTTCAGCGGGATAGCCTTTTTTAAGACCGACAATTTCGACCGGCTGACTAATTGTTTTTGTGTCACTAGGAACCGTGAATTGATTATCTAAAACTTTTGGAATACCCACAAGCGCCAAAAACGACAACAGGATTGCAGCAAATAGCCAATTGACCATCACGCCGGCAAACAAAATCTTTGTTTTATTCCAAAAACTGGCCGCACCATAGTCACCTTTTCCTTTGGCGCTATCGTATTCGCCTTTTAGCTTCACAAAACCGCCAAGCGGCAACCAGTTGACACTCAGTAACATGCCGTCCTTTAATTTTCTTGACCAGGCTTTGGGCGGGAAACCAACTCCAAATTCTTCAACCACTACACCGCTAGATTTGGCGGCAATAGCATGTCCTAATTCGTGTAATACTACCAGGACTACTAAAACCAATATGCCCACTATAATTCCTAATAAAAGTTCCATCACTCTCCTACCCGTCTATGTCTATTATTATATTCTTTTATTACCTGATCTATGTCACTACTTTTCATATCTGGCCATTTCTTATCTAAGAATACTAGTTCACTATAATCAATTCGCCATAGCATAAAGTTCGATATTCGGTGTTCACCACTCGTTCGAACCACTAGGTCGACTGGTGGTATTTCGGGTGCATACAAATTTTGTGCAACCATATCAACGGATACATCGTCTGCCGGTGCGCCAGAATTAATGATTTTCTTGATGGCATCGACAATTTCGGTTTGACCACCGTAATTAAAGCAAAGCGCTAAAGTACCAGATTTATTACCAGCCGTTTTTGCCTCGGCTTCATCCCAGGCTTTCAAAACCTTTGCGTCGACCCCTTCTCGTGAACCTAATACTCGCAGCTTAATATCGTTTCTTTCTAGAATTGTCACGTCAGAAGTAAATATTTTTAAAGCCAACTTCATAAGATGATTGACTTCTTCAGTAGTTCGCTTCCAATTCTCGGTACTAAAACTATAAACAGATATATATTCAACACCGCGCTTGAAGATATCTAAAACTAATTCTTGTAAGGTATTATAGCCCGCCAAATGGCCCTCATAAGCAGGCAGGCCGTGCTCTTTGGCCCATCGCCTGTTGCCATCAATAATAAAACCGATGTGTTTTGGCGCTTTTTGCATTAGATAGTTAGGATTTCTTTCTCTTTTGACTTAAATATTTCATCAATGTGCAAGTTTGTCCTTGATAATTCGTCATCAATAGCCTTCTCGACTCGTTTGACATCATCTTCAGACAACTCTTTGGCATCCTTCATGCGCTTGGCATCCTTAAATGCATCCTGTCGCACGCCACGCATAGCTATTCTGGCTTCTTCAACTTTCTCGCCAACCTGTTTGACAAGTTGTTTACGCCTGTCTTCGGTCAAAGCCGGGACCGGCACTCTGACGACTCGGCCATCATCACTAGGGTTGAAACCCAGGCCTTGGTCTGCTCGAATAGCGGCAGTTATAGCGTTAATATTGCCCGGATCAAATGGAGTCACTTGTAGTAATTGTGCCTCTGGAGCGGTAATATTGGCCACTTGGTTAATAGGCATCATGGTGCCATATACCTCGACTTTAATACTATCTAGCTGGCTAGGATGTGCACGACCAGTTCTAATTTTCTTTAGTTCGTCTTCAAAATGGTCGACTGTCATTTTGAATTTTTCTTCGTATGGTTTCGTATCAAACATATATCTATATTGTAACAAAATAACTACGCTTTATGCGTAGTTATTTTTATTTGTGACAGTTACTTTATTCGGTAACGCCAAGTTCAAGACGTCGGAACTGACGAATAATCAAGTTCTCACCGGTTTTGGCAATATTCTCTTTTACATAGTCAGCAACAGTTTGCTTGTCGTCCATGATGTAAGTCTGGCTCATTAGAACCTTGTCTTCGAAATGCTTTTTAACCTGCCCGTCGACAATTTTGGCTGCAATATCAGCTGGTTTACCGTCGGCTTTGACGCGATCCTCAGCTTCTTTGCGAACTCGTTCGACTTCCTCTGCAGGGATATCATCTTCGCTAGCGTATTTTGGCGCCATTGAAGCAACTTGCAAAGCAATATTATGCGCGAACTGCTTGAAATTATCAGTTCGAGCTACGAAATCGGTCTCACAGTTAACCTCGACAATGACACCGATGCGTCCGCCGTGCACGTAGCTTTCAATTAAGCCCTGGCGAGCTTCGCGGTCACCTTTTTTCTCGGCCTTAGTTAGACCCTTTTTGCGTAGAGCTTCAAGCGCCTTGTCAAAATCACCCTCCGCTTCAACCAAAGCGGCCTTTGCGTCAGTCAAACCGATACCTGATAGCTCTTTTAGTTTCCTAATGTCGTCAATTGATACACCCATCCCTATTTCTCCTCGTTAACTTCTTCGTTTTTTGAAGTGGTCTTAGTGCCACCTTTACCAACCGAAACAGCTGCACTGACATAGTCCAAAATCAGACGAACACCCTTGATAGCGTCATCGTTGCCCGGGATTACGTAGTCAACTGTTGAAGGATCGGCGTTACTGTCGACTAACGCAACAACTGGAATACCTAGTGTCTTTGCTTCTTTGATGGCATTAACATCGCCAATAACATCGACAACGACTAGTGCGCCTGGGCGACCATTTAGGTCTTTAATGCCGCCGTACTTGATATTAAGTTCTTCAATTTCCTCTTGGTAACGTTGGACTTCTAGCTTTGAGTAGCGCTTTTCTAAATCGCCCGAAACCATTCGTCGCTCTAGGTCTTTTAGTTTTTTGATTTGCTGATTAACGGTAGCTACGTTAGTCAGAATACCACCCAACCACCTTTCGGTAACATACGGTTGATTGATTGATGAAGCAACTTCTTTAACGATATCTTTTGTGTGCTTCTTGGTACCGACAAATAGAATTTGTTTGCCACTAGCCGCTACCTTCTCTAGGAATGGCAACGCTACATTCAAACCGTCAACGGTCTTTTCTAGGTTGATGATATGTCCGTCTTGGCGCTTACTGTGAATGTAAGGTGCCATTTTTGGATTCCAATGACTGGTCTTGTGACCAAAATGTACGCCTGCCTCAAACAGGGCTTTAATATCGACATTAGCTGCCATATTGTTAAACTCCTTTTTCTTCACCCATACGTCCGATTATTTATCAGGAGCTATCGCATGAGTTGTTTCGTTATATTTTGTTACCGCCCAATTATATCTTATAAACGACATATTTTCAATGGCTGGCTGCTATGATCTTTGTTCAGGCAACTCTTTACATTTTATCTAAAAACAGATACAATAGTCCAGATTATGAAAAATAACCTACACCCAACCGATTATCGTCCCGTCGTATTTAGCGACGACGTGGCTGGGTTTGCCTTTTTGACACAGTCGACTGCGCAGACCAAAGAAACTATTAAATGGGAAGACGGCAATGAGTATCCCCTAGTAAAGGTGCACATTTCATCTGCTTCTCACCCATTCTTTACCGGCGAAGAAAAGATTATCGACACCGAAGGTCGCGTCGATCGATTCAAAGCTAAGTTTGCCGCTGCCGAAGCCCGCAAAGAAGCGTTGGCTAGTAAGGCTAAAAAAGCCAAAGCTCTACGCGAGAAGAAATCTCAGCAAGCCTCTGAATAAATCCGATATTAAAATGAGGCTGTCGTATATTGGCAGCCTCATTTTTGTTACAATGAATTAGGAAAAACAAATGAGCAGAATTTTAATCAATATCAATGACCTGCAGCGCGAGAAAAACGAGCTGACTAATTTCCTATCCTCTCCTTCTGCCTACACCGACCCGGAATTTACTGCCAAAAATAAACGCTTAACAGAGTTGGATAATATTCTTGAAAAAGCTGTTTTACGCGAGAAGCTAGATGATCAATTAGTTGAGGCTAAGGAGCTAGCCAGAGGTGACGATGAACTAGCCGACATGGCCAAACAAGAAGTCGATGATATCTCAGACCAGCTTGATAATATTGAAAATGACTTATTCGCTATGTTAGCGCCAAAAGACGAAAACGACGAAAAAAATGCCATTATAGAAATACGTGCCGGGGCTGGAGGCGATGAAGCCAGCTTATTCGCTGCCGAGCTTTACCGTATGTATCTGCGTTTTTGTGAAGCCAACAGCCTAAAAACCGAATTAATGAGCGAAAGTGGTAATGATACTGGCGGCTACAAAGAAGTTATATTTGAGGTTAAGGGTGATGCACCGTATTCCAAATTGAAATTTGAGTCCGGCGTCCATCGAGTCCAACGTATACCTGCAACCGAATCGGCTGGTCGTATTCACACTAGTACTGTTACTGTTGCCGTCCTGCCCGAAGCCGAAGAGACAGACATACAGATTGATCCAGCGGATTTAAGAATTGACATCTATCGCGCCAGTGGCCACGGTGGCCAGAGCGTCAATACTACTGACAGCGCCGTCCGCATCACTCACCTACCAACCGGCATGGTTGTGACAAATCAGGATGAAAAATCACAACTCAAGAATAAAGATAAAGCCATGAGCGTTCTGCGCAGTCGCCTACTTCAGCAAAAAATCGAAGCTGAACAGGCAAAGCAAACCGAGCATCGCCGTAGCCTAATAGGTTCAGGAGACCGCTCGGAAAAGATTCGTACATACAATTTTCCTCAGGATCGAATAACTGACCATCGCATTGGATATTCACGTAGTAATATACCAGGCGCAATGAACGGTGACATTCAGGATATTATCGAGCAACTACAAAACTATGAACGCGAATTAGCCGCTGCCAATGCCAGTAATTAAAGAGTGGCTCGAGAACGCCACAAGTCAGCTAAGGTCGCTAGGTATTGATTCAGCCAACCTAGATGCCGAAATATTATTATCTAATGTTCTAAGTAAAAACCGCACCTACCTCCACGCGCACCCAGACAATGAAATTAGTAAAATCGAATTAACCAAGGCTAATAACGACCTAGGATTGAGACTACACAGGATACCGATCGCTTACATTACAGGTACAAAGGAATTTTACGGCCGAAACTTTACCGTAACGCCACATACTTTAGTACCACGACCTGAATCGGAAATAATAATCGAAAGACTGTTGCAGATATCAAAAACTAACAAGAATCTCGGCCGTTTAGTTGATGTCGGTACGGGTACCGGCTGTCTTGGCATAACAGCCAAACTCGAACTCCCAGAACTTCAGGTCACCCTAGTCGATATAGATACAAAAACTCTGGATGTCGCTTCGCGCAACGCAATTAATTTATTGGCTGACGTCAAGATTGTAAATAGCGACCTATTAAATGAAGTGGCCGGGAATTTCGATTTTATCATAGCCAACTTACCATATGTCGATAGATCTTGGGACCGTTCAACCGAGACCGATCACGAACCAAAGCACGCTCTGTTCGCCGATGACTTCGGAAAATCAATAATAATTGACTTGATGAAACAAACGCCAAAACATTTAACGTTGGGTGGTTATTTAATTATTGAGGCCGACCCCCGTCAGCACAGCGATCTAGTGAACGAGGCACTATCCTACTCGCTTAAACTGATATCTAAACAAGGCTATATTATAGTCTTCCGCAAAATACTGGCTTAATTATTTCTGCATACTATTAAATACTGACAACAGAACGACTATAATAGCCGACGAGAATAATAGTGGTAAGAATATATCATTCAATCTAATGCGATCGTGTTTCGTATAAGAATCATAGGACTTGTAAGTGACGAAACTAACACACAGCATAATGATAGAAATCTGTGGAACCAAAATATGACCCAGTAGCGGCATTCTGTACGCAATCGTCCAATGGTACCCCAACCAGCCAAGTTCTGCTATCACTAGACCCCACGTGATACTTAGGAATGTGGTGTGGGCTTCTTCATCATAACTACCAAAAACATGGCTAGCTGACGAATAGCCAACTACCCAAAGTAATGCTATCACCAAAGATACTGGCCAGTTGTAACTGATGGTATAGATGGAGGTTGTGCCAACCAAGAGAGCGACCGCAGCCTGACATACTATATTAATACGTTTTGAACCAGGTTTTAATACTAATAACCACGCAATATAAAATAAGGTCAAGATAATCCTCGCAATGATTGTCGCACTGTCATTAATGCCCACTACACCCGCAGTATACAGTAATATTACATAACCAAAACTGACAATGGCATTGACCATATTTGCCCTGATATTTGCAACCCAAAAACGTGGCCTAACGGCAAAAACTCGCCAAAGCCCAATCATCACGAGCGCCAAGGCAAACCAAATTGAGTTAGTTGTCTGAACGATAATCGTCAAAGCTACCGCCAAACCTATATTCAACGCAACATAAACGACCTCATGTCGAAACGATCGCCGTTTTATTGTTTTCAAAAACTCCATACTAAATTAGTATAACACGCACCGGCTGATGCCGGATTAGCTAGTGCCGTCTCCAAATATAATTAGAAATTTGATATCGCCACTGACCGTAAATGGCGGCGTGGTTTTCTTTACTTTAACTTTGTATAGACTAGCTAACTCTTCCGCCGTCTTGCCACCATCTTCGACAAGCTGATATACCGTAACTTTCGCATATTTACCATCTGGTGCATTGCTTACACTAACGATATTGAAACCTTTATCACTCAAGAAATCCGCCTTCTCTTGACCAAGCCCGTATGTGCTAGTGCCGTTAAAAACAGCGATTTCGGCCGCCTCACGCGTTACGGCATTATTATTCAAATTCTTTTTAATGAAAGTCTGAATCTCGCTGTAATCAAAAATTCCCGCCGACGGCATAACTACACTAGCGCCACCATAAGGGCCACTAGTTACTACACCGTCACCATTTTCGCCAAATAAGCTAACCGTACGCATGTCGTTTGTTTTAACCTTACTCAAGACATCCATGATAGTCCTAACCTCGCCCGTCTGTATATTTGTACGCAGATTATTACCAAAGGAGTCCATCAACGCAGTAACCGTACCAATATTTGTTAGTGTGCCGGTCGACATGGCTTTATTCTTCAACGCCACCAATATCTTTTGCTGATTCTTCTCTCGATCGAAGTTCGAATTAGCTAAGCCATAAGTTGGCGCTATGTCTCCGCGTGCCATTGAAAGGTATAGAGCATGCTTGCCGTCAAGATGATGCACTCCGTTATCATATTTCACTAGGTAACATTGATACCGACAACGCCAGTCAAAGTTACGGTCCAATATACCAGGTGCACCATTACTACCCTGAACGTCAACATCAATACCACC
>Ga0209683_10000666_pt1 | contig 13282 bp, 10 predicted proteins | sample DOMMetBare2Fresh_FD_187474 | JGI IMG/M metagenome (GOLD analysis project Ga0209683, IMG submission 187474) | Wetland sediment microbial communities from St. Louis River estuary, USA, under dissolved organic matter induced mercury methylation -... | ecosystem: Environmental > Aquatic >... | reverse complement strand
GAACCAGCTCGGATAAGATCTTGTTATACGCCGGCAACGGTGACGCCACGAGTCGCCTCCGAATCGACCCTAAGAATATGCCGTCACCCCTTTGTTTACAATAGAGAAGCGGCTGAATATTCCTAGTACCCGGATGGTGAACGAGCGTGGGGGCGTTGCAGGATCACGGCAGGAACTCGCGATGGGGGTCGCCCCTTGCCTGCCGCGGTTGCCACGCAGAAGTCCCTTAAATGTGAGTGCGTTAGTGCTGATTTCGACCCCCGGGGCAGGGGGCGGCCGAAGGCCGCTTTATAACCCGTCGATAGCGGTACTCTCGTACCGATTGTGACTAACGGGCAACACTAGACTTGACGGTACGTTAGCTACGAACCCGCTGGCGCTTGCCCGGGCGCCCACCCGCGCGCGGCGCGTTCCAGCGCGGAGTGTCCGCAAAGTATCAGAATGGATGCCATGCTGAGGAGAGTCCTGTACATTGCTCTTGCGACGCTGTTACCCGCTCTCGTATCGGGCCAGGAGGTTGTGAGCATTCGGGTCGATGGCAATGCGAGGCTCGGGCCATACAAGCCCCTGTGGGCCTACTTCGGATACGACGAGCCCAACTACACGTACGCCGCAAACGGGCGCAAACTGGTTTCCGAATTGGCGACGATGGGCTCCGCGCCTGTCTATATTCGCGCGCACAACCTGCTGACAAGCGGCAACGGAACCCCCGCGCTGAAATGGGGATCGACGAATGCATACACTGAGGACCTCGCGGGCCGTCCGGTCTACAACTGGACGATCGTTGACAAGATCTTCGACACGTACGTCAAGGCCAGAGCCAAGCCCTTCGTCGAGATGGGCTTCATGCCGGAAGCGCTATCGCAAAAGCCCGAGCCATATCGGCACTTCTGGCCGAAAACGCGGATCGCGGCCGGGTGGGCGTATCCGCCGAACGACGATCGGAAATGGGCTGCGCTGATCGAGGAATGGGTGCGGCACTCCATCGGCCGGTACGGCCGCGCGGAAGTGGAGTCCTGGTATTGGGAGCTGTGGAACGAACCGGACATCGAGTATTGGCAGGGGACGCCCGAGGAGTACAACAAGCTGTACGATTTCACGGCCGACGCTGTGAAGCGCGTGGCGCCTCGCGCGCGGGTAGGCGGACCGGCGGTGACCGGCCCGGCGAGCGCCAAGGCCGCTGGGTTCCTCCGCCAGTTCCTCGAGCACTGCGCGCATGGCAGGAATTCCGCAACGGGCCAGACCGGCGCGCCGCTCGATTTCATCACGTATCACGCGAAGGGCCGGCCCAAGATCGTCGACGGCCACGTGCAGATGGGTCTCGCGAGCCAGCTCCAAGACGTCGCCGCTGGGGCCGAGATCGTCGCGAGCTTCCCGCAGTTCCGCGATCTGCCGGTGATATTGAGCGAGTCCGATCCCGAGGGGTGCGCCGCTTGTTCCGCTCAGGGACATCCACAAAACGCGTATCGCAACGGAGCGCTCTATCCCTGCTACACGGCTGCGGCTATGGGCGCCTTGTTGAAAGTGGGGGACCGGCGCAAGATCAACCTCGAAGGCATGCTGACGTGGGCGTTCGAGTTTGAGGACCAGCCCTATTTCGCCGGATTCCGGACTCTGGCGACGAACGGCATAGATAAACCAGTGCTCAACGTGTTTCGAATGGCGGCCCTGATGCGAGGCGACCGCGTGGCGCTCGAGAGCAGCGGCGCGGCGGGACTGGACCGGATCCTCCAATCTGGCGTCCGCGATAAACCGGACATCGACGGGCTGGCGGTCCGCTCCGATCGCGGTATTTCCGTCATGATCTGGAACTACCACGACGACGACGCTCCCGGTCCGGAGGCTTCCCTCCGGCTGACGGTGGCCGGACTTCCCGCGGGCGCGCGCCAAGTCCGGTTGCGGCACTATCGCATCGACCGCGATCACAGCAACGCCTTCACCGCATGGCAAGCCATGGGCGCGCCGCAGCGTCCGGCGCCGGATCAATACGCGAGGCTCGAAGATGCGGGACGGCTGCAGCTTCTGGCTCCGCCATCGAGGGTTGAGAAGGTCGCGGGCGTCGTGGAACTCCGCTTCCCGCTCCCACGGCAGGCCGTCTCGCTGGTTCAGTTGAGCTGGTGAAAGCCGGCCGGCGCGCCCAGCCATTGCGTTATACTGAGGATCGCGCAATCGTTGGAGATCGGCGTGAACAGAGTGACGACCCCGCTCGTCAGGCGAACTCGCAGGGTACAGGAAGGCGCTCCGGAGCGCCTCGAAGTTCCGCGCCGGCCTGCGGAGCCGTCACTGCCCACACGATCCGCCCGAAGAGCGCATTCCCTCTGAGCAACCGCATGGCGAAAACTCAATACGGCAGGATGCGATGGGTGCTGATCGCATGGATGTTCGTGATCAGCGCGATCGCATACCTCGACCGGGTCAACATCTCGATAGCAGGACGCTTCATTCGAGAGGAATACCGCCTCACCAACGTTCAACTCGGCTGGGTCTTCAGTGCGTTTCTCGTGGGATACGCCCTGTTCCAGGCGCCGGGCGGGCGACTGGCGGACCGTTTCGGACCACGCCGGGTTTTGACGTTCGCGGCCGTCTGGTGGGCTGTCTTCACTTCGCTCACGGCCCTGGTGCCATCGGGCTTCGCGGGCGCTCTGATCACGCTACTGGTGGTGCGGTTCGCGCTGGGCGTCGGGGAAGCGGTGGTCTTTCCGGCCTCCAACCGGCTGGTGGCGAGTTGGATTCCCTCCCAGGAGCGCGGCCTGGCCAACGGTCTGATCTTCGCAGGAGTCGGGATGGGCGCCGGCGTGACCCCGCCGCTGATCACTTTCATTCTCACCCACTACGGTTGGAGATGGTCGTTTTGGATTAGCGCCGTAATCGGACTCATGGCCGGCGCGGTGTGGCTGCTGATTGCCCGCGACACGCCGGCGCAGCACCCTTGGGCCTCACAGCGGGAGCGGGAACACATCAAGGCGGGCCTTACGCAAGCTGTGGCCGGGCCGGGAGCCCAAGCCGCCGTTCGCTGGGGCGCGATCCTGCGGAGCCGCGAGGTGCTGGCGATAAGCGCGAGCTACTTCACTTACGGTTACGCCGCCTACATATTCTTTACCTGGTTCTTCCTTTACCTCAGCACCGTCCGCGGCCTGAACCTGAAGTCGAGCGCGTTCTATAGTATGCTTCCATTCCTCGCGATGGCCACGTGCTCCCCGCTGGGTGGCTGGATCAGCGACCGCGTGACGAAACGGTACGGCAAGCGGGCCGGGCGTTGCTGGGTGGCCTCGGCCGGCCTCGGATTGTGCGCGGTTTTCATCGCGCTTGGCACGCAAGCGGAGAGCGCCCAACTGGCGAGCGTCATACTCGCGGGCGGCGCCGGAGCCCTCTATATCGCCCAGAGCTCTTTCTGGTCCGTCACGGCCGACATCGCCGGCCCTTCCGCCGGCATGGTCTCCGGCTCCATGAATATGTGCAACCAGATCGGCGGCGCGATCACCGCGTCGCTCACGCCGGTGCTCGCCAATCACTTCGGGTGGACAACATCCTTCCTCGTCGCTGCCGGCCTCTGCGCCCTGGGCTCGCTGGCGTGGCTGCTGGTGGATCCGCAGGCGGCGCTGGTTCCCGGGCGGGCGGCGGATCCAGCCCTGACGATCGGCAAGAGATGAAGGCCGGGTCCATGCGGGAATCAGGTTGTACTCCCAGTCCAGATAGTCTACGATCAGTGTGTTTTCCAGTGAGCTTCGTCGAAAGGTGGTTGACTCATAATGCCTCTCAATAGCAACGTTGGCGGCCGCCGCTCGTTCTTGAAAAGCGCGGCTGGCGCCCTGGGACTCGGGTTCTGGGCCGACGACGTTCTGGAAGCCATGCCCCAGAACGTGAATACCAATTCCAAGCCCTCCGATCTGAGGATTACGGACATGCGTGCGATTGTCATCAGCCGCGCACCCATGACCTGCCCGATTATTCGTATCGATACGAATCAGGGAATCTACGGCTTGGGCGAAGTGCGCGACGGCGCCAGCAAGACCTACGCACTCATGTTGAAGAGCCGCATCCTGAACGAGAACCCCTGCAACATCGATAAGGTCTTCCGGAAGATCAAGCAGTTTGGATCCCATGCCCGGCAGGCAGGCGGCGTTTGCGCCGTCGAAATGGCTCTCTGGGATCTGGCCGGCAAAGCCTACAACGTCCCCATCCATCAGATGCTGGGCGGCAAGTTTCGCGACCGCCTCCGCTGCTACGCCGACACCACCGAATCGCACGACGCCAAGGTATACGCAGAGCGCCTGAAGGCGCGCCGCGACGAAGGTTTTACGTGGCTCAAGATGGACCTCGGGGTCGATCTGGTGGCCCAGGTCCCGGGCGCCCTCACGATGCCCGTCGGCGAGCGGCTCAGCGGGCGCTCCAACGTGCAGCACATGTTCACGGCCACCGAGATCACGGAGAAGGGTCTGCAGTTGATGTGCGATTACGTCGCCCAGATCCGCGAAATCGTAGGTATGGATATCCCTCTCGCCGCCGACCACTTCGGGCACATCGGCGTCAACAGTTGCATCCGGCTGGGTAGGGCTTTGACGAAATTCAATCTGGCGTGGCTGGAGGACATGATTCCCTGGCAGCACACTACGCTCCTGAAGCAGATCTCGGACGCGGTGGACATCCCCATCCTCACCGGCGAGGACATTTACCTCAAAGAGCCCTTCATCGAGCTCTGCCGGACGCACGCCGTCGATATCATTCAACCCGACCTGGCCACTTCGGGCGGCATTCTGGAAACCAAGAAGATCGGCGACGCCGCTCAGGAACTCGGCGTACCCATGGCAATGCACTTTGCCGGGTCGCCCATTTCCTGCATGGCCAATGCGCATTGCGCCGCCGCCACAGAAAACTTCCTGGTGCTCGAGAACCATTCGGTGGACGTGCCCTGGTGGAACGATCTGGTGGAGGGCGTCGAGAAGCCGATCGTCAACAAAGGGTTCATGACCGTTCCAAACGGGCCCGGTCTGGGCGTCACGCTGAATGAGGCGGTAGTGAAGCAGCACTTGGGAGAGCCGGGCTATTTCGAGCCCACCACGGAGTGGGACCGGGAACGCTCCAACGACCGCCACTGGAGTTGATCGATCGCGCCTCAGGTCGAAAGGTGCTAACATCCTTGGGTTGTAGTCGGAAGGCGGCGTCCGCGCAGACTTGCTCGCGACCACGGATGGCCTGTCGCAGAGCCGCACAATCTGATCATTAGGCCGGGGGTTTACACATGGAATTCCGCTTTTCGCGAAGAAAGATGATGCAGGGCGTGGGGGCCGCAGCCTTGGCGCAATCAGTCGAGATTGCGAACGCCGCCGCCGCGGCGCGCAAGTGGCCGATTGAGGAGGGTCCGGATACTCCGAAGATCTGCCTGAGCTTGGGCGATGGCGGCGGGCCGCTGCCCGTCAACCTACAGCCCCTGGCTCAAGCTCCGGCCGCACGTGGCGGAACCGACGGACCTCCCGCTCCGGGAGCCCCCGGCGCAGCTCCGGGGACGAGCCGGGGAGGCTTCGGCGGGACCCTGGCGCCCAGACCGGAAGCCGCGCCAGCCGCGCAACCGGACGCCGCCCCGGGGGGACGCGGCGGTTTCGGCGGCGGCCCTGCCTCCTACAAGCGCATTAGGCAACTCGGCGTGACTCACCTGTTGGGCGTGCGCGTAGGCGCCTTCCCTTGGCAGGAAGAGAACATCCGCCGCGCCGTCCAGACCGCCCGGGAGAACGGCATGGTGGCGTACAACGCCATGATCAACCTCCCGAGTTCCATCCTCTACGGCCGGGACGGCCGGGACAAGGACATGGAACAGGTCATCGCCTCCATCCAGGCTGCGGGGAAGGCCGGCCTTCCTGTGATCGAGTACAACTTCTACGCGCACCGGGGCACCGAGGGCTATTACGAGCAGGTTGGCAGGGCCAACTCCGGCTACACCGGCTTCGACAGCGATCTGGAACTGCTTGTCAACGAGAACGGGGTGGTCGTGCCGGGCATCCTGCGCGACGAAAAGGGTCAGATCACGCCTGAAACGCTACAGGCGAATCCGAACGCCAAGAGGATCAAATTCAGGGACCTGCCCCCGCTCGCCCATGAAGGCGCTCACAACCTGGACGAAATGTGGAAGAACGTCACGTACTTCCTCAAGGCCGCGGTTCCGGCTGCCGAGAAGGCTGGCGTCCGGCTGGCGCTGCATCCCAACGATCCTCCCTCGCCCATCAGCCGCGGCTCCCAGCAGATCATGGGTTCGGTCGCGGGCTGGAAGCGCCTCATCGAGATCGTCAACAGCCCCGCCAATGGGATCACGTTCGATTGCGGAGTCACCAGGGAGATGGGCGATGACCCGGTGGCGGTCGCCAATTACTTTGCCAGCCGGAAGCGCATCAACCACATGCACTACCGCAACGTGGTCGTGGAGAAGCCGTACGAGAAATACACGGAGTTGTTCATCGACGCCGGCGTAGTGGATATGTTCGGCGTGATGAAAGCCATCGTGAAAAACAAGTACACCGGGACGATCTATCCCGAGCATCCGCGCGCGCTCGACTACGACCGCGACCGCGGCCGCATCGGCGGTTACCCCGGCGGCGGCGGCTACGCCGGCATTACCTTCAGCGTGGCCTACACCAGGGCCATGATGCAGGCTGCGCTCGAGACGGTGTAGCGGGCGCCCGGCGGCGATAACTCAATTCGGTCCGCGTCGATACTGTCGTAGTGCGGATGCATCGACCCCAGTAGCAATCAGAGTGCGGGTGCGCTTGCGCGCCGGGGCGCGCCCGGAAAGCTGCGCGTTCCTCAGTCCGAAGCCGCCTTCGATTCCCACCCTGTTTCGTCCCGCCCCGGCGAAGCCCACTTCGCCGCCGGCGGCGCCCGTTCGTCGTCAAACCAGTGATTTGCAGGTGGCCGCCGGCGTGCTCTTCCCCCAGCCGAGTCGCACACGGGAGGGTTTGATATGCACGACCTGGATCGAACGCAGGCGGAAATGGAAGCGGCCGAGCCGGAGACGGATTCCTTCGAACTGGAGTTCGAGGGCGGGATTTCCTCGGACGGCGAATCGCGCCTGGGCGGGGTTTTCGACGAAGTCGATGAAATGGAGCTTGCCAGCCAGCTTCTCGAAGTCCAAGACGAATCCGAGATGGAGGAGTTCCTCGGCAAGCTCATCAAAAAGGCCGCGCGCGCGGCCGGCAAATTCATCAGTTCGCCTGCCGGCAAAGCGCTCGGTGGCATTCTGAAAGGGGCTGCCAAGAAACTGCTGCCGATCGCCGGTACGGCGTTGGGTACGCTGGTCGGCGGACCCGCCGGCGCGGCCCTGGGGGGCAACCTGGCCGGCATGGCGGGCAAGGCGCTGGGCCTGGAACTGGAGGGCCTCAGCCAGGAAGACCAGGAATTCGAAGTCGCACGTCAGTTTGTGCGCTTCGCCGGCGAAGCGGCCAAGAACGCGGCCACGGCGCCGCCGAACACTCCTCCCGACGTCGCGGCGAACAACGGCACTGTGGCGGCGGCGAAGAAACATGCACCCGGCCTGTTGCGGCCCAACGGCGGCGATGGGCCCCGGACGCGCCGCCCCGGCGCCCGTTCGGGCCGCTGGATGCGCCGGGGAAACACGATTGTCCTGTTCGGGGTGTGAGCCGTGGTCACTTCGCGCCAGGCCGCACGGTTTCTGGAGCAGGAGGCGCGCGGGCTCAGAACTCGCCTCGAACGAGTGCAGTTCCTCGCTCTCTTCGAGACTATGGCGCCCGCGGCGGCCCCGTCGCGCGCGGCCTACATCGGAATCGAGAGATTCCTGGCGCAGGGGCGCGGCGCGTTGCGGCGCTCCATCGAGGACTGCATAGCGTGGCTCCGCAGTCCGGAGGGCGAGTCGGCGTCGCCGGAAGAGGCGCAGGCCCGCGTATGCCTGTTGCGGTTGCGATTCAATTCAGTCCTGGCGCAATTCGACACTTTTGCCGACGCCATGACGCAGCGCAGTGAGTACGGTACCGGCGTGTGGCTGGCCGGACTGGACGAAGCGGCGGCGGACGCCCTGACCTTGGACGGGCAGTATTACGAATCCCCGCCTGTCATCTGTTATCTGGATCGGGGGCAGGGCGCCGCCATCCGGCGGGCGCGCACGCGTCTTCCGGGAGGCGGCAAAAATCCCGTGGCCCTGATACGGATTCCGCGAGAGCGCATGGTAGGCAGCGGAATCGCCTCCTCGCTGGTTCACGAAGTGGGCCACCAGGGCAGCGCCCTGCTGGAGCTGGTTCAATCGCTGCGCCCGGTTCTATTGGCGATGCAAAGCAAAGGCGGCCCGGAGTGCGAGGCCTGGGCCCTCTGGGAGCGTTGGATCTCGGAGATTCTGGCGGACTATTGGGCGGTGGCCAAGCTCGGCATCACCGCCACGCTGGGACTGACGGGCGTGGTCAGCCTGCCGCGCGCCATCGTGTTTCGCGTTTCGTCCAACGACCCGCATCCCAGCCCGTGGGTACGGCTCCTGCTCAACACGGCGCTGGGCGATACGCTCTATCCGCATCCGCAGTGGGAGGCTTTCCGGCGCCTTTGGCTGGCCCTGTATCCGCCCCGGGACCTGCCGCAAGCCAAGCGGCGAGTCTTCGAGTCGCTGCTGGTCACCATGCCGGCCTTCACCGGGCTGCTGGCGGCGCACCGGCCGAAAGCTCTGCGGGGACGGTCGCTGGCCGAAGCCATTCGCACCGCCGAGCGCGGACCGAAGCGGCTCACCGAGCAATACCGCCTTTGGCGAAGGTCATGGCGGCGGATGCGAGCCGTGCCGCCTACGCTGGCCTTCGCAGTGTTGGGCCAGGCGAGATGGAACGGGCTGCTGACACCGGAGACGGAAGGCCGCATGGTGGCTTCGCTGCTCCGACACTGGGCCCTGCGGCGCGCGCTCGCGGGCGATAACACGTGCAATCGCGAAAAAGGACTACAAGGTTGAGGAGGAAGTCATGAAGGACGATGTGAAAACCAAAGACACCAAGTTAGCGGAGGCCGGCAAGCCACCCGCATTCCCCCGCCCCGGCGGCGGCGCGGGCGGCGGAAACGGCGGCGTGGTTCGCGTCGCGCTCGAACGCCCGCAGCGCCAAGCCACCGACGATCAGCCGCTCTGGGTGGCTATTCGGCAGCGCGCCCGTGCGATTGGGTTCGAGAACTACCGGCGCTTCATCGATCGTGTGCTTTGCGAGCGGAATCCTTCGCCGGACAGCAGCGATGAGAAGCGCCTGGCGGCCAAAGCGGGCGCTTTGGACAAGCTCGCAGGCGTGCAGGCGTACGAACTCCTGAAGCTTGCCACGCAGGTTTTCCTGCTCCTCGAGTGCGGCGTCGCCATCAACGAGGAAGGGTTCAGTGTGAACGACGAGTCCAACCGCCTGGGTCAACCGGCGACGCTGGCCGATTTGCAGCTCCATCTCAGCAACTATCTCGGCGATCCGCCGCGCCTGCCGTATCTGACCCGGATTCTGAACAGCGCTTTGGCCGGGTACGCGGAGACCGACAACGCCTTCTGCGAGGGCGTCTTCCAGGGACGGGTGATCGCCTCGGATGCGCCCTGTCTTCTCGAACTCGTCTGGTCCTACTGGCACGAGGAGGGCATGCTCGTTCAGAGCATCAACGCCGTCAGCATGCGATTTCAGAACCGGCTCAAGACCTCCGGGCAGGACCCGTTGCGCAACCTGGAGCTGGACCCCCTGCGGCCCCTGGCCAACATCCTGTGGGGCTATATTCAGGACGAGCCGAATCGGCTGACGGTGCGGCGGCGCGCCTACGAATACGAGCACCAGTACGGATTGCCGCTCTACGGAAAGGCCGTACCCTCCATCATGCCCGCCGACCGGCGCTCCAAATTCGTCGAAGGGTTCCACAACCTGCTTTACCGCTGCACGATCTTCTTCAAGGAAGACGACGACACGACTGTGATTGCGGACGGATTCGCCCTGCTGCAGGCGCTGCGGGAAGTGCACTTGACGCTCGCCGAAGGCGCGCACAACCAGTTCGGCGATCTGCCTTGGGTGGCGCGCGAACAGATGCTGATCGAGCAATGGATTCTGGCGCGCTCCGAAATGCGCGACTTCCTGCAAGGACGTCCCATGGTGCCGTACGCCGAGGGCTGGATGTCGCAGGTGGACACCATGAAGCGGCTGCACAACTGGTCCGACGTGACCGTGACCCACTTCCACGATCTGGCCAGCCTGGGCGAGCAGATCGTGCTCAGCATCCGGTACGGCGACTGGGTGGCGGTGAACGATCCGCAGCAGGCCATCAACTGGGCGCGTTACTGGCGTCCGGAGATTCAGGCGTACATTCACGCGTATCGCGCGGCCAGTGGAGTGGATCTGTCAACCGAACCGGTGGACGCCGCGGCGCCCTCGGTACATCTGCGGGACCGGCTGGCCATGCAGGCGAAGCGGATCTGATCGGCGCGAGGCGTGCTGAGTTTCCATTCGGCTCTGTACTTGGGTCTGGAGCACTCCAGGGATAGCCTGCGGCCCTGGAGAAGCCTGACTACGGGCGTCCCGGCCGTGCTGGGGACGCTCCCCGGCGCGGCGGCGCTGGCCTCAGACCTGGCGGCGATGACCGGCTTCGAGTGCGCCTCGCTCGCGCCCTCGACGCTGCACGTGTTTTGGGATCTGTTCGGCGTCTGGCCCGGGGAAGGAGTGACCATCCATGTGGACGAGAGAGCTTACGCAGTGGGCCGTTGGGGCGCGGAGCGTGTGGCGGCGCAAGGCGCGCCCGTCTCGACGTTCGCGCACCACGACGCCGGCTCGCTCGCCACTCGCATACGGCGGGGCGGTAAACGGTCGCAGCGGCCCGTCGCGCTCACGGACGGTTTTTGCCCGGAATGCGGGCGGATGGCGCCCTTGCCGGAGTACCTGGCCGTGCTGCGGCGGCACGGAGGCTGGCTTGTCGTGGACGACACCCAGGCGCTCGGAATCTTCGGCGCCGGGCCGTGCCCGGCTTTTCCATACGGAAAGGGCGGCGGGGCGTCGCTGCGCTGGTGGGGCGCATCGCCCGCTGCCGACGTTCTGGCGGTTTGCTCCATGGCGAAGGGGTTCGGCGCGCCGCTGGCGTTCGTCGCTGGGAGTAAGCGCATGATCCGTCGCTATGAGAACAACAGCGAGACACGGGTTCACTCGAGTCCGGTTTCGGCGGCGCAGGTCAGCGCGGGGGAGCGCGCCATGCTGCTCAACCGTGACCGGGCGGAGGGCGCGCGGCGCACGCTGGCCGCTCGCGTGACGCGATTCCGGGCTCAACTCGCCCGGGCGGACTGGGAGCCCGCGGGCGGGCTGTTCCCCGTACAGTCGTTTCCGATTCCGGGCGAGAAGGAAGCGTTCGCGCTCTACGCCGCGTTGCTGCGTCTGGGTGTCGAGACGGTGCTGCAGGCGGCCGGACATGACGGCCGGCGCCGGATCGCGTTCCTCATCCGGGCGGATCACTCGAACGAGGATATCGACCAGGCCGCCGAAGCGTGGCTGCGCGCCGTCTCCCCGCCCGCCTCAGCGCGCCGGTGGAAAGGTGTGTGAAGGCGCATATGGAACAGGAATTCATTCTCGAGCGGGATGAGGCGGTGAGAAGGCCGAGACCGGCGCCGATGGGGCAGCGCCCGCCTTTGCCGCGCCGGCCGCCGCGGCCCGCCAGAGTTGTGGGGCCGTTCGTTACGAACATGCCGGCGCAACCGGCAGATAGCCGGCCGCAGGCGGCTCGCGGGTGCAGCACGTTGCTGGTGATGGATGGGTTCGCTCCGGGCCCGGCTCGGCTGAGCCCGCGGCACTACTCCGACCTGATGCAGACGGCGCTGCTGCTGGGCCGCGTGCGCGGCTCGATCAACATCGAGATCGTGAGCCGCGCCGAGGATGACGCCACCGGGCGGGAATTGGGGGAGAAGGTCCGCCGGCTACTTTCCTCCTTGCTAGGGATCACCGGGGTCCGGCATGGCATCAAGGTGAGCGCGGCGCACGCCGGTGACGCCGGAATTGAAATCCGCGTTTGTGTGAATTGATGGCGACTATGTTTCGAAGGAGAGGGGTTAATGTACTACGAACTGGAAACCGAGCCTTTCGAGCTGACCGATGCTTTCGAATCCGAACCGGAAGCGGAAAGCGACACCGAAGGCGAAACAGTGTTGACTCATCCCAGCTTCGGCTATGGCCGTAGCGTGGCGGCAGAAACCGAAGAGGAAGACCAGGAAACCACCGGTCTGATTTCCCACCCCACGCTGGGGATAGGCCGCGTCGTCGCCGCCGAATCGGAATTCGGCGAAGTCGAACCGGAGGAGGAGATCATCGGCGCCGACGAACGCATCATTGTCGCCGATACGAAGAAAGCCCCTTATCGCTGGATCTGCTGCCTGGATCTGTACTTTCCGGATCCGGACAACACGAAGACCCTTCAGCTCTATCGTGGCAGCGGCACGCTCATCGGCGAGAAGCACGTACTGACGTGCGGGCACAACCTGATCAACAACATCGAGGGATCAAAAGGCGCCAAGAAGAAGCTGCCCGTGAAGAAGATCGTAGTGACGCCGGGGCGCTGGGGCGCAGCCAGTTCGGCGGCGGGCAAAGCTCCCTTCGGCTCGAGTAAGGCGGCCTCGTTCCGGACCTCCGACCCGTGGAAGGACCGGCTCGACTGGCAGCACGACTACGGGCTCATCAAACTCCAGAAGCCTCTGGGCAAAGGCAGTGTAGGTTACTGGGGAAGCAGAACGGCCGGCCAGAGCACAAAAATCGAGGTGGTCGCGCCCGCGGACATGACTGGCAAACCCGTGAACCTCTCCGGCTATCCCGGGGATAAGTGCAAGCACTTGCCTCCCGTCGGCAGCGCTCCGCAGAGCGCCATTAGCGCCTGCCCGGAAGGGGATTGGGCCTCCACGCAGTGGCGGGCGTCGGGGAGGGTGGTGAACGGCTCGGCGCCGGGAGCGCCGAATTTGGTTCTCTACGATCCCGACACCTTCGGCGGGCACAGCGGCAGCCCCGTCTGGTTCTACTATCCGGACAGCGGCGCGCGCAACCTGATCGCGATTCACACCGGTCCTGGCGTTTCCGGTATCTCGAACCGCGGGGTACGAATCACGAAGACGATTCTGGATGCGGTAAAGAAATGGATGTGACGCGGCGGCCAAGAGCCGGTGCGCCCGGCTGCGGCTGTCCGGAAAGTGAAGAAGAGACCGTCGGGTCCGACGACCGCGTCATCGTCGCCGATACGAAGAAGAGCCCCCATCGCTGGGTGTGCAGCCTGGATCTCTACTTCGAAGACCCCGACAACCGCAAGCAGGCTTTCTGGTTCCCGGCCACCGGCACGC
>Ga0209683_10000665_pt1 | contig 13287 bp, 12 predicted proteins | sample DOMMetBare2Fresh_FD_187474 | JGI IMG/M metagenome (GOLD analysis project Ga0209683, IMG submission 187474) | Wetland sediment microbial communities from St. Louis River estuary, USA, under dissolved organic matter induced mercury methylation -... | ecosystem: Environmental > Aquatic >... | reverse complement strand
CAGTTCCCACAATTTCAAGCTCCACATCAACAATCGCAGACCCGCCTCCGGCCAGCCCAGCGTGGCAATCGTCGACATCGGACGATAACGCTCCAGCGCCCCGCCCAACCCATAGTACTTTCGTACCTTGCCGCCGTACTCCGCGCCCCAGAACTCGTTGGGGAACTTTCCCGGACCCTGCGGTGTCTATTGAATTGAAGGAAGATCCATTTCCTGTTACCGTTGAAGATGGATTAGCCATAGAGGCTTAGCCGTGGCGGATACTTCCCTTCATCTCGGCGAGTCGGTTTTCGTGGACTCGGCTGCTGAGGCCGAGCCGGGCCGCCGGGAGGCTTGTCATTACACGAGGCTTGTCGAGGGTCTGCGGGCCAATCGCGAGGACGCGTATGAAGCCCTGATTTGCGAGTTTCAGCAGCCTGTTTACAGCCTCGTATGCCGTTTACTCAACAACCCGGCCGACTCGAATGATGTCGTCCAGGAAGTCTTTCTAAAGGTCTTCCGCAAGATCGGCGCTTTCCGCGGGGAGAGCAGCCTGAAGACCTGGATCTATCGGATCGCAGTCAACGAGGCCCACAACCATCAGCGGTGGTTTAGCCGCCATCGCAAGCAGGAAGTGGGGCTGGAAGGGGAAGAGGACGACGGATTGAGCTACTTCCAGACACTCTCCGATCCCAGCCGCTCTCCTTATGACTGCATCGCCGATCAAGAGCGTTGCGCGATGGTCGCGGAGGCGGTCGCGCATTTGAACCCCAGTTTCCGTACCGCTGTAGTCCTGCGCGATATCGAGGAACTCAGTTACGAGGAGATCGCCGAGATTCTTCAGGTGGCCCTCGGAACCGTGAAATCCCGCATTCTGCGGGGACGCGAAGCGTTGAGGAAAGAGTTGGCGGGCCGGCTGAAGCCGGAACCGGCCCTCGCATGGACGCCACAACCGGCCGAGTGAACGTATGAATTGCACAAACGTACAGAATTCACTCTCCGATCATTTGGATGGCCGCCTGCGCGGCCAGGAGAAACTCGACGTCTCCCAGCACCTCCTGGATTGTTCCGATTGCGGCGCGCGCCTTCAGGAGATGGCGCGCATTCAGCGTGCGTTGAAGCAGATCCCGGTCGCGGCGCCCCCGGCCGCTTTAACCAGTACGTTGCGAGTGATCGCCTCTCAGGAACGGAGCCGGCGTGAGGTGTGGCAGCAGCCCTGGCGGCTGGTCGCCGAGCGTTTCCATCTCTGCGTGGATAACATGATGCGCCCGCTGGCGCTCCCCTTCGCCGGCGGCTTCGTCTCCGCTATGCTGCTGTTCGCCATGTTGATCCCCAGCTTTGCAGTCCCGCGCAACCTGGCCAACGACGTGCCTATTTGGCGGTTCACCGAACCCGCGGTGAAGCAACTGGATCCCTTCATCCTCCCCGACGAAGAGTGCACCGTCGAGGTGCTCGTCGACGGCCAGGGACGCATGATCGACTACACGATCCAGCCCGGATCCAACATCGTGAACAACTCCGAATTCCGGCGCATGCTGGAAAACAAGTTGCTGTTCACTGGGTTCATCCCGGCCACGGCTTGGGGCCAACCGACCGCTGGTAAGATCGTCATCTCGTTCACCCGCGAACACGTCAACGTGAAAAGCTAGGGACTCCCTGGGGCGGCGACTCGGACAGCATTTTCTTACCCAGCGTTCGATCCTTGAGCGTCTCGGCGCTGCTGCGTGTCCCGAGGGGGAGCCGCTCGTCATTGAGATCGGCCCAGGCCGCGGCGAACTGACCGAACACCTCCTGGCCCGCGCCGCGCGCGTCATCGCGATCGAGCTGGATCACTCCCTCGCCGAACGCCTCCGCTTGCCCGGCCTCACCGTCATCGAGGCGGACGTCCTCGAGACGGACCTCGCCCAATGGGGACCGGCCGTCATCGCCGGCAACCTGCCCTACTACATCACCTCGCCCATTCTCGACAAGGTCTTCGCGCTGGGGCCGCTCCTCCGCCGGGCCGTACTGCTGATGCAGCGCGAAGTCGCGGAGCGTCTCACCGCCAAGCCCGGAACTCGCGACTACGGCTATCTCACGGTACAAGCCAACCTGTTCACAACCCCCGCGCTTCTCTTCCGAGTCCCGCCCGGAGCCTTCTCCCCGCCCCCCAAAGTCGACTCCGCCGCCGTGCGCTTCACTCCCAGGACGCCTCCCCCCGACGCGGCGGGTATTCTGCTTTTCGCCAGCCGGGCCTTCCGCCAAAAACGCAAAACCCTCCGCAACAACCTCGCCCCCTTCTACGGAGACCAAGTAGCCGCCTGGCCCGAGAGCCACCTCCGCGCCGAGCAACTCAGCATCGAAGAACTCACGGCCCTCTACCATCGCGCCGCTGCCTGCCCGCCCTAACCGCTTAGCTGTGACGCCGCCTTCCCTCGATCGCCCCGGTGATATCCTGAGTTGTTCAGGAATTCGCTCTGCCGGCCGATTCCCCCGCGCCCGGCAACGCTAGCCAACAGTTCGCACCGCAAAGGGAGACAAGATGAGCCAGTACAATTTCGGCGTGATCGGTTTGGGCGTCATGGGCCAGAACCTCGCCCTCAATATCGAGAGCAGGGGGTTCACCGTGGCCGGCTTCGATCTCGACCAGGAAAAAGCCAAGGCCGCCGCCCACAAGTGGTCCGGCAAGAAAATGAAGACGGTCGGCTCCATTCGGGAACTGGCCGCCGCCCTCGAGACACCGCGCCGCATCCTCATCATGGTACCCGCCGGCAAGCCGGTCGACGCCGTTATCCAGGATCTCAAACCCCTCCTCCAGGCGGGCGACGTCCTCATCGACGGCGGCAACTCGTTCTTTCAGGACACCGACCGCCGCGGCAAGGAACTCGAACCCACCGGGATCCACTACATCGGCTCCGGCGTCAGCGGCGGCGAGGAAGGCGCGCTCCGCGGTCCCGCCATCATGCCCGGCGGCCCGCTCGAAGCCTACCGCAAAGTCGAGCCCATCCTGACCTCCATCGCCGCCAAGACCGACGACGGCCCCTGCTGCGCCTACATCGGAAAGAGCGGCGCCGGCCACTACGTCAAGATGGTCCACAACGGCATCGAGTACGGCATCATGGAGCTCCTCTCCGAGGTCTACGACGTCATGAAATCGGCGCTCGGCCTCAACGCCCCGGAAATGGCCAAGATCTTCACCGCCTGGAACCAGACCGAGTTGACCTCCTACCTCGTCGAGATCACCGCCGCCGTGCTCGCCTACAAAGATAAGGACACCGGCAAGCCGATCGTCGACGTGATCGTGGACAAAGCCGGCCAGAAAGGCACCGGCAAGTGGGCCTCACAGAATGCGCTCGACCTCGGCATAGCCATCCCCACCATCAACGCCGCGCTCGAAGGCCGCATCCTCTCCGGCGCCCGTGACGAGCGCATCGCCGCCTCGAAGATCCTCGCCGGCCCGTCCGCGAAGTTCGAAGGCGACAAGAACGCATTCGTCGAAACGCTGCGCAAGGCGCTGCGCCTGGCCGTTATCACCTGCTACGCCCAGGGATTCGCTCTCATGCGCGAAGCCTCCAAAGAATACGGTTACGCTCTGCACTTCGCCGAGATCGCGCGCATCTGGAAAGGCGGCTGCATCATCCGCGCCAAACTGCTCGAGCCCATCAAGCAGGCTTTCCTCGCGAACCCGGAGCTGGTGAACCTGATGGTCGCCCCCCAGTTCAGTCCCATCGTGAACGAGCTGCAAGGTGCGCTCCGCCAGGTCGTCGAAAGATCCGCCGCGCTCGGCGTCCCGGTCGTCGCGCTCTCCGCGTCGCTCCACTACATCGACGCGTACCGCCGCGAGCGGATGCCCGCTAATCTGCTCCAAGCCCAGCGCGACTACTTCGGCGCTCACACTTACGAACGGCTCGACAAGCCGGCGGGTCAAAAGTTCCACACCGAATGGCTCGCCGAGTGACGCACCGGCGGCCGATCTGCTCAACTCCATGGAGAACTCAATGAAATACGGTCTCAATATCGCTCCGGAAGGCGCGCTGGACTTCGTGTCCGTGGGCGCTCTGGTCCATCGCCTCGATCCCGGAATCGTTCCTTTCCGCAAGGCCACCGAGTGCAAGATCCACGTCAGCGGCGGAGAATTCAACGTGGCGGCCAACCTGGCCGACTGCTTCCGCATGCGCACCGGCGTCGCAACCGCCATGGTCGACTACCCCATCGGCGACATGATCGCCGAGCGTGTGCGCGCCATGGGCGTCAAGCCCTTCTACAAACACTTCAAGCACAACGGCGTCAACGGGCCCAATATGGCCACCGTCTACAGCGACCGCGGCTACGGCGCGCGCGGCCCGGTGGTCTTCTATAATCGCTCCAACGAAGCCGGCGCCCAGCTCAAGCCGGGCGACTTCAACTGGAAGGAAATCTTCGCCGGCGGCGTGCGCTGGTTCCACAGCGGCGGCATCTTCGCCGCGCTCTCGGAAACCACCGGCCAGGTCATCATCGAAGGCATGAAGGCCGCCAAGGCCGCCGGCGCCGTGGTCTCCTTCGATCTCAACTATCGCGAGAAGCTCTGGAACATCTGGGGCGGCGCCCAGAAGGCCGCCGAAATCATCGGCCACATCGTCGAGAACGTCGACGTCCTGGTCGGCAACGAAGAAGACCTCCAGAAGGGCCTCGGCATTCCCGGCCCCGACATCCAGAAAAAATCCAAGCTCGATCCCAGCATCTTCTTCGCCATGATCGACAGCGTCGTGAAGAAGTTCCCCAAGGTCAAGATCGTCGCCACCACCCTGCGCGAAGTCCACTCCACCGCACGCCACGGTTGGAGCGCGGTGGCTTGGATCGACGGCCAAACCTTCACCGCGCCCACCGTCGAACTCGACGTCTGCGATCGCGTCGGCGGCGGCGACGGCTTCGCCTCGGGCTTCATCTACGGCCTGCTCACCGGCGAGGAGCCGTTGGAGGCGGTCCGCCTCGGCTGGGCTCACGGCGCCCTGCTCACCACCTTCCCCGGCGACACCACCATGACCACCGTCGAGCAGGTGCGCTCTTTTGGTTCCGCGCGCATTTCGCGGTAAACGGCAATGACTCTCAGGCGCCCGGCGTGCCTTCTCCCGCCGGCCGCCTGAGGCTCCGTTCAGAGGACAAATCATGTCACCCGAAATCACCGCCCTGGCCGCCCGCATCCGGCTGCTGCTCATGGACGTCGATGGCGTCATGACGGACGGCAAGCTCTACAACGTCCCCGGCCCCAATGGCGAGATGGTCGAAACCAAGGGCTTCGACACGCAGGACGGCATCGCGCTTCAGTGGCTCCACTGGAAAGGCATTCAGACCGGCGTGATCAGCGGCCGCGTCTCGCCCGCCACCGCCGAGCGCTGCCGCCAGTGCCATTTCACCTACGTCTACCAGGGCCACATCGAGAAGATCCCGTTGCTCGAGGAAATCCTCAAAATCTCCGGTTTCAAGCCCGATCAGGTTGCCTACATCGGCGACGATCTCACCGATGTCGTCATCATGCGCCGCGTCGGGCTCGCCATCGCCGTCGCCAACGCACGCCCCGAAGTGAAGCGCTGCGCTCACTGGGTCGCCTCCGCCGAGGGAGGCCGCGGCGCCGTCCGCGAAGCCTGCGAGTTGCTCCTCCAGGCCCAAGGACATTGGGCCGATCTTCTGCGAAAATACGAAGTCGATGTCTGATTCCAACAACAACGGCAAGACCGGCCTGCTCGTGCGCGCCGAATCCGGCCCGGGCGTCCTGCATCAGCTCACCGGCGTCATCGCGCGGCACAACGGCAACATCACGCTGGTCGAGATCATCGAAAGCCGCCCGCCCGAAGCCCGCATCTATTTTGAGATCGAGCTCCCGGGCGCGCCCGGAGCGCTCCTCGAGGACGTCGGCCGTCTCGACATCGTCAGGCAGGCCATCCCCGTCACCACCTTCCAGAAGATCTACGGCAAGCGCATCATCATCATGGGCGGCGGAGCTCAGGTCGGCCAAGTCGCCATCGGCGCCATCTCCGAAGCCGACCGTCACAACATTCGCGGCGAACACATCTCGGTGGACACCATTCCCCTGGTCGGCGAACAGCCGCTGGCCGAGGCGGTCCGCGCCGTCGTTCGCCTGCCGCGGGCGCGCGCTTTGGTGCTCGCCGGCTCCCTGATGGGCGGAGAAATAGAAAAGGCGGTGCGCGAGGTGCGCGCCGAGGGCTTGCTCGTGATCAGTCTGAATATGGCCGGCAGCGTCCCGGACGCCGCCGATTTCGTCGTCACCGACCCCGTTCAGGCGGGGGTCATGGCCGTGATGGCCGTCGCCGACACCGCGAAGTTCAATCCTGCGCGGCTCACTCGCAGAGTGTTCTGACGTCCGCGCCCGGGATCAGTTCACCTCCAGCCCGTACTCGCGCAGTAGCGCACCGGACTGCTGCGGATCATAGAGGCGCACCCAGTGTTGTGCGGCGTGCAGCCGCTTCGGAACGCGCAGCTTCACTTCGCTCGCGTCCCGTCTTACGGCGGTTTCGAACACTGTCGAGCCGCCGCGATCCACGATCTCCACTCGATAGGACGGCCGTTCCGGCAGGCCGGTCAGATCCAGCGTGAGTTCAAGCGGACGGTCCGCCGGCGCCGACGCATTCGGGAATTCCGCTGCGCCGCGCATGGACTGCAGGCGAACCGCGTAGACCGCTTGATTCGGATCGGTGGCCTGCCATATACGCGGAGCGATGACCGCTCCCGCGATCAGGCAGGCAAACGTGATCGCAGGCGCCGGCCGCCACATCCAGCGGCTGGCCCCGCGCCAGTAGTCTTCCCAGGTTGTTGGCGGCGCTATCTGCATCCGCGCAGCAGCCTGCCGCGCGGCGTCGACAAACGCGTCGAGTTCTGCCAGTCGATCTTGGCACCGCGGACACACCAGCAGGTGCTCTTCGACGACCTCGACTTCCTCTGTCGATAGCGTCCCCCGGGAGTACTCTTCGAGTTGCTCTTCCGAGGCGTGATTTTCAAAAACCATGACTCTGGTAACCTTCCCAGCGCTTTCAAGGACTGTCAATCTGAATAATTAGTGTGTCCAACGTGTAAACGATCTCACTCGAAACGGCATATTCTTGACTGCCCCTGCCGCCGTCCGGCCTCAGCCACGGCGCTTCGCGCTGGCGCCCTCTACCTAACTGGCACATTCTTCAGGGTGTCGGAGGCAAGGACCGCGTCCGCAGCTTCCGCTTTCCCAGCTCCCCGAACCGCGCCTTAGCCCGCGACTTCAGCAGCCGAAACTGCGTTTCCGTCAGCTTCATTTCGTCGCATATTGTCTCCTGGCTCTCGCCAAGAAGGTAGAACCGGGTCAGAATCTCACGGTCGCGCCGGGATACGCTCCGCAGCACCCGCGTCATGATCTCGCGCCGCTGGTGCGCGATGGCGTCTTCCTCGGGATTGTTGCGCAGGTCCGAGATGCTGTACCCGCATTGCAGCTCCGCCTGCTCCTTGCGCGTCTGGACCGCGTCGTCGATGTGCGCCGCCACCTGCCGCCGCACCACCGTTCGCACGAATCCCATCAGGCGCTCCGGCTCGCGCAGCTCGCCCCGCTGCACCGCCTGCACCACGATCAAGAACGTGTCGTGGACCTTGTCCTCGAGCTCCTGGGGACCCAGTTGACGGCAAAGATAATAGCGGATTCCGCGTGAGAACAAGCGGTAGAGTTCTTCCATCGCATCGGGGTCGCCCCGCTGAATCCGGCGCACAAGGTCGGGCCAATCGACTCTGGTCTCGACCCTTGCCTCAGGGTTGTCATGCGAACCGCCGTTGCCTGCCTCCCCGCCCTGCGACATACCATTCCGTCGCTCAGTCTCGTAGGTGTCTTTTTCCTCCGCCGCCTGCTGCATCATAACTCACTCCCTTCCAAAGAGGAAGTACCCTGCCCAGTATTGCGGATGATTTCGCCAAGCCTGCCGCCGGGCCGCTCCAGCCTGAGCGTGCGCTAGCGCAACAGCCGCCGCCGCATGCCCCGCAGGCGCAACCCTTCGCTGCTCGTGCAGACTCCGATAAAAGGAAAGGAACAGGTCGCCGGAGTCGTCCGGCGTCGGCCAGAGCGTGGCCGCAACGTTGCTGGCCCCTGCGGCCAGCCAGGCCCGGGTCAGACCCATCAGGCCAGCACCCGGCAGCGCCTCGCCCAGTCCCGTTCCGCAGCCGCTCAGAACAACCAAATCCACACGCCCGCGCAGGGCCGCAATGTCAGTCGCCGTCACGAAGTCGGGCTGTCCGTTTGGCAATAGGGCCAGCGCCAGCAGGCCCTTTCCGGACTGCGTCCGCTGCGAGACCACGTGCGTTGCCAGATGCAACACAGACGGCGTTCCCTGCAGCGCTTTCACCAGATCTGCCCGCGACGCGCCCGCGCCTTCCAGGAGCAGCGGAGCGGCCGCTCCATCCCAGGCCGCCGCGCACGCCCGAATCTCACGCCCGCTTCCGGGCAGCCGGGCCAAGTGCGTCTCCCCGTTCGGTTCGCCCAACCGCGGCCCACGCCATCTCGGATCCGCCGTGTTGTAAACCGGATCGCCTAGACCCACGAACCGCCCGGTCCGGGCATGCTGCGCCGCTTCCGCCCGCCGGTTCGCTATCTCGTGTGCGCTGGGCACAAGCCGCGTCGAATGCCGCTCGACCAGATAAACAGGGCCGCTCTCTCCCCGTTCCACCACCAGCGCCGCCAGCGGCGTCGAGAACAGCGCGTCTTCCACCGCCAGCGCCCAGTGCCGCTTGTTCACCACTTCCTGCGGCAGCCCGCCGAACAACGCCCCATACAGCTTCTCGCCCAGTTCTGTCGCCGCCGGCGAATCGCTGCGAACCGCTTCCGTGAACTCGCGGCATTGCTCCGCGATCTGCTTCCGCCCGCCGAGTGTCCGGAGATGCGCACCCTCGCGAGTCACCGCCCAGAGGTACGATTCGGCGCCCCCCAGGTGAAAGCTGAGGAATGCCTCGTCGCGCTCGAGCGCCTGGCGCGTCCGCGCCAGCAGACCCGCCGGGTCCGCCCGCTCCTCCGCCCGCTCGGAGTCCAACCCCGCCCGCGTCTCCATCTCGGTCAGCTCCGCGCGGAGACGCTGGGCTTCTCTCCGCACAGCGGGGGACTCGCCCCGCAGCAGCGCGACCTCGGTCTTCCTCAAGCGCGCCAAGGTCTCTCCATATTGATCCGGCAGCCCGCGCTGCGAATCGCCACGGTCCGTGATCAGCGCCCGCAAGCTCGCCGCCCGGTTGTCCTCGGCCGCTTCAAAACTACCGCGTAGCAGCGCCGCACTTGGCCGCCGGCGATACAGGCGCCCCGCCGCCTCGATATAGCCCGAGTACAAATCCTCGAGGCCGACCTCCATGCCCACGCGCACCGCATCGGCTGGCAGAGCCTCCAGCCGCCATCGCCGCGCAAGATCCACCGCTGCACCGAAGTCCGCCAGCGCACCTTCGAAGTTCCCCTGCGCCATGCGAACCTGGCCGCGCGTGTGATATACCAACCAGAGCGGCGTCGCTCCAATCCGCGCTCGGCCCATGGCCACAGCCCGGTCCAGCAAAGCGCCAGCTGTTCTCAGATCGCCCCGCGCTTTCCACAACCCGCTCACCTTGCGGTAGCATTCGTAAGTGTCCCGGCCGTGGTTGAGCGTCTGGTACCGGAACTCCTCGAGCAGCGGCCCTTCGGCAGCGTCCGTACGGCCCGCACGGAGCAATCGGTGGCCCAGTAGACCGCAGGCCTCCGCTCTCATGGCCAAGTCGCCCTCTTGCTCGGACTCGATCACCGCCCTGCGCAGGAACTCCGCCGCCCCACCCACGTCGCCCTGATAAGCCTTGACTCGACCCGCTTGCATCCAGAGTTGAGTTCTAACCCTTGAGTGCGGAAGATTGCGGAGCGCCTTCAAACCCTCCCGCGCCGCTTCGGCCGCGCTGCCGACCTCGCCGGTCTGAAGGTAGAGAGATGAGATATTAGCCGAAAGACCTCCGAACATCTCCCAATCGTGCGTTCTCTTCGCAAGCGCCCGAGCCTCCAGGTATGCCTCCATCGCACGCCGATATCGAGCTAGCGCGAACCAACAGTTGGCGGTGTTACTAAGCAACCGAAGCGCGAGCCCTGTGTTCCCGGACGACTCCGCTTTTAGCCGAGCGGCTTGGTTCACCTGAATCGCTTTGAGATAATCCCCGCGAGATACCAGCTCCATAGCGTGTCGGTATTGGGCCTGCAAATCAGCGGCTACCGGAGGCTGGTGGCGGGAACGAGCCTCGGACATCAGAAACGTGTCTGGCCTCCTGACCGTTCCGACACTCGGCAGTGTCAGCGCTAGACAAACCAAAAAGGCCTTGGTTTGCATGGACTAGAGCTCGCAACCCACAAACGATTCGGGACACCTACCCCGGTGGTATCCACGGTGGCGCCCCACTAGGAAGTGCCACCAGGGAATCATATCAGAAAATCCCATCGAAGATTCCCACTTCTGTGAGAATTTTGTTGAAAACAACATATGGAGATCCCTCAATGACAGCGGATGAGATACATAACTACTTGACTACTGGCGGCGCTGGAGAACAGAGGTCCGAAGCGAACAAATTGAAAAACGTTTTTCAACAGGCGCTTGTGGCGCGTTCGCACACCAACTTCCGCCCCACGCTCCTATTATTCGCCTAAGTCGCTTCAGCCGTTCAGCATAGTCATTCCGTTGCTATGTGCACTGTTGAGAAACTGAATTGCCCGCGAATCGTCCCCTCTACTCCCAGATTCCTACCACCATGGTGTAATGAAACTCGGCGCTCCTCGCTCCGCCGCGCTTCAGTCAGATCCTCAGGCGCGGGGGCCTGCCACGCGAACCGGCGGGGCGCAGCGCACGCCGCGACCTGTCACTCACCCCATTCGTTCTCTCGCAACCGCACTTCCGTTCGCTTTCCCGCCCTCGGAAGCAGTTTCTTGGCGACGACCAGGGAGTGACAGGTCTCGTTCTGGAGTGTATTCCTCTGTCAGGCCGCAAGAAGCCAGGACTGGCGCCAAGGCAACAGCCCACAGCCTGACAGATTCCGCCAGCCCAACGGTCGCCGCCCGAAGCGCTGCCCTTTCGCTCTCAGACCTGGCTCGACTCGTCGAAATACGAGCCAGGACTAGTTCGAACCGCATCTGCTGTCCTCCGGCCCGGCATGGCTCGTCGGAACATGAGCCAGGATCAGTCCGAACCGGGACAAGCCCGGCCGCTATTAGAAACCCAACCAGATGATGATCGGTCCCTCGTCCATGATCTCTCTCCTTCCGGCTCCCCCATCGGAGTCATTCCTTACGACGAGAATGGAATTTGCCCCACTTTCGGTTGCACGTGGCGGCTTGCGCGTAACCCCACTTTACGATGCCTTTGTCGGTTTGACAACGTCCGATTCTGGAAAAACGGCTCCGCGGGAAGGGACGGCTTCCGCAGGATGGGATGGTATCTGAGCCGGAAGGATTGGGCGGACGCACCATACCGCCCTTGCATATACACGTACACAACTCGCTCCGGCGTTTCGCTGGCCGGCGATGGTTGTTCAGCGAAGATGAGGGGGTGGCAGCAGGTATGTTCTGGAATGTCGTCGTTTGCCAGGCCGCACGGAAACAGAGCAGGCAGCAGGACAACGACTCGCGGACAGGAACATTCCCTCAGCTTCCTGCCTCGACCCCCTACGACCCGCCCTGTCGTCCTCCGGCCCGGCTTGGCTCTTCGGAGCATGAGCCAGGATTAGTCCGAACCGGGACCGGCCCGGCCACTATTAGAAACCCAACCAGATGATGATCGGTCCCTGGTCCATGATCTCTCTCCTTCCGGCTCCCCCATCGGAGTCTCTTCTCACGACAAGAATGGAATCTGCCCCACTTTCGGTTGCGAGTGGCGGCTCTCGCGTAACCCCACTTTACGACGCATTTGTCGGTTTGACGACATCCGGCTTTGGAGGGACGGCTTCGAGAAGGGACAGCTTCCGCAGGTTGGGATGGTATCTGAGCCGGAAGGATTGGGCGGACACACCATACCCCCTTGGACATACGGCTCAAAACAACTGATGGGCAACAACTTTGAATCCGGAGTGCTGTGAACCCCTGCCGGCCACTCCCCGCGACCTTCTTGCTGTCACATGCGCTGTGCACAACTCGCATCGGCGTTTTCGCCGGGCTGGCGACAGTGGTTCAGCGAAGATGAGGGAGTGGCAGCAGGTTTGTTTTGAAATGTTGTCGTTTGTCAGGCCGCAAGGAAACAGAGCCGGCAGCAGGGCAAGGACTCGCGGACAGGAACATTCCGTCAGCCTTCAGGCGACGCAATTTCCCACCCCAACCCGCGGCCCTCGTTCGAGGCAATCCCCGACGCATCTCAAATGTGTGCGGCTTCGAGCCGCCAGGATCTCCGTGATCAGCCGTCGCATGAGCCTCTACCCCCGATTACCCGTCCTGCCGTCCTCCGGCCTGGCTTGGCTCTTCGGAACATGAGCCAGGATCAATCCGAACCGGGACAAGCCCGGCAGCTATTAGAAGCCAAACCAGATGATGATCGGTCCCTCTTCCATGATCTCTCTCCTTCCGACTCCCCCATCGGAGTCTTTTCTCACTGCGAGAATACGTGGCCTCGCGTATGCCCCCGGGGGGCTAATAACCTAACTGGGTGGGGGCGAACCACTTAAAATCTCCATCGCTTTGTGATCGATCTTTTTGGGCGGGACCTGCCCGGATCGCGCTAGAATCGCTTCTTACGCCATGCACATCCGCAGACTTGCCACACTCCTGCTCGGCGCCTGGCTCGCTGGCAGCTTCTTTATGGCTCTGGTCGCTACCCACAACCTCGCTGCGGTGGACCGGCTCATGGCCAGCCCGCCGCGGCAAGTCGCCATCAGCCTGGAGCTTCTCAGCGAACCCATCGCCCGGTCGTTCTTCCAATACCAGGCGGCCGAGCTAAACCGTTGGTATTTCGAGACTTGGGAGTGGGCTCAGATGCCGCTGGGCCTCTCGCTGATGACCGCCCTCGTCCTCAGTGGCCGGCAGCGCTCGGGCCTCACACTCTGCGCGCTCATGCTGGCCTGCGTCCTCCTGATGCGCTTTGTGTTGACCCCCCAGGTAGTCCGGTTCGGCCGCCTCGTGGAGTTTGTCCCTCTGGGCCAGCGCGCCGCTGAGCGCACGCAATTCTGGCGCTACCACGCCGCCTACCTCATCACGGAAGCCTCGAAGGTGCTGATTGGATTGATACTGGCGTCCAGCCTGCTCCGCCGCCACGACTCCAGACGCTCCAGTTCCGCCGACGACGACGCGAAGTGGGCCAGGGCGAAGTAGCGCGCCAGATGCACGCCCGCCCAGCGGTTCCCGACGACACCGAGTCA
>Ga0209683_10000661_pt1 | contig 13324 bp, 9 predicted proteins | sample DOMMetBare2Fresh_FD_187474 | JGI IMG/M metagenome (GOLD analysis project Ga0209683, IMG submission 187474) | Wetland sediment microbial communities from St. Louis River estuary, USA, under dissolved organic matter induced mercury methylation -... | ecosystem: Environmental > Aquatic > Freshwater... | reverse complement strand
GAAGAACCGCTCGTAGCTTTTGCGTTCACGACCGGCGCCGAGCCTTCTCAAGCCGGTCATGCCGATTTCAGCCGACCAAGCGCATGTGCGACCCTTGAGGTCGAGCATGCCAAGGAGGATTAAGCCGTGATTCCCGAACTTGGACACTTTGCGCTGATCCTGGCGCTGCTTCTCGCAGTGGTGCAGGGCACGCTGCCGCTGATCGGTGCGCACAAGGGCGTACGTGAATGGATGGCACTGTCGCGGCCGGTCGCGCAGGGGCAATTCGTATTCGTCGTGTTCGCGTGGCTATGCCTTGTCTACTCGTTCGTCAACAGTGACTTCTCGGTGGTCAACGTCGCCACCAATTCCAACTCGCTGCTGCCGCTGCCGTACAAGATCGCCGCGTCGTGGGGCTCGCACGAGGGCTCGATGCTGCTGTGGGTGCTGATGCTCGCGACGTGGGGCGTGGCGGTCAGCATCTTCAGCCGCCATCTGCCTGACGAAATGGTTGCGCGCGTGCTTGGCGTGATGGGTCTGGTCGCCGCGGGCTTCATCCTCTTCATGCTGGCGACGTCCGATCCGTTCGAGCGACTGTTTCCGGCCGCGCAGGAAGGCCGCGATCTGAATCCCTTGCTGCAGGACCCCGGCATGGTGCTGCATCCGCCGATGCTCTACATGGGTTATGTCGGCTTCTCGGTCGCGTTCGCGTTTGCGCTTGCCGCGCTGCTCGGCGGCAAGCTCGACACCGCGTGGGCGCGCTGGTCGCGTCCATGGACCACGGTTGCGTGGTGCTTCCTCACGGTCGGCATCGGGCTCGGTTCGTGGTGGGCGTATTACGAGCTCGGCTGGGGCGGCTGGTGGTTCTGGGACCCGGTGGAGAATGCCTCGTTCATGCCGTGGCTGGTGGGCACCGCGCTGATCCATTCGCTCGCGGTGACCGAGAAGCGCGGCACGTTCAAGGCATGGACCGTGCTGCTGGCGATCTTCGCGTTTTCGCTGTCGCTGCTGGGCACGTTCCTGGTTCGCTCGGGTGTGCTGACGTCGGTGCACGCATTCGCGACCGATCCCAAGCGCGGCGTGTTCATCCTGGCCTTCCTCGTGATCGTGATCGGCGCGTCGCTGGCGCTGTTTGCCTGGCGCGCGCCGCGTGTGGGCATCGGCGGCCAGTTCGACGCGGTGTCGCGCGAGTCGATGCTCCTTGGCAACAACCTGATGCTGATGGTGGCCGGCGCCTCGGTGCTGCTTGGCACGCTGTATCCGCTGTTTCTCGATGCGCTGAACCTCGGCAAGATCTCGGTCGGACCGCCGTACTTCGACGCCGTGTTCGTGCCGATCATGACGCCGCTGGTGTTCCTGATGGGCGTGGGTCCGATCGCGCGCTGGCGTCAGGCGCCACTGCCGGATCTGTGGACCCAGTTGCGCTGGGCGCTCATGATCTCGCTCGTGCTCGGGCTCGTGCTTCCATTCGTGGGCGGGCGCTGGTCGCCGATGCTGGCGTTCGGCTACTGGCTCGCGGCGTGGATCGTCGTCACCTCGATCGTGCAGATCCGCCACCAGATCCGGCACGCGCAGGGCAACCTGATTGCGAAGCTGGCGAGCCAGCCGCGCGCATGGTGGGGCATGACGCTCGCGCATCTGGGCGTGGCGGTGTTCATCATCGGCGTCACGTCGGTGAAGGGCTACGAAGTCGAGCGCGACGTGAAGATGAATGTTGGCGACACCATCAGCGTGCGCGACTACACGTTCCGGTTTGACGGGGTCAACGAGCGCATGGGTCCGAACTTCCGCGCGGCGCGCGGCGACGTCACCGTAACCAAGGGCGGCAAGCCGAGCGGCGTTCTGCATCCGGAGAAGCGCGTCTATCTCGCGCAGCAGGGCATGCCGATGACCGAAGCGGCGATCGACACCGGAATCACCGGGGACATCTATGTTTCGCTCGGCGAGGCGGTCGATGAGAAGGCGTGGACCGTGCGCGTGTACTACAAGCCGTTCGTGACGTGGATCTGGGGCGGCTGCGTGCTGATGGCATTCGGCGGCCTGGTCGCCGTGTTCGATCGGCGCTACCGCGCGCCGGCGCGGCGTGAGGCGCTGACGGGCGGACTGAAGCCGGCCTCAGCCTGATCGCGCAATGAAGAAAGCCGCTTTCTATCTCATTCCGCTGGCCGCGTTCGTCATTCTGGCCGTCTTTCTGCTGCGGGGCCTGTGGCTCAATCCACGCGAGGTGCCGTCGCCGCTGATCGGCAAGGCGGCGCCGGTGTTTGAGCGGCCCACGCTGAACAAGCCCGGGCTTCAGTTCGCCAGCAAGGAAATGCTGGGCCAGGTGTGGGTGTTCAACGTGTGGGCGTCGTGGTGCACGCCGTGCCGGCAGGAGCATCCTCTATGGAATGAGTTGGCGGCGAAGAAGCTCGTGCCGATCATCGGCATGAATTACAAGGACGATGCCGGCGCCGCCAGGAAATGGCTCACGGACCTGGGCGATCCGTACACGTTGACGATCGTCGATGGCGACGGTCGTCGCGGCATCGATTACGGTGTCTACGGCGTGCCGGAGACCTTCATCATCGACAAGCAGGGCTTGATCCGCCACAAGCACATCGGACCGGTCACGCCCGAAGCCATGGAAAAGAAGATCGTGCCGCTGGTGCGCGAACTGCAGAAATCATGAGAGCACTCTTTCTTGTCTTAATGCTGGCGTTGGCGGGTGGGCTGCATGCGCAGACGGCCGTCCCGACTGAGGATGATCCGCTCACCGCGAAGCGTGAGGTTGATCTGGCGTCGAAATTGCGCTGCCTCGTTTGCCAGAACCAGTCGATCGCTGATTCGCATGCCGGACTTGCCGTCGATCTGCGGCGCCAGATTCGCGAACAGATCGCAGCCGGCAAGAGCGACACGGAGATCGTGAACTTCATGACCGATCGCTATGGCGATTTCGTGCTGTATGAACCGCCGTTCAAGGCGACCACTCTGCTGCTTTGGCTGGGTCCGCTGCTGCTGCTTGGGCTTGGCGCCGTTGTGGTGGTGCGCGTGATTCGCCGTCGCAAGCAGGCGGCTCCGCCGCTGTCGAACGACGAACGTGCACGTGCCGCTGCGCTGCTCGGGGGCAAGGAGAGCGGACAGTGACGCAATTCATCGTCATCGCGACGATCATGGTGATCGTCGGCCTTGCCTGGATGCTGCTGCCGCTGCTGCGACGCCGTTCGGTCGCAGACATCGATCGCGCGGCGACCAACCTGGGCCTCCTGAAAGATCAGATCGCCGACCTGGAAACCGAACGCAAACGCGGATCCGTTTCGGATGAGCTGTATGCCGAAACCAAGGCGGAGCTCGAGCGGCGTGTGCTAGAGGAAGTGCAGGCGGCACCAGCCGCATCCAGCGCGCCGGCGGGCTGGCACGGCCGCGTGACGGCGGCCGCGATTGTCGTCGCGGTACCAATCGTTGCCGCGCTGATGTACGCGCGTCTCGGCGATCCGACCGCGTTCGATCCGCTGACACAGAAAGGCACAGACGCCGCGCATCAGTTGAGCCCGGTCGAAGTCGAGCAGATGGTCACCAAGCTCGCCGAGCGGCTGAAGAACGAACCGGACAATGCAGGCGGCTGGTCAACGCTGGCGCGCACGTACTACTTCCAGCGCAAGTTTCCCGAGGCGGCGCAGGCGTTCAAGCGGCTCTCCGAGCTTGTGCCCGATGATGCCTCGGTGCTTGCCGACTATGCCGACGCGCTGGCGATGGTGTCCGGGCGCAAGATCGCCGGCGAATCGCTGGCGCTGGTGAAGAAGGCGCTGTCGCTCGACCCGACGCAGTGGAAAGCGCTGGCGATGGCCGGCACCGAGGCCTTCGACCGCAAGGACTACAAAACGGCAGTCGACTACTGGGAGCGGCTGCGCACATCGCTGCCGCCCGAGTCGCCGATCGCGCAGCAGATTTCGGGTTCAATCGCAGAGGCGCGCGAGCTTGGCGGGCTGAAACCTTCTGCCGACGCGAAGACCGCGGTCGCCGCGGCGCCAACCGCGAAGGCAGGTGCGAAAGCCGAAGCAAAAGCTGAGACAAAAGCTGAGACAAGAGCATCGGCGGGCGCGCAGGTCAGCGGGGTCGTCACGCTTAGCCCGCAATTGACCGCGAACGCCAAGCCCGACGATGCCGTGTTCATCTTTGCGCGCGCGGCTGAGGGGCCGCGCATGCCCTTGGCGCTCAAGAAGGTCCAGGTCAAGGATCTGCCGGCCAGGTTCGCGCTCGATGACTCGATGGCGATGTCGCCGGATTTCAAGCTGTCGAAATTCCCTGAAGTCGTGGTCGGTGCGCGCGTGTCCAAGTCTGGCAGCGCGATGCCACAAAGCGGCGACCTCGAAGGAATGTCCGGCCGCGTGCAACCGGGCAAGGGCGAGATCAAGGTCACGATCGACCGCGTGCTGCCTTAGTCCGAAGTTCCTTCGCTTTTCTCTATCTATAACGCCTGATTGTTGAGGTTGTTCAACGACCTGGGCGTTTTCTCGTCGTGCATTTTGTACCCATGTATATGTTATTGTTTTGCTTTTATACTGCTGTATTATGCAGCCATGCACATCGACGTCGTCCCCAACCGCGAGGCGCGCCCCACGTACCTGCTGCGCGAGTCCTTCCGCGACGGCAAGCGCGTGCGCAAGCGCACCCTGGCCAACCTGTCGGCCTTGTCCGACGCACAGATTGCCGCCCTGCGCAGCGTGCTGCGCGGCGAGCCATTGTGTGCACCGTCGTCGCTCTTCGAGGTCCTGGCCTCCCGCCCTCACGGTCATGTTCAGGCCGTTGCGGCGGCCATGCGCGTTCTGGGCATCGAGCGGCTCCTCGCGGCCCGGCCCGCGCCGGAGCGCGCTGTGGTCTGCGCCCTGATCGCCGCCCGCATCGTGGCACCGCACACCAAGCTCGCCACCACGCGCTGGTGGCACACCACGACGCTGGCGCAAGACTTCGGCGTGGCGGCGTGCGATGAGAACGACGTGTACGCGGCGATGGACTGGTTGCTGGCACATCAGGACACGATCCAGAAGAAGCTCGCCGCGCGGCATCTGGAGGGCGGCGGGCTGGTGCTGTACGACCTGAGCTCAAGCTACTTCGAGGGCACGAGCTGTCCGTTGGCCAAGCTCGGCCACGACCGCGATGGCAAGCGCGGGCTGCTGCAGGTGAACTGGGGCCTGGTGACCGATGCGCGCGGCTGTCCGGTGGCGGTGTCGGTGCACGAGGGCAACACCAGTGACAGCACCACCCTGCTGCCCGAGGTGCGGCGAGTGCAGCAGGACTTCGGCATCGAGCAGCTGGTGATGGTGGGCGATCGCGGCATGATCAGCCAGAAGAGCATCGAGCAGATGCGCGAAACCGACGGCATCGGCTGGATCACGGCGCTCAAGAGCGCTTCGATCCGCGCGCTCGTCGAGCAGGGACAGTTGCAGCTGGGGCTCTTCGATGAGCGCAATCTCGTCGAGCTCGAATCGCCCGCGTATCCGGGCGAGCGCCTGGTGGCGTGCCGCAATCCGGAGCTGGCCAAGCTGCGCACACACAAACGCGAAGAGTTGCTGGCGGCCACTGAGAAGAACCTCGAGAAGATCCAGGCCCGGGTCGAGGCCGGCCGGCTCACCGGGGCCGATGCGATTGGTCTCGCGGTGGGCAAGGTCGTCAACCACTACAAAGTCGCCAAGCACTTCGAACTCCTCATCGGCGAGAACACCTTCACCTTCGCACGCAAGCGCGAGGCCATCGCCGCCGAGGCGGCACTCGACGGCATCTACATCATTCGCACCTCGGTGGCCGCCGCGCAGATGCACGCGGCCGACTGCGTGCGCAACTACAAGGCGCTGGCCCACGTGGAGCGGGCGTTCCGCTCACTGAAGACGATCGATCTGAAGGTGCGCCCCATCCACCACCGGCTGGCCGATCGCGTGCGCGCGCATATCTTCCTGTGCCTGCTCGCCTACTACGTGGAGTGGCACCTGCGCGAGGCCTGGCGCGAGTTGATGTTCGCCGACACCGATCAGGCGGCCAAGGCCGTGCGCGATCCGGTGGCACCGGCGAAGCGTTCGAAGGCCGCCCAGGCGAAGGTCGCCCGCCAGACACTCGAGGACGGCACGCCGGTGCACAGCTTCTCCACCCTGATGGCTGAACTGGCCACCATTGTCCGCAACACCTGTCGCACGCCCGACGCCGCACCGCAAGCACCGACGTTCGACATCGTCACCACGCCCAGCGTGAAGCAGCGGCGCGCGCTCGAACTGATCGAACAGATCCGCCTGTAGACAGACACAGGCACCCCGATCTCACGTCAAGTCGCTGACGCACAAGGACGAACTCGCTCGGGCTCTACAGGAATTTCGGCTTAGTCGTCGGCAATCGGCGCGCCCTGCGTTCGCCGGATCAAGCCTTTTGCGATGACCCGAAGGTAGCGGAACTCTCCGCTACCGCTTGAGGCGGAAGCGGAAAGCGCAGCTCGACGCGCAGTCCACCAAGCGGCGCGTCACCCAGCGTCAGGCTTGCACGATGCGCCCGCGCGACCGACTGCACGATCGATAATCCGAGACCCGTGCCGCCGGTCTCCACGCTTTTGCGTGCGCCGCCAAATCGTTCGAGCACACGTGCCCGCTCATGCGGCGCGATCCCCGGACCGGAATCATCGACAATGAGTCGCACGCCGACCGCGTCAGTTGCGGATTCCAGTCGCACCTGGCCGCCGTGCGGAGCGTGGCGGATCCCGTTGGAAAGAAGATTGCGCAGCAGTATCGCAATGCCGACCGGGTCGCCCCACAGCGACCGAGTGTTCAGTTGCAGGTCGAGCCGGACTTCCTTCTCGGCCGCTATCGGCGTCAGATCCGTGACCACCTCATCCACAAGTTTGGGCAGATCGATCGACGCGCGCTCCAGCTCAGCGGGCCGTAGTGCGTTGATCCGTGCCAGGGCAAGCAGTTGATCGACGAGATGCGCCAACCGGTCGACGCTGGCTTCGAGAGCGATCAAGACGTGGTCGCGCTCCTGCGCACTGCGCGACCGTCGCGCCACCTGCGCCTGAACGCGCACGGCCGCCAGCGGCGTGCGCAGCTCATGCGCGGCCAGCTCGGTGAAGCCGCGTTCCGCCGACAGCGCGGTCTCGACCCGGGCAAACAAGGCGTTGATCGATTGCAGAACCGGCACGAGTTCGCGCGGCGGATTGTCGCTTTCCAGGGGCACGAGATCGGTCGGACCTCTCGCAGCCAACTGTCGCGCCGACTCGTCCAGTGCGCGCAGAGCCCCGCGCATGAGGGCGCCGCTCACCACGCCGAGCGCCAGCGCCGACAACGCGAACAACGTGATCAGGTGGATGCCCCACGTAGGCACCACCGTCTGCCGGCGTGAAAGACTCTCGGCGACCTGGATCAGCGTCGGGCCCGACCGGCCATGCGTGGTGTAGACGCGCAGTGCCTCGCCATCGGCGTTGGCGTCGAAGAACCCGCGGGTCTGCAACGGCGCCAAAGGTGCGCTCGTGCTCGCACTGCTGCTGCGCAAGAGCAATCGTCCTTCCGACGACCAGATCTGGAACCGGTACCGCGAATCCATGGTGATCGCGGCTTCCTCGTGCACCGGATCCCGGCGGTCCAGCGTGCCGGTCTCGACCAGCTCGTGGTCTGCAAACGCGAGGACAGTCTCGGCAAGCTGGCGCAGGCGTTCGTCGAACAGGCGATTGCTCTCGTCGCGCAGGGCGAGGTACAGGGCCGCGCCGCCAAGCAACCAGGCCGCAATCGACGCGACCGCTGCAATGACCAGCAGTCGGCGGCGCAGCGACCAACGTGCGCGGGCCGGCGTCGAGGCAGGTTTTGTGCGGAGTGAATCAGCGACGTCGTTCACGTAAGTGTCCGGAACGGGTATCTACTTGCGCGCATCCTTTTCTTGCGCGGTACTGTGTGAAATCAAACTATCTTAGCGTCGCCTGTGTTGCTGACACCGACTCCGGCCTCAACATGAGGTGCTCGGCGGCGGGGCTGTTGCTTTCAACGCAGTCAGTGAAGAGCAGGCCGAGATCGGGCAAACTGGAGCAAAGGAGAGGAGAGTTAGATTGCGTGTCCTGCTCGCCGAAGACGATTCCTCGCTCGGTGCGTTCGTCAAACTTGGACTGGAGCAGGAAGGATTCGACGTCGATTGGGTCACCAATGGTCTGGCTGCGGATCAGGGCGTCGCTGCGCGCCCGTATGACGTGATCGTCCTTGATCTTGGTTTACCCGGCGTCGACGGTGAAACCCTGCTTCGTCAGTGGTGTGGACGCGCGCAGCGGATACCGACCATTGTCCTGACCGGGCGCGGCCTGGTGCCCGACCGCGTTCGCCTGTTGAACCTCGGTGCCGACGACTATCTGGTCAAACCCTTTGACTTGTTCGAATTATGTGCACGCATGCGCGCGGTGCTTCGTCGCAGCGCTGCACAGGATGGTGCCGTTCTCGAGTTCGGCGCCCTGAAACTGCTGCCGAAATCCCAGGTTGCATTCTGGAATGGGAATCGGGTTGATTTGACCGACGGTGAATTCTGTTTGCTCGAGAAGATGTTGCGCAACACCGATCAGGTTTTCTCGCGACGCGTGCTGGAGGAGTCCCTGTACGGACAGGCCAGCGAGGTCGGCAGCAATACCGTCGAAGTCCATGTGCACAACCTGCGACGAAAACTCGCGCGAGATTTGATCCAGACCGTGCGTGGAAAAGGCTATCGGCTTTCGGTGCGACCGTACGCGTAGTGGTGGTGGTTGTCGTGTCGCATGACCCGGCCGTTTCGGACCGGTCACATGAAGAGCAGCCAGCACGCGTCATCGTGTCGGATGACGTCTCAGTGCGCGTCGTCCCGCGCATCGCGATGCAGAAACGTGGCGCACTCCCGTTACGCGGATCGCAGTGCGACGGTGATCCGACTATTTCGTCTTCTACGGCTGGCGCGCGTCACGCGCTGCCTGAAGAAGACGAAGGGATGGTCGCTCCCCCGCCGATGCGCGATCAAAGTCGAAGCGGCTTGCGAAACAGTGTGCCGACCAGCGAGTAGATCACCGCATGCCGAACGCCCGGCGAGTTCATCCGTACCAATGATGCCGAGCGGAGGAAACCCTGCGAAGAGAAAAGAAAAGTCCGCGGCGAATTCTTAGCTTGCTCTTAAGAAACGTGAGTGTCGGCCGTGGCGTCGTCCAATCAGGTTACCTCGATTGGACGCTCTTCGTATCGGTCGCCCGTCGATAGACTTCGGCAGCGAAAAAGCAATTCGATCGGCGCATTTCAAACTGCACGTTCGACGACTGCATCCGTGCTTTCACTTCTCTTCCTGATGATTCGATGAGTAGTGCATCAACGCAAACGCTGTCCGTTGCGCCGCGTCGCGTCGCGCCGCGACGGGCTGTCAGCGGCGACCTTCTTCTGCTGGCGCTGATCGTTGCGCTGGTGCTTGCGGCCTGGTTCATCGCGCGTCTCGGACTGTTCCGATCGGGTGACGACGTGAGTTACTGGATCGCAGTCTGCGGCGGTTCGATGATGCTGTTGTTGTTCACTTACCCGTTGCGCAAGTACGTGCACTTCATGCAGCGGCTGGGCAAAGTGAAATCATGGTTCTGGATTCATATTGTCCTGGGCATTGCCGGTCCCTGGCTGATCCTCGTGCATTCGACGTTTCGCGTCGGCTCGCTCAACGCCGGCGTCGCTCTGTACAGCATGGTGATCGTGGTGTTGAGCGGCGTGATCGGGCGGGTCATCTATGTCCGCGTGCACCGCGGTCTGCACGGCGAACGCACGACGCTGCGCGAGTTGCAGCAGCGCGCCGGACTCACGGAGAGCGACGCGCGCTCGCGGCTGCGCTTTGCACCCGCCGTCGAAGCGCGCCTGCTCGCCTTCGAGCGGCGCGAACTGGCGTCCGCGCCTGGCTGGGCGACCTATTTGCGCCAGGTTGTCGTGCTGCCATGGCAGCAGTGGCTGACCTATCGCGCCTGTGTCACCGAATTGCGCGAACCGCTGCGCGTGCAGGCGCAGGAGCGGGGCTGGTCGCCTGACAAGGCGGTGGAGCGGCAGCGTCAGGCACAGGTAATGGTCTGGCGGTACCTGAACGCCGTGGTGCGGGTGGCACAGTTTTCTGCCTATGAGCGCGTATTCGCCTTATGGCACGTCGCCCATCTTCCGTTCGTCTTCCTCATGGTCGTGAGCGCCATCGTGCACGTGGTCGCCGTGCATGCCTACTGAGCGACATGACGGGTCCGAAGCCATGGCGTGCGCTGCTTCGCATCATCGGCCAGTGCTCGCGATCGGCGCTGTGGCTGCTGCTGTCCGGCCTGATCACGTCAGCGGTGCAGGCGCAGTCGGTCGAGTCGGTGCTGCGTCCCGGCGACGTGGTGCAGGGTCATGCCAAGTGGGAGGAGGAGTGCGGCAAATGCCATGTCCGCTTCGATCGCGCGGCGCAGGATCGGCTGTGCATGGACTGCCACAAAGAAGTGGGGCGTGACGTGCGTGAGCACACGGGCCATCACGGTCGACTGAAGCCGCAGCCTTGCCGCGCGTGCCACACGGATCACAAGGGTCGCGGCGCACGCATCGTCGAATTGGACAAGCAGAAGTTCGACCACAACGAGTCGGACTTCGCCTTGCGCGGCAAGCACCGCCCGGTGGCCTGCGAGAAGTGCCACGAACCGAAGAAGAGATATTGGGAGGCGCCGTCGGACTGCAACGCCTGCCATAAGAAGGACGACGTGCACAAGGGATCGCTGGGCCCGAAGTGCGCCGACTGCCACACCGACAACGACTGGAAAGAAGCCAAGTTCGACCACGAGAAGACGCGCTTTTCGCTGCAGGGCAAGCACGTCGATACCAAGTGCGTCGACTGTCACAGGAAAGGCAGCGAATACAAGGAAGCGCCGCGCACCTGCATCGGCTGCCACAAGAAGGACGACGACGGCAGCAAGGGACACAAGGGCCTGTACGGCGAGAAGTGCGACAGCTGCCACGGCGTAAAGGCGTGGAAGCCCTCGACCTTCAACCACGACGCCGACACGAAGTATCAGTTGCGCGGCAAGCACCGCAACACCAGGTGTGCCGACTGCCATACCGGCCACCTGTACAAAGAAAAGGCCGGCACCGCGTGCGTCGACTGCCATAAGAAGGACGACGACGGCAGCAAGGGCCACAAGGGCAGTCTGGGTCGCGATTGCGCGGCCTGCCATACGGAGAGCGGCTGGAAGGAAAAAGGCAAGTTCGACCACGACAAGACGCATTTCCCGCTGCTGGGCAAGCACGTGGACACGAAGTGCGCCGACTGCCACAAAAGCACGAACTACAAGGAGGCGCCGAAAGACTGCTTCTCCTGTCACAAGAAGGATGACAAACACCAGGCAACGCTCGGCGTGCAGTGTCAGGACTGCCATGGCGAACGCGACTGGAAGGACACCAGGCGCTTCGACCATGACAAGACCAAGTTCCGGCTGCGCAACGCACACGCCGCGAAGAAGGTGGTGTGCAAGGATTGTCACAGCGACCTGAAGCACTATCGCGACACGCCGACGGACTGCTATGCGTGTCACAAGAAGGACGACAAGCACGAGGGTCAGGAAGGCGCCAAGTGCGAGTCCTGCCACGACGATCGCGACTGGAAGTCGACGCGTTTCGACCACCGACAGTCGCGCTTTCCGCTGCTGGGTCGCCATGTGGTGGTGGCCTGCAAGGATTGCCACGCGACGCCGCGCTACAAGGATGCGTCGCGTGACTGCTACGGCTGTCACAAGAAGGACGACAAGCACAAGCTCAAGTTCGGCTTCGCCTGCGAGAGCTGCCATAACGCGCGCGCCTGGGGAATCTGGGACTACGACCATGCCCGGCGCGCGAAATACGCGCTCGACGGTGCGCACACGAAGGTTGCCTGCGAGGGTTGCCATACCCGGCCTGCGCCGGCCGGCCGGAACGCTGCGGAGGTCGGCAACACCTGCGTCGGATGCCACCGTCGCGACGACAAGCACGACGGCGCCTTCGGCCCCACCTGCGCTCAATGCCACTTCACCGACAACTGGAAGCGCATCCGCGCGCGGATCGGCGTGAGTTCCGCGCGCACTGAAACCCGGCACGTTGCCGATGCGCTCGGGTACGCCAGCAGACTGACACAGCCCGGAACGGGAGCACTGCAATGACAAGGATCTCCCCGTCCGCCGGCTGGTTGCAGCGCCTGTTAAGCAGCCTGCTGCTCCTCGTGTCCGTCGTGTGGGCAGGTACCGCGCTCGCGCAGACCACGCCACCGCCATTCGATCACCTGCAGACCGGCTTTGCGCTGACCGGCGAGCACGCGCGCGTGCGCTGCGAATCGTGCCATCTGAGCGGCATCTTCAAAGGCACGCCGCGCGACTGCGCGTCCTGCCATCTGTCCGGCAAGCGGTTCTCGCGTGCCAATGTGGTGATGCCGCCCCAGCATGCGCCGACGCAGCAAAGCTGCGAAACCTGTCACACGACCACGACCTTTGTCGGCGCGAAGTTTTCGCACACCGGGGTTGCGACCGGCACCTGCCTGACATGTCACAACGGCAAGACGGCTGGCGGCAAACCGGACACGCATATTCCGACCAATGCGTCATGCGACAGTTGTCACCGCACGGCGGGGTGGGTGCCGGCCAGCAAGTTCGATCATGCCGGAGTGACGGCGGGAAGCTGTGTGACTTGCCACAACGGCACGCGGGCGAAGGGCAAATCCGCACAGCACATGCCGGTCGGTGCAAGCCAGTCATGCGATGACTGTCACAAGGTCTTCAGCGGGTGGCGCCCAACGGCGTGGAATCACACGCAAGGCGTAGTGGTCGGACAATGCGCGTCATGCCACAGCGGGGGCTATCCGCCCGCGGACGGCAAACCCACCAATCACATTCCGTACCAGACCGTGGCGGCGTCCGCTTCGGCGAATTGCGACAGCTGCCACAAGGGCAGCTACACCAGCTGGGCCAACGGCAAGTTCCACGCCAACGTCACCGCGACGAGCGGCTGCGCGTCGTGTCATACGGGCGGGTTCCTCAGCGCCGTCGGTAAGCCCACGAATCCGATCCACAGCGGCGTGACCAACTGCGAGAGCTGCCACACGAGCTCAAGCGCGTGGGCGGGCGCCAAGGTCGATCACAGTGGCTATACGGCGGCAACGAACTGCGCCAGCTGTCACGATGGGCGCGCCGCCTCCGGTCTGTCGAGCGCGCACGTGCCGGTGGGTGCGACCAACTGCTTTGCCTGCCACTACGTCAGTCCGCAGAAGTTCACGCCGACGAAGTGGAATCACACGCAGCTCACGGTGGTGGCGCAATGCGCGAGCTGCCACACGGGCGGCTATCCGCCGGCCGATGGCAAGCCGGCCAACCACATCCCGTACCAGA
>Ga0209683_10000660_pt1 | contig 13328 bp, 8 predicted proteins | sample DOMMetBare2Fresh_FD_187474 | JGI IMG/M metagenome (GOLD analysis project Ga0209683, IMG submission 187474) | Wetland sediment microbial communities from St. Louis River estuary, USA, under dissolved organic matter induced mercury methylation -... | ecosystem: Environmental > Aquatic > Freshwater... | reverse complement strand
TGATATCGGCTTGACCTTAAAGCACGCCGACAAGATTGATCGGTTCGAAGAAAGACATAAAAAAACCTATCCCTGGCTTTGGACGTGACGTGTCTTTCCTGCGTTAAATGAGACCACAATTGACAGATCAACCCGAAAAACATGGCTTAGCTGAAACGGATTTTTGTGCAATGGTTGCCGCTACGCCTCGTTGTTTAACACTGCTGGCTTTTTTGGGCGCAACGACCGGGCTTGACGTATACCTTCCGTATCAAATTGTTATGTCTTATCTGTTGCAATGGCTTGTGGCTTTAACGTTAGCCGGGAGTTATTTTTCTTTCCGGCGTCAACAAAATAAGTGGCTTTGTTCACGCAATATTGCAAGTTCCATCGTTATTTTAAGGGCCTATCAGATAGAGTTCTCTGTTTTATTCATTTACTCGGGTTTGTCCGGTGTACTAGCGAGTCTATGGCCTGCGGTCGAAAATCGTTATAGTGTTTCCCGCAGCACTAAACAAATTACGTTTCGATCAATAATCACTTGCCCTAATAGTAGGTACCAGCATTCGGTAACCCTGCCGGATAGTTACTGCCTGTATTTTTATCAGTGCTTGGACTGCAAAGTCCTTTTAAACATTAAGCAAGACGATTGCTGTGTGTTTTGTTCTTATGGCTCAATGAAGTGCCCATCCACTCAGTCTGGTAATCGGTGCGTTAGTTGTTGAAGGACTGTATTAATTTTCTACCCAGCACATTTCAAATTTCGACATTGCTGATGAAGGCTCCGGGGTATTTGGCAAAGGGTTCGACAGCACGGATGCGGACGAAAGCCTCCATGGACGGATTCACGACATCCTTTGGCAAACACACCAGTGCTGAAATTTCATGTGCAACGAGTATCAATCAAAGTGTAATTGCATGTTTTTATTCCTCGAGTCAAGAGGATAAGAGATCGCTGCTGTCTTGAAAAATTTCATTCTGACAAAAGAGGTGCCGGATATTTCTACACATACCAGAATTATTCAGCTGATGGACACGACCTTGCGTGATGGCGAACAAACTCAGGGGGTGTCCTTCACGCCATCAGAAAAAGTTAATATTGCCAAAGCCTTGCTGCACTCGCTTCGGGTCGATCGGATAGAGGTGGCTTCTGCTCGGGTTTCCCAGGGTGAAAAAGAAGCGGTTACCAGCATTAATCAGTGGGCACATCAGGAAGGCTTCGCTGGCCGTGTCGAGGTTCTGGGCTTCGTTGATCATAGGCGCAGTGTCGACTGGATACTGGAAACTGGCGGCTCCGTGATTAATTTGCTGACCAAAGGCAGTGAAAAACATTGCCGTGAGCAATTAGGAAAAACGCTCGTCCAGCACATTGATGATATTCTTGAAACAGTCGACTATGCACTGTCAAAGGGCTTGCGAGTCAATGTTTATCTGGAGGACTGGTCAAACGGCTACAACGACAGCCCGGATTATGTATTCGGCTTGATGTCGGGTTTAAGACATTCCGGCATCAATCATTTCATGCTGCCCGATACTTTGGGCGTTTTGTCGCCCGACGAGGTATTTTCCAGTCTGAGCGATATGCGCAATCGTTACCCGGAACTGAACTTCGATTTTCATCCGCATAATGATTATGGTCTTGCCACGGCCAATGTGATGGCCGCTGTTCGTGCTGGTATAAACACTATACATTGCACAATAAACTGTTTGGGCGAGCGTGCAGGCAATGCTTCTCTGGCGGAAGTGGCCGTTGTATTGCGTGACAAAATGGATCTGCAGCTATCCATTGACGAGAGTTATCTTGTTCGTATCAGCAATATGGTTGAAAATTTTTCCGGCAAACGTGTAGCTGCCAATGCGCCAATTATCGGCGCTGATGTCTTTACGCAGACTGCAGGAATTCATGCCGATGGCGACCACAAAGGTGGGCTCTATAAAACGAAATTGGGGCCGGAACGTTTTTCCCGTATTCGAAGCTACGCATTGGGTAAAATGAGCGGTAAGGCGTCTTTGAAAAAAAATCTGGAACAGCTTGAATTAGAGCTCTCTGAAGAAAATCAGAAAAAAGTTCTGGAGCGCATCGTCAGCCTTGGCGATTCAAAACAGACCATTACCACGGATGATTTGCCTTTTATTATTGCTGATGTACTGGAGAGCAAAAATTACCAGCATATCAAACTGCTCAACTGTTATATTACCAGCGGGCTCGATCTTGAGTCGACAGCCAGTATCAAAATAAATGTTGCGGGAACCAAGCATATCGCTTCCGGCTCCGGCAATGGCGGTTTTGACGCTTTTATCGATGCCATTTCCAAAGTGATGGCGGAACACGACTATGCCTTGCCGGCCCTGGTTGATTATGAGGTCAGAATTCCCAAAGGCGGACACACGGACGCATTGACGGAGTGTGTCATAACCTGGTTATGCGATGGTGAATTACGTAAAACACGCGCCGTGCATTCCAACCAGGTTTTTGCCGGAGTATTGGCGGCTCTTAAAATCATCAATATGCAGCTGCACGAACAAACACTCGAAAATGGCAAAGGCTCACGTGACTAAGCAAACAACTACCAATCGTATCGTCGTTCTCGATACCGAGACCACCGGCTTAAATCCACAGGAAGGCCATCGAATCATTGAAATCGGCTGCGTTGAGCTGATTAATCGCCGTTTGACCGGTAACCGCTTTCATGTTTATCTCAATCCCGGCCGGATTATTGATGCCGGCGCGATTGAAGTTCATGGCATCAGTAATCAATTTCTGCAAGACAAGCCTCATTTTGAAGCCATTGTTGGCGATTTTATCACCTTCATTCGCGGCGCCGAACTCGTTATTCATAATGCACCATTCGATGTCGGTTTTATCAATCATGAGTTTTCATTATTGAAAGACCATACAGCAACTGTCGAAGATTATAGTTCCATATTTGACACTCTTGCTTATGCCAGAAAAAAGCATCCGGGACAAAGGAACAGCCTGGATGCCCTTTGTAAACGTTATGGCATCGATAACAGTCACCGGGAATTACACGGTGCCTTATTGGATGCCGAAATTCTGGCCGATGTATTTCTGTTAATGACGGGCGGTCAGTTCTCCTTGTTGGATGAAGCCCATTTGGAAACCGAAGAACAGAACATCCATCAGGAGACTAGGCGATTATCTGGCGACCGTTCGGCATTAACAGTCATTCGTTGCAATGAAGAAGAACTTCAAGCTCATCAGCAACGTTTGAACGCTATTGAAAAAGCCAGCGGCGCTTGTATATGGTCGATATCAATCTGATTATGCTGACTTAGTCCCTTATTCCAAGCGTATGGCTCAGGTAAGGTCATGCCTCTGGCCGGTAAAGGTTTTTGTGCACAATGATAAAAAACATTGATATTGCTTCCAAGTTGCGCAAAATTGCCGCCTTACTCAACGAGCAAAAGGCCAATCCATTCCGGGTTAACGCCTATATAAACGCGGCGAAATCGATCGAAGCCATGACCGAGCCAGTCGAAGATCTGCTTCGTCGCGATGGATTTCCGGCGTTGCTTGAAATACCAGGCGTCGGTGAAGGTATCGCCAGATCAATTAACGAACAAATCATAACCGGACGCATGAGCCGGCTAGACAGCTTGCAATCTGGACACGACCCCATTACCTTATTCGAGCAAATTCCGGGAATCGGTCCAATATCGGCGCACCGTATCATCGAAACTTTACATATAGATTCCCTGGAAGCACTGGAACTGGCAGCACACGACGGCCGCTTAAAAACGGTCCCCGGCTTCAGCAGCAAAAAAATCGCCCTGGTTCAAGCCTGGCTTGGCCATGTGCTGGGATTTCAACGGATTTATCCCGAATCCCTAAAAACAATTGCCGGCCCTCCCGTCGGTTTATTATTGCAAATAGACGACCAGTACCGTAAAAAAGCGCAAGCCGGCGATCTGCCGACCATCGCGCCGAAGCGTTTCAATCCGGGCGGTGAAGCCTGGCTGCCCATTATGCATGCGACGACTCAGGGTTGGCATTTCACAGCTCTGTATTCGAATACCGCACGCGCCCACCAACTGGAGCGAGTGACAGACTGGGTAGTGATTTCTTTTCACGATGACAGTCACCATGAAGGACAGCATACCGTTGTCACCGAGACTCAAGGTGCTTTGACCGGCCGACGGGTAGTCCGAGGACGGGAAAAAGAATGTGACGAATATTATTCGAAACATGAAGCTCGAGATGATGACAGGAAGACAGGATAAAATTTGATCCTCGTTTCCTTTTAAACCCTAATAATTTGTAATTCAGTAAACCGCATCATAGTTAGAGCCAAACAAAGTGCCAGCCTTCAGCTCGGGCGATTGATAGAAAATATTGTCAATAATACCGCGAACTTTCTGATAGTAAATGTCATGACGTGTAGCCTTAGCGCCACTTTAAATTGCGACTTCCACCGGTATTTTTTATTGACGTTTAATAGGGAGGTAATTGCTGCCAGAATACCGGTAAAAAGAAACTTCTTGTATTGAAAACCAGGCTTACTTTGGGCGGTACGCCCACCTGTTGAAATAATCAATCAAAATCTTTTCGATTTTGCTGGAACTATTGGCGAAGTAAGCCTGGATAGATAAACGACAGATCGCCATCATCGACATGATATAGCGCTTGAGCAAAGTTTGACGAAACCGTCATGACAACACTGAAGGAAAAAATCAAGACGCTCTCTCGCGTAATTGCTAAAATTATTGTAACTATTAGGCGTTTTTTGCATGGCGCTTGATTTGACAGTCATTTCGGCCATCGGGGGAAATCTTTTAAGCACTGGAACATGGATGAAGTTTAAGATTCATTGCATGGTTCGGAATGGCAAAATACGCTGAATAGTTACCGATTATTTATATAAATTTAAATCTGGTGTGACCTGGCGTATGAAGCACTTTATGGGTTTCTAAGTCTTGTTTGCAACATTTAATTAACCTGATTTGAGGCAACCTTATATCCAGTTTTACAGGATGCCAGTTACTATTCTGGCAAGAATAACCCTGGCGTTTAACTAATCAACTCAACTAATCTGAACTCAACTTGTTGATAAATCCCCCTTGCTGCAACAGCTCGGTCATGCGAATTGCAATCAGCGGAACGCTAAAATAATAGCCTTGGATAAAATCGCAATTCCAGTCCTGAAGACAAGCAAGCTGAGTCTGGTTTTCGACACCCTCTGCTACAACATTCATGCACATATTATGTCCCAGCATAATAATCGATTGGGCAATATTGGCATCATCAGGATTGGTAGCTAATTGGCTAATAAACGATTTATCAATTTTCAATTGGTCGATTGGAAAATTTTTGATAGCACTTAAGGACGAATAGCCCGTCCCAAAATCATCGACTGAAATGCATACTCCCAATGCCTTGATATCCCAAAGCATTTTAGTGACTTTCTCGACATTTTTTATCATCAGACTTTCAGTAATTTCAACTTTTAACAAACGGGCTTTCACATCATTTTCCTCAAGCGCCCGATGAATCTTGTCGCATAAGTCATGTTGCAAAAATTGACGCGCAGAGAGATTGATCGCAACAGGAATTTCAGTCAGGCCTTGTTGTAGCCAAACATTGAGTTGTTTACAGACCGTTTGGAGCACCCAATCACCAATTTGATTGATCAATCCGGTTTTTTCTGCCAAAGGGATAAAGATATCGGGAGAAATAATACCTTTGCTCGGATGATTCCAGCGCAATAATGCCTCCGCGCCAATAATCCTGTTTGTTTTCAACTCTACCTGAGGCTGATAGTAAACTTCAAACTGATCTTCTGCTAACGCACAATACATTTCCTTTTCCATGTCTAGGCGTTCTTTAGCGAATTTGTGAAATCCTTGACAAAAAAAACTAAAATTATTACGGCCATTTTCTTTAACGTGAAACAACGCCGCATCAGCATGGGCCAATAATTCTTCGGTGGTTGAACCATCTTTAGGAAAGATACTGACGCCTATACTAGGGGTAACATAAAGTGTTTGTCCTTCAAAAAAATACGGCCGGGACAAATACTCTAAAATCTTGATAGCAATGCCGGTAACATGTTCTTCCTGCGGTAATTGATTCAACAAAACTACAAACTCATCTCCCCCCCAGCGGGCCACAGTATCGGTTTGGCGCATATTGCCAAGTAACCTTTCGGCAACTTCGACAAGCAATGCATCGCCGACGGGGTGTCCCATGCCGTCATTAATTTTTTTAAAATCATCCAGATCAATAAAAAGTAACGCCAAATAATTGCCATGCCGCTGACAGTATGCAAGGGCTTTTTCAATCTGGTCATAAAAAAACACCCTATTGGATAATCCTGTCAAGGGGTCATGCGAGGCAAGATAATTTATTTTATTGTTTATATGCAATGTCTCGGTAATATCGCTGAAAGCAAAGACCAGCCCCGAAATTTTATTTGACTCTCCAACGATTGGGCTCCCGTTAATTTGCACTGCATATTCATCGCCTGCCAGATTAACAATATATCGCGGCTCTATTTCCTTGACTGGTCGCCCATCGGACAGGCTATTAATAAAATCGTCAAATTGATTTGCAAGCCCTTGACCCTCGTTATTAATAAATCTTACGATCGAGCCAATTAGCAAGCCTTGTGCGACTTTTAGCGTGAAACCAGTCAATTTTTCTGCCGCAGGGTTCATATAGGCGATAAACCCGTTAGCATCAGTTGTAATCACCGCGTCCGCAACTGAATGTAAAGTCGCTTTTGCCAACTGTTTTTCTTTAAATAAAGATTTAGTAAAAAACTGAAAGCGCTGCCAAATCCATAGCAGATAATTAATAGTTAAAATTGATAGCACAGATAGTGGACTGTACCAGTAATGTAACTCCTTCAGTAACCAGAAACTCAAACTGATTGCTAACCCGCAGAATACCAGGCTGATTGGCAAAATTTGACGCGGAAAAAAGTAATTGCTGCTAACCACAGGAATCAAGACCAAACAAGAAGTAATAATTAGATTCCACAGTCGATGAAGCGTCTCAATGCCAATATCTTCAAGTAATACCTCAAGTATATTCGCATTAACTTCCACGCCGCTGATCATTCCGGAACTCCGGTACATCGGGGTCATAAACATCTGACCTAACCCTGCTGCGGTCGCGCCCACCAAAATATATTTGCCGCGCAAGCTAGTCCTTAAATTCGGATCCGTCAAGACGTCCGCATATGAAATCTGGCTGAAGTGTCCGGCACCATTTGCAAAGGGGACTTCGATGCGAAAATCGCGACGCCAGACACCTGTTGAAAATCTTTCAGCGGAAACAGGCTTGCGTGCGCCTTTTAAATGCGGTCGTTGGTTTTGCTCGTCCAGCATTGATAAGGCAAACGAAAAAGACGGCCAATACTGGCCCATGCCCGCTAATAAATAAGCGCTGCGAACCACGCCATCACTGTCGATCTGGACATCAACGTGACCTAGACCCGCCGCCACATTTGCCAATTCCCGAAAAGGCACAGTTACACGAAGGGTTTTATCAGAATTGGACATTTCCGGAAACACAGGCAAAATAACGCGGCCATTGTTCCTTACAGCCTCCACCAGTGCCCGATCGGCTGCCGGATCATTCGGATCCCGCTCGGCAAAAATAATATCCATGCCGATTGCCTTTACCTGAGCTACTGTCAGCAGATTAATTAACTCAGCATGTGTGCTACGCGACCAAGGCCATTTTCCTAGTTTTTGCAGACTTGGCTCATCAATCGCAATAATGATGATATCGTCCTTGGCAGGGCGCGAGAGTAACATCAGTTCCGCATCAAAAATCTGGTCGTCCCAATGCTTTAAAGGTTCCAGTTCTTGCACAACCAGTGCCAGAATCAGCAAACCTGCAGTCAATAGAATTTTTTGCACGCTATTGTCCCGAAAAAATGCCGCCGACAATCGTACGAACATCCTATAGCGCTAATAGTGCAAGAGGCAACAAGGTCAATAACCACCAATAAAGGCCGGAACGAGGCACCTCGATAATCTGAGGCTTACCGAACGGCCCCACGAAACTGTCGGGATAAACCGTGCTAACTCTGACGAAGTATTCACCAGCTTCCGGCCGGTCAATTTTCAGAATTGGTGTGGTCGTGTACTGATCGATCATAAGGTCTGAAAAGGCATCATCTCTGGCGATCTGGAGATGATATTTCACGTCTGGTAAATCCTTCGGCCAGTGCAGCACCAGCGAAGTATCGCTGATCTCCGGCTGCTCGGTTTGAGGTGGGGGTTTTAACCGTTTGAAGGTTTGTGCATCGCTGTAGGGACCTTGACCTTCACCCGCGCTGATACTGGCTACCCGCCAATAATATTGTTTTAGTTCAAGTTTATAACCACTATTTAACTGAGATTCCGAAAGTTCAGGTAAATCGGCTACAAGATCGGTAAATTGTTTGTCTCTGGCCAGTTGAAAATGATATTTATTAATTTCCTCCTGCCGTGCCCAGACAAAGACAGGTGTTTCTTCAATTAAACCGGCGTCCGGTTTTGGCTCCAGTAAAAACGGGGCTTCCGGTTTGGCATTGAGGGTGAAAAAATAGCCGGCATTCTTGCCTTCCAGTCCATACTGATCAATCGCACGGATATGACTGTAATAATCACCATCAGGCAATTCTGGGCCACGGATTTGGTTGTTCATATATTTTCGGTCAAATATTACGGTATCAAAGGTCAGGCTTTTGGCAATTTGCAATCGATAGCCTTTTGCCCTGGGATCAGCCGGTAATCCAAACTGAATAGGAGTCCTCTCAAACACTTTGGGAATTGACCGAGTATCGACCGCAGCCAATAATTCGATTGGACGGCTTGGCGGTTCAAATTTGGATGAGATCGTTCCATAGCCGGTTGCAACCAGTTCCTTTTTTCCGGCGCTACTGACATTTACCTTACCTTCAAGAACCTCGGTATGCGACTTGGCCGAAGCGGGTTCTGCGCTAACCCGATAGTCGGTACCGCGAACGGATGTCACACCAGCCGGTGTGGAGATTTCGAAACGACTGGCCGGACCTTTCTTTTTTTCCACCTTTGTTTCAACGCGGCCCTGGTTGAGATGTATCCGGCTGTCGACCATACCCGTCTTGCCGTAAATTCCTAGATAGCTAAGTTCCAAACGACTATCAGGCTGTAATAAAATACTGGAACCATCGACAAATTCCAAAACCAGCGTGGAATCCGACTTAGTTTGCACCGTTTCTCCCATAAATACAAAAGTCCCAGCAGTGACTTTGGTTATTTTACCAGCATCGGAGTCGATCAGTTCTGCTTGGCCTTGGACGGTATTGACTCTTGCAATAATCGGGAATTTATTAATCCAATCAACCGGAATCCGTAATTTTGTCCCCGGCGGGATATGTAAGGGATCCGCAACATTGTTCAGCTTGCATAGCGGTCGCCAATAAGACATATTGGTCAAATATTGATCGGTCAAATTCCATAAATTATCGCCTGGTCGAACGGTATAGATCCACTCTTCAGCTGCGACTTTCTCTGGAAATTCGGTTAAAAATAAAGAAGCCACCAACGCAATAATAAAACGACCCATTTTTATTTGCATTGAAGTCCTCCCTATTAAAGTTAAAATTGCACATCAGGGAGCAAAGGCAAGCACAGCCTTCAATCGTCCTGAATTCAAGTCATAAAAGTGATACTCGACCAATTCTATAGTCGAACGGGTTAATTTTCTATTACCTTAAATTATTATTTAAACTAACGATGTGCTTACGTCAAATTAGCTGCTTTTGTCCGTCTGTAGCCAGCATTATTCGCCGCTTTCAGTAACAATGACATCTATGCCGTTTTGTCTGAGTCTAGATTTGATAGCACTGATACTGGTCATTTTGGCATATGGACCGACTTTTACACGGTACCAGATCACATTGCCGACCTTCCCCTTAAGTACTTTGGATTCAATGCCCAGTAAACCGAGTTTGGCCCTTTGCTGGTCGGCTTCCTTAAAGGTTTTAAACGATCCTGCCTGCATCATGTATTGTGTTGTTTTCCCTTTACCCAAATGTTCTTCACGGGTGCGCGTATTGATCTCGTGATCCGGTACGACCACTTCCTTATTGGGCAGAATATTGTAAAAATCAAAGCGTGGGAATTTTTGTTCCTGGCCGGATTCTGCTGCTACCCCTTGCTTAGCGGTTGATGCTGACTTTAGCGCTTTTATGGTGGACAAGCCTGATAAACTTTGCGTCGCATTTATTGATTTCGACCCAGTTCCTTGCACATAAACTAAAGACACAACAAAAGCAATAATCAGCGCAGTGATCAGCATCCATTTCCAGAAGCCGACGCTTCTCAGCGGGTTTGCCGTGTTGTCTTGATGTCTTGAGCTTCTTCCCTGCGCCCGGTATTTATAATCTTTAGCCATTACATCGATTCAGGTGTAGTGATATTCAGCAAACCCAAGCCGTTCGACAGCACCTGTTTAACGGCGCAAACCAGATTCAGCCGGGCGTCACGAAGGCTAGCATCTTCGACAAGAAACTGATGGGCATTGTAGTAGATGTGAAATTCATTGGCCAGTTCACGCAGGTATTGAATCAACTGATGTGGTTCAAATTGCAGTGCCGCACGTTTCAACATTTCCGGATACCGGGCCAAGGTGCCGGTCAGGGCGGTTTCATGCTCTTCCGTCAATAAGTCTAGACTATCCATACCGCGCTGCAAGTTCCTTTCCAGGGCTTTTTCAGCTAGTTGCCTTAATACACTGCAAACCCTGGCATGAGCATACTGCACATAAAAAACCGGATTTTCATTGGATTTTGAGGTTGCTAGTTTCAAATCGAAGTCCATGTGTTGCTCCGATCGGCGCATGACATAAAAGAATCGCGCCGCATCCTTGCCGACTTCATTGCGCAATTGTCGTAATGTAACAAATTCACCGGAGCGTGTGGACATTTGCACCTTTTCATCACCGCGATAGAGCGTCGCAAACTGTACCAGCAAAACTTTTAATCGAGATTCATCGGCACCCAGTGCCGCGATGGCCGCCCTGACCCGGGGAATATAGCCGTGATGATCCGCTCCCCAAATATCGATTATCTGATCGAAGCCGCGGTCAAGCTTGTTCATGTGATAGGCAATGTCGGACGCAAAATAAGTATATTGTCCATTTTCGCGAATCACTACGCGGTCCTTTTCATCGCCAAGACGGCTGGATGCAAACCAAATTGCACCGTCCTGCTGATAAAGATGGCCTCCATCGCGCAGCCTTTCGAGCGCTTTTTCTACGGACCCGTCGTCCATGAGCCGGAGTTCGGAAAACCATTCCTGATAGGTCACACCAAACTCCAGAAGATCTATTTTTATATCATGCAGGATGGTGTCCAGACCGACTTGAAATAATTTTCGATAGGCCGATTCACCTAACAATTTTTTAGTCTGGCTGATCAGCGTGTCGATATATTCCTCCTTGTCTCCACCCTGCCCTTCATCCTTGGGCAGATTTTCCAGCACGCAAGCTGCCGGTATTAGATATTCATTGCCAGCCTTTTTATGGATGCTCCAGGCGATTTCGCGAATATAATCACCTCTATAGGCATTCGCCGGAAACGGCAATACTTCACCGCATTCTTCCAAATAGCGCAGCCAGATACTAGTGGCCAGAATATCCATCTGCCGGCCTGCATCATTGACATAATATTCACGGTGCACAGCAAAACCAATTGCTTCCAATAAATCAGCCACCGCGGAACCATATGCGGCACCACGACCGTGACCGACATGTAACGGCCCGGTCGGATTGGCGGAAACGAACTCGACCTGAACTTTTTTACCGGCACCAACCTGACTTAATCCGAATTCCCGGCCTTCATTGTGAATTTGCTTGATAACTTGGTATTGCTCAGCTCGATCCACAAAAAAATTGATAAAGCCGGGCCCTGCCAACTCCACTTTGACAACTGCCTCATGTTTTGGCATGGCGGCAATAATTTTTTCAGCCAGCTGCCAGGGTGTGAGTTTGGCGGGCTTTGCCAGAACCAAGGCAAGATTCGACGCAAAATCGCCATGCTGTGCATCGCGGCAACGTTCAACGGCAATGTTAGGAGTAATTTCCGGGTCAAGAACACCTTCTTTTTTAAGTGTTTCGACGGTTTGTAAGATAAGCGCCTCTATCTTCTGTTTCATTGCTTCACTGCGTAAAAAAATAGTACTAGATTAGCACATTATCCATGAAAACCACTGGATTATCCATTACAGCATCAGGTCAAAAAACGCAAAGCATACCGACAGAATAAGCCTCTTTAGCCCACCAAAAACAGCATTATTCGGTTAATTTTAAGTACTTCCGTCGATTCTCTGGCTTTGTCCCAATGACTAGATATGAAATGTTAAGGGAGTATTCGTGACTATTCATTATTGCTCCCGAAAGGCATGAACAGAATAACTAAGTAAATTAAGAAAGCGAAACTTGTTTTTCTTCCAGATTGGATTGCCGTATTTGGATGAAGGCGTTAATGATATATAAAACTTTAATTATACTCAGGTGTGCTTTTGTTATTTTTGTGGAGGTTGTTATTTTATTGCTACGGGAAAGTCATAAAATCGGCCATAAATCAAGCTCAAGCTCACCGTTCAAGGTTTTCCAGAATCGCCAAGGTAGGCCCGGCTTGATTCATGGTATAAAAATGCAAGCCTGGCGCGCCCTGGTCCAGCAAACGCTGACACAGAGCTGTCACTACATCCAGGCCAAAGGCCTGTATTGATACCCGGTCATCGCCGAAATCCTCCAACCGTTTACGTAGCCAGCGTGGAATATCGGCGCCGCACATTTCCGAAAAGCGGAACAGTTGCGTATATTGAGTAATAGGCATTATCCCGGGCACGACCGGAATGTCCATGCCATTTTTTTCGCAGGCATCGATAAAATAAAAGTAACTTTCGGCATTATAAAAATACTGGGTAATGGCGGCGTCTGCGCCGGCTTCAACCTTGCGTTTAAAGTTTTTGAAATCTTCACGGCCGTTTAAAGCTTGAGGATGCACCTCGGGATAAGCGGCAACATGAATCTGGAAATAATCGCCGGTTTCCTGACGAATAAATTCAACCAGCTCATTGGCATAGCGGAATTCTCCGGCCGAAATCATTCCGGAAGGCAAATCACCTCTCAGTGCGACGATTTTGGCTATACCTTTGTCCTGATACTCTTTCAAAATCGCGCGGACATTGGCCTTGGTCGATGCAACACAAGATAAATGCGGTGCGGCGGCTATCCCTTTGGACTGAATATTTACTACTGTGTCAAAAGTAAGGTCTCGGGTCGAACCACCGGCACCAAAGGTCACGGAAAAAAAATCAGGATTCAGTTTTGCCAGTTTACTGTG
>Ga0209683_10000659_pt1 | contig 13354 bp, 10 predicted proteins | sample DOMMetBare2Fresh_FD_187474 | JGI IMG/M metagenome (GOLD analysis project Ga0209683, IMG submission 187474) | Wetland sediment microbial communities from St. Louis River estuary, USA, under dissolved organic matter induced mercury methylation -... | ecosystem: Environmental > Aquatic >... | reverse complement strand
AGTGAAGCACCCCAGCAAGATTGTCAGCCCGGGCGATACGGTCGAAGTCGAAGTGCTGGCCGTGGATTCCAAGGCGCGCCGCATCAGCCTGGGCATGAAGCAGATTCAGGACAATCCCTGGCGGACCCTGAACGAGCGGTACCAGGTAGGCTCCAGGGTGCAGGGTCGCGTGCGTAATCTGACTGATTTTGGCGCCTTCATCGAAATAGAAGATGGCGTCGACGGACTGGTGCACGTTTCCGATATTTCGTGGTCCAGACGCATTAAGCATCCGAGTGAGCTGCTCAAGAAGGGGCAGGAGATCGAAGCTGTTATTACCAGCATCGACGTTGAAAACCGGCGGCTGTCGCTCTCAATCAAGGACCTGGAACCAAACGCCTGGGAACGTTTTGTGGCTGAACACCAGCCGGGCGACGTGGTCCGCGGTAAGATCGCCCGCTTTGCCAACTTCGGCGCCTTCGTTGAACTGGAAGAGAATCTCGAAGGTCTTTGTCACATCTCGGAGCTCTCCGAAGAACGGGTAGAAAAACCGGAAGAAGTGGTTCAACTTGGTCAGGAGATGGAATTCAAGATCCTCAGAATAGACTCGGATGGCAAGAAGATCGGACTCTCAGCTCGTGCCGTCGGCAAGGATGAACCCATCGTTGACACCAAGGTATACTCGTCGGAAGCCGGCGGTGGGATGGCCTCACTGGGTGAGCTGGCGGACTTCGGCATTGGCCGTTCAGCCGGCAACGACGAACCCGAGAAGTAACCTTCCTGATCTTTCAGCCCGCCGGTACGTCGTTAAAACGCTGTACCGGCGGCGGTTATAGTCTTGCCCCAGGCGCCGGATTTCTGATACTGTACGCCCGTTTTGATCTACCTCGCCATTTAAGACTTGCAGCAATACTTCCGTAACAGGAACAGATAGGGATCGAACCCTCTGTCGAGATTTTTGAGGTGAGCATGACAAAAGCAGAACTCGTCGAAGACGTGGCACGAGCGGCTGAGCTGACTAAGAAGGACGCGGAACGTCTGGTTGAAATTGTCTTCGAGAGTATTATTGAAAGTCTCAATCAGGGAGAGAAGATCGAACTGCGCGGCTTTGGCAGCTTTCGTGTTCGCGAGCGTGGCGCGCGACGCGGACGAAATCCCAAAACCGGTGATCCGGTGAGCATCCCAGCCAAGCGTGTCCCCTATTTCAAGCCCGGTAAAGAACTCAAAGAACTAATCAACGACGTCAACGCTGTGGCAGTGCCGGGCGCCGATAGTGGCCACATTGATGATCTGGATCGCCCCCCTGTTTTCTGATTTTTCCCGACCGGAACGAGGAATCGCAAGTGGAGACCTTATGGAGTCCCTGGCGTTACGATTACATAGCGTCGAGCGGAAGTGACAGCAAATCCGCCGGTTGTGTTTTCTGCGAGATTCAGCAAACCCCGGAACGTGACGAATCGAATTTTGTTCTGCATCGTGCCTCTTACAATTTCGTAGTCCTCAATATCTATCCCTATATCAGTGGTCATTTGTTGATTGTGCCGTTTCAGCACGTCGCGGATCTCGACAGAGCCGATAAAGGTACAACCGACGAACTGATGGACCTGACAAAACATTGCCAGTCAGCCTTGCGTGCGGTCTACCAGCCGGCCGGATTCAATATGGGCATGAATCAGGGGCGTGGCGGGGGTGCGGGGATTGCTGACCACATACATATCCACCTTATGCCGCGCTGGATCGGCGATACAAATTTCATGACCTCTGTGGGAGCTACCCGTGTAATACCGGAAGCCCTGGCCACCACCTACAGCAAACTCAAAGAGAAGTTTTAAGCGTCGATCGTTTTCTATTTTCGATTTGGTATTGGACATTTTTCATCTGTCATTGGGTTGGGACTCCATTGACTCGATGCCGAACGAACATTTTGATTTCAATGACAAATGAGACATTGTCCAATGCCAAATGGAAAATGATCACCGCTTCGCTGTTCGCCGGGAAACTGCCTCGTCTTCGATCTCTCCGCCTTTGCTGATCGGAATATCAGACGCCGTCGAGTAAAGGGCCCCACGTTCCTCAGAGTCCAGATCGCTTTGCAGGAGTGCGGGCATTGAGGCACTCAACTGCGGCGGATTAAACCCTGGGTAATCAACCCGCGCATGGTAGATGGCCGTCAGCGAGTGAATCATCGTTTCCCTGATGGTGGTAAGTTCCCGCAGAGAAACATCGCACTCATCCAGTTGGCCGTCGCTGACAATGGCATCGACTATCTTCACGACTATGCCGCGGATATTTTCCGGGTCGGGGCGAGCGAGAGAGCGCGCTGCCGCCTCACGGAATCTGCCAGCATCATAATTGCTGCCTCCTTGGAGCGAGGCTTGGGTCCGGGATAGCGAAATTCTTCAGTGTTGATAATCTCGCCTGGTTTAGCTTCGGACTGAGCTTTGCGCAGAAAGAAGTGTAAGGTGCGAGTGCCATGATGCTGTGGGATAAAATCCCTGATTTTTTTGGGAAGGCCCAGTTCCTTGCCCAGCTTCCGGCCATAGGTGACATGGCTGATGATAATTTTCGCGCTTTGTGATGGCCGCAGATGGTCGTGGGGATTACTGCCCTGCTGGTTTTCGACGAAATAGTCCGGCGCCGCAAGTTTGCCGATGTCGTGATAGAGCGCACCGATGCGGGCCAGCAGGGGATTGGCATTGACCGCCCGGCATGCCTCCTCCGCCAATTGTCCGACTGCATGCGAGTGCTGGTTGGTGCCGGGGGCTCGCAACGCCATCTGGCCCAGCACTGGAAGATCCGCGTTTGATAATTCCAGCAGCTTTACGTCCGTCAGGATGCCAAACAACGATTCATTAACGGGCAAGCCGCCGGCGGTAAAAATAGCGGTCAACAAGCCGCCGCCGATTCCGCAACTAAGCGCGAGGACCATAGCGTTGACCGTAAGTTGCTGTTCCGCATAGGCAATTAGAGCCAGGGCCATCACCGCATTTGAAGCACCCACCAGCAGGCCGGCGATGGTCACCGACTGACGCTCGCGATAGCGACCAATGCCATAGACAGCCACAGCGCACGCAACAGTGGAATAAACCGTTTTTTGCATGCCGCTCTGGGCCAGCAGACCAGCAAAAAGCGAAGTCACGATGCCGGTCATGAAGGCCAGTTGCGTATCTACCAGCAGTGCCACCAGCAGAGCGGCCGCTGCGAAAGGAATGGCAAAATTCCAGATCGTCGGATCGTTGAACGGCGCATTTAGTTTCTGGGCTGCTACGCTCTCCCCCACATAAAAACCGACGCGCAAGAGCACTGTCTGCACGAGGATTGCGGAACCAATCAGGGCAAAAGTCCTTTCCTGTGACAGGGCCAGGACCACCGTGGTGCTGCGGTGCTCTATAAATTTCCAGGCCGCCCAGTAGAGAGCGGCGATGAGCAGAAACAGTCCCAGAAGTCTCTGCCAGGGTCGTCCGGCGTGGCCGGAATTCTGGATAGCATCGAATTGGGCCAGGACGGTGGGCGTAACGGTGTCACCTTCCCGCGCTACCACCTGGTTCTTCTTAAGTGAGATTCTCACCGGTGGTACTTTGCCTGCGTCAGCCTCTCGGGCTGTCGCGGTTGCAGTTTGATCGAGCACCACATTCGGTTTGATGAGCGGCGAAATTGCCGAATAGAGAGCGGTCTTTTCCTCCGCCGACCATCCCTCCAGACCTCGAATCCTTAGTTCCAGGTTACGACGCGCCGCGCTGATAGTAGTCATGCGAGTTTGCGGCGCCGGCATGATCATCTGTGCGGTCGGATTGCGAAAGTCCACCAGCACGATCTCTTCCTTCATATGGCGCGCATCGTTATCATCATAGATGTGGGCGTCTCCAGTCTCTCGAATCAGCCTGGTCAGAAGATCCAGCGCATCGGGATCGAATCGATGGGCCATAATTGCCCGCGCGACCGGTGCTCCACCCTCGCCGTTCCAGGCGACTGGCTTCCTCTGATTTCGCTCGGCAGCCAGTCGCAGTTCGTCCCAGGCCGCTTGAAAGCTCTGCGCGGAGCTTTCACCCCGGGTGGAGTCAAAGAAGAAGATCGGCCGCGTGGCTTCCCTGGCGGCATCCCTCCGTCGTTCCGTTTCAGGAATATCGACTGTTGTCACATCGACCGGCGCAATCACGGTCGCTTTTACAACTTCGCCGTCTTTATAATTTGTGAACAGGCCGGAGGAGTAATTGTTGAAGAGCAGCAGGGAGGTGGTGACGATAAGGAACGTGAACCCCAGCAGCAGCCGGACCTCTGGAGAGAATACGTCCAGCGGGCGGACCACATGCTTGACCAGAGTGTCCCTGAGGATGGTCAAAGGCGTTGTGAATCTTGGACGACGACCCATCTTGTTATGTCAGGCGGTTCTGGCAAAAGGCGTAATCAGATTGCGTGCGATTATGGCCCCGGCCTTTTCAAGTAGCGTTTGCAAACCGTTCCCATTAACTGCCGAGATGGCGACGACCTCGCGGGCCCCATCGTGCTGCGCCTGCCTCATAATTGCTTCCCTCGTTGGCGAATCGACGAGGTCGATTTTGTTCAATGCAACAATACGCGGAATTTCCTGAAAGTGAAGCTCGGAGAGAATTCTCTCAACCGAGTCAACCTGCTGAGACCAGCGTGGATTCGCCACGTCCACGAGGTGAATGATCAGATTGCTGTCGCTGATTTCTTCCAGCGTGGCGCGAAAGGCGGATAGCAAATCAGGTGGCAGTTCGCGTATGAAACCCACTGTGTCGTTTATGATCACTTCCTGTTCGCGGGGTAATCGTAAACGCCTTGAAGTGGGATCCAGAGTCGCAAACATCCGGCGCTCGGCCCGCACTTCGCTGTTGGTCAGGGTGTTTAAGAGGGTTGACTTGCCGGCATTGGTATAGCCGACGAGGGAAATGATGGGGAGCCCCTGGCGCGTTCTCGCTTTGCGCCGCTCCTGTCGCCGCTGGCGTTGCGCCTCGATCTCTTTTTCTAACCGGTTGATGCGATCGCGCACGCGGCGGCGATCGGTTTCCAGTTTCGTCTCGCCGGGACCGCGACCGCCAATGCCGCCCGCCAGGCGAGAGAAAGCCGAGTCCTGACCCACGATCAAGCGCGGCAACAGGTATTTCAATTGCGCCAGCTCAACCTGAATCTTGCCTTCGCGCGACTGAGCGCGTTGCGCGAAGATATCGAGAATCAACTGCGAGCGGTCGATAATTTTTAGATCCGTAGCTTCCGACAGGGAGCGCACCTGGGCTGGTTGCAGCTCTCGATCAAAGACGAGCATGTCTGCGCCCAGTTGCAACGCGCGGATCAGCAACTCCTCCAGCTTGCCCTTGCCCAACACGGTTTTGGCGTCAATAGCCGAACGCCGCTGAATAATCCGGTCCTGGACTAAGACGCCCGCTGACGTCGCCAGTTCGTAGAGCTCAGCCATTGACTCTTCAGCTTCGGAGAGGGAGCCGGTGGCCACGCCCACCAGAATCGTCCGGTCGCGCACTTCGGCTTTCCGGGTCGTGCGCCGGTTACGGGCCATCTCTTCTTCAAGGGAATTAATCAGCCCGAGGAAATCCACGTCCAGCTGAGAGGGAACCTGTGGCTCAAGAAACGCATAAATCTTTTCCCGGGGACCGCTGCTCGGATCAGGCCTATCCTGTGTGCCTCGGTCCGGAAGCTGTTCCTCTCCCGCGGACCAGCTCGCCTGTTTACCATCGTCCGCTGGGGACGGGCTTCCATTGCCGCTGTGCCCCGCCCGCATTGGCAACAAGTGCGCCGCCCGCAATAGGCCCGGCAACCCGGTCTGCTGGTCAACGTCAACTGCCACGATTAGATCCAGCCTGAGCAGTGCCAGGTCGGTAAGGTCATCCTGGGTCAATTCTTCGCCGCGCAGGTGCGTATGCACAAATCGCAGCCCGCGAAATCGATCCGTCGCCACGCGCACCCGTTTGAAGTCCGGTAACTCGATGCGGCGGTTATCTCCCACCATTACGTACTCAATATGACCCTTCCGATTGATTAGCGCACCAATCTGGCGCCGCGTCTCATGAGAAAGTTCTGCCAGCTGGCGCGCAAACTCGGCGGTGACAATCTCACGCGGCGGAATCCTGCGCGTATACAGCTTCTCAATCCGCCGCAACTGATTCGACTTTAGACCCAGCGTGTTCCCCAGTACGTTACTGATTGTTTCCCTCCTCCGCTGTTAGCATGCAAGATGCCACCGCAAGACAGACGGTGCCTTGTGCGAGCCGCGTGTCGTTGCTGAAAATGCCTTCTCTGAGTTTCTGGAACCGGCACGATCTGCGAATGAATCGGTGGGTTTCGATGTGAAAGCGTTACGAAAACTGCCTGGCGATCTCTGCTCGCCGGATCGATTGAGCATCAGAATCATTATTGCCAACGAACTTCAGCCGTCCTTAATGCATACCGAACCGCTAACGGTTATGCCGCCTGCGCAGCGGGCTCAAGCGGCCAACATTATAACATAGCGCAAGCCGCCAGCTCGGCGCCGGGCCGGTCACTGCTGCCCGTCGGTTAGACACGGTTGTAAGGCACGTCGTATCATGCCTCTTTCTCGCCAGGAAGATCGCCTGGAGCGATTCCAGTTGGTTCGTTATCAATAAAAATTTAACGTCCGCAGAAGATAACAATGAATAAAGCAGGGGCAATTGTGAGGATCGACCCAGGCGCAGGGATACCGGGGGGCGAAGTGATGATCGAGTGCGCGGGGCTAAATGTCGATACGCCGTCACAGTGCGCGGTGTGGATGGATGACGAGGTTGCGCCCCTGGTAGCGCTCTCGGCGCAGCGGGTACTCGCAATCGTGCCGGAGCTCAGGCGCGGCAGGGGGCAAGCGGCAAAGGGCAAAAAGCAAAGGGCTGAGGAGGGAACGGTCGAGGTGGTGTTGGAGAGCCAGGGGGAGAGGAGCGAGGGGGTTTCTTTTCTCGCCGGCAGGCGTATCGCTGAGGACCTGCATCCGGTTACCAATCCTGCTTTCGATCCTGATGATGGCGCGTTGTTTGTGACGAGGTCCGGCTCGCGTGGGGAGCATTTGCCTGTCTCGCTTTTTCGCTGCGACATTGACGGAGAACTGACAGAGTTCTCCGGCGACATCACTAATCCAACTGCCATCGCTTTTGATCGCGACGGTCAGATGTTCGTTTCGAGCCGCCTGGACGGAGTTGTTTATCGCGTGACGCCATTTAAAGAGGCAGTGCCATTTGCGAAGAATCTCGGCATCGCAACCGGTCTCGCTTTCGATTCTCGCGGCACAATGTACGTGGGCGATCGCAATGGCACGATTTTCAAAGCCAATGCCCTGGGTGAAGAGCAGAGCTGGGCACAACTCGAGCCATCGGTGTCGGCCTATCACCTGGCTTTCGATGCGGAGGATAACCTCTACGTGACCGGCCCTACGGTTACCAGCTTTGATTCCATCATGCGCATCGATCGAGACGGTAATGCGAGCGTATTCTTTCGCGGGTTGGGACGACCGCAGGGATTAGCCTTCGATGTGGACGGTTATCTGTATGTGGCGGCTACCCTCCGCGGGCGTCGCGGCATCGTGCGGATTTCTCCGGACGGAGGCCAGGCTGAGATCTTCGTTGCCGGAATGAACCTCGTGGGATTAGCTTTCGGCCCACTGGGAGAGATGGCCGTGGTCAGTAATGACTCAGTTTACAAACTGGCGTCAGGTATTCACGGAACGCTTCTGGCTTAGCCCTTTTCCCGCGGGGTTCATCGATTTCTTAAGAAAAAGCGATTTTGACACCCCCTGGGGTGCGTGTTAGTGTGACCCTGTCCATCTCCGAATAAGTATGCCTAACATTGATAGCGCCGCTGTCGCACAGTTCATCTTGTTCATGGTGGCACTGATTTTTTCGTTGTCGGTGCACGAATCCGCACATGCCTTCGCGTCAAATTACTTTGGCGATGATCTGGCCAGGCTTCAGGGGCGTATTAGTCTGAATCCCTCAGTGCATGTTGACCCGGTGGGCACGCTGCTTTTCCCAGCCATCGCGTTCTTTACAGGCATGCCGCTGATTGGCTGGGCGAAGCCCACTCCGGTCAACCCATTACGATGGCGGAACAAGCGCCTCGCCAACTTTTGGGTGTCGATCGCCGGAGTAATGTGCAACGCGATCATTGCCATCACCGCTGGAATTGCGATGAGGGCTCTATTCGAGGCGGGGCTGGTTTCACTTCACCTCAGCAGGTACTACGGTTTATCAGCCGAGGCTGCGGGCGGCTCGCTGATTGCCGAGGGTGGGGCGAAGCTGTTGACGACTTTCTTCACCCTGAACGTGGGACTGGCCATCTTTAATCTGCTTCCCATACCCCCGCTGGATGGCAGCAAGGTGCTGAGTAGTATTCTGCCGCCGAGCTTTGAACCGGCGCTCGAGGCGTTGGATCGTTTTGGCTACATGATCCTGATCATCGCCATGTTTACCGGCGTCTTCGGAATGATTTTCAGAATTATAATGCCGCTGGTGTCCTATCCATTTATTATTGGTTTGTCCTGATCAGAATGAAGCGAATCTTTAGCGGCGTACAGCCCACCGGCAGCACACATCTGGGAAACTATCTTGGCGCCCTGCGAAATTGGGTGGCCCTGCAGCAGGAGTACGAAAGTATTTTCTGCATTGTCAATCTCCACGCCATCACCCAGCCGCAGGATCCCAAAGTCCTGAGCGCCAAAGCCAGGGAACTGGCGCGCATCTATCTCGCGGTGGGGATTGATCCCGCGGTTTCGACCATTTTCATTCAGTCAGAGGTGGCCGCACACGCCGAATTGACGTGGCTGCTGAACTGCATAGCGCGCCTGTCGGAGCTTGAGCGTATGACTCAGTTTAAAGACAAAGCGCGCAAGCAACGTGAAAATGTTGCGGTCGGTTTGCTTGATTATCCGGTGCTCATGGCCGCTGATATCCTGCTCTATCAAACCGATCTGGTGCCTGTGGGCGAGGATCAGAAGCAACACCTCGAACTGACACGCGATCTGGCTATTCGGTTCAATCGTGATTATGGCGAAACTTTTCGCGTTCCTGATCCTTACATTTCCAGGGTTGGCGCGCGCATCATGTCTCTGTCAGATCCGACCAGGAAAATGTCCAAATCAGATGACGATCCGAATGGCTGCGTCATGTTGCTGGATGACGCAGATACCATCGCCCGCAAATTCAAACGGGCGGTGACCGACTCTGGCACTGAGATTCGTTTCGACGAAGCGCGTCCAGCCCTGGCCAACCTGCTCACCATCTTCCGCCTGCTGACAGGCAAGGAGCCCGACGAGGTCGAAGCGCACTTTGCGGGCAGTGGGTATGCAAAGTTAAAGCAGGAACTGGCGGCGACGACGATTGAACTCTTGAGGCCTCTGCAGGAGCGTGTGCAGGGCATCAGCGATGCGGAGTTGAACCTGGTGCTGCAGCAGGGCAGGGAGCGGGCCACGGGGATCGCCGAGGTAACGCTGAAAAATGCAATGGAGCGGATGGGACTGAAAGCCAGTGGCTGATCGAAATGGGTGACTCTGACGAAATCAATAAGCAAGAAGCTGCGGGGGCGCGGCCCGAGGATTCAGCCTGGGCCACACCGCTTGGCTTAGCTGATGTGCAACCTGCCCCGGCCATTCGCGCTGGGGATCAGCAGGCCGCGCCGGCCCCCGCTATGATTAATGTACTGGGCGCGACTCCGGAGATTTATCCAGACGAAAACACAGACGATCTGCAGATAGCGCTAGGCGAGTTTGATGGTCCTCTGGATTTGCTGCTGCACCTGATTCGGCAGGAGCAGGTCAGCATTTACGATATCCCGGTGGCCAAAATCACGGATGAGTACCTGCGCTACCTGCAGCTAATGCAGGAGATGGATATGGCCGTGGCCGGCGATTTCCTGGTGATGGCCGCTACGCTTATCGAGCTGAAGACCAGGATGCTTTTGCCGCGTGATCCCTTCGCGACTGCCGAAGCTGAGGAGGAAGATCCGCGACGCGATCTGGTCGATCAGTTGCTCGAATATCAAAAATACAAGGCCGCGGCCCAAATGCTCTGGTCGCGCGCGACGGTGGAACGGGCCATCTTTCGTCGCGCAGAGTTGGAAACGGACAAGGCAAATCCCGAAGTGGCGGTTGGCGTCTTCGACCTGCTGAGAGTCTTCAACGAGATTTTAGCGCGCCACAAAAAAGAAGTGCTGATGGAGATCGAGCGCGAGGAGATCTCGATGACAGAGATGCTCGAGCGTTTGCGGAACATGGTGATGTCGGCGGGCGAGTTGAATTTGCGCGTCTTCTTCGAGCGGGCACGCTCACGGCGCGAGCTGGTGCTGGCGTTTCTCTCCGTGCTGGAGCTGGTGCGCACTACTGAGATCAAGCTGTTTCAGTCACAGACATTCGGCGACATCGTGGCGCGCGTCGCCAGCTAGAGTGCGACAATCTTCGTTATCGAATGCACGCGCGGGGGAGCAGGGTAAGAAAGTGACCACGAGCAGTAGCTTTTTTTAGACATTTTTAGGATTGGAAGAATAGATGGCGAAAGATAAACCGGAAATTGAAGATCAAACGGCGCTGAATGAGGAAGCGAGTCAGGAACTTGCGGCCATGATCTCCGAGGAAGAAGCAGAGGCTGCGGCTGTTGATGCGGCCCAGGAACCTGGTGAGACCTATCAGATTGGCACGCTCTCGGAGCGCATGGCCGTCATTGAAACCCTGATTTTCGTTTCTGGAGAACCGCTCAGCGCGAAAACGATTGCCGACGTGCTCAACGAAGATCGCGCCATCGTGGAAGAGGCCATTAGGGAACTCGCGGCGGAATTTAATGGACGAGAAAGTGGCCTGCATTTGCGCGAGCTTGCCGGCGGTTGGCAGTTTGCGACGCGTCCGCAATACCACGAACATGTGCGAGCATTCCTGCGGTCGCGACCCAGCGCCAAACTTTCGCTCGCTTCCCTTGAAACCCTCGCGGTCATTGCCTACAAACAGCCTGTGACGGTACCGGAAATTCTCGAGATACGAGGCGTGCAATCACCGTCGGCCATCAAGACATTGTTGGACAAAAAGCTCATTGTCGCCAAGGGTCGCAAGGATACGGTAGGTCATCCAATGATGTACGGCACTTCCAAAGAATTTCTGATGCAGTTCGGTTTGAAGGACCTTTCTGAGCTGCCGAGTATGGAAGATTTTCAGGATCTGGCGGCCGGGGGGTAGGAGCGGAAGGCAGAAGGCGGAAGGCAGAAGGCGGAAGGCGGAAGGCGGAAGGCGGAAGGCGGAAGGCGGGGGGGCTCTATTGCAGGGTGTTGATTAGTGTTATGCAGGAACGACTTCAAAAATTAATTGCTCAGGCTGGTATTGCTTCCCGGCGACATGCAGAAGAATTGATTACGGCCGGCGACGTGACTGTCAATGGCACGGTCATTACTGAGCTGGGAACCAAGGCTGACGCTCAGAAAGATCACATCAAGGTGAAGGGTAAACTGATCAACCCGGCAATCCAGCGGCGCCAGAATGTGTACGTGTTATTGAATAAGCCAAAGGGGTATTTGTCAAGCGTTTCTGATCCCGAGCATCGACCGTTGGTCATGGATTTGTTGCCGCCTTCCCTGGCCAAGCTGCATCCGGTCGGGCGACTCGACTTCAATACGGAAGGCTTGCTGTTACTTACAAACGATGGCGCCTTCACGAATTTTGTAACCGCGGCACGCAATCGCGTGAGCAAGGTCTATGAAGCCCGTGTTAAGGGTGTGCCGCCGGAGTTCGCGATCGAGCGCCTGCGGGCCGGGGTCGTGCTCGATGATGGTGTGCGCACTGCCCGAGCAGAAATCACCCTGGTCAAATCCACGGATGCCAATGCCTGGTTCGAGATAGTGCTGCACGAGGGACGCAATCAGCAGATACGGCGTATGTTTGATCTAATCGGCCACTCAGTGGTGAAGTTGCGGCGCGTCAGAATTGGCCCGCTAAACGATCGTGGACTCAGGCCGGGTGAGTATCGCTTTCTCAGTCCACTGGAAGTCGATCAGGTCCTTAAGGGCAAGCAGGCTGAGCCGCCGCGACGGCCCCGGACTCGACTGGCGAGTCACGGTTCGCGCCGTCGTTGAGGTACAATGACGGCAACTAAATTGCGAGTTTCGCACTTCGAGATTGAGAGTGATTGATGGCTCGAAATGCGGAACTCGAATTTATGTCCGGGAGAGGGTCGCGCCAGAGTTGCTGCGCCGGAGAGAATCCTGTTGCGCAATGACCGACGAATAGCGACTGTTTGCATTAAAGAGGGATTTGCATGGAATTCGATTTAAGCGAAGAGCAGAAACAAATCAAGTTCAGCGTCCGCGAGTTTGCCGAGGCCGAGATTGCGCCCCATGTCATGGAATGGGATGAATCGCAGCATTTTCCGGTTGAGCTAATACCCAAACTCGCTGAGTTGGGTCTGATGGGTGTTCTGTTCCCCGAGCAATACGGCGGCGCCGGCATGGGATATGTCGAATACGCGACCATCATCGAAGAGTTGTCCCGCATCGATGGCTCAGTAGGCATTTCCGTCGCCGCCCACAATTCCCTTTGTTCGAACCACGTATTTAAATTCGGCAGCGATGCGCAAAAGGAAAAATACCTCACGCCACTCGCCCGGGGCGAACACCTTGGGGCCTGGGGGTTGACCGAACCCAGCGCCGGATCAGATGCATCGGGAACTCGCACAACCGCCGTGCGACAGAATGGCGGCTGGCTGATCAACGGCTCGAAGAATTTCATTACGCACGCGATTCACGCCGACACCTGCGTGGCCTTTGCCTCGAACGACCGCTCGAGGCACAGCAAGGGCATTACGGCATTCATTTTTGAAAAGGGAATGAAGGGGTTTGCGCCTTCCAAAAAGGAAAATAAGCTTGGGCTGCGCGCTTCGGAAACGGCGAGCGTGGTGTTCGAAGATTGCTACGTTCCGGATGAGAACCGGCTGGGCGAGGAAGGCCAGGGATTTGTTAACGCGATGGAAGTTCTGGATGGTGGTCGGGTCTCGATTGCCGCGCTCGCGGTCGGCATTGCCCAGGGGGCCTATGAATCTGCGCTTCGCTATTCCGGCGAGCGACAACAGTTCGGCAAACCGATTCGCGAATTCCAGGCGATCCAGTTCAAGCTCGCCGACATGGCCACCCAGATTGAAGCCGCCCGCCTGCTGATGTATCGCGCAGCGTGGATGAAAGATGCGGGCAAACGAACAACTAAAGAGTCCTCGATGGCCAAATTGTTCGCCTCGGAAGTGAGCGTGCGGGTCTGCGAAGAGGCCATTCAGATTCATGGTGGTTACGGCTACACGAAGGATTATCCGGCTGAAAAGTACTGGCGCGATTCCAAGCTCTGTACCATTGGCGAGGGAACGTCAGAGATTCAGCGCAT
>Ga0209683_10000658_pt1 | contig 13362 bp, 11 predicted proteins | sample DOMMetBare2Fresh_FD_187474 | JGI IMG/M metagenome (GOLD analysis project Ga0209683, IMG submission 187474) | Wetland sediment microbial communities from St. Louis River estuary, USA, under dissolved organic matter induced mercury methylation -... | ecosystem: Environmental > Aquatic >... | reverse complement strand
GCCGGCGTGCGGCCGTGTCGGCTCATTCCGGGTGTGCCGAGCCCGATCGTGGGCGCGGCCGAGCGCGGCATCGACCTCACGGTGATCCGCGAGTCGACCGAGGGCCTGTTCGCCTCCATGGGCAAGGGCGTGGTGACCGACAGCGAAGCGCGCGAGACGCTGGTGATCACGCGCAAGACCTGCGAGCGGCTGTTCGAGTTCTCGTTCCGCTATGCCGAACGCCGGCGCGCGCGCGGCAAACCCGGCCGGCTCGCCTGCGTTGACAAGGCCAACGCCTTCAAGGCCTACGCATTCTTCCGCAAGCTGTTCGACGAATGCGCCGCGAAACATCCCGCCGTCGCGACCGATCGGCTCTATGTCGACGCCTGCTCCGCCATGCTGGTGCGCAAGCCGTGGGATTTCGACGTGCTGGTGATGGAGAACATGTTCGGCGACATCCTCTCCGACCTGACCGCCGGCCTGATCGGCGGCATGGGCATGGCGCCGTCCGCCGACATCGGCGACCGCCACGCGGTGTTCCAGCCCTGCCACGGCACCGCCCCCGACATCATGGGCCAGGGCTTGGCCAATCCGACCGCCATGATCCTCTCGGCCGCCATGATGCTCGACTGGCTCGCCGAGCGGCACGGCCACGCGGGCGCCGCCGACGCCGCCCGAGCGATCGACGAGGCGGTCGATCACGCCTTCGCGGCGGGCCTCAAGCCCTGCGAATTCGGCGGCCGCGATGGCACCGCGGCGGTGGCGAAGGCCGTGATCGAGGCTCTTTGACGCCCGCGAAAGACGCTCAGTTGCGGGTCGAACCGGCGGACGGGATGGGTTAGGATGCGCACCGGTTCAATCAGAACGGGTTCCTAATAATGCTGTTCGTCGTCCACGCCACCGACAAGCGCGATATCATGCCGACACGCGCGAAGTTCTACCGCGCCCACCGCATCCATCTTGATGAGTCCGCCAAGCACGACGTCGACGTCGTGACCGCCGGCACGCTTCTCGCCGACGACGGCGAGACGCCCTGCGGCTCGGTCTTTGTCATCGACGCAAAGGATCGCGCCTCGGTCGATGCCTTCGCGCGCAGCGACCCCTATCACGTCAATGGCGTATGGGCGACCGTCCAGATTCACGGATACAGCAAGAAGCGCGGAACGCCGATCGAGTCGCGACGACGTTAGCAGCGCTCGATCACAGCGGCCTGCCGATTCTACGATCCTGAGTCAAAAGGAATGAAAGCGGCGCTGCCCGCATCCGAGCAGCGCCGCCATTGTCACGTCAATCGCAATCGGCTGCAAATCGGCCGAGTAACCGCCTCAGAGCGGCGCCGGCGCGATCGGCTGCGTATCGTTCGGGCCAGTCTTCACCGAAGGCCTGGTCCAGCGCACCTCGCCGCGCAGATTGTCGGCGGCCGTGCCGGCCTTCGACAGCGTGATGGTGAGAGTCTGCTTCGCCTTCGGCGCCATCGCCGGAACCTGCCACGACGCCACGTTCGCCTTGGCCTGATCGTCCATCTTGACGCCCTGGTAGCCCGCGCCGGTGGTGGCGACCACCTCGGTGCCGGCCGGGATGATCAGCCGCACCATCGGGTCTTCCACAGTCAGGCCCTTGCCGGGGAGCGCAGCGTTCTCGACCGTCAGCGAATAGGTCACGCCCTTCTCGCCGGCTTCGCCTTTGCCGAGCCTTGTCGTCACGCGCGCCCGGAAGCCAACCTCGCGCGCCCAGTCATAGATCTCGCGCAGCTGCCCTTCCGACACGCGCGCCGGGTTGAAATTGCCCATGCGGACGCGCAGCGTGAACGTCTCGCCCAGTCGCTTGGCGTGCTCCGGCAACGCCGTGGTGTGGGTGTAGACGAGGGCCTTGAACCAGTCGAAGTCCATGTCGACCGCGCCCATGTTGGCGCGCGGGCCATTGAGCGCCGGGCCATGGCACTGGCCGCACCCCAATGAGAGCAGCGTCGCCTGTCCGGGGCGCGCGTTGGCGGGAACCTCGAAGCGCCACTTGCCGGGCTGCGCGACCGCGGGCAGCGTGTCGAAGTAGGCCACCATGTTGGTGAGCTCGGCATCGCTGACCTGGCTCGCCACGAAGGCCGGCATGATGCCCCACGGCCTGCGCACCGCGTGGCTGAATTGTGCGACGGTCAGCTTACGGCCGGCGAGATCGGGCCCGAACGCTCCCTCGCCGTTATTGCCGTGGCAGTTCTTGCATTGGGTGTTGGGTCCGTCCCAGATCGCCTTGCCGGCGGCCGCATCGCCCTGGGCCTGCGCGGCAGCCTGAGCGAGCGGAAGCATGAGCAGTGCAGCAAAAAGTCGCTTCATCGGTAATGCCCTCCCTAGACCGGGCGCTTGATCTCAGCGCACCATGGTCGAGGGCACTCTACACATCTTGAGGCGTTCCAAGAAGCGAAACGTGCGGCTGCTGATGGTTAATTCAAATGGCCGCATGTGGGAGCCCGCCAGCCCCACGATGAGTGCCGTCCGACGGTATCTAAAAACCTCAGACACCCGGATGCTTGTCCTCCCGCCAAATGCCGAGCGCCACCTGCGCCGGCTGGTCCGAGATCGAGAACAGCACCGACTCCTTCGTCGCCTGGTGTGAATAGCGCTTCCAGGGCGGCACCACGAACACGTCGTTGGGGCCCCATTCGAGCACCTGGTCCTCCACCTTGGTTGTGCCTTGGCCTTCGGTGCAGACGAAGATGGTGCCGTCGGTCGCGCGGTACTTCTCGCCCTTGAAGCCCTTCGGGAACAGCGCCAGATGGGCCCCCATCGTGGGCAGCACCGGCCCGCCGTTGATCGGGTTGGCGTAACGCACGCGCGCGCCGTGGCTCTTGTCGATGTCGCCGGCCTTCATGAGACGGTCGAGAATGGGCCTGGTGCGGGCGTAGGTGTAGTTGATAACCGGGCTGCGCTTGAGCTCGATTGGAGCGCCATCGGGCAGCACGCCGGAGCCGTAGAACGCGAGCGAGTCGCCGTCGCCACGGGTGGTGTTCTGCATCTTGTTCTTTTCGTCGAAATAGTCGGCGAACGAGGCTTCGTAGAAATTCACCGCCGGGAAGTCGAGCACGTCGAGCCACAACATTGGCTTGTCCGATGGATTGCCGTGGTCATGCGGCGCCCAGTTCGCGGTGATGACGAAGTCGCCCGGCGACATGAACGCCTTCTCGCCCTCGACCGCCGTATAGGCACCCTCGCCGTCGAGCACGAAGCGAATGGCCGACGACACGTGACGGTGGGCGGGCGCGACCTCGCCCGGCAGGATCATCTGGATGCCGGCGAACAGCGTATTGGTCGCCTTCGATTCACCCCGCAGCGCGGGGTTCTCCAGGATGAGCACCCGGCGGAGCGCCTCCTCGGCCGTGATCAGGCCGCCCGACTCCATCACCAGCGATTTCACGTCATTGTAGTGCCAGACATGCGGCAGGCAGCGCGTCACCGGCTCCTTGGTGACGACCGAGCTCATGACTTTCCAGAGCGGGGCCATGTCGCGCTTGGAAATACGCGCGTAAAACTCCTCGCGCGCCGCCTCGATATTGTGCTTGGAACCCGGTGTGCCGTTGCTCTTGCTGTCCTGCTGCTTGGCCGCGCTCGGCATACCGCTCTCTCCTATCGTCATGGTCGACAGATTAGAATAACCCAAGAGTGGGAGATAGTACAGAATGAAACTATCTCTCCGGCCAGAGATCGCAAGGCCCCAGCAAGCTTGCCCCAGAGCAGGTATTCACGCGCGTGCGTGCGCCCGGACCGCCTTGCTGAGATGATTGGTTCCGCAGCGATGCCGGTTATGATGCCGCCCATGGGGTAAGCTGTGGGCGGGGACTTCAAGGATGGCGGACCATACGGCGTCGACGATCGAAGTGCGCGGCTGCAAGATTGGGTTGATGCGCGGCGGCGCCGGCCGGCCGCTCTTGATCCTGCACGGCGCGAGCGGCGCAGGGACTTGGCTTCCGTTCATGCGCTCGCTCGCCGACAAGTTCGACGTGATCGTTCCCGAGCACCCGGGCTTTGGCGCCTCCGACACGCCCGACTGGCTCGATAACATCCACGACCTCGCCTACTTCTACCTCGACGTTCTCGACCAGCTCGATCTCAATGAGGTCCATCTCGTCGGCGTGTCGCTCGGGGGCTGGATCGCGGCCGAGCTTGCGATCCGCAGCACAGGGCGGCTCGCGTCGCTCACGCTGGTCGACGCGGCCGGCATTCACGTGCCGGGCGTCGCGCAGATCGACAGCTTCCTGCGCACCGACGAGCAGCGCATCCGCGATTTCTTTCACGACCAGGCGCACGCTGACGAGATGGTCGAACGGCTGCTGCGGCCCGAGCTTGAAGATATCGCAATGAAGAATCGGGTTGAGACCGCGCGGCTTGTCTGGCAGCCGCGCGGCTACGACCCGCATTTGCACAAATGGCTGCACCGGATCGACGTGCCGACACTGCTGGTCTGGGGCTCCCATGACCGGCTGTTCCCCAAGGACTATGCGTTTGCCTATCAGCGATTGATCCCGGGATCGAAAGTCGTGATCGTGCCGGAGTGCGGACACGTGCCGCATGTGGAGAAGGCGGCGACCTTCATCTCCGAGCTCGAACATTTCATCGATGGCATGAGGGCCGCGGCATGAAGTTCTTCAACTTTCACCTGATGCCCTATCGCCACGCCGATCTCGATGCGATCGAGCGCAACGGATCGGCCTGGGTGACATTCTCGAACAGCCACTACGACCCGCAGAAGGGCGCCGAGCTCTACCACGAATATCTCGACCAGATGGAGCTCGCCGACCGGCTTGGCTTCGATGGCGTGTGCCTCAACGAGCACCATCAGACCGCCTATGGCATGATGCCGATCCCGGGCGTGCTCGCCGGCGCGCTCGCGCGCAGCGTCAAGCGCGCCAAGCTCGCGGTGCTGGGCCGCGCGCTCCCGCTCCTCAACAACCCGCTGATGGTTGCCGAGGAATACGCCATGCTCGACAACCTCACACGCGGCCGATTCATCGCCGGCTTCGTGCGCGGCATCGGCGCCGAATATCACGCCATGGGCATCAATCCGGTGCAGTCGCAGGAACGCTTCGCGGAGGCGCACGACCTGATCGTGCGGGCCTGGACCGAGCCCGGGCCTTTTGCCTATGCGGGCAAGCACTACCAGTTCAATTACGTGAACCCGTGGCCGCGGCCCTGCCAGAGCCCCCATCCGCCGATCTGGATTCCCTCGCAGGGCTCGAGCAGCACCATTCGCTGGGCGGCGGCGATGCGCTACACCTATTGCCAGACGCTGAGCCCGATCGCGGTGGTGGCGCGCTTCTTTCAGATGTACCGCGACGAGGCGGACAAGGCCGGCTATCAGGCGACCGCGGATCAGCTCGCCTGGTCGAACACCATCTATGTGGCCGAGACCGACGAGAAGGCGATGCGCGAAGCGCGCCCGCATCTCGAGGCGCTGGTCAACCGGTTCCTGAAGATGCCGGTCGAGATGCTGCTGCCGCCGGGCTACAGCAACATCGAGTCGATGAAGCGGGTGCGCGCCGCCAAGGTCACCGGCAAGACCTCCAGCATTGAGGAGCTGGTCAAATCCGGCGTCGTCATCGTGGGCAGCCCCAGCACGGTGCGCGAGAAGCTCGCCGAGTATCAGGACCTCGCGGGCTTCAACACCTCGCTGACCAAGACGCAATTCGGCACCCTGCCCGACGACATGACGCGTGCGAATATGACCGCAATCGCCGAGGAGATCCTGCCGCATTTCCGCGATCGAGCACCGCAGGGACAACAGCCGGCCGCGGCGGAATGATTGATATCGGACTTACTCCGCCTCATCCTGAGGAGCGCGCGCAATGGCGAATTCAATTTAATGCAGAAACAGACTTGGTGCGCGCGCGTCTCGAAGGATAGGGCGGCCACATGCTTCGAGACGCATCGCAGCGAGCGCTGCGATGCTCCTCAGCATGAGGCCGATTGGGTCTTGTACACTGGAGCGAGATTTTTCAGGGAGGTACCTGTGACGCTGCCACGCCGCCGCTTTCTGCGCCTTGCGGGCGCCGCCGCCGCGCTCCCCGCCGTCGCGCGCGTTGCCGGCGCGCAGGCCTATCCGAGCAGGCCGATCCGCTGGATCGTGCCCTATCCGGCCGGCGGCTCGACCGACATCATCGCCCGTCTGGTCGCCCAGTGGCTGTCGGAGCGCATGGGGCAGTCGGTCGTCATCGAGAATCGGCCCGGCGGCGGCACCAATATCGCGACCCAGGCGGTCGCCAATTCGCCGGCGGACGGCTACACGCTGCTGTTTACGGCGTCGACCCACACCATCAACGTGTCGCTCTATCAATCGCTGCCGTTCAACTTCCTGCGCGACATCACCATGGTGGCCGGCCTCACCGAGCTGCCGCTGGTGCTGGAAGTCAATTCGTCGGTGCCGGCCAAGACGCTGGCGGAGTTCATCGCGCATGCCAAAGCCAATCCGGGCAAGATCAATATCGCCTCGTTCGGGGCTGCCACGATCAGCCATCTCGCCATCGAGCTCCTCAAGACCACGGCTGGCATCGAGATGGTGCATGTGCCGTACCGCGGCGGCGCCGCGCTGATGGCCGATCTCATCGCCGGTGAGGTACAGGCCGCGGTCGATGCGTTGCCGAACTCGCTGCCGCACATCAAGGCCGGCGCGGTGAGGGCGCTGGCGCTGCTGCCCACGGCGCGGTCCCCGGCTGTGCCCGACGTGCCGCTCGCCCGCGAAACCATTCCCGGCTTCGAGGTCAGCACCTTCTCAGGCGTCGGCGCGCCAACCGGCACGCCGCGCGAGATCATTGATCGGCTCAATCGCGAGATCAACGCGGCGCTGGCGGACCCGGCCATCAAGGCGCGTTTCGCGGACGTCGGCGCCATGCCGATCGTGTTCACGCCCGCCGAGGCCAAGGCCTTCGTGGTCGCCCAGACCGAGAAATGGGCCAAGGTCATCAAGAGCGCCGGCATCAAGCCGGAGTGATGACGCTGCTGCATGATCTGATCGTTGCCGCATTCTCCGCTCATTCTCGCGCAAGCGGGAATCCAGGATTTTTCATGCGGCTTGTCATGACGGTCTGGGTCCTCGCTTTTGCGGGGACGAACGGCAAACCTGCTCGACTGGCAGAAAACGAGCTATCTCACGTATTCACAGCGCCGCCGTCGACCGCGAGAGTCTGCCCGGTGATGAAGTCGCTGTCCGGCGAGGCAAGAAAGATCAGCGCCCCGATCAGGTCGCCCGGATAGGCGTCGCGCTTGATGGCGCGGCGTTGGATGGCGTTATCGCGCGAGCTTGCGACATGGGTCGGATTGTTCTCGACCACGCTGTCGGACAGCGTGAAGCCGGGCGCCAGCGTGTTGACGCAGATGCCCTCGGTGCCGACCGCGCGCGAGAGTGAGCGCGTGAACGCGCTCACCGCGCCCTTGGAGGTGACGTAGTGCACCATCTGCGGGATGCCGCGGAACACGGTGCCGGAGCCGATATTGATGATCTTGCCGTAGCGGCGTGCGCGCATGTGCGGCACCACGTGCTTGGCCATCAGGAACGGGCCGCGCACGTTCACCGCCATCACGCGGTCCCACACCGCGGTGTCGATCGCGGTGAAGTCCTGCTCCTCCAGCGTGGAATAGACCGCGGCGTTGTTGACCAGGATGTCGATCTTGCCAAAGCGCTCGATCGTGCCAGCGACGAGCGCCTTCACCTGGTTCTCGTCGCTCACGTCGAAAGTGGTGCTGGCGATCGAATTGCGCCCGTGCTTGGCGGCAAGCTCGGCCGCAAGCGCGCCGCCGTCCGCGACATCAGCGATCATCACCTGCGCGCCTTCGGCCGCCAGCGCCTCGGAGTAATGGCGGCCGATACCTCGCGCCCCGCCGGTGACGATGGCGCTGCGACCGGCGAGCCTCGCCATGTTACTTGCCGGTCTGCTTGCGCACGAGCTTCTCGAACGCCTCGAGCTGCGCCTTGACCATGTCCTTGGTCGCCTGGTCGGTCAGCTCCAGCGTCTTCTCGTCGAACTTCTTGGCGGCGAAGTTGACGAACACTTCCGGCCGGATCAGCACCACGGACTCGACCGAGGTCAGGCACTGGCGCAGGTGATACTGCATGCGCGCGCCGCCAAGGAGACCGCCGGCGCAGGACTGGATCGCGATCGGCTTGCCCTTGAACGGGTCATCTTTCATGCGCGAGGTCCAGTCGATCGCGTTCTTGAGCCCGCCCGGAATGGTCCAGTTGTACTCGGGCGAGACGATGATCGCGCCGTCGGCCGAACGGATCGCCTCGGCCCAGGCGGTGACCGATGCGGGCATGCCCGCGTTCTGAATGTCGGTATTGTAGATCGGGATCTCGGCCCATGCCGGCGCCGACTTGATGCTCAGGCCCGCGGGCGCGAGCGCCGGCAGCGCACGCGCCAGCGCCGCGTTGAAAGATGCCTTCCGCAGCGAGCCGCAGATCGTCACGATGTTCAGGGTATCGGCCATGTCGTCCTCTCGTGAGCTTGGGTGTGTCTCGTTGAACGTGATGGGGCCGCCCGACGGGCGGCCCGGAATGGATTCGGCCTCGCGTGCGCTATTGCTGCTCGATGTTCGCCTTCTCGCGGACGACCTTCCACTTGGTGATTTCCTCGGCGATATGCGCCTTGAGCTCATCCGGCGTCGACGAGCGCACCAGCGCGCCCACCCGCAGAATCTGCGCCCTGACGGAGTCGGTCGCGAGCAGCGTGCGCATCGCGGTGTTGGTCCGCTCCACGATCCCGCCCGGCGTTCCGGCCGGGAACGACAGGCCGTACCAGCTCGTCACGTCGTAGCCCGGCAGCCCCGATTCCGCGAAGGTCGGGATCTCCGGAACGGACGGAAACCGCTCCGGCGACGTGACCGCGATCGCGCGCAGCGTGCCCGCCTGGACCTGCGCCTGCACGGTCTGGATCAGCTCGACGACGAGCTGCACCTCGCCCGCGATCAGCCCGGTGAGCGCCGCCGGTGTCGAGCGATAGGGCACGTGTTGAATGTCGAGGCCGGCAAGCTGCTTCATATACTCGGCGGCGAAGTGCTGGGTGGTGCCGACGCCAGGGCTGCCGAAATTGAGCTTGCCCGGATTGGCCTTGGCCTGCGCGATGACCTCCTTGAGGTCCTTGGCCGGGAAGCTCGGCGTCGTTACCAGAACGAGGCCCGCGATGCCGACCATCGACACCATCTGGAAGTCGGCGATCGGATCGTAGCGCAGCGTCTTGTAGACCGCCGCCGACACGGCATGCGCGTTGCTCATCATCAGCGCGGTGTGGCCATCCTTCGGCCCGCGCGCGACCGCTTCGGCCGCCGTTGTGCCGCCGCCGCCCACCCGGTTTTCCACCACGACCGGCTGGCCGAGCAGCTCGGACAACGGCTGCGCCACGATGCGCGCCGCGATGTCGGTGCCGCCGCCCGCGCCGAAGCCGACCACGATGCGGATCGGCTGGCGCGGCCAGTCCTGCGCGACGAGCGAGAGGGGCAGCCCGACAATCAAAATGACCACCGCCGCCAGCGCGGCCCGGATTGCGAATGCCATGCGACCCTCCCTCGGCGCAGCGCTCCTGTCGACGCACGCCTTCGCGTGCGTCGACGGCCGCGTCCTTACTTCTCGTCCACGATCGGGTTGACGAGCACGCCGACCTTCTCGATGTCGATCTCGCAGGTGTCGCCGCCCTTCATGAACACCGGCGGCTTGCGCGCAAAACCGACGCCTGAGGGCGTACCGGTGATGATGATGTCGCCGGGCTCGAGCGTGATGCCCTGGGTGATGTAGACCAGCGTCTCGGCGACCGGGAACATCATGTTGTCGGTGTTGTCCGACTGCATGGTCTGGCCGTTGAGGCGAGTCTGGATCTTGAGGCCCTTGCCGCCGGCCGGGATTTCGTCGGCGGTGACCATCCAGGGACCGAAGCCGCCGGTGTTGTCGAAGTTCTTGCCCATGTCCCACTGCGTGGTCTTGCGCTGGAACTCGCGCACCGAGCCTTCGTTGAAGCACGAAAAGCCGGCGATGCAGGAATAGGCGTTGTCCATGGTGAGGTGCCGGGCCTTCTTGCCGATCACCACCACCATCTCGGCCTCGTAGTCGAGCGTGTCGGAGACCTTTGGCCGCACCAGCGGCTGGCCGTGCGGAACGAGCGAGGTCTGGCAGCGCATGAAGATCGTGGGAAACTTCGGCACGTTGTCGCGACTGAAGCCTTCCTTGACGTGCTCCAGGTAGTTCAATCCGAGGCAGATGCTCTTGGGCGGCCGCGCCACCGGCAGGCCGAACTTGAGCCCCTTGAGCGGCACGCGTGCGCTCGCCGGCGCCTTCTTGGCGAGATCCGCAAGCGGCTTGAGATCGCCGCCGGTCTGCGCCAGCACGTCGGCCAGATTGACCGGCAGCCGGGCATCGGCCGCCTGCAGGTCGATCACATTGTCGCCCTCGACCACGCCCAGGCGCAGCCCTTCGTTGCTATGAAAACCTAGAATCTTCATGATGTTGACTCTCCGGATCGGCACAGGGCGTCGGAATGGCCGCGGCCCCCGGGCAGGTTCATATTGGATGTGACGGGGCGCGTCTACACGCTGCGGAGCCGCGACCGGCCCGCTCGGCGTTCTTGGCAGGCCGTCGCAGAGCGCTCCCGCTTGCCGCCATAGGCGCTAACTTAAGCTGCACGTCCCGGGCGCAGCGCAGCGCGGCCGAGGCCTCTCGGAAAGCATCAAAGAACAACAGCCGCGGTGCGCTGCAGACCCGGGACCGTTCCGGTCTGTGGCGGTCCCGGATCAGCGGTGCACCACGAGCGCACCTCTCGGTCACAGGATAACCTCGACGATTCTCGTGCGCTCGTGATGCACCGCATCCGGGACACGTGCCCTATTTTGGCGCCTCCCGGCTTGTCGCAGAGCCGACGCATGCTCCCAGCTCGCTTCCAGGCAGCCCCGTCGCAGCGTCAATCGAACCTGATATTTTGCTCCCGGATGATGCGTTCGAGCTTTGGCAGATCTCGACTGAGAAGCGAGGCGAATTCATCCGAGGTCGCTCTCAGATAATTATCGGCGAGCCGTTTGCGCGGCACCGGATCGGCAATCATCTCTCGCACGACGAGGTTGAGCTTTTCCAGCACTGGCCTCGGCACGCTGCGCGGCGCGACCAACCCATACCAGGTCTCGAAGTCGTAGTCCGGAACGCCGGCCTCGATCGTGGTGGGCACAGCTGGCAGGGTTTCCCGCCAACGCTCCGCCGACACGACAGCAAGGGCCCGCAACCTTCCGGACTGGATGTGGCTGTGCACCACGGCGAGCGGAGCGTGCATCATGTTGACCTTCCCAGCCAACAGATCCGCGATGGCCGCTGCGGTGCTGCGATTTGGAACATGCACCAGGTCAAGCCCCGCGGCACGCTCCAATTGCACAGCACCGAGATGACTCCAGCTGCCTGCTCCAAACGAGCCATAGGTGACCTTGCCCGGATTCGCTTTCGCATGGGCGATGAGCTCCCTGAGCGTCGTGACGGGCAATGTGGGAGGCACCACGAGAACGGAGGGCGTGCGGCCAATCAGCGCCACGGGTGCGAGATCGCGGAACGGATCGTAGGCAAGATTGCGATAGAAGTAGCCATTGAGAAAATCGAGCGTACCCGCCAGACCGAGCCCATAACCGTCAGCCGAGGCACTCACGACCTGCTGCATTCCCAGGGTGCCGTTCGCTCCCGGGCGATTCTCGACGACAAATGTCTGCCCGAACCGTGCGGTCAGATCGTCGCTGACCACCCGCCCGAGCGCATCCGTCGGCCCTCCCGCTGCATACGGCACGATGATCCTGACCGGCTTCGTTGGGTAGTCGATTGGTTGCGCCGTGACGGGTGGCGGCGGCTGTCCAGGCGAGGAAACGATGGGCGGCTGGTTTTCTCTGTTGGCTGCGATCATCACAGCCGCGCCTGCCACAATAGCCAGGGCGGCAAGACCGGCGGCGCCGATCACCCACGTCCTGGTCGAGCGAGGCGCGCCGCTCGACGACACCGGCCCCAACGCCGGCGGCGACTGCGCTGCCGCCGCGCTGGTGGTGGTCGGTACGGACTGCGGCGTCGTGAGCGGTGCGACGGCCTGTTCATCAGGGAGCGCCGGTGCGGTCATGGACGGGTTCAGCCGGCGCGCCAGGATCTGGTCGATGGAGCGAATCACGCGCTCCATGTGCTGACGGAAGTCACGCCCGGCGGCATCGACCTCGGCCGCGTTGCGGAATGCGAAGTCCCGCAGGCTGTCCGGAAGATCGGCCGGCTTCGGCATGGTCGCATTGTCGACCAGGATGGGAATGACCGGCACATGCCCGCGCATCGCGGTTTCGACCTCGATGCGAACCGGATCGGTCTCGTCGTTGATCCGCGCCCTGCCATCCTCCCCGGCCCCTAGCCAGCGCGGGCCGATGATGACGATCAGGATATCGCAGTGGCTCAGCTCTTGCTGGATATGCTCGCGGAAGTCGACGCCAAACGGAATGTTGTCGACGTCCATGAACACCGACTCGAAGCCGTAATGAGTGCCGAGGCGATCGAAGATCCGGCCCGCGATCGGACCGGTGTCGGCTCGACGATAGGAGACGACGATCTTCGGCATGCTATCCCGGGCCCTGTCGGCACCAATTCGTGGACACCATAGGACGTGGGACGAGTCGGGGGCAATCTGGCTGCGGCACTCGTTGATAAGCCTACGCCGCCCGCGCCGCAAAATGGGTGCGCAGGAGGTCGCGGCCGGCCCGCCCGGCGCCCAGCTCCCAGGCATTCACGACCGCGAGCCGAAAGCCCCCGGGCGGCATGGCGTGGTGCTCCGGGTCCTTGTCGTCGTGGAAGGTGACCTGCACGCTCGAGACGTTGGGCAACTGCCGCACCTGCAAGACCAGCGACGGCGGCGGGTGGCGATAGCGGGCCCCGTGCGGTGCGAACAGGACGACGCTGTAGCCGTCGCGCCGATCGCCATCGGCAAACACCCAGCGCCCTTCGTCGTAGAGGCGGACCAGCGCCTCGACCCAGCCGGCGCCATAGAGGTCAGGCCACTGGTCGCTCAGGCGCAGATGCACCTCGATCATGCGGCCGCCGATCGACTCGATGTTGACGATGCCGGTATAGCCGGCGAGGTGACGCCTGATCCAGGCGCCGCAATAGTCCTCGATCGCCGGATCGGCGGCGGCGTGCACGGTCCAGTAATCGAACGTGCCCTCCCCGCTCGGCGCACCGGTGACATGCCGCCACCAGCATGGTGCGCCGTCGACCACCGCGACGTCGGAGCTGACATGGCGGCCCTCGAGCAGCGTCATCCACATGTGGCCGGCGGTGGAGTTGGCGTCATACTCGGCCGCGGAATGGTATACGCGGCTGCCGACACCCATGCCCTTGAGATTGGTGATCGGCTTGGAGGAC
>Ga0209683_10000656_pt1 | contig 13370 bp, 15 predicted proteins | sample DOMMetBare2Fresh_FD_187474 | JGI IMG/M metagenome (GOLD analysis project Ga0209683, IMG submission 187474) | Wetland sediment microbial communities from St. Louis River estuary, USA, under dissolved organic matter induced mercury methylation -... | ecosystem: Environmental > Aquatic >... | reverse complement strand
CGCGCCTCACGGTCTCGTACCTGGCCCACCGGCTCGGCGTCCGCATGCACGACCCTACCTGGATGGGGATCGAGGCGATCATGAGGGCGCTGCTCGCGGTGGAGCCGGCCGCGCGCCGCGCGCTCGCGGGTGATCTCGCGGCGCTCGCGAGGCACTACTTCGACTTCGTCCCACCGGACCTCGGCCTGCACACGCCGGGGAGGAGGGAGCACCTCCGGCGCCTCTACACGGACGTCTTCCTCCCCGCGTTCCGGCCCACCGTCGTCCGCGCGGCGGGCGAGTCCGCCGCGAAGTTCGCGGCACGCGTGGAGGAGGCGCTCCGGTGACCCGCCGCCGCATCGCACGCATGGCGGCGGGCGAGGCCACGTCGGGCGGCGACGGCGCGGGCGCCGGGGCAGGGGAGATCTTCGCGTTCAGCGGGCCGGACGCCGGGGCTCGCTTCTTTCTCGGGCTCCTCCTCAGCGGAGGCGGCGTGTACCCGATCCACCTCTGGGCGGTGCACTGGCTCGCCGGCTGGCGCGGCGTCGAGGCGTTCGTGCTTCTCGCCCTCGTCCTCATCGCCGGGCTTCGCAACGAGATCGTGGTCTCCGCCAAGGGGGTCGTGATCACCCGCCGGTGGTTCCTCGTTCCGTACCGCCGGTACCGTGCCTCGCGCATCGACGACGTCTGGTACGGCGGCGACTGGGGCGAGCCGGAGGGCGCGGTCGGGGTCGTCGTCCGCCTCGGGAGGAAGGAGATCCACCTCGGCTCGCCCGGCACCATGTACGCGCTCCACCGGGCCCTGGCCGCCCGCACGCGCGCGCGCACGCTGCTGCCGTGATCTCCCCGGTTGCGCGCGAAACGCGCAGCCGCGTGCCGCCACGACGGCCCGCTCCAGCCCGGTGCGGGAACTAGCAGGCTGTTGAAATAGGGGCCGCAGGATCGACAGCCCCGGCAGGCTGTGATCTGGTCACCGGAGGCCCGGACCGAGAGTTCCCCGGTGATCGCGAGCCGACGCGGCGGCCATTGCGGCGGGGAACACACGACGATGCGGGAGAAAACGGTGCGAAGAGACACCGGTCCGACCGCCAGGGTCCCGGCGCGTCGAACGCAGTCTTCGTCCCCTGGAATCCTGCTCTCGCGAGGAGAGCTACCCAGCCCCGACGCACGGCACGCCGTGGAGGACGCGCAGGAGGTAGGTTCCGTGCGGGAACACCACCTCGCTCCCGCCTGCGCGCCGGGCCGCCCAGGCGAGGCGGTAGGAGCGGAGGAACTCGGCGAGCCGGCCGAGCGCCTCGATCCGCTTCCACTTGTCCCGGCCCGCGATGCGCGGGTTCAGGGCCCGCCGCGGCTCCCCGGGGGCAGGGCGCGCCGTCGGCTTCTGTGCGAGCACCCGCGCCACGCCGAGGAACCCGCCGCGCGCGCGCCAGTGCGCGCGGGCCTCTTCCTCCCGCGCCTCCAGGGCACGCTCGAGCTCGCCCCTGAACTGCTCGGCCGACTCGAAGGGCGGGGGCGTCGTCAGGTGGAGCGACACGTCCTCGGGCATTCCGCCGTTCGGGTCGAAGAAGTGCTTCGGGCGCTTCACGCGGTACCCGTCGCCGCCGATCCGCCCCGGTGCGGACCACAGGCCCGGCCAGGCGCTGCCGGAGCCGACGAGGCCGGCGGCGACCGGGTTCGCGAGCACGTAGGCGGTCTTCTCGACGACGTCGCTGGGCGACAGGAGCCGCACCGCGCTGTAGCTGCCCGGTGCCGACCCCGCGGACCTGCAGCGGCTGAGTCGACCGTCCGCAGCCATGCGGAGCACATGCAGCAGGACGGATGCGGGATGATGATGCAGCACTCGCAACACGGCACCTGATACCGCGGGTCGAAACCGCCGATCCGGCGCTGGCGTCGCGACCGGACCCGTGCGCGCTCCGCACGCCGCTCCGGGTTCCCGCCCCGGCGGCAGCGCCGCCTCCCTGCCCCGTCCGGCCCTTGCGCCCTTTCGATCGCGCGGGCAACGACGCGTCCTGCCGTGTCATCGGCAGGACACGAAAGGAGCGAGACATGCGTATGCGGACAGGCGTGATCCGGGTCGTCGCCGTCGTCGGAATCGGCGTGGCGCTCGCGGCGGGCGCAGGAGCGGCGGGCGGCTCCGACCCGCCGGGCCAGCCGGCGATCGACTTCGCCAGGCGAGCCAGCGACCTCATGCTGGCCACCCTCTTCGCCGCACTGATCCAGGAGTTCGACGAGACGACGCCGGCCAACGTCGCCGAGGGAAGCCAGTCCATCTCGCTCATCTTCAACGACCGCAACGACGACATGCGGCTGGTCGGCACCCGTGGCCCGCTGCGCGAGAGCGATCGTCCCCAGGACGCCTTCGAGGAGGCGGCGCTGGAGCGGGCGCTCACCGGGACGGCGTACGACGCCGTCGAGAAGGTGCACGGTAAGTGGACATACCGGAGGTCGGTCCCGCTCGCCAACTTCCGCTCCGAGTGCGCGCTCTGCCACCCCAACTTCCCGCCGGGTCCGACGGCGGACTGGGTGGGGGCGCTGATGCTCCGCGTGCCGGTCGTCGAGTGACGCCTGCCGACCCGAAGGAGCAGCTGCCCTACGTCGACGAGCACAGCGAGCGGGTCGATGCCCCCGCCGGCGTGGTCTGGACGGCGCATGAGGCGCGGCCCGGAGCGGGGCCTCGAGGACGACCTGGGCCTCGACCTCCACCTTCGAATGGCGCGCGAGGAACGTCGGCAGGAGGCGGGCGAGGATCAGGCCGACCGCCGGCGCGGGGAACCGACAGCCGGACGCGGCCGGTCACCTCGCCGGGGCGGACGGACACCGTGCGCCAGGACTCGAGCGCCTGGTGGACCGCGGCGCCCGCGTTCACGAGGAGGCGCTGCCCGGCGTGCGTGAGCACCTACAGCCCGGTGCGCTTCTCCATCTCCTCGGGATAGCGGGCGCCCTCCACCCGGATCTTCGAGGCCGCCTCGTCGACGGCGCGGAGATCCTCCGGCGTGAGCGCGACGTCTGCCGCGCCGAGGTTCTCCTCGAGCCGGTGGAGCTTGGTCGTCCCGGGGATCGGCACGATCCAGGGCTTCTGCGCGAGGAGCCACGCGAGCGCGATCTGGGCCGGCGTCGCCTGCTTCCGGTCGGCGACCTCGCCGAGGAGATCGACCAGCGCCTGGTTCGCCTTGCGCGCCTCCGGCGCGAAGCGCGGCACGATGTTGCGGAGGTCGGTCTTCTCGAACGTCGTCCTCTCGTCGATCTTCCCGGTGAGGAATCCCCTGCCGAGGGGGCTGAACGGGACGAACCCGACGCCGAGCTCCTCGAGCGCCGGGAGAAGCTCCTCCTCGGGCTTCCGCCACCAGAGCGAGTACTCGCTCTGGACCGCCGTGACCGGCTGCACCGCGTGAGCGCGGCGGATCGTCCTCACGCCCGCCTCGGACATGCCGAAGTGCCTGACCTTGCCCTGGCGGATGAGGTCCCTCACCGTCCCCGCGACGTCCTCGATGGGAACGCCGGGGTCGACGCGGTGCTGGTAGAGGAGGTCGATCGTGTCGATCCGGAGCCGCTTCAGCGACGCGTCGGCCACCTCGCGGATGTGCTCGGGGCGGCTGTCCACCGCGCTCGTCCCGAGCTTCATCCCGAACTTCGTGGCGATGACGACCCGGTCGCGGACGGGCGCGAGCGCCTCCCCGACCAGCTCCTCGTTCGTGAACGGGCCGTACACCTCGGCGGTGTCGAAGAACGTGACCCCACGGTCCACCGCCGCCCGGAGCAGCGCGATCATCTCCTTCCGATCGGGCGGCGTCCCGTAGGCGAAGCTCATCCCCATGCACCCGAGGCCCATGGCGGAGACCTCGAGACCGCTCTTCCCCAGCTTCCGCTTCTTCATCGCTTCCTCCTTCTTTCGCGGCCGAGCTCCCCGTTCGCGCCGAGGATGACGACGTTCGTCGAGGTTGTCGCCCCAAGGCTCGAGGGCCTCACTCGGCCTTCCGCGATGCCATGTGGATCGAGAAGCGGGACTTCACGTCCGACCCGGGCAGCCGCTCGTACGCCTGGTCGACCTTCTGCATGGGATGACCTCGACGTCGGCAGTGATGCCATGCTCGCCGCAGAAGTCGAGCATCTCCTGGGTGGCCTGGATGCCGCCGATGAGCGAGCCGGAGCGCGCGATCACCCACCCCGAGAAGGTGCTGTTCCCCGGATCCGGCATCACCAAGGGTGAGCTTTGCGCGTACTACGAGGCGGTGGCGCCGTCGATGATCCCGCACATCCGCGGGCGTCCGGTCACGATGGAGCGGTTTCCCGCCGGCATCGGCAAGAAGGGCTTCATCCAGAAGGACGTGTCGAAGGGGTTTCCGAGCTGGCTCGAGCGCGTCCAGGTCGAGAAGCGAAACGACGAGGCGGGCGAGTCCGTGCACTACCCGCTGGTCGGCGACGCGCGATCGCTGGTCTGGCTCGCCAACCAGAACTCGATCACGCCCCACGTCTGGATCTCGCGAGTGCCGAAGCTCCGGCAGCCGGACCTGTGCGTGCTCGATCTCGATCCCTCCGCGGAGGATCCTCGGTCGCTGCGCACGGCCGCGCTGGCGGTGCGCGAGCTGCTCGACGAATTCGGGCTGCCGTCGTACGTGAAGACCTCGGGCTCGAAGGGATTCCACATCCTGGTCCCGCTCGACGGCGAGGGCGACGCCGAGAGCGTGTGGCGGTTCGCGCACGGCGCGGGCGCGGTGCTGGTCAAGCGCTACCCCCAGCTCCTGACGCAGGAGTTCATCAAGGTCGACCGTGGCGACCGCATCCTGGTCGACACGGGGCGCAACATGCCGGGCGCGACGTTCGCCGCGGTCTACGCGGTTCGGGCCAGGCCGGGCGCGCCGATCTCCGCGCCGTGCACCTGGGCCGAGATCGAGGGTGGCGCCGTCGGCCCGCGCACGTTCACGCTGCGCACGATGGCGGCGCGCATCGGTGACGTGGGGGAGCTCTGGTCCGGCATGGAGGCGCGACGATGCTCGCTGCGCGAGGCGACGGCGAAGCTTCGTTCGATGTTGACCGACGCGGACTGGAGCGAGGCGCTGGCCGCGTCCACGCGCCGGCCCGTGTCGCGGAAGGCACCGGGCAAGCGGGCCCGGAAGACGGCGAAGCGGGCCGCGCCGAAGCCCAAGCCCTGACTCGTGCCTGAACGGATGATCCAGCCAGCGTCCGGCTCAGGGGGATGGCGTCGCGCCTCGCGCGCGCGAGCCGTTCCCGGCGCCGCGAATCTGCTTCCTGGCTCTCGATACGTTCCAGCGCTCGCTCTTCGATCGCAACGAGCGGATCGGCGCCGTCGTCGACGAGATCCGCGCCCGCTTCGGCTTCGCGACGGTCTCGCTGGCGACCGGGCGCGGTCGGCCCGACGAGGCGCGCCGTCCAGGCCGCGAGCACGCGCACGCAGGGAGGTCGCAGCCGAGCTCATCCGCGCAGATGCTGCTCGAAGAAGTCCAGGGTGCGCTTCCAGGCCAGGTCCGCCGCCGCCTTGTCGTAGCGCGGGGTGGTGTCGTTGTTGAAGCCGTGCTGCGTGCCCGGATAGATGAAGAGCCGGTACTTCACCTTGCTGGCCTCGAGCGCCTGCTCGAACGCGGGGATGCCGGCGTTGATGCGGTCGTCCTTCTCCGCGTAGTGGATGAGGAGCGGTGCCTTGATCTTCGCCACGTCCTCCGAAGGCGGCTGGCCGCCGTAGAAGGGCACGGCCGCAGCCAGCCGGGGCGCGCGGGTGGCGAGGAAGTTCACCATCCCTCCGCCCCAGCAGAAGCCCACCGCGCCCACCCTGCCGCTGCACTCCGGGCGCGTTTCCAGGAACGCCAGCGCGGCGAGGAAGTCCTCGCGGGCCCTGGCCTGGTCGAGCTTCGCGAACAGCTCGCGCGCCTTGTCCTCGTCGCCGGGATAGCCGCCGAGCGTCGTCAGCGCGTCCGGCGCGAAGGCGAGGTAGCCCTCCAGCGCGATGCGGCGGGCGATGTCCTCGATGTGCGGGTTCAGGCCGCGGTTCTCGTGAACCACCAGGACGCCGGGCAGCTTGCCCTGCGCCGTGGCCGGCCGGGCGAGGTAGCCGCGCACCTTCCCCGAGCCCTTCGGCGAGTCGAGCTCCACGGTGCTGGCCTCGAGCCGCGAGTCGTCCCTGGCGACCTGCTGGGCATCGGCGAACCTGGGGTTGAGCGCGTCGAGCAGCATGCTGGCGGTCATGCCACCCGCCGCGAACCGGGCCGCACCGGCCAGGAACCCGCGGCGGTCGATCGAGCCGTGGACGTACTGATCGAAGAGGCGCAGCACCTCGGGGTGGAAATCGGACGCCTTCCTTCGCTCCATCGGTCACCTCGGTCCCAGCCGAGCGGAGTCCCGCACGTCCCCGGCTCGCTGCGCAACGTAACGGCCGGGCAGGCGCCCGCGCCAGCCTTCGAGCCGTTCCATCGCATGCGCACGAGCAGTGCAGCTCACGGCGTCGCGCGGGAATCGGCAACGGCCAGGCGGGCGAGTCGCCGGAGCGCCATGCGGCAGACGACCGCGTAAGGCGCGGCCCAGAACGGGACCTCGAACACCACGCGGCAGCGCTCGGGGCCGAGCCGCTCCACCCGGTGGCCCGTCGCCGCGATGCCCGCGACACGCCAGCGCCACGCTCCACCGGGCTCGACCTCGGTGACCTCGAAGGGCAACCAGAAGCCGGCTCTCGTTCGCACCCGGCCCCGGAGCCCCCGCTCGACGTCTCGAGCCGGGGGCTCCACGGCGAGGACGGAAGGTCCCCAATCCGGCCACCGGGAGGTGTTCGCGAGGAGCGACCAGAGCCGATCCGGAGGCGCGTCGATCTCGGCGGCGACGTCCATGGGCACCCGGAGGTCAGGCGGCGGGTGGCTTGGCCGAGCCGGGTGGGCCCTGCGGAACGTGCTTCGGGGCCGGGGGAGGCTTCCGGCCCGCCCCGCCCCTGATGATCGCGGCCGAGCCCCAACGCCTCCGAGCCTCCTCGAGCTTCGTCTTTGCCATCGGGCGCCCTCTCGTCCTCGGTCGGAGCGTGTCAGGAGGAGAAGGGGTCCTCCCGGCTTCTCGGTTCCCTGGATGCGCCGTCATCCGGGCCTGGGCTGTTGTACTGGACATTACCTGTACATGCTCTTAATCCAGCAGCCGGACGGTGTCACGAGCGGTCCCGGAGGGGTTCAGATGAGGAAGCTGGCTCGAGGAGAGGGTGGACGATCGCGCGCGGGGTGGCTGGCCCCGCTCACCTTGCTCGCTGGCGCCTGTGCCACCGCCAGGCCGCCGATGCCCACGGTGGAACGCGTGGACCTGGCGCGCTTCTCGGGCGACTGGTTCGTGATCGCTCACATCCCGGCCTCGCTGGAGAAGAACGCGTTCAACGCCGTCGAGTCGTACCGGGTCGCCGAGGATGGGACGATCGAGACGACCTATACGTTCCGGGACGGCGGATTCGACGGCGAGCGCAAGCGCTACACGCCGCGCGGCTTCGTCCGCGACCGTTCGACGAACGCGACCTGGGGCATGCAGTTCCTGTGGCCCTTCAGGATGGAGTACCTCGTCATCCTTCTCGACGAGGCGCGAGGGGTGACGGTCATCGGCCGCACCGACCGGGACTACGTGTGGATCATGGCGCGCACGCCCGAGATCCCGGAGGAGGAGCTCGGGCGGCTCGTGGCCTTCGTCGGCGAGCGCGGCTACGACGTGAACAAGCTACGCCGCGTGCCGCAGCGGTGGCCGGAGCAGGGCTGAAGAGGAGGCGCGGCGCAGCGGGCCGCGCGCAACGGATGGTGCAACCCCGGATCGGAGACGGTGCCTCATGCTGATGACCCTGGCTCTCTCGATGTCGCTGCTGCTCGGAGGAGCTCCCATGGGCGTTCACGCTTTCCAGGCCAGGACCATCGACGGGAAGGAGGTGCCCCTCTCCCGGTACGAGGGAAAGGCCCTGCTCATCGTCAACACCGCTTCCGAGTGCGGGTACACGCCGCAGTACCAGGGGCTCGAGGAGCTCTACCAGGCGTACAAGAGCAGGGGCCTCGAGATCCTGGCCTTCCCCTCCAACGACTTCGGCGGCCAGGAACCGGGGACGAACCAGGAGATCAAGAAGTTCTGTGAGCGCAGATACCGGACCACCTTCCCGCTCTTCGCGAAGATCCCGGTGAAGGGGCCGAAGGCCGACCCGCTCTATCGGTACCTCACCACGCTGCCCGAGAACGGCGGCGAGGTGACCTGGAACTTCAACAAGTTCCTGGTCGACCCGACGGGCAAGGTGGTGGCGCACCTCGACTCCGCCGTCGAGCCGACCTCGGCCGAGATGAAGAAGCGCATCGAAGCGATCCTGCCCGGGACGTAGGCTGCGTGAAGCGACGCGATCCAGCGGGCGCGGCTCGAGCAAAGGACGCCCGTGCAGAAGGCACCCATCACATGAACAGAGCATTCAAGAAGGGGGAGAGGGCCGACGGTCCCCAGCACCCGATGGCGGTCGTGGCGCGCCGTACCGGGCTCAGCCCCGACGTGATCCGAGCCTGGGAGAGGCGCCATCGCGCGGTCGAGCCCGCGCGCAGCCACGGGAACCAGCGCCTGTATTCGGACCAGGACGTCGAGAGGCTCGTGCTCATCCGACGGGCCCTGGAGGCCGGCTGGCAGATCGGCCACGTCGCCTCCCTGCGGGACGAGAAGATCCGGGCCCTCCTCGGAAAGGCTGGGGCGCACCCGCCGACCGCGGAGCGTCGACCCGACTCGACGCTCCGCAGTCCGGAGGACTTCCTCGGGCTCTGCATGGACGACGTCGCCCGGCTCGATGCGACAGAGCTCCAGTCTCGTCTCGACGAGGCCGCGGTCGAGCTCGGCCGGATCGAGATGCTCGACAGGCTGCTCGTCCCGCTCTTCCATCGAGTGGGGGACGAGAGCAGCTCGGGCAAGCTGCGCATCGCGAGCGAGCACCTCGCCTCCGCGGTCGTCGGCCGCTTCCTCGAGTCCTTGCAGGGGGCCTCACCCACAGGTGAGGGCGCACCAGGGCTCGTCGTCACCACTCCGGCCTTCCAGCAGCACCATCTGGGCGCTCTGCTGGTCGCCGCCACCGCGCGCATGGAGGGCTGGCGCACGACCTACCTCGGCCCCAACCTCCCCTCCGAGGAGATCGGCGCTGCCGTCCGGATGAGGCGAGCGAAGGCGGTCGCGCTCAGCATCGCGTACCCCGGGAACGATCCCCACCTGAGCGCGGAGCTCGAACGGCTGGGCCGGCAGCTTCGAGGGACCGCCGAGATCATCGTGGGTGGCCCGGCGGCACGAAGATATCAGGCAGTCCTCGATTCCATCGGAGCGCGCTGTCTGGACGATCTCGCCGCCCTGAGGGCGTACCTGCGGGAAGTGCGGTAGGTGCGAGGGCGCGCGACGAACAGGAGAACCATGGAAACGGAACCTCTCGCGACGGAGACGGGCGCGTTCGTGGTCATCGGGGCCACCGGCGGAATCGGCTCGGCCTTGACGCGCCGACTCGTCGGCAACGGGCACCGCGTGCTCGCGGCGGGACGCGACCCCGGGCGCCTCGAGCTGCTGGCCGCTGAGACCGGCGCGAAGTCGTTCGTGCTGGATGCGAGGCGCGCCGGCGAGGTGCACGCGACCCTGGCGGCGGCCATCGACCACTTCGGTCGGCTCGACGGCATCGCCAACTGCGTGGGCTCCTTGCTGCTGAAGCCGGCCCATCTCACGTCGGAAGAGGAATTCGCGTCCACCATCGCCACGAATCTGGGCTCTGCGTTCGCAACGGTGCAGGCCGCCGCCCGGCTCATGAAGCGTGGCGGCTCGGTCGTCCTCGTGTCCTCGGCCGCGGCCCGCATCGGGCTTCCCAACCACGAGGCCATCGCCGCCGCCAAGGCGGGGATCATCGGGCTGGTCCTGTCGGCGGCGGCCACCTACGCGCCTCAGGGCCTGCGCGTCAACTGCGTCGCCCCGGGGCTCGTGGAGACTCCCCTCACGGCCCGGATCACCGGCAATGCGCAAGCCGCCAAGGCGTCGGTGGCCATGCACGCGCTCGGGAGGTTCGGTCGTCCGGAGGAGGTGGCATCGGCGATCGAGTGGTTCCTCGGATCGGAGCAGTCCTGGGTCACCGGCCAGGTACTGGGCGTGGACGGGGGACTCGCCGGAGTCCGAACGCGTCCGGCGGCGGGCTCGACCGCAGCCTGATGACCGATCTCCACCGACGGCCGTCGGAACGGACCGCGGCCGCAAAGGAAGGGCGGCTTCCAGCTTGAGCCTCGTGCGCAGGGCGGTGGACGCGATCGCCGAGCTGACGGTCGTGGGCAGCTACTCGAGCCTCGGCTATCGCTGGCGCGCGCCCACCTTCGCCCCGATCGACACCGACCTGTCCGGCCGCACCGTGGCGATCACCGGGGCGTCGAGCGGGATCGGCGAGGCCACGGCCCACGCGCTGGCGAGGCTGGGCGCGACCTTGCTGCTGTGCGTCCGCGATACCGAGAAGGGCGCCCGGGTTCGCGACGCGCTGCCCCCGCCGGGCGGCGCCACGCACGAGGTGGTGCGCCTCGACGTGTCGGACCTCGACGAGGTACGCCGATCCGCCGACGTCCTGCTGGCCCACGCGCCGCGGCTCCACGCCCTCGTCAACAACGCCGGGGTCCTCCTCGATCGACCGGAGCGCACGCCGCAAGGGCTCGAGCGCGCCTTCGCGACCAACGTGCTGGGCGGGTTCCTGCTCTCTCACCTGCTCCTGCCCGCGCTGGTGGCCGCGGGACGGCCCGAGGACCCGGCTCGACTCGTCCACGTCTCGTCGGGCGGCATGTACACGCAGCGCATCGACCTCGCCAGGATGCAGGGTCGGTTCGCGCACTACGACGGCGTCGTGGCCTACGCGCAGCACAAGCGAGCGCAGGTGATCCTCAACCGGCTGTGGATGGAGCGCCTGCGCGGCCTGCCGGTCGAGAGCTATGCGATGCATCCGGGCTGGGCTCGCACCCGGGGCGTCGCGACCTCGCTGCCGCGCTTCGAGCGGCTGATGCGCCCGATCCTTCGCACGCCCGAAGCGGGCGCCGACACGGTGGTGTGGCTGGTCGCCTCGCCCGGGCCGGTCGGGCTGTCCGGCCGGTTCTTCCTAGATCGGCGTCCGCGCGCCGAGCACGTGCTTCCCTGGACCCACGAGACGCCCGAGGAGGCGCGCGAGGTATGGAACCTGTGCGCGAGGCTGAGCGGCGTCCAGACGACGATCGGGAGCGGGGGCCGATCCTGAAACGGCTCCGAGGGGAGGTACCGCCATGGCGATCGAGCAACCCCGTTACCGGGTGATCCAGAAGCTCGATGACTTCGAGATCCGAGAGTACGCCCCCCAGCTCGTCGCGGAAGTCGAGGTGTCCGGCACGCGCGAGAGCGCGGGCAACGCGGGGTTCCGCGTACTGGCGGGCTACATCTTCGGGAAGAACCGGGGCGAGCGGAAGATCGCCATGACCGCCCCCGTGACGCAGGCCGAGGGGCAGAAGATCGCGATGACCGCGCCGGTCACCCAGGCGCCGAGCGGGAGCGGGGAAGACGGTGAACGCTGGCTGATCCAGTTCATGATGCCGGCGGGGCACTCCCTCGAGACGCTACCCGAACCGCTCGACGCTGCGATCCACCTCCGCCCGATCCCTGCCCGTCGCGTCGCGGTGCTGGCCTACTCGGGAACATGGGCGGAGAGCAGGTACCTCGAGCATCTCGCCCGGCTGCGCGAGGCGATGCGGCGCGAGGGGCTGCAGTCGCGAGGAGCGCCCGTATGGGCGCGGTATGACCCTCCGTGGATCCCGTGGTTCCTGAGGAGGAACGAGATCCTCCTCGACCTGGCGGACTGAGCGGCGCGGCCTAGAAGGCGATCTTCAGGATGCGTCCGCCGGAGCCCACCAGCCATCCGGCGCGGTGGTTCGCGAAGGCCACGGCCCAGTAGCCGCTCACCTCGGCGGGCAGCAGGGTCCAGGTGTCGCCCTCGTCGAAGCTGTACGCCGCGCCGGCCGGGCCGGTCGCGACCACCGTCTTCGGGTGCGCGCCACCGGTCGTCCCGGCGCCGGCGTTGCCGTTCGCGTACGCGAGCCCGAACACCGCGCCGGCGAACGGCGTGCGGTTCCTCGTGTGCACCCACGTCCTGCCGCCGTCGGAGGAGCGCGCGACGTTCGGCGAGGTGGTGTCCTCGCCCAGCGCGAGATCGCCGGCGCCGACGATGCCCTCGTGCGCGCTGCGGAACGCGATCGAGAAGAGCCCGGCGAGGCCCGTCCCGGGGAACGGCGCCTCGTACGCGGCCCAGGTGTCGCCGCCGTCCGCCGTGGCGAGGACGCGCGCCGGGGCGGAGTGCCCGTCCTCGAACGCCGTCGCGCCCGTCACCAGCCACGCGCGCTCGCCGCCGAACGTGGCCGCGCAGGTGCCGCTCGCGGCGAACGCCGACTCGAACGGGCGCGCCGGCGGCAGGTTCGCGGCGATGTCGATCCAGTGCTCGCCGTCCTCGGTGCGCAGGATCGGGAACTGGCGCTCCGCCTGCCCCTCGCGCTGGACCGAGTCGGCCATGAGGATCGCCTTACGCGGCGTCCAGAACGCGAAGCAGTCGAAGAACCCGCCCGGATCGGCGTTGCGGTGCTGCTCGACCCAGGTCGCGCCGCCGTCCGTCGTCCGGTAGATGCGCGGCGCGTCCGGGCCGTCGCCGACGGAGAGGAGGTACGCGACGTCGGCGCTGACGCCCTCGACGTCGCGGAGCTGGAGCGCCTCCGCGCCCGGCACGACGCCGCTCCCCCAGTGCTCGCCGCCGTCCAGCGTCCGGAGCCACGTCCCGCCCGCCGCGCTCGCCCAGACGACCCGATCGTTCACCGGGCTGATCCCGAAGATGCGCAGCGTGCCGGAGATGCCGCTCGCCTGCGGCGTCAGCGTCGGGGCGCGTGGGCCCTCCCGCAGCGGCGAGGCCGTGCTCGCCGACGATTCCCGCGCGTCACCTCCGCAGGCGATCGCCCCTGCGATCGCGACGGCGAATACAGCGACACCGAATCGGCTCGTGTTCCTCGGCATGGCGCACCTCCGGAGCGGGGTACGCTGCTCCGCGGCGGATCGCCCGTCAAGCGCGCGCGGGGGGTCGCTCCAGGAGGGACTCCGTCACCCAGCGTGCGTCCTCCCTGCGAGCTGCCGGGCATCGCCGCGGCCGTCGCGGCCGTCGCTGGGCGCGAAACGTGGTGGCGGGGTTCGCCACGTCGATTAAGTCGGCGGTCCATGAGGATAGAGACCATCGCCGTGGGCGGGCCGAGGACCGTGTCCTGGCAGGGACAGGAGGTGGTCACCTCCATCTTCAAGACGCCCGTCCCCGGCCCCGTGATGGCGCGCGAGCACGACCTGGAGGGCGACCGGCAGAGCGATCTGCAGGTCCACGGGGGCGAGTTCAAGGCGGTGTACGC
>Ga0209683_10000653_pt1 | contig 13391 bp, 10 predicted proteins | sample DOMMetBare2Fresh_FD_187474 | JGI IMG/M metagenome (GOLD analysis project Ga0209683, IMG submission 187474) | Wetland sediment microbial communities from St. Louis River estuary, USA, under dissolved organic matter induced mercury methylation -... | ecosystem: Environmental > Aquatic >... | reverse complement strand
GCAGCCGGCCAGTACCCGGCATTCGCGCGCTCGTAACGCGACGTTCGGAATGACCCGTCACAAAGTTGAGCGGTCGTAGCTCATCGTCGCGCCTGCAGTGATGCAATCCCGCAAGCGGACCATCGAGAACTTGAAGCCGCCTGTCGCGGCTGGAGGTACGGCGCATCGCTCCTTCGCGTGGCGATCGGGCCGACACGCACTTGACTTGCGGCAGCGTCGCGTTTCCCGGTGCTGATCTACTGATTTCGCGTTTCGGCGTCAAGGCGACTTACGTTGCAGGCGCGCAAGGATCTCGTGGTCTTTGAGAGGCAGCTGTGAGGACTGTTTCTCAGTTCGCCGCCGCACGATCGCGAAAGATGTTGGCAGACGGGCATTACACCCGATCGAACAGAAAGGAGTTTTGCCATGATCCGCAAGTATGCAGTCGTAATGGCCCTCGCGCTCTGCACGCTGCTTGAGCCGGGAGTTGGGTTTGCGCGAAACACAGATGCGCCGGGGTCCAGTCAACTTCCAGGCTTCATCCCGTTTGCCGCCAGTCAGGCAGAGTTCCCTGAGGGAGTGGCCGTGGACAAGGTCGGCAACGTCTACGTCAGCATTGGCGGCTTCTCCGGCCCCCGCGGAGAGATCTGGAAATTCACGCCGTCGGGCGAAAGATCGCTACTCACCAACTTCAATACACCCGGTGCCCTTGGCTTGGCCGTAGATGCTGTCGGGAACGTCTATATCGCCCGCTCGATTGCCCCAAATAACGGGGTCTACGTTGTCGATCGGCTCGGACAGGCCACGCGGCTGCCTGGCACGGCACAGATGGTCTTCCCCAATGCTCTCGCCTTCGACCAGCAAGGGAACCTCTACGTCACCGAGACGTTCTCCATTAATTCAAGCGGCGGTTTCGGGCTGGGCGGAATCTGGCGCATCCCCCAAGGCGGCGCGGCCCAGCTGTTGCTTCGCGACGAATTGCTGACCGGGTCGGGTCCGAGTTTGTTCCCGTTTCCCATTGGAGCCAACGGGCTTGCGTTCTTTCACAGCGCCCTTTACGTGATCAATACGGAGAAGGCGCTCGTCCTGCGGGTTCCGGTGCACGAGGACGGCAGCCTCGGCCAACTGGAAGTGTGGAAGCAAGTCTCGGACGTGCCTGAATCGATCCTATTCGGATACCCGATCCCACTGCTCCTCGATGGCTTGGCTCTGGATGTGCACGGCAACCTCTACATCGCGGTGCCCAGCCGGGCTGCCGTCGTTCGCGTCAACGCCGATGATCGGTCACAAGAAACGATCGCGGTCTACTACCACCCGACTTCACCGCCGCTCGATGCCCCGTATAGCTTGGCCTTCGGGACGGGCAAGGGTGAGCGCGAGAATCTTTTTGTCACCAACGGTGGGCTTTCCGGCCTATTCGTTCCTGGCCTGCCGTGGGCCGGACCAGGGCTCGTCAAAATCATAGTCGGGACCCCCGGCCTGCCTCTGCCCTGAGTCCACAGACTTGGCATGCGCTTCCACGACGGCGGATACCGCCGTGGAAGCCGCATCGATTTGGCAAGGCGAATTGCGAGATTTCATTAACGAACCTGGACGGGAGGTTCCTGGCCAATGTCAGGCTCGGCGCTGTTTTGGCCATGTACGTTCTCGCCGCTTGCCGAGTCGCCACCGATGGTGCGAGCCGCCCAGTGACGCAGAGCTCGTTCCGAAGGAGTTGACGGCCGCGGGGACCGATTGATTGCTGCTTATTGGCCGATCGCAGCGCGGAGGGCAATGGCGGCGCCTGGTCGACTGCTGCGCATCACCATGCTCGCCGAGAGCAGCAACTGGATTACCAGGCGCGTTACTTCCGTGGGCGACACCTTTCGGGCTTGGTTGCGAACTCACACAACCGGCGAGCTTCTGCCATACGCGCCCTCGTGAACCGACACTTCGAGTGGCCGGTTTCAATGCGCACCTGAAATGACATTTCACGCCTGCATCTAACCCGCCCGACGTCTCCCGACCGGTCGTTCGGAGTCGAGCGGCGGCAACTGGAGGGCAGCTGGCGCCGTTGCGGCAGTTCGTCGCGTCCTCGGGTTTCGGCGCACGGGGGGCCTGATTTTGCGACAAGTTCCGCTGAAAGGCGCGCTCGATCAGCCCCTTCGCCTTCTTGAACGCCACTGAGGCGGCGTTGACCACCTCGGCGCGCATGGGACCGCTGACAAACTGATCGATCGGCTCCTTCGGAATTGTCGGTAGCTCAGCAGCCGTCGACTTCTTCGTCTCTAGCTCGGCATAGTCTCTCCTCTCGGTCATCTTGCTATGCCTCACACGAGAAACCGGGAAGGCACGCCGCGCGCATTAGGGCGCGTCTACCCAGCCGGTCTCACGCATCACTCGCCCGGCTCCTCCGGCTCGCCGGATTCTGAAATTACTGGCTCTTCACCGCGAAGACGTACACACTGTATGGCAGTCCGATTGACACCCCGTGGCCCTCCAGCGTTTTTCCCTCGAGTTGTCCTCCGCGGCCATGTGCCGCTGCGTTGTTCATAAGAATCCCTAGCGCGGGGTTGCCCGTCGCAGAAGCAGTGCCCTCCCAGCGGCCGCCCTTCTCGGGAACGGTCCAGACGAAGGTGCAGTGCAGTTGGCCGGAGTAGTTTTCGTCGAGATTGCCCCAACAGTGCGTGACATTGGTGCCGGGGTGCTGTGGATTGTTGGCACCAAGCCACTCAGCGGCCGAGCCCGTAACGTCCTGATATACGAGCATGTTGGACACGTCATGAAAGATGACCCGCTTCGTTCCTTGGCTACACGGCGGGAGCGTCCCGGTCGGGTAACCACCCACGCAAGTCCATGTTCCGGGGTTGATCGGTGTTAACACGACTTCCTTCCCCGTTGCCGTGAACATCGTCTCAGACGGCTGGGCATGGGCCACAGACCACCCTGCCAACGCCAGAAGCATGCCGAGAAGCGAACTGTGGAAAGCCGCCAGCAGTGAATGCATTCGGTTGCTCATATCCGACTCCTCTGTCAGCCTCAGCTCGTCTTAGCCGCAGCCGATGTGGCCGACATGCCAGCGACCGCAGCCAGCAGCCTGCGCTGAGTGAATGCCCAGCTGGTGCCGTTTGCCAAGTTTGACCAGCTTTGGCCGTCGCTCGCGCGCGCCGGCTCCTTTCTGCTTCAGAAGCACACGCTATTAGCGGGCCCGATTCAGATAGTGACAAACCCCAAGGGCGAGGACGCCGCTACCGCAATTCGGCGACCTTGCATACCTGAAACGGCAATGCCGGAGGCTCAGCGTCGAACCTCGACTTTCAGGCGGACCCCAATGATGGGACCACGGGGATCGCCGCCGGGGGCAAAGCGCCGGCTGCACGCGGCCAATTTGTTTGAAAGCTGCCGTTCAGTCGCCAAAGGGCCGGCACGGACGCGTTTCACCTCCGAACGTCAGCTCTTGTTCGTCTGATGAATCCGCTTCGGCCCAAGCGAAAGACAGCTCACTGAGGCTCAGCAGTCATCGATTCAAGAAATCGTTGTCTTCTGCTTTGGGTCGGTTCCGCCAGTTCGACAACCTGACGAGCTGACGTTAGAGAGGACTTTCGCTGCAGAAGGTTTGCAGATCACTGAAGGTCAGCTTCGGGGATTTCTTCACGGGGCGCACCACGTCACGCGGTGTCAGCTGAACTTCGTGACCGGTCATAGCCAACGTCGGGTTGAGAGCGCGCGAGCGACGGGAAATGGCCGCCTGCTGTCAGCCGGAGTCTCGCGCCAATCATGCCGTCACCGGCTGCAACGCAGCGCACACCGGTCGTTCGCCGCGTCGATGCCCGCTGAAAAAATACAGATAGCAGGAGTTAGGTTTCGCTCTTGGCGTGAGCAGCAACAGTCGACTTGCTCAGGCGCTCGGCCATCCGCGTCTGCCACCCTGCGCCAGTGGCGCGCCAGCGAGCAATGACATCGGCTGGTAGGCGCAGGGAAATGAGCTGTCGTGGATTCGAGGAGCGAGGTCGGCCAGCCTTCTTGATCACCGCGCGAGCAAGCATTTCGTCGGTGAGTTCAGGAAGCTCCTTGTACTCGGATGGCTTGATGCGGTGGGCATCAACGCGAGCCAGATCAGACTTCGAGGTACGGCGCGAGGCGGGTTTGCTCACGGTCATTGGCCTTCCGCATGCTGAAGATGTGGCGAACCGGGCCACGCGGGGTGTAACCGACCACCACGATACGGCCCTTGAGCGTGCCGTAGCAGATGATGCGTTGCTCACCGTAGTCCTTGCGCGTGTCCTTGACCTCGACGGTTAAGCCTTCGAAAACGACCAGAGCGTCTTCGAAATCAAGACCGCGCTCAGCCAGCGTTCGCGCTCGCTTCGCCAGGTCGTAGGTGATCCGCGCCGAGTTATTGTATATACAAAAATGCTGCCCGGCAACGCCGCCGATGCGAAAAGTTGTCGTCCATAGAATCGGACAGACTTCCCTCGTCGAAAGTGCCCGCCGAACTGGCCAAGCTCGATCGCTTCGATCTGCTCGTCCTTGACGACCTAAGCTATGCGCGGCATGACCAGGCCGAAACCTAGGTGCTGTTCGAATTGATCGCCGAACGCTACGAGCGCAAGAGCATCGCCATCACGGCCAACGCGCCGTTCTCGGAATGTGACCAGCTGTTCCCCGCCAAGGCCATGACGGCGGCCACCGTGGACCGCCTCGGGCATCACGCGACGATCCTGGAGATGAACGTGGATAGCTAAAGACGCCGCGCTGCGTTGCCGACTCGCCGGCAACGTAGCGCAGCTTCCAAGCCATGAACTGACCGTCGAAACGTCTCGGCTGCGCCGCGGGCGGCTCGCGTAGGAGCCCCAAAATCGATTCTTCGAGGTCGGTTGATACAAGACATGGATCGGAACACCACAAGATGTTGATCGGCCGCCAAGAGCGATTCTCGAACAGATCAATTCGCGCGGCGCTGGCGCGCTTAAACAAAAGCAGGAAGAACCATCGCGCACTGAAACATTACGCGTTACCGACCGCCGGTCGTCGTCGTGTTCGAATGACGCGACCACGCCGGCCGGCCGTGGATAACGCTTGCAGCGCTTCGCGGCGCTCTGGCAATGCGCGCTCAAGATAGTTGACGCCGGGCACGCGGCATCGGCGTAGCTTCAATCGGAAGACTCCAGCCGGAACTAGAGGTAGCAGGAAGTCAGGATCTGTCGAGAGGAGCATCCGCGTCGGAAAGGATCTCGGAAGATTAATGCGACGCGCAGCAGCACGACTTCGCATCGACTCAATGGCCACGCGCACACAATCAAGACTTGGTCTCCAAGAGTTTATTTGGCAGCCGTGACCATCGCGATCTCGTTGTCCGCAAGCGTCTAGCCCGGCAGCGTGCAGGGGCCGAGGAGGCCGACGGTCACCGAACAACGACTGGTGCGATCTCACGCCGAACGGCGCTGGTGACCCAGAGCGTGTGCCAGCCGGAACGGACGATGCAGGGCATCGTTGCCGAGCTGGTGCGCCGCTAGACCCTTTGCGCGAATTCGGCAGGCGTCTGGATCGGGTACTGAGCGCGCAGCGCCAACAGATCCCCATCGCCCGTGACCAGCACGTCGGCGCCGGAACCTATGAGGGTGCCCAGCACCGGAATGTCGTCGGGATCTCTCGGATACTCGATTGCGACGTCCGCGGGCTCGACGACTTCGCAGAAGGCGCGCAGTTCGACCATGAAGCGACCGATCTTTTCCTGCGACCAGCCGAGCGCGCGGCCGATCTTGCCCCTGCCCAGCACGTCCTCGATTTCGGCCAGCATGAACTCGGACAACACCAGCCGGAAGTGGGCGCCCCGCCATGCGGAGAGGATGCGTCCCGGCGTTCCGTCCGGCCTGAGCAGGCCGGACAGGATGACGTTGGTGTCCAAAACCACGCGCAACACGGTCGGCGCGCCCCTGCGGTTCAGCCCTTTGCCGTGGGGCGCCGTTGCGCTCGCGCGGCCCGTACACGCCGGCGCGAAACCTTCACCGCCGCATCGATGTCGGCGTCGGTCAACGACTTGCCCGCCTCGACCAGTTCCGCGCAGAGCTTATCGAAGTCCTCGCGCATTCGCCGGATATTTTCGTACAGGGCGATGTCGACAATGGCTGCAACCGGCTTGCCACCCTTGGTGATCAGCACCGAGTCGCCGCGGTACTGCACTTCATTGAGCAACTCTCCCAGGTTCTGGCGGACGGTCATCGCAGGCGCTTCACGGACCATGGCAATCTCCATGTCTATGGATTGATGTAATTGATGTGATTATACAGGTTACGGCAAACGCCGGGCGTCAGGCATGCAGACAAACCCCAAGTGCTCAGCGGCTGTTGAATTCTCCCTGCGCCCAGAGGCCAAGAGACGCGCGGAGCACTCAGCCCCAACAGCTTGCAGACAAGGCGCGGTCGAACAGCTGATTCGCGCCCTAGATTCAATTGAGCCGCGGGACCGTGACCGCGAACTTCTAAGGCCGTTCAGGCCAAAGGCAAGGAGAGTCTTTCCTTCGAGAAACCACGCCAGCATGATCGTGGCCCACGAGTCCGCACAGCAATATGAGTGAGTCCCTCGCCCAGTATTCACTCGGCGAGCGCTCGGATCATTCGAGTCTCGACTTGCTTCAGCGCCGCGGGCGAGTGAAGCCCCGCCGCAATGCCGTCGATACTTTTCGATCGACGCGGTGCTCCAGCAGGCGTTGTGGGATTGGCTGTTCCGCTTGGCACCCACAACGAAGAAATCAAAACGCAGTCGAAGAAGGCGCGCCATTGCGCGAGCCTGGCATCTCTGCGTCCGATGTCGATCATATGAATGAAACGAACCGCAGCGCAGACGCAGGGTGCCGACCGCTCGCGAGCAGTGGTGGTCCAGAACTCGCAGAGCGACACTGCACGTAGCGAAATGCGCACACTTTTGCATGCAAGCAACCCGCTTGCGACGACTGCTACCCGTACTTCGCGTCGCGAGGCGCCGCGATTTCCTGTTCGGCGCGACATCCTCTTGACGTGACGCGAAATGCGTGAGCAAAATTCCGCCAGCAACAGCCGGCTCCACACCGGTGATCATCGAGATCGTAGTGGAAGGGCGCCCAACCCTTAAGAGGCATCACTGGCTGATTGGCCGATCAGATCGACCACAGCGTTCAAGGAGCAGCGATCTCCATCTGAGGGATCCTGCTGACCGGCCAGACCGGTCCTGAAGAAGTATCAGCGCCATTCCGCGCCGCTTGCGCTGTGCGGAACTTGCAAGCCCTGTCGACCAGGCCCTTGAGGCCGTCGCGTCTTCTCTGGAAGGGGACGACGACCGAGGATCGATCAGCTCTATGCGTCGCGGTGGTAGCGACGCTGCCCTGGAGCTGCCGGGCATCAAAGATCCATGACGTTGGGGGCATGTGCCCCGACAGTACGGCGACGCCTGACGTTCGCCGCCCTCCCAATGGGCGTGCTGTGGCTTTGAAACGAGCTGCGGTGCGGACTGTGCGTTTTTACGGATACCTATCGCTTCGGCGAAAACCTGGGCAAACCGCATCGCGAGCGGAGTCGTGCGATGTGCGATCGATGACTCCACCCTCCCCTGCGCCACGGACCGAGCGCACGGGCAGTACCAGGTCCTGGCCCGTACTGTTGCCGGGCAAGTTGTGGAGAGCACGCATGTACTCGCCTATTGCAGTTGGTAAGCCCATCAAAGGCAGGCCCGGCTACGTCCGATTGGCACCTGCCTTTTCCCTTCCCCTGTCCAACGCGATGTCGCTGCCCGGCATCCCGATCAAGCAGCAGGATTGGAATCCCGTCCTGATCATGCTGTGCGATCGGTACAACCAGATGAATTTCTCGTTCGAGAAAATCGTTTCATACAAGACGCAGGATGACAGGAAAGAATTCCTGTTCCGGTTCTTCAAGGAGCTGAGGCGGGACCAGGAGAAGTCCTATCGCATCGACCCCCGCCAACTCGGCGATCGACATATCCGGTGGGCGTTCAAGCGCTGGGTCGAAGCCGGCCTCTCGCCGGCAACGATCCAGAAGTACCTTTCCCACCTGCGTGTGTTCGAGTTGTGGATCGGCAAGCGCGGCATGGTGCGGCCCACGGAGGAGTATGCGGGCGATCCGGCACTGGTCCGGCGCAGCGCCGTGGCGCTCGAGGACAAGACCTGGAAGCGCGACAACGTCGATATCGAGGCCACGATTGCGCGCGTTGCGGCGCGCGATCCGTGGGTGGGCGCCGAAATGCGCCTGCAGGTGACCTTCGGCGCGCGTGTGAAAGAGTCGATCATGTTCCGGCCGCACAAGGACGCGGGCGAGGAGGCCGTCACCTTCTTCCGTGGGACCAAAGGGGGACGCAAGCGGCAGGTTCGGATCGAAACCGATGCGCAGCGCGAAGCGCTTGCCGCCGCGAAAGCGCTCGTGAAGACCCAGGAGGGCTTCCTCGCCGACCCTGCGCGCGACATGCGGTCCAACTACCGGCGCTTCTATTACGTCTGTGAGTCAGCTGGAATCACGCGCGCCATGATCGGCGCCACTGCGCACGGCCTGCGGCACACGTATGCGTGCGCCAAGTACGAGGCCATCACGGGTACAGCTGCGCCAGTTCGTGGCGGGGAAGAAATCGATCCGTCACTCGATACGCAGGCGCGCCTTTCAGTGGCCGAGGATCTTGGCCACGCACGCAAACAGATCGCAGGAGCTTACGTCGGCGCAGTCCCGCGCGCCGGCTCCGGGCGCTCGATATCGGTGCCGCCTGCGCCCGGTCCGGAGCCAGAGACCGGAACGGAGGGCTTCGAATGAGCGCTGAAGAATTCGCCCCGCGCGCCATGAACTCGGGATCGGCGATGGTTTATCTGGGCGTCCGCCGTCGCGTGTGGAACTCGCTTAAACAACAGTTGACGCCGATTCGTCTGGGCACTTCGGTCCTGTACGACCGGCTCGACCTTGACGACCTTTTCAACCGCCTGAAGGAGAACCACTCCACTCGCGATAGGAATGTACCGATCGGAAACAGTTCCATCCCGTCGTCGCCACCGGACGTCGTAACATTGTCGATGGACGGGCGGCCCTCGCAACCCAGGAAAGGAGATAGACAATGGGCCGTCAGCAAGGCGTCTACTTTGACGCAAGAAGTGGGCAATGGCGGGTCGACAAGGTCTTCCGAGGCGAACGCATTCAAAGTCGTCATGGCTCGCATCAGGACGCGCAGTTCTCCCTCTTAGCGAGAATGGCGGAAATCCAGGCTCAGGGTCCGATCAAGGAAAGGACCCTGACGCTGTCGGAAGCTGCCGCGCGATATCTGATCGAGCAGGAGCGGCTGGGGAAAGTCAGCCTCAAGACGGAAGCGACCTTGCTGGAGCCGATCGTGGAGTTGATCGGGCATCTCACGCTTGACCAGATACACGATGGCACGTTGCAGCGATTCGTGGACAAGCGGCTGGACGAAGGCAAAGCGCACAAGACTATCAACCTTGCTCTGAGCGTTGTTCGTCACATTCTGAATCTCGCGGCACGAAAGTGGCGCGTTGATCTTGGTGATGGCAGAACGGCACCAGTGCTTGGCCAGGCGCCGCTGCTGACATTGTTGCCGCTACTCGGTCATCAACGTGAGCCCCGCCCGATCAGCTGGGAAGAGCAGCGCAGGCTGCTCCCTGTCTTGCCGGCGCATCTGGCGAGGATGGCGCTCTTTATGCTCAACACGGGCATTCGGGACAACGTCGTCGTGAATCTGCGCTGGGATTGGGAACTGAAGGTGAAACTCGGGGAAGAGACCATCAGCGTTTTCGAGGTGCCGCGACATTATGTGAAGGGACGAAGATCCCTCGCGTACGTTGTGTGCAACTCGGTCGCGCAGCGAATCCTCGATGATGTCCGGGGGCAGCATGCGGAGTTCGTCTTCGCGTGGCGTCGCGAGCGTACGAAGAACTTCAGCCAGGAACCGGCCATGGCATTCAAGCCGGTGACGACGATGAACAACACCGCGTGGCATAACGGCCGCAAGAAGGCCGGGTTCTTCGACCTGCACGTCCACGATCTTCGTCATACCGTGGGCATGCGGCTGCGCGAGGCTGGCGTTCCCGAGTCGACGATCGCCGACATCCTGTGGCACAGGCGGCAAGGCATGACAGCACATTATTCAGCCGCTCAGGTTCGCGAACTGCGCGACGCGTTGGAACTGATCCGCGATGATTCGGGACGGGTCAATGCGTCCTTGCAGATGTTGTCGCTGGAAGCGCGGAATCGGACGATTGAAGACCCGCGCGCAACCCGGCGCTTGGCACGTGTGACAAAAGTCCCTTCAGAGTCCCTACAGCAAAGAAAAAGGGCTTAAGCGCGATGCACGTAAGCCCTTGAGTTGACAGCAGGAATTTGGCGCGCCCGGCAGGATTCGAACCCACGACCCCTTGGTTCGTAGCCAAGTACTCTATCCAACTGAGCTACGGGCGCGAGGTCGCGGAGTATACCGGAGGGCGCGTCGATTTCCGATCGCTTGCTAGGCTGTCACTTTCTCCTTGCTGTCTTGACGCCCAACCTGCGCGCCCGGCGGATTCGCAGCAGACTGATCTCTCAGCATCCGCCGCAGGATCTTGCCGATATTGGTCTTCGGCAGCGGCTCGGTGCGGAACTCGATGAACTTCGGCACCTTGTAACCAGTCAGGTGCTGCTTGCAGTGCGCGAGCAGGTCCGCCTCGGTCAGCGCGGGATCCTTCTTCACGACCACGATCTTCACCACTTCGCCTGACTTCTCGTCGTGCACGCCGATCGCGGCGACCTCCATCACACCCGGGTGCATCGTGACCACGTCTTCGATCTCGTTAGGGAATACCTTGAAACCGGAGACGATGATCATGTCTTTCTTGCGATCGGTGATCTTGAAGTAGCCCTTCTCGTCCATGATCCCCATATCGCCGGTGCGGAACCAGCCGTCCTTCGTGAACACCTTCTGCGTCTCGTCCGCCTGCTGCCAGTAGCCCTTCATGACCTGCGGCCCGCGAATGCAGATTTCACCCATCTGTCCGGGCGGCAACATATTGCCTTCCTCATCCAGCACCGCCGCTTCGGTGGACGGAATCGGCAGGCCGATGGTGCCGGTCCAGTCCTTGATGTTCAGCGCGTTGGAAATCGCCACCGGCGCGGTTTCCGTCAGGCCGTAGCCTTCAACGATCGGCGACCCGGTCGCCTGTTTCCACCGCTCTGCGACGGAACGCTGCACGGCCATGCCGCCGGCCGAAGTGAGCTTCAAGCCACGCGTGTCGATCCCGGCGAATCCGGCGGCATTGAGCAGCGCGTTGTACAGCGTGTTGACACCGATCATCGCGGTGAAGCGGGTCTTCTTCAACGTGTCGACGAACGCCGGCAGGTCGCGCGGGTTGGTAATCAGGACGCAGTGGGCACCGATGCGCATGAACACCAGGTTCGACGTTAGCGCGTACACGTGATACAGCGGCAGAGGAATGATGACGGTTTCTTTGCCATCCTGCAGATCGCGCGCGATCCATGCCGCCACCTGCTCGAGATTGGCCACCATGTTGCCGTGGGTGAGCATCGCTCCCTTGGCGACACCGGTCGTGCCGCCCGTGTACTGCAGGAACGCGATGTCGTCATGGCCGAGCGCCACGTCCGCCAGTGTCTTTTCCCGCCCGATGCGCAGCGCCGACATAAATGGCGTCGTGTTCGCGATGTGCCATTCCGGCACCATCTTCTTCACGTGCTTGACCACCAGGTTGGTGAGAAATGCCTTGAAGGCCGGAAACATGTCACCGACCTGCGTCGTGATCACATGCCGCACCTGCGTGCGCCCGAGCACCTGCTGCAACGTCGTCGCAAAGTTCTCCAGCACGACAATCGCGGTCGTGCCCGAATCCTTCAACTGATGTTCGAGCTCGCGCGGCGTGTACTGCGGATTGGTGTTGACCACCGTGAGCCCCGCGCGCAGCGCGCCGAAGAGAGCCACCGGGTACTGCAGCAGGTTCGGCAGCATGATCGCGACGCGCTCGCCTCTCTGCAGGCCAAGAACCTTCTGCAGGTACGCACCAAACGCGGTGCTGGCGCGGTCGAGTTCGCGGTAGCTGATCGACACGCCCATGTTGCCGTACGCCGGCAGGTCGCTGAAGCGCGCGCAGCTTTTCTCCAGGATCTCTTTCAGCGATGAGTATTCATTGATGTTGACTTCGGGAGGAATTCCCTCCGGGTACTGTTTCAACCAGACCTTTTCCATAGTGACCGTCCCCACAGACTGAACTACAGATTCGAGTGCACCCACATCAGGCTGTCACGATTCCAAATGAAGACATTGACCCATCTGGACTTTCCTGCGCGAGGCAATACCGAGGTGGGTAAATCCCTTCGTACCGGCTGGCCCGGATGTGTGCGACCAGATCCCTCGGCCGCGGCGCGAGCGCCAGGTGCTGGGCGTAGCCAACTTCGGCGACCGCGACTGCAACCTCTGCCGCCACCTCCCGCATACGCGCGGCGGGCGGAAAGATGCATGAGCTGGTGAGATCCTCCGCCGTGACCTGGCCGGCAAGCGCCTGTGCGGCAGCGAAGTACATTTCGTCGGTGACGCGTTGCAGGCCGCAGGCGAGCACCGCCAGTCCAACGCCGGGGAAGATGTAGGAGTTGTTGCCCTGTCCGGTGACATAGGTCTTTCCTTCCCAGGTCACTGGCGCGAACGGACTGCCCGCCGCGAAGATCGCCCTGCCCTGCGTGGCGCGATACGCCTGTTCCGCTGTGCATTCGGCCTTCGACGTCGGATTGGATAGCGCGAAGACCACCGGCCGCTCGTTCAGTCGTGCCATGGCGGCGAGCACCGGTTCGGTGAACGCGGCCGCTTGGCCGCTGGCGCCGATGAGGAAGGTCGGGCGGATCTCCTCGACGGCTGTGAGCAGATCGGTCAATGGTGCATGGTCCTGTGCGAATGGCTGCTTGTGCTCGGGAAGTTCAGCTCGCCCGCTCGTGACCAGACCCTTGCTGTCGATGAACCAGCAGCGCCGTCGCGCTTCCGCGGCTGGGAGACCCGCTCGCTCCAGCGCGGCGGAGACGATCGTGCCGATGCCGACGTTGGCTTCGCCGGCGCCAAAGAACAGGAAGCGCTGGTCGACAAGCTTGCCGCCGGTGATCCGCAGCGCTGAATACATGCCGGCCAGACCCATAGCGCCGGTGCCCTGAATATCGTCGTTGAATGAGCAGACGCGATCGCGATAGCGCGCCAGCACGCGAAATGCGTTCACGTTCGCAAAGTCCTCGAACTGGACCAGCACACCGGGGAACACATCCTGCGCGGCCGTGACGAACTCCTCCACCAGCGCGTCATACGCCGGCCGGGCGAGCCGTGGCTGACGCAAGCCCAAGTACAGCGGATCGTCACGCACCGCTTCGTTGTCGGTGCCAACGTCGAGCATGACCGGCAGGCACCGCGCGGGGTTCACGCCGGCGCACGCG
>Ga0209683_10000652_pt1 | contig 13397 bp, 6 predicted proteins | sample DOMMetBare2Fresh_FD_187474 | JGI IMG/M metagenome (GOLD analysis project Ga0209683, IMG submission 187474) | Wetland sediment microbial communities from St. Louis River estuary, USA, under dissolved organic matter induced mercury methylation -... | ecosystem: Environmental > Aquatic > Freshwater... | reverse complement strand
GAGCCGCTGGTTTCGGCGCGATCCCGTTGAAAGGACTTGATGATCGGTCAGGGCCTGCCTAGCGAAGCCGCCGGTCCGGCCCCTTCCACCCGTGTGTGCCTGGTCATGCCGAATGGGTCCGTCGGCTGCTTGAGGCTGCCTGGCCGCCCGGCTGGGCGCCACCATGAACGTAGAGGAGTTGACTGCTGATGGCCGATGCCGAGGACAAGAAACCACAGGGTGGACACAACCTCACCGACCATCTCTATGGCGAGAACATCGTGCACCAGCACGACGAGTACTCCGACCACGATCACGACCATTTCGAGTTCGACGAAGACGGGCCGCTGGAACAGAATCCGATCTGGCTGCAGGACCACGTCACGCTGGTGAGCGTCGGCATCGATATCGGATCGGCCGGCACCCAGGTCATCTTCTCGCGCATTAACCTGCGCCGCTACGGCGAGGACCTCACCAGCCGCTACTACGTGGTCTCGCGCGAGACGCTTTATCAGTCGCCAAACGCGCTGACGCCCTATCAGAGCGAGGAATTGATCGACGAGGCGGCGCTCGGAGCGATCATCGATGAGGCCTATGCAAACGCGAAGCTGCATCCGGACCAGATCGACACCGGGGCCGTGATCCTCACCGGCGAGGCGCTCCGCCGCGAGAACTCGGCCGCCATCGCGCGCATCCTGTCCGAGCAGGGCGGCGAGTTCGTCTGCGCCACCGCCGGCCATCATATGGAGTCGATGCTGGCCGCCTACGGCTCGGGCGCCTCGCGCATCTCGCATGACGAGGACAAGCGCGTCCTCAACATCGACATCGGCGGTGGCACCACCAAGCTTTCGGTGGTCGAGAAGGGCCACGTGATCGCGACCGCGGCGTTCCACGTCGGCGGACGCCTGCAGGTCGTCGACGACAAGGGCGTGATCGTGCGGCTTGATCCGGCCGGCCGGTACCACGCGCGGCAGGCCGGCTTCGACTGGCATAAGGGCGACGTGATCGACCCGAAGCTGCTCGACACGGTCGCCGACGTGATGGCGGATGAGGTCGTGGCGGCGCTCACGCAGCGGCCGATGCCGCCCGCGATCGAGCATCTCTATCTCACCGATCCGATCCTGGATTTCGGCCGTATCGACGGCATGATGTTCTCGGGCGGCGTCGGCGAATACGTGTATGGCCGCGAGACCCGCGATTTCGGCGACATGGGCCGCCGCCTCGGCGCGGCGATCAGGCGCAAGATCGACGACGGCGCTCTGCCGTGGCCGCTTCTGGCCGCCGGCGAGTGTATCCGCGCGACCGCGCTCGGCGCGTCCGAATACAGCGTCCAGCTCTCCGGCAATACCAGCTATATCTCCAAGCCGGGCGAGCTGTTGCCGCGGCGAAACCTGCAGGTGCTGCAGCCCAACTTCGAGTGCACCGACATCATCGATTCGGCCGCGCTCGCCAAGGCGATCCGGCAGCATTTCACCGCGTTCGACCTGGTCGAAGGCGAGGGCGAGGTGGCGCTGGCGCTGCGCTGGCTGGGGCCGCCGTCCTATGAACGGGTCGCCGCCTTTGCGGAGGGCATCCGCCACGGGCTCGCCACCACGATCGAGCGTAGAAAGCCGGTCTACATCATGCTCGACGGCGATATCGCGCAGACGCTGGGTGCGATTCTGCGCGAGGAGCTGCTGGTCGAGAGCGAAATCCTGGCGATTGATGGGGTGATGCTGCGCGACTTCGACTACATCGATCTCGGCCGCATCCGGATGCCGTCTTACACCGTTCCGGTCACCATCAAGTCGCTGGTCTTCAGCGAAGGCCCGCAGAGCGGCCGGCCGCACCAGCGTATCCATCATCACGACCATGACCATGGCCACGATCATAGCCACGGCCACCATGGCCACGGTCATCACGATCATCATCACCACCACGACCACGGCGCCCACAGTCACGCCGCGCCACGTGATCGCAGCTGAGGGAGCGGGAAGGGGTTTGCCCCCGAGATCATGGCTGACGCAGTGACCCGCACCTCTCAGCTGCCGGAAGCGCCCCTTGCGTTCTGGCAGCGGCTCGATTCCAAGTGGATCCTGATCGGCGTGCCGATTGCGCTGGTGGTCTGGCTTTCGCTCGTGCCGCTGGTGTTCCTGCTGTGGCAGAGTTTCCTCACGCCGCAGACCGCGAGCCGGCCGGCGGTGTTCACGCTCGAGAATTTCCAGACCGCCTATCTGAGCGCCGAGACCTTCCGGCTGTTCTTCAACTCGGTGCAGTTTGCGACCGGGACCGCGGCCTTCGCGCTCTGCCTCGGCACCGCGCTCGCCTGGATGAACGAGCGCACCAACACGCCGTTCAAGCGATTGTTCTTTGCGCTCTCGATCATTCCCCTGGTGATCCCCGGCATTCTGTTCACGGTGTCTTGGATCATGCTGGGCAGTCCGAAGATCGGCATCCTCAATGTCTGGCTGCAGTGGCTGTTCAACACCGACGAGGTGTTCATCAACATCTACACCATGGCGGGGATGATCTGGGTCGAGGGCCTGCACTATTCCCCGATGGCGTTCCTCTTGATGACGGCGGCGTTCCGCTCGATGGATCCTTCGCTCGAGGAATCCGCCCTGATGAGCGGAGCCTCGATCCTGCAGATCGCCTGGAGGATCACGCTCAAGCTCGCCTGGCCGGCCGCCGCCGGCTCGCTGTTGATCCTGTTCGTGCGCGCGGCCGAGTCGTTCGAGGTTCCGGCGCTGCTCGGCCTGCCGGTCGGCATCCAGGTCTATACCTCGGCGATCTACCAGGCGATCCATCAGTATCCGAGCCAGATCGGGCTTGCCGCCGCTTACGCGATCACGCTCCTGATGATCACCTGCGTCGGCATCTACCTGCAGTCGCGGCTCGCCTACCACTCCTCGCGCTTCTCGACCGTGACCGGCAAGGGCTTCCGCCCGCGCACCGTTGATCTCGGGCGCTGGCGCTATTTCACCGCGTCGCTGTTCATCCTGTATTTCGTCATCATCGTGCTGCTGCCGTTCCTGGTGCTGGTGTGGTCGTCGCTGCAGCGCTTCTACAGCCCGCCCTCGTGGGCCGCGCTCAGCCGCGTCACGCTCGATTCCTACCGCACCGTTCTCGACTATCCGCAGTTCTGGTCGACCGTGCGCAACAGCCTGTTCCTCTCGTTCGCGACCACCACCATCGTGATGCTGATCGGCGCCGTCGTGTCGTGGGTGATCGTGCGCACGAAGATCCCGGGCCGCTGGCTGCTCGACAACCTGGCCTCGATGCCGCTGGTGTTTCCGGGCCTCGTGCTCGGCCTGTCGATCATGATCTGCTATCTCTACATCGACATCGGCGTGTACGGCACGATCTGGATCATGCTGATCGCCTACGTGACGCGCTTCCTGCCCTATGGCACGCGTTACGTGTCGACCTCGATGCTGCAGATCCACAAGGAGCTCGAGGAATCCGCCGCCATGAGCGGGGCCTCCTGGGCGATGACGTTCCGGCGCGTGGTGCTGCCGCTGCTCAAGCCGGGGCTGCTCGCCGGCTGGATCTACGTGCTGATCGTCTCGATCCGCGAGCTGTCGAGCTCGATCCTGCTCTACAGCCCGGGCACCGAGGTGGTGTCGATCATGATCTGGGAGCTATGGCAGAACGGACAGTATGTCGAGCTCTCCGCGCTCGGCGTCATGCTCATCATCCTGTTGTTCTGCCTGGTGATGATCGCCCAGCTCGTGGGCAAGAGATTTGGGATTTCGGAAGGCTAGAGAGGGATGCCGTGCTGAAGGTCAAGTCGCTTTACACCGAATACGCGAGCGACAACGGGACCGTGGTCAAGGCCGCGCAGGACGTCTCGTTCGAGGTTCCGGAGGGCAAGCTGTTCACGCTGCTCGGCCCCTCCGGCTGTGGCAAGACCACGACGCTGCGCTCGATTGCGGGTCTCGAACGGCCGACGTCGGGCGAGATCGAGGTCGCCGGCCGCGCGGTCTATTCGTCGGCCCGGGGCATCTTCGTGGCGCCGAACAAGCGCAATTTCGGCATGGTGTTCCAGTCTTACGCGATCTGGCCGCACATGAATGTGTTCCAGAACGTCGCGTTTCCGCTCGAGGTCCGCAAGGTTGACAAGAAGCAGATGCGCGAGCGGGTGATGCGCGTGCTGACCGCCGTGCAGCTCGATCATCTGGTCGATCGCGAGGCCACCAAGCTCTCGGGCGGCCAGCAGCAGCGGCTGGCGCTCGCGCGCGCGCTGGTGATGGAGCCGCAGCTTCTGCTGCTCGACGAGCCGTTGTCCAATCTCGACGCCAAGTTGCGCGACCGCATGCGCACCGAGCTCAAGCGCCTGCAGCGCGAGCTCAACCTGACCACCATCTATGTCACCCACGACCAGAGCGAGGCGCTGGCGCTTTCGCACGAGATCGCGGTGATGAGCGACGGCTTCATCAAGCAGGTCGGCACGCCGCGGCAGATCTACGAGACGCCGAACAGCCAGTTCGTCGCCGATTTCGTGGGCACCACCAATTTCATCGGCGGGACCGTCACCTCGCTCGAGAGCGGCGGGCGCTGCCTGGTCTCCTCGGCGATGGGGGAGATCAAGGCGCATGCCGGGGAGGGTGTTGCCAAGAACAAGACCGTGATCGTATCGGTGCGCCCGGAGGACGTCGTGCTCTCCGAGCAGGAGCCGGCCGCGGCCGAGGGCGAGAACATCATCCGCGCCACCGTCCATAACAAGGATTTCCTGGGCGAATATCTGGATTTCCAAGTGAAGGTGGGCGATGTTGTGCTGCAGGCGCGGGCCCACCCCTCGCTGCGGACGCCGACCGGCGACCTGATCTACGTGCGCATGAAGGTGGACAAGTGCGTCGCCATTCCGTCCGACTTGCCACCTAAGAGCGCGGACGCGAGTATAACGGCGATCCGGCCGAACTAGCGCCGGCCTAACGAAGACTGGAACGACTGGAAGACCTGGAACGACTGGCTGCAAAGACCGACTTGAAAGACTGGAAGGAGAGAAACGCATGGCCAAGGAAGCCCTCGCCTCGGAAGACCTGGCGAAAAAATTCGCGACCGAAAAAGAGACGCCATACACCCGCTGGGTGAAGGCCGAGGGTCTCGACATCATTCCGGCGCTCTATGTGCGCAACCTGCGTACCGTCGACGTGAAGCCCTGGGCCCGGCGCGGCGGCAACGCGGTGTTCGTCAATCACGACGCCTCGCGCGTCTCCAACGACAGCTATGTGATGGAGATTCCGCCCGGCAAGACGCTCGAGCCGCATCGCCAGCTCTATGAGGAGATGATCCTGGTCCTCGAGGGGCGCGGCTCGACCACGGTGTGGAACAACGAGGGCAAGCGCATCACCTTCGAGTGGAAAGCGGGCTCGCTGTTCGCCATCCCGCTCAACGCCTGGCACCAGCACTTCAACGGCTCCGGCACGCAGGCGGCGCGCTATGTCGGCGTCACCAATGCGCCGCCGGTGATCAACCTGTACGAAGATTTAGACTTCATCTTCGGCTGCGACCACGACTTCAAGAACCGCTTCAACGGCGAGCCGGACTATTTCAGCGCCAAGGGCGAGCAGAGGGGCCTGCTCCTGCAAACCAACTTCGTGGCGGACGCGATCAACCTGCCGCTGATCAGCGCCAAGGAGCGCGGCGCCGGTGGTGGCCACATCCGCTTCAGCATGGCCAAGGGCTCGATGAACAGCCACATCTCGCAGTTCCCGGTCGGCACCTACAAGAAGGGCCACGCCCACGGCCCGGGCGCCTACGTGATCATCCTCTCCGGCGAGGGCTATTCGCTGATGTGGCCGGAAGGCGAGGAGCCCAAGCGCTACGAGTGGGAAGTGGGCACCCTGATCGTGCCGCCCAACATGTGGTTCCACCAGCACTTCAACTCGGGCACCACGCCCGCTCGCTATCTCGCGCTCAAGCACGAGGTGGTGTCGATCCGCAATGCACAAGGCGTGCCGAAGGCCTGGATCAGTCGGCGCATCGGGGGCGACCAGATCGATTACGCCGACGAGGCGCCGGTGGTCCGCACGATGTTCGCCGACGAGCTTGCCAAGCGCGGGCTGACCCCGCGTATGGACCAGGCCTATGCGCAGGAGCTGCCGGACCTGCCGCCAAAGCTGGCGAAATCGGCTTAGTCTTGCTGCGTCAGAAACTCGGCGCTTGTTATTGCGCCCTCTCCCCTCTGCGGGAGAGGGCAGCGCTTGAGGTTCAACAAACACAGTTGGGTGAGGGGGTGCAGCCCTAACCCCTCACCCAATCCGTTGTGTCGAACCTCCGAGCCGCCCTCTCCCGCAGGGGGAGAGGGCACAGTAACAACCCGCCGTGGCTCCTGTATTTCTGTGACACAGTAGCTCGTTCCAGGCCGAGACGGTTCAGCCGGCGCCGATCGCAACCAATCGGCGCCGGTTTGCCATTGGGTGGCGGGCGCGTGCTTGCAAAGGGGTGGATGCTGCCTCATGCTCGCACCCATGACGTCATTGGACGCGACACGCGCCGTTCCAGGGAGGATCCGATGGTCCGCAACGCGATCTTGTCCGCCTGGCTCCTTGCGCCGCTTGCGGCGGCGCCTGCGGCCGCGCAGCCAGTTTCGCCCACGCTCGCCGAGCTTGCGACCTACACGGGTGCCGACCGCACCGAGCGGCTGATTGCGGGCGCCAAGAAGGAGGGCGTCGTCAACGTCTACTCCTCGGTCACCGTCGACGACCAGAAGGCGCTCGTGACCGCCTTCGAGCGGAAATATGGCGTGAAACTGCAGTTCTGGCGTTCCAGCTCGGAGAGCATCCTGCAGCGCGCCATGGTGGAGTATCGCGGCGGCCGCTACGAGGTTGACGCCATCGAGACCAGCGCGGCCGAGATGGAATCGCTCCATCGCGAGAAGCTCCTGGTCGAGGTCAAGTCGCCGCATCTCGCCGACATCGTGCCGGCGGCGTTGCGGCCGCATCGCGAATGGGTGGGCGATCGCCTCAACATCATCGCGGCGGGCTACAACACCAATCTCATTCGCAAGCAGGATGCGCCGAAGTCCTATGAGGACCTGCTCGATCCGAAGTGGAAAGGCAAGCTCGGCATCGAGGCCGACGACGCGGTATGGTTCGGCGCGCTCGCCAACGCCATGGGCGAGGGCAAGGCCCTCAAGCTGTTTCGCGACCTGGTGCGGACCAATGGGCTCTCGGTGCGCAAGGGCCACACGCTCATGGCCAATCTGGTGGTTTCCGGCGAGGTGCCCTATGCGCTCACGCTCTATCACTACAAGGCCGAGCAGCTGAAGAATGCGGGTGCGCCGCTCGATTGGTACGTGCTGCCGCCCGGCTTCGCGCGTTTTCTTGGCACCGGCATCATGCGCCGGCCGCCGCATCCGCATGCCGCCGTCCTGTTCCTCGACTTCATGCTGTCGGATGCGCAGCGCGTGCTGCTCGACCGCGATTTCACGCCGACCAACATGAAGGTCAAGCCGCTCGACGTGGCCTTCAACGTCATCGATCCGGCCCAGATCCTCGATCAGGGCGACAAGTGGCAGAAGCTCTACGACGAGATCGTGATCAAGCAGGGGCGGTGAGGCGGAGCCGTGTCCCGGCGTCTCATGTCAACGGCACTTCATCGCCACGTCATGCCCGCGCTTGTCGCGGGCATCCACGTCTTAAGGGCCGCGCAACATCAGAGACGTGGATGGCCGGGACAAGCCGGCCATGACGTGGAGAGTGCGTCTGTCATTACACACGAGGGTTACGACTTGAACGCCCGCAGCGCATTCTTGAGCAGCGTGCCCGGCGCGCGGTGCGCGTTGCCCCTGCCGCGCAGCCTGCGGTGCAGCCGATCGAGCAGGAGGTAGATGACCGGCGTGGTGTAGAGCGTGAGGAGCTGCGAGACCAGGAGGCCGCCCACGATGGTGATGCCGAGCGGGCGGCGCAGCTCCGAGCCGGGGCCGCTCGCGATCACCAGCGGCAGCGCGCCGAGAAATGCCGCCAGCGTGGTCATCATGATCGGCCGGAAGCGCTCGCGGCAAGCCTCGAAGATCGCCTGGTCGGGCGTCAATCCATGCTTGCGCTCGCCCTCGAGCGCGAAGTCGACCATCATGATCCCGTTTTTCTTGACGATGCCGATCAACAGAATGATCCCGATGAAGGCGATCAGGGAGAGCTCGGTGCGGAAGATCTGCAGCGCCAAGAGCGCGCCGAGGCCCGCCGATGGCAGCGTCGAGATGATCGTGAGCGGATGCGCGAGGCTCTCGTAGAGCACGCCGAGCACGATATAGACCGCAAGCAGCGCCGAGATGATCAGCAGCGGCTGGGCGCCGATCGATTGCCGATAGGCGCGGGCATCGCCCTGGAATTCGGCGTGCAGCGTCTCGGGAATATGCAACTCGGCGACGGCCTGGTCGACCGCGCGGGTCGCCTCGTCGATCGAGACCTCCTCGGCGAGGCTGAAGCTGATCGTGGCCGAGGGATACTGTCCCTGATGGTTGACCACGAGTGGCTGCAGGCCGCGCCGGATCGTGGTCACGGCGGAGAGCGGAACCTGCACGCCGTTGGCGCCGGGAACATAGATGCGGGAGAGATCGCTGGGATCGCGCTGGAACTGCGGGTCGGTCTCGAGAATGACGCGATACTGGTTGCGCTGGCTGTAGAGCACCGCGATCTGGCGCTGCCCGAAGGCGTTGTTGAGCGCGGTGTCGATGTCCTGGATGCGCACGCCGAGGCGAGCGGCCGCGACGCGGTCGGCAAGGACGTTGACCTGCAGCCCGCTGCGCTCGCGATCGGTGGAGACGTCGACGAGCTCCGGCAGCACACGCAGTTTGTCGTAGACGCGCGGCGCCCACAGTGCCATTTCCTGGTAGTCGGGACCCCAGACCGTATATTGGTACGATCCATCACCGCCGCGCGCTCCGGTCTGCACGTCCTGCGGCACCCAGAAGAATGTGTTCAGACCCGGGATCTTCAGGATCTGCGGCCGCAGCCGGTTGATCACATCCCAGGACGACCCGGTCCGCTCGGATGGTGGCTTGAGGTTGATGAAGAACTGTCCGCGGTTGGACGAGGCATTGAATGACGACTGTCCAATCGACGATCCCACGCCGGCCACGGCCGGATCGGCCAACACGATCTCCGCGGCGCGCTGTTGCAGCTCGAACATGGTTTCGAACGACGTGTCGGTCGCCGCAACGGTGCCGCCGTAGATCAGCCCGGTATCGTCGGACGGGAAATAGATCTTCGACGTCTTGGCATAGAGAACGCCGGTCAGCACCAGCACGCCCGCGAGGACCGCGAGCGTCAGGGCGCGATGCCGCAGCACGACCGTGAGGCTGCGCTCATAGCGCGCGACCAGCCACCCCATGACGCGCTCGACGGCGCGATCGAGCCACGTCGCGTTCTTGCTCGGCGGCTTGCGGACGAAGTGCGCGCAGATCATCGGCGTGAGGGTCAGCGACACCACCGTTGAGACCGCGATCGCAAAGGCGAGCGTCACCGAGAACTCGCGGAACACACGCCCGACCACGCCACTCATGAACAGAAGCGGAATGAACGCCGCGACCAGCGAGATGCTGATCGCGACCACCGTAAAGCCGATCTGCCGCGCGCCTTCGAGCGCCGCCTTGATCGGCGGCATGCCCTTTTCCAGGTTGCGAAAGCAATTCTCGATCATCACGATTGCGTCGTCGACCACGAATCCGACCGAGCAGGCCAGCGCCAGCAGTGAGAGATTGTCGATGGAGAAGCCCACGCACCACATCATGGCGCAGGTGCCGGCGAGCGCCAGTGGCACGGTGACGCCGGCCGCCATCGTGCTTGCCGTTCGCCGCAGGAACAGAAACACCACGAGCATCACCAGCATGATGGCGGCCAGCAGCGTCAGCTGCATATCGATGACGCTGGCGCGGATCATCTGGGTGCGGTCGGAGACTACGGTGATGTCGATATCGGAGGGGATGAATCGCTTGATGTCCGGAATGATCGCGCGGATGCGGTCGGCGGTCTCGATCACGTTGGAATCGATCGCCTTGTTGAGCACCAGCAGCACCGATGGCTGGCGGTTGTACCAGCCAAAGGAGCGGCTGTTGCGCACCCCGGCCTCGATCGAGGCGATGGCGGAGAGACGCACGACCGTTCCATTCGTGGTGCGTATCACCAGTGGGTCGTATTGCGAGGCGACGCGAAGCTGATCGTTGGTGCCGATGGTCACGGCGCGCCCGTTGCCGTCGAAGATGCCAAGCGGGCCCTGCGCGTTGGTGTTGGCGATCGCGGTTCGCACGTCCTCCATCGACAGTCCCATGGAGGCGAGCGCGATCGGATTGACGCGCACGCGGATCGCGGGTTGCTCGGCGCCGTTGACGCTGACCTCGGAGACGCCATCGACCTGGGACAGCCGCTGCGCCACCACGGTGTCGGCAACGTCATAGAGCTGGCTGGCCGGCTTGGTGCTCGACGTGAGCGCCAGGATCATGATCGGTACGGAGTTTGGATTGGACTTGCGGAATGTCGGCCTCGACGGCAGGTCGGTCGGCAGGTCGGTCTGGGCCGCGTTGATGGCAGCCTGCACGTCGCGGGCGGCGCCATCGATGCTGCGGTTGAGGTCGAATTGAAGGAGGACGCGCGTTGTCCCAAGCGAGCTGCGCGACGTCATCTCGGTGAGCCCGGGAATCTCGCCGAGCCGCCGCTCGAGCGGCGCTGCGACCGTCGCCGCCATGATCTCAGGGTCGGCGCCGGGCCGGCTCGCGGTGACCCAGATGGTCGGGAAATCGACCGTCGGCATGCTGGCGACCGGCAGGAAGGCGTAAGCCACGGCGCCCACCAGAAACAGTCCGATGGCGAGCAGCGTGGTGCCGATCGGTCGACGAATGGCTGGCTCGCTGATGTTCATCGTTTCACTCCGCCGGGCGCTGCGAGGGCTCAGGCCGTAGCGGCAGGTCGAGCTCGTGCTGGACCTCGCGTCGCTCGTCGCCCACCAGCCGCTGCCGCAGCCGTTCGAGCTGCAGGTAGATGACCGGGGTCGTGTAGAGCGTCAGCAATTGGCTCAACAGCAGGCCGCCGATGATGGTGATCCCGAGCGGATTGCGCAACTCGGAGCCGGTGCCGCCTTCGACCGCTAGCGGGATGGCGCCGAACAGGGCCGCAAGCGTGGTCATCATGATCGGGCGGAAGCGCAGCAGGCACGCCTTCAGGATCGCATCGCGCGGGGCGAGGCCTTCCCCGCGTTCCGCCTCCAGCGCGAAGTCGATCATCATGATCGCGTTCTTTTTCACGATGCCCATGAGCAGCACGATGCCGATCAGCGCGATGATCGACAGGTCCTGCCGGAACAGCAGCAAGGCGAGCAGCGCGCCGACGCCGGCGGAGGGCAGCGTCGAGAGAATCGTGAGCGGATGAATGAAGCTTTCGTACAGCACGCCGAGCACGATGTAGATTGTGATGGCGGCCGCCAGGATCAGCCACGGCTCGTTCTCCAGCGATTTGGCGAACTCCGCGGCATCGCCCGAATAGCTGCCAATGACCGACGTCGGCATGCCGATCTCGCGCTCGGCGACTGTGATCGCCGCGACCGCATCGCCGAGCGCCGCATGTGGCGCGAGGTTGAAGCTGATCGTGACCGATGGGAACTGCTCCTGATGCGCGATGACGAGCGGGGCGGTGGTCGGCTCGAAGCGCGCCACCGCCGACAGCGGCACCTGGGCGCCAGCGGTGCCGGGGACGTAGAGCTTGGAGAGCGCCGACGGATCGAGCTGGTATTGCGGCAATGCCTCCAGCACGATGCGATATTGGTTGGACTGAGCGTAGATCGTGGCGATCTGCCGCTGGCCGAAGGCATCGTTGAGCGTATCGTTGATCATCTGCAATGACACGCCCAGGCGGCCGGCGAGCTCGCGGTCGACCACGATGTTCAGCCGCAGCCCGTCGTCCTGCGCCTCCGATGCGACGTCGCGCAGCACGCTCGATGATTGCAGCTGTCCGGTCAGCCGGTCAGCCCATTCGGCGACGTCCTTGGTGTCGGCGCCGGTCAAGGTGTACTGGAACTGGGCACGGCTCATGCGTGTGGAAATCTGGATATCCTGCGCCGGCTGGAAGAACACCGTCATCCCCGGGATCGGCGCGACCAGCCGCTTGAGCCGCTCGATGATGGGCGCGACCGTCTCCGTGCGTTGGTCGCGCGGGCGTAGAGTGATGGCGAGCCGGCCGGCATTGGGCGTGGCGTTGAGCGGGGTGACGCCCACCACCGATACGACGCCGACCACATCCGGGTCCTGCCGGATCGCCGCCTCGACCACGCCGCGCAGGCGCTGCATCTCGACGAACGAAACCTCTTCGCCGCCCTCCATCACACCGAAAATGAGACCCGTGTCCTGCAGCGGCAGGAAGCCCTTCGGCACGATGATGTAGAGCCAGACGGTTGCCGCCAGCGTCCCGAATGTCACGATCAGCGTCAGGCTTTCATGCCGGAGCACCCATTCAAGGCTGCGCCGGTACATCTCGATGACCCAGTCGACGAAGCGATTGAACGAGCGGGTTACCGTGTTGCTGCGCGCTCCGGTGCCGTGCCGCAGCATGCGGCTGCACATCATCGGGGTGAGCGTCAGCGACACCACCGCCGACGTCACCACCGCGATCGTGAGCGTGAGCGCGAACTCGCGGAACATGCGGCCGACGATGCCGCTCATGAACAGGAGCGGTATGAATACCGCGATCAGCGAGACCGTCAGCGAGATCACCGTGAAGCTGATCTCGCGCGCGCCTTCGAGCGCGGCCTCGAATGGGTCCTGGCCGTCCTCCATGTGGCGGACGATGTTCTCGATCATCACGATGGCGTCGTCGACCACGAAGCCGGTGCCGATGGTCAGCGCCATCAGCGACAGGTTGTCGAGCGAGAAGCCGCAGAACCACATGATGCCGAAGGTCGCCACCAGCGACAGCGGCAGCGCCACGCCCGCGATGATGGTGGCGCGGATGGTGCGCAGGAAGACCAGCACCACCATGATCACCAGCGCGACGCTCAACAGCAGCGTGAACTGAACGTCGTGCACGGACGCGCGGATCGTCTTGGTGGCATCGTGCACGACGGTCAGCGTGGCGTCGGCCGGAAACACGCGCTGCAGCCGCGGAATCTCCCGCTGGATGCGCTCGACGGTCTCGATCACGTTGGCGCCCGGCTGGCGCTGGATGTCGGCGATGATGGCCGGCCGGCCCTGGTACCAGCCGCCGACCTTGTTGTTCTCGAGCCCGTCGACGATCTGGGCAACATCCTTGAGCATCACCGGTGCGCCGTTGCGGTAGGCGATCACGATGACGCCATAGGCGGCCGCCTGCATGATCTGATCGTTGCCGGCGATGGTGTAGGACTGATGCGCGCCGTCGAGCGAGCCCTTGGCACCCGCCGAATTGGCCGCGACGACCGCGGTCCGCACGTCCTCGAGGCTGATGCCGTAGTTGGAGAGCCGCGCGAGATCG
>Ga0209683_10000649_pt1 | contig 13420 bp, 16 predicted proteins | sample DOMMetBare2Fresh_FD_187474 | JGI IMG/M metagenome (GOLD analysis project Ga0209683, IMG submission 187474) | Wetland sediment microbial communities from St. Louis River estuary, USA, under dissolved organic matter induced mercury methylation -... | ecosystem: Environmental > Aquatic >... | reverse complement strand
TCGTGAAGGTGTATTTTCACGTGAGCCATAAAATGAAGATGGACTCGGTTTCTCTTCAGCTTCGACCTCTTTAGCATCAGGTCGTTTCTTTTTAACAATCACCAAACCTCTGCGTTTACGTACGTTGGTTGGGTCAAGTTTATCTTCCATATCTTCGTCTTCATCTTCAGCCAAAGGCTCTGTTACTGTTTTTGGAGCAATCTCTTTGTGTACTTTAACACTCTGTCCTGCTTCAAGCTCTTTTTCTTTCAATGTTTTGGTTTTAGGAACAACAACTTCAGGTGCTTTTGGTTTTTCAACGACAGCTGGTGTCTCTACGACTTCAACTTTTTTAATCTCTGGAGCTTTAGGTTGAGGGGATGGCTTACTTGCTTGTGCATTCTCTCCGCTCAATACATAGTTCATGAGTTTTTCGGCATCTTCTGTACTGATTGAACTTGAATGCCCTTTGACATCAAGTCCAAGATCTATCGCCTTATCAACGATCTCTTTGTTCTTCATGCCCAGTTCTTTTGCTATTTCGGTTATACGAACTTTATCCATTCGACCCTATCTCCTTAAAAATTTTACCAAATTCCATCATTGCTTTGTGATTTGTTTTACATTTATTGTTGAGTATTTTCACAACTTTCTTTTCATTGTTTGTCATACATGCCTTGCAGATATAAAAGCTTCTTCCAACTTTAGAAAAAAGCACGAGCTCACCATCTACAATCTGCAATCTTTGTAAACTTTCCTGCAAAGATCTTTCTCTACAAACAATGCACATTCGTATGGGTTGACTCATTTTTGCGCCTGATTATATCAAATTTTAGCTGTTTTTCAGCTTTTTACGATTTCAAAACCGTGGTTATCTAATTCAAAGATTTCTACTCTAAACATCCCAAATGCATTTTTAAGTGCCGTTGCAACTTTTGAAGCATCTTCAGCCTTTACGAGATTGAAAAATGATGAACCACTTCCTGAAAGCGTACTCATTAACGCTCCACTTTTTAAAGCGATATCTCGTACCTCAAAAAGCTCTTTCATCTGTTTCATACGTCGATGTTCGTGCATACAATCTTTTGATGCTACTCTTAAAAATTCCCAATTTTCACTAAAAAAAGCTGCCGTCAATAAAGATGCATGGGATAGGTTATACACTACATTTTTCATCAAATAGGTTTTAGGAAGTAATGTCCTTGAATGTGCTGTTGACATAGGACGATCAGGTATGACCATTACTACCTTAAGTTTTTCACTCATCTCTTTTCTGAGTGTTTTTACTTTCCCATTTTCAACAATAGAACTTGTAAATCCTCCATAAACAGCAGGAGCAATATTGTCAGGATGTGTTTCGTATATAATCGCTTTATTTAAAATAGTCTCCCTGCTTGCTTTTATACCAGCCATCTCATAGGCACTTGCAATGGCACCAACAATAACACTGAGCTGCTTCCCATACCTCTTGAAAAGGGGATATTGTTAAAGAATTCAAATCTGAAAGGATCTTTTTTACCCGTTAATTCTTGATAAATATCATAAAAAATGGAGACAAAAATATTATTTTTTTTAAGTTTTGCATTCTCTTCACCTTCCCCTTTAACAGAGATACTCTGATAGCTTGAAGGCTTAATGCTTACTTCATTGTAAAGTGCAATAGCAAGACCTAAACAATCAAATCCTGGTCCTAAATTGGCACTTGTCGCTGGTATTTTTATCTTCACACATTGCTCCTAAACTGCTGGTAACATATAAAGTGGTTCAATTTCATCATTAAAAAGTCTTTCATCCAAAACTCTAGGTAAAGCAAAATGCTGCTCTATGGGAGTTTCTAATCGAACGGTTGTAATTTCTTGCTCTTTTTTAATAAAGTAGAGATTACGCATTGCACGAATGGGTTTTCCTTGATTGAATGCAAAACCATCACATGCCAATAGTGGTACTCCTAATGTAATACTGAGTGTTTTTAAAAAAATATAGGTAATTTTAATTGCCATAAAACTTCCAGGACCTCTCGCAAAAAAGAGCCTTTTCGGTTGATATTCATTGAGAATAGACGCAAATAATAATGGCAATGCTTCACTCGTTTGCTCTACAGTTTCATACGTTTTAACGAGTTGGTTATTTTCATAAATGCCTACATGTAAAGGCGAAGTAAGCGTTATAACAACAATATCAACAGCTGTTTTTATGCGTAAACCTTTTCAAATTCTTCTGCTTTTTCAACACTGAGCGTTCTAATTTCGTAATTACTTGGATCTCTTAAAATAGCTTTTGTAAGTTCATGATTAAGATTATGGCTACCTGCAAATGAAATATAATCACCTACAAATGGTGCACCTAAAAGAGAAAGATCACCAATTGCATCTAAGATTTTATGCCTAACAAACTCATTTGAAAAACGTAATCCTTCAGGATTTAAAATTTTAGTATCATCCATAACGACAGCATTATCAAGTGATCCACCTAAAGCAAGTCCACGAGAACGTAGCATTTGAACATCTTTTAAAAAGCCGAATGTACGGGCCCTAGAAATCTCTTCAATAAAATTTTTCTTACTAAACTCAAAACTATATTCTTGCCTACCAATAGAAGGATGATTAAATTCAATCATAAAACTGTAACTTGGTTTAAGGCTAGGTGTTACACGTGCAAACTTTTTACCATCTTGCACTTCCACCTCTTTTTTAATAATTAAAACTTGTTTTGTAGCTTCAAGTTTTCGAGTTCCTGCTTCATCTAACATCATACAAAAGCTTGCACTACTGCCATCCATAACAGGAACTTCTGCTCCATCTAAAACGACTCTGATATTATCAATTCCATATGCATAAACAGCTGATAGTAAATGCTCAATCGTTGAGATATAAGCACTTGAATTTCCAATGACCGTTGCCATTTGAGTATTCACAACATTTTGAGGTAACGCTTGAACTAAAAGTCCAACGTCACTTCTGTAAAAAAGAATACCGCTATTTGCTTCAAGAGGCTCTAAACGTATCGAAATTGGCTCACCTTTGTGAAGACCTATTCCTACACCGCTAACCGCTTTGGCTAATGTGGTTTGTTTCACACAACTTCCTTTATTTCTATAGCGTTATCACGCATAACAATTTTTTGGAGTACATTTTGTTTGAGCATCTCTCTATCGACAATTTCTCCATTGAAGATGAGATGTCCTCTTGGACTGATGCCGCTCAGTACTATATAATCACCATCGCACTGCACTAATCCATCAATAATACCATAAATACTAATGCTCTCTTCAGAAAAAACTTTTGCTCCACTGTTGACACGACCAAAAATAACGATAGGTAAACTCTCAACAATCTCTTCACCAGAGCGTATAGGACGATCATAAAGCTTCAATTTTGGTAACTGTTTAGACTGCTCAGCAACAGGTTCAGTAACACTCTCTTTTTTAAGTGGTACCTCTTCAAGTGCAGGTGCTTCTTTTTTAATACCTCCAAAACGAATAGTACAATGATTGATGTCTTTGTAACATACCCCACTTTGTTCTAATACAAAGGCAATATTTTTTGTTATATTGCCTTCGACAAGCAAAAAGAATTCCTTCAAAAGAAGGCTGTTTTTTCTAAAATAGTCTAAAAAAGAGGCTTCATCATCAATTTCAATATGAAACACTCTCACATTTTTTTGTGTTACTTTCATCGATCCATAATCTTCTTTGCTGATTCTATTACATTAAAGACGCTCTCTTTAAGCCAAACCTCATCCATCCACTCTTCTGGTCTAACATCGACCCCTTGAACAAACATACCAAAATGCAGGTGATCGCCAAGCGCCAATCCTGTTAAACCCGTTTTAGCAATAGACTCTCCTGCTTTAACCACATCGCCTTCTTTAACCATATAACTAGAGCAGTGGCCATACAGTGAGTAAACACCTAAACCATGTGAAATAATAATATTATTACCATAAATACCATTTTCACGAGCAAAAACAACAACACCATCGTTGGTTGTTTGCATTGGTGCTTGTGCATTGCTTGCAAGATCAAGCCCTAAGTGATACGACTCACTGGTAGGTTGCTTATCATACTCATAAAAACGATGATCGCCAAAACTTGCAACGACTTTTCCGTTACGCAATGGATAAAATGGTTTTAGATAAAATCCACTAATCAATTCTGTTGGTACATTTGACGTTACTTTTAAGATATTTGCTTCATTGCCTTTACGCATATCTTCATTAACATATTTAAACTTTTCCAATTTCGTAAGAGATGAACGTTCAGGTGCCATTTCTGCAATTAAATCGGCAATTTTTCCATCTAAGAAACGGTCATCCAATGCAATAGTAGATGTTTTATACTTTTTATCCTGTAAAAAATAAGGGATATGTGCTTTTGTTAAGTTTCCAGCACGATCTAGAGCAACAACGGATGCACTAAAACTCTCAATATTGGTAGGCCATGCTACTAAAGTAATGTAATACCCTTCTTTATAAAAAGGTGTTGGATAGAACTTTTTACCAAAATTTGTCTCAACATAAAGCGATTTCATTGCTTCATCTTGTGCTTTAAAGATAACCGTAGCAACGCCACCTTTCATAATCTTATATGAACTTCCGATGATGTTAACTTCAGGTCTTTTGGTATCCACTTTAATAACTGATTTGACACTAACACTATTACCCGCAAAAAAGTTCCATTTACTACCATCAACAGCTTCAACAGTCAACTCAAACACTTTTTTGTTTGCACCAAATCCTGTCTTAGGAAAAGAGAGATTGAGGTCGAGCACTTTTTCAGGTGTTTTATACTCTTTTGTATCTAATACAACACTTTTTTCACCATCAAAAAGTGATGCTCGCACAAAACGAAGTCCACTTGCATCCGCTAACTGCACTTTAATAGGTTCTTTTAAATTCCATTCAATTTCTTTAGGAAGAACGACTTGAGGAGCTTCTCTTTCAAATAAACTGGAGTTAAATACAAATGCAACTCCACCTACTAAGACTAAAAAAATAAATCCAAGCACAACGGCTGCTATGGACGATTTTCCTTGTTTTCTCATTCTTTGTCTATCCTTTTTATTTTTTCCACAATTTCATCTCGAAGGACTTTTGGATCACAAACAGGTACTTCAAAACCTGCAGCAGTCTTATGACCACCGCCTTGATACTCCAACGCAATCTTTGAGACATTAATATCTTTACTTCTTAATGAGACTTTATAGCCTCCCTCTTTCTCTTCCAATATCATGATCGCAATCGTGACATTAACAATGCTTCTGAGCATGTTGACAATATTTTTAGTATCGTGTCTTCTAGCGCCTGTGGCCTCAAGAGCAGCTTTATCAAAAATAATGGTAGCAATACGCCCATTTTCATAAAGATCAAAATGGTTTAACATATAACCATAAAGTCTTATTTTTGAAAGGGGCTCTCTACGCTTTACTTTCGAGGCAATCTCTTTTGGATTTGCTCCACGTTTAACCAATTGTGCAACAATACTAAACGTCAATTCGTCCATATCGCCGTATTGAAAAAAACCTGTATCATCGGCAATAGCCGTATAAAGACAAATCGCACACTCTTTGCTCATCTCAATGGCATTGGCTTTTAAAAGCTCATATACCACCATCCCAGCACTTGTGAAACGATCTACCACAAGGTTCATGTTTCCAAAATAGCGATTTGTCAGATGATGATCAATGTTGATAATCTCATAATCCCCTTCTGGAATTTTGAGCCTATCACGCGTTGAGCAATCACAACTAACTACTAAATCGAAACTTTTCGGCAGACTATTTTTAATTTTGGAAAACCCCGGCAAATAGTCATACACCAATGGAAGTTCACTGTTTTTATTGAAGTGTGTTACTTTTTTCCCTGCATGGCTTAGCGCATCATACAGAGCTAAAGCACTGCCTAATGTATCACCATCTGGATGTACATGAGAGACAATAACAATGTGATTGGCTTCAAGCATACGCTTCCACGCTTGTTGATACATTATAGCTCCACTTCGAGATAAAATGGAGATTATACTTAATTTTGACTGAAAAGTTATTGATGTCTTTTAGCGAGGCTTCTTTGAGCTCTTATAAACGAACGCGAGAACTTCGGCAACTGCTTTATAAAGATTTTCAGGAATAATATCACCAAGATTGCATTTTTTGTACAACTCTCTAGCTAATGGAGGGTTCTCAACAATCTGAATATTATAATTCATCGCAATTTCTTTTATACGAAGTGCAACAAAATCTGTCCCTTTCGCAATAACTTTTGGAGCTGCCTCTTTGTCTTGGTTATAACGAATAGCAACAGCATAATGTGTCGGATTGGTGATAACAACATCAGCTTGAGGAATCTCTTGCATCATACGTTTTTTCGTCATTTGCATTTGAATCTGTCTAATTTTAGCCTTGATTTTAGGATCACCTTCCATCTGTTTATATTCATCTTTTAACTCTTGCTTACTCATACGTAAACTTTTAAAGTAGGTAAATCGTACAAAGAGAAGATCTGCTAAGGCCAACACTAAAAACAAAATCAAAATTACAGCTACAAGAATTAACATTTTCTGCTTTAACCATGATAGTTGATCAAACAATGGAAAATAAATAACCGTTGGTAGCTCTTTAGTGAACGAAAGAAGAAAATAATAACATACCCATAAAATGACACCCACTTTAAGGATAATTTTAATTGCTTCAACCGCTTTTTTCATTGAAAAGAGATTTTTAAGCCCTTTCATTGGGTCTAATTTTGAAAGGTCTGGCATGAGCGGTTTCGTTGTAAAAATAAATCCTGTTTGGATGACATTCGCTAAAATTCCTGCAATAGCAACTGCCAAAGAGAGAGGAATGACCATAAAAATAATCTCTCTAAAAGAGATCATCGATACCTGAAGTGTGACCTCTTTTGTAATTTCTGTACCTATTAAAGATTGATAGTAGTAGTAAAGGTAGACAATGCGAGATTGTATAAATGACAGAAGCGCTAAGAATGCGACAAGTGCTACAAGTAAGGTGATAAAGGCGCTGGTATCTTGACTTTTGGGAACATTACCATCTTTTCTGGCATCTTCAATCTTCTTGGAACTGGGTTCTTCCGTCTTCTCTTGATCATCTGCCACGCTATACTGTTCCTACTTTAGATGAGTGTTTTATGAGTAATTCTCATGGAAAAATCTAACCAAACTGCTTGATGGATCAAACTCCCACTACTAATAGCATCAACACCTGTTTTAGCATACTCAATGATATTTTCTTTTGTAATATTACCACTAGCTTCTAAAAGGACATGAGGAAAATGACTGTTTTTATAAGCAACAACAGCTTTTATATCAACATGAGACATATTGTCACACATGATAATATCAGCGCCACATTGCATTGCAAACTTCGCAAATTCGACATCCTCACATTCAATTTCGATTTTACATGTAAAAGGAAGTTTTTCTCTTGCTTCTATAATAAAGACCTTCAAATCATCTATGGTTTTAAGATGTGTATCTTTGATCATCAAACAATCATCTAAGCCCATTCTATGGTTGTTTCCACCACCACAGCGAATGGCATATTTTTCAAAAATACGCAAATGTGGTCTGGTTTTTCTAGTGTCTAAAAGTTTAAGAGTATATCCCTCTAACACTTTTTTATAACCTGCAACATTGGTAGCAATACCACTAGCGTGTTGCATGAGATTTAAAATCGTACGCTCACACCGTAAAATATTTTTTGATTTCCCTTCAATGACAGCTACAAGATCACCTTTTTGAAGTATATCTCCATCATTAAAGTAAAACTTAATATCCAGTTTATTTAACTTACATAATGCCTTAACATAGGGCTTTCCAGCAAAAACACCTACATCTTTACAAATAATATTTGCACTTGCAAAGCTATCTTTTCCTACTAATGAAAAAAGATCACCCCTACCGACATCTTCCTCAAGTGCTTTTTTAACAAATTTTTTGATCATATTTCAAACATCCTATTAAGGGCTTCATATGCCCATTTACGCGTCTCTTCAGAAACACTGATTTCATTATCAAAACGCCCTTCTTTAATACTAAGAAGTGTATTGTAAACATCTTGAAGCGTGGTTTCATTCATAGTAGGGCATTCTGGTTTTGAAGAAGAAAGCACATAAGTGTTCTCTTTACGCAAGCGTTTAATCATATTGTATTCTGTGCCAATCGCTACCTTTTGATCAAGTGGAAGCTTTTTAACATAATCAATAATTTGACTTGTAGAGCCCACAAAATCAGAAAGTTCACATACCTCAGGCTTACATTCTGGATGCGTTACAATTAAAATTCCAGGATACTTTGCACGATAAAAAGCAATATCATCAACATCAAAAAGCTGATGTACAGAACAAAACCCATTATAACAGATGATGTCTGCTTCCGTTGGATCACTTCCATCTCCAACAACACACGATTTGAGTCCCATCTCTTTAGCGATATTTTGTCCTAAACAACGATCAGGCACAAATAAAATCTTTTTGTTGCTCTCTAACGCTTTTGTGATGATTTTTTTTGCATTGGAACTGGTACAGACATATCCACCCATCTTTCCAACAGCGGCTTTCACATCTGCAGATGAATTGATATACGTAACAGGTAAAATATCTTCTTTTGTTATACCAGCGTTCTCTAAAATCGCAACATTTTGATCAAAATACTCTACATCAATCATTCTAGCCATAGCACAACACGCTATTTTAGGCATTAACACACGTTTATTTGGTGCTAAAATTTTAACACTTTGCCCCATAAACCCAACGCCACAAAAAAGCAAATACGGATTGGCATCTTTTGCAGCCCATTGCGCTAATTGCAATGAATCCCCTGCATAATCAGCGAGTTCAAAAACTTCATCTTTTTGATAAAAATGAGCCACAATACTAACGTGCAACTCTTTTTTTAACTTTAAAATTTCTTCTTTTAAGGTTTGATTATCCACTTTAAATTCCTTGTGTACTATCGAAAAAACTTATTATAGCGTTAAAGAAATAATAACAAAATTATTGCTATACTGCGGGAATTTCAATGAAGGATTAGGTGTGGATTTTCTCTTAAACATTAACGTTCAATTTTACATTTTAAGCTATCTTATCGGGGGAATACCCTTTGGTTTATTGATTGCAAAACTCTTTACTGGCAAAGATATTAGAGAAAGTGGTAGCGGTAGCATTGGTGCAACAAATGTATTAAGAGTACTCAAAGAAACCAATCCAGCATTGGCAAAAAAGTTGGCAATTACAACCGTTGTTTTGGATGCATTAAAAGGTGTTGTATTATTGATTATTGCAAAATTAATTGGTTTAAGTATTGAGACATTGTGGGCTATTGCTATCTTTTCAGTAATTGGTCATTGTTACAGTCCTTATCTTAAATTTGAAGGTGGTAAAGGTGTCGCTACAGGAGCAGGTGTACTGTTAGTCATGCTTCCTATTGAGACGTTAATTGCATTTATCACATGGTTCATTGTTGGTAAAGTACTTAAAATTTCTTCTTTATCATCACTGCTAGCACTTTGTGCTCTTATCCTCTCTTCTTTTATCATCCATCCAGATATTGATGGTATTAAGACCCATGCACCTATTTTTATCATCGCTTTTGTGATTGTTTACAAACATATTCCGAACATTATTAGACTCTTTCAAGGTAAAGAATCGAAAGTTATCTAATGCAAATTATTATTCAAGATTTAACGTTTGAAACAATTGTCGGGATTCTTGAGGAAGAACGTCATACACCTCAACGAGTCATTTTAAATGTCAAACTTGATTATGATTACAGTGGAGATAATTTTATAGATTATGCTAAAGTCTCCACTTTTCTTGAAGAAGAAATGAATAAAATGTCTTATTTTTTACTTGAAGATGCGCTCAATGATTTAATCCAAAAACTGAAAGTTTTTCATCCACAAATCCATAAAATAAAACTTCAAATTTTCAAACCTGATATTTTGTCAAATGCGATAGTTGGGGTTTCACAAACCATTTGCTACTCCAAAAATTAAAATTTAATTAAAAAAACTTTAAATCTAGCTAAAATTGTGGTATAATCCCGTTTAAATTTTAGCAACTAAGGAATTTATAATGCGAATTTTAATCGTTGAAGATGAAGTAACCCTCAATAAGACCATTGCAGAAGGCTTACAAGAGTTTGGTTATCAAACCGATAGCTCTGAGAACTATAAAGATGCAGAATACTACATTGGTATTCGAAATTATGACCTCGTTTTAACAGATTGGATGCTCCCAGACGGCGATGGCGTTGATCTTATCAACCTTATCAAACAAAAATCTCCTCGTACCGCAGCAGTAATTATCTCTGCGAAAGATGACAAAGAGAGCGAAATTAAAGCACTTAAAGCGGGTGCAGATGACTATATCCGCAAACCATTTGATTTTGATATTTTAGTCGCTCGTATCGAAGCAAGACTTCGTTTTGGTGGTACTAATGTCATCAAAATTGATGACTTGACCATCGATCCGGATGAAGAAAAAATTACTTATAAAGGTCAAGAAATTGAACTTAAAGGTAAACCATTTGAAGTTCTTACTCACCTTGCTCGCCATAGTGATCAAATCGTATCTAAAGAGCAACTTCTTGATGCAATTTGGGAAGAGCCAGAACTTGTTACACCAAATGTTATCGAATTTGCCATTAACCAAATTCGTCAAAAGATGGACAAACCATTGGAAATCTCAACTATTGAGACAGTTAGACGAAGAGGTTATAGATTTTGCTTTCCCAAAAAAGTATAAGAGAAAGTTTTATATTACAATTGGTGTCCGCTTCGGCGACACTGATTGTAATCTTTTCCGTCATCCTCTACAACTATATTAAAATCTCAATTTTTGAAGATATTACGCAAGAGCTTACAAAACAAGCTAAAATTATTGCCACTTCTCGTGTCAGTTCTATAGAGCGTATGGGTATTAATATTTTTGATCCATCTCTCAGTTCTATTAACAATCCAGCGGATGTCCAAGTCACTATTGCCATTCGTGTAAATCAAGGCAATGTTCCTTCATTTGAACACAGTGAAAAAGATGATCAAAAATTTCTCACGATTTATTACCCCTTAGAAAAACGCGAACATTATTTTATTTCGATTACTAAAGATATTTCCAACACCGATGTACTTCTCAACAAAATTCTTAGAAATATCCTTAGCATCAATCTCACAGCAATTTTTCTAATACTTTTTTATGCACTTTTTCTCTCTCGAATGCTTGTACTCCCTATTCGTTCTTTGACTAACAAATTAGCGAGCATGAATGAAAATTTTCTACAAATTATTGACACTCAAAAACTTCCTAGCGAATTCCAGCCTTTGGGTGCAAGTATCAATAAACTTGTTGAGCGTATTCAAATCTTTGTTAACTCTCAAAAAGAACTTTTCATAGGTGCCGCACATGAGCTCAAAACGCCTTTAGCTGTTATGAAAACTAAAAATGAAGTAACCCTACTGAAGCCAAGAGAAAACGAAAAATATATTGATACGATTAAAAGCAATAACCAAACCATCAATGACATGAATAAAATGATTAGTAATATCCTAGAAATAGGTCGTCAAGAAGGAGCTCAATTTGAAAAACCCATTGAAATTGATCTTATTGCATTTTTAAAAGAACAAGTGAATAATTACACCATTCTAGCCAAGATGGAAGAAAAAAATATTATTGAAGATATTACCCCTCTAAGCTACAAAATAACCATTCAACCGACTCTTTTAATGCATATTTTGCAAAATTTTGTTCAGAATGCTATTAAATTTACCCCTAAAGAAGGAAATATCACAGTCCAATCTTATCTCAATAAAGAAGGTTTTTTCGTTCATGTGATTGATGAAGGCATTGGTATTGATGAAAGCAAAGACCTTTTTGCACCTTTCAAGCGTTATGGCAATCAAACAGGTGCAGGCTTGGGACTCTTCCTTGCTAAAAATGCAGCTGATGCAATTGGAGCTAAAATCACTCTAAAAAACAGAGAAGACGCACAAGGAACCGTTGCAACACTACTACTTCCACTTCGCAAACGCTCTCTTTAAATTTCGTTAAAGTATTTTTAGTGTATAAACTCGTCAATAAATTTGACTTTATACAAGGAAAAAAAGCATGTCTTTAATGATCACGGAAGAGTGTATTGCGTGTGACGCGTGTCGCGATGAATGTCCAAATGGAGCGATCGAGGAATCAGATCCTATTTATATTATTGATCCAGATGTCTGTACAGAGTGTGTTGGTCATTATGACGAACCAGCTTGTATCTCTGTTTGCCCAGTAGAATGTATTATCCCAGACCCTGATAATATCGAAAGCGTTGAAGAATTAAAGCTAAAATACGAACAGCTTAACAGCGACAATTAATGTCAAAACGAACAGCCATTATTGATATAGGATCAAATTCTGCGAGAATGGCGATCTTTGAAAAAAGTAGTCGTTTTGCGTTTCATCTCATTAATGAAACAAAAAGCCGTGTACGAATTGGTGAAGGTGCTTATAATTTTGGTGGTATGCTCCAAGAGCCTGCTCTTAAACGTGCTTTTACTACTCTCGAGGAGTTTGGTCACATCATCAAAGGGCTTAAATGCAATAAGGTACTCTGTATTGCAACTTCTGCTCTTAGAGACGCCCCCAATGCTAATGCTTTCATTAAAAAAATTCATAATGAACTCAATATCAACATTAAAATCATTGAAGGTACAAAAGAGGCTTATTATGGTGCGGTAGGTGCACTTAATTATCTTAAAGACATTCAAGATGCAGTAACAATTGATATTGGTGGAGGCTCAACCGAACTTGCTAAAATTGAAAATGGTAAAATTGTTGAAACAATTTCACTCAATATTGGTACCGTAAGACTTAAAGAGCTCTTTTTTGATAAAAAGATTCCTCTTGAAGAAATCCGTACTTTTATTCATAAAGAGATTGAGAAGATTCCTGAACGTTTTTCATGCAATGATATGATTGGTATCGGTGGCACGCTTAGATCACTGTCTAAAATTATTATGGAACGTACAAATTACCCTCTTAAAACAGTTCATGGCTTTGAATATGAAATAGCTTCCCATACACCTTTTGTTGATGCCATTGTTAATTCTGATGTTTTAGGACTTAAAAATTTAGGAGTAAGAAAAGATCGCTATGATACTATGAGAGAAGGATGTATTATCTTTCAATCCATTTATCAAAAGCTGTCCTGTAAGACGATTATTACGAGTGGAGCAGGCGTAAGAGAAGGTGCATATCTTTGTGACCTTTTACGTTCTAATCACCATACGTTTTCTCCTAATTTTAAACTCAGTCTTCGAAGCTTTAAAGATCGCTTTTCACTTATGGAAGAAGACAATCTATATATCAAAAGAATTTCTCATCTTCTTTTTGACACCTTAGCTCCGTTACATGGAATCTCTGAAACCTATAAATTTGAGCTTGGTGTTGC
>Ga0209683_10000647_pt1 | contig 13472 bp, 8 predicted proteins | sample DOMMetBare2Fresh_FD_187474 | JGI IMG/M metagenome (GOLD analysis project Ga0209683, IMG submission 187474) | Wetland sediment microbial communities from St. Louis River estuary, USA, under dissolved organic matter induced mercury methylation -... | ecosystem: Environmental > Aquatic > Freshwater... | reverse complement strand
CTCTATTGTCCAGCGCACAACGGCCTCAGACGTCGGGACCAACAGGTAGAACTTGGCCTCATCGTGAGGCGCGCTCGCGCGCGCCCACTCTAAGACCTCTCGGCGCCGCCGCAGGCCCGTGGGACCGGTCAGTATGAGCACTAATGGGACAGTATAACCACTGCCCGGCAATTGCGAAGGCGATTCTGGGATATTTTTGTTGCCTACCCTTCGCGGGATAGCGTCAATTCACTCAATTACCTGCGCCCGGAACACGAAGACCCGCGTGTGTGGGTCGCTATAGACGCCACTGCCTACCCCGCTTTTGCGAGCCAGCGCGTCCAGAAACTGGCGCGCGCTCCAGCCGCGCTCGGTCGCCACCTGCGGCAGTAACAGACCTTGCTGCGTCCCAGCCTCCAGCAGCGCACCGTGCTCGTTGACCCGGAATTCATCCAGACCCGACAGCAGCTTGAAGGGCGACAAGACCGAGATCTCCACTTCGATCCCCTCGTCGCCCTTGCGTACCGGCCGGAACCGGTTGTCCTCGAGCGCGGCGGCGAGCGTCATGGCCGGAACCGTTTGCCACAGCGGTTCGCGCGCCGCACGCCGCCCGATGCAACCGCGCAGCTCTCCCTGCTTGTGCAGCGTCACGAATGCGCCGGCGCGCCGCTCCAGCGCGGGCGGGATTCGCGCGGGCGGGATTGGCTTGCGCTCACCCGTCTCCAGATAATGTCCGAGCGTGCTCCGCGCGCTCCCCATCAGCAGCGTCTGCTCTTCCCGCTCCAGCCGGAACGCCGATTCCGGGAAGTATCCGAGCGCACTATAGCTGACCGATTGCCGAAACTCCCCCGTCAGTTCGCCCGAGGTCCGGTAGTCCAGCGCCTCCTGAAAGACCTCGCAGCCGCCCCGCAGCCGCAGCGTCTCGAGCAGCAGAGAGATCGGCTCATATCCGCATACCGTCGCCCCGGTCTCCCGCAGCTTCTCGAGGAACACCGCTGGCGACAGACTGCCAGCGGCCTCCATGACGGACTCGTCCAGCTCGCGCAACCGCTCGGAGACCCATCCGTCGGCGGGGAACGGCTCGTACTGGAACGACCGGCCGTAGTGCGTAAAATCCGAACTGGCGACCACCGCTACGCCCGGCCGCATCAGACTCCCGAGCCGGCGCGCCGCCGCCGTTCGAGCCTCCCCATCGAGCGCGCTCACATAGACCGGCACGATCCGCGCGCCGGGCGCCGCCCGCTGCAGCAGCGGAAGCTGTATTTCGACCGAATGGTCGCACAGAGCCGCCTCCGGGAGCGTTTGGAACGCGCCGCCCTCCAGGAGTGCGCTCCGCATCTGGCAGTCCACCGACACTTCCCCCAACGGCGTGCGCACCGCGTCGATGTCCGCGATCCAGGCCCCCGGCTTCGCTCCGCGGTGTGAAAACCCGAGCAACACAACGCAGTTGGCGCCGTCTGCCGCCAGGTGGCGGTACACCGCCGCTGCAACCGCCCCTGAATAGGCGATCCCGGCGTGGGGAACCACGAATCCAACGCCGCCCTGAGCAAGATACCGCCCCGTGCGCCCTTCCGATTCCTCGAACAAATCGTCGAGAAGCTTCGCCAGATCGTGGGGATCGCTGGGATACCAAGAACCGCTGTACGGAGAGACGTGAGCGGGCGGCGCGGGCATGGGGGCGTCCTCCTTGCCTGCTATTGTAGGCCGATCGCTGTCCGGCCGGCTCGCAAAAGTGAATGCCACGCTCCGGTAAACACTACGCTACCAGCCCGCTGCCGCGCACGTGGCTCAGCATATTCGACACCTTCAGGACGGAAGAGTCGAGTCCGCTCTGCTGCAGTGCGGCGCGCACCTCATCCAGACGCGACGTCCAGGCCGGGAACTCGATCGCCACCGCCGGTTCCAGGCGCTCGGCGCCGCCGGAGGCCGGACGCGCCACCGCCGCATCGTGGCAAATCTGGGGGTTAATCGGAAAATCCAACCGCGCCAGCGCTTCGAGCGCCCGCTCCAGCGACCGGGGCTCGATCAGCACCCGAACCGAAACCAACTCGCCTTCCACGCCGCACAGCACAGCGCCCAGCGCGCTACATCCCAACCGACCGCTCATATTCCCTCCCGGTGCGTTGCCGCACAGGCTTTAGCGCGATCGGCCTCTAAAACACAAAAACCCCATGGCTAAAGGCCACGGGGTCAATCTCTCCAACAGCCGACACGCCTTTAGCACTTTTTTACGTGGTTGCAATTAGCCAGGCCCGAAGGACCTTAAATCAATCCACGTTCATCCTCAGAATAGCACCACTTCCCCAACCGCACAATCGAAAACTAGTGTTAACCTTATAGGCTATGAAATGCGAGGGATTGGCGGCCCTCTGCCTCTGAGGTCAACCATGAATCTCACACGGGCGTCTAGAACGGCGGTTCTGCTCGCAGGCGTGCAGACCGCGCTGGGGCTGGTTGCACTGTTCCTCCCTCCGGGTGTACTCGCATCGTACAAGCCGGCCGGCCTGGCGCGAATCCTCGCGGTCACGCCCGTGGCGGCCTCGCTCGCGCTCGTCTTCTTTTTCCTGTCTTTGTCGCGAAGCCTGCCGCTCCCGCGCCTCTCGCGGCGAATGTACACGGCGGCCAAGCTGGCCTGCGCGGCCGCCTGTCTCAGCACACCGCTCAGCGTACTCTTGCGAGCCTCTCTGCCGCTCTCCTTCGTTCTCTCCGCAACGTTCTCCGGTCTCGTGCTAGGACCATTTCTCTACGCGGTATGCAGCAACAAACCCGGCCCCGAGTCGAAACGGCCCGCGATGCAAGGAGCCGCTCTCGCCGCCACGTCCCTGCTCTCGGTGCAAGCCTCGCTCACGTTCTTCTGGACGTTCTCCGGCACCGCTCTCTCGTTGGCGGCCCTGCCCAAGATCGACGCCGCCGCCGTGCTGCTGCGGCTGGCGGCCCACATCGTCCCCGCCACGATAGCGGCCCTCGCCGGCGGTTTGACCGCGTTGCTCATCGAGCACATCCGCAAAGCGTACGACGTGCACGCGGATGAAGATCTCAGCCCGCCGGCTCGTAAAAGCTGAGTGCGTTGTCGCCCTGCTTGAGCGTCCGCACGCGGCGCAGCCGCCCGCACTCCTCTTTCAACGCCAGGCGCACCGAGTGCTGAACAATCGCGAGCCCCGGCGGCGCCTCTCCCAGGATCCCCAGCGCGGCGCTGTACTCGGCCTCCAGTTCGTACGGTGGATCGAGAAACACGATATCCGCAGTCCGCCGCGCCAGCGCCGACGCCGCCTTCGCGACGATCACCTCCGCGCGCTTTTCCAGACCCAGCGAGCGCAGGTTCCCTTCGATGACTTCCACCGCAGCGCGACGCTTCTCGATGAAAACCGCGCGCGCCGCGCCCCGGCTCAACGCCTCGATGCCCACCGAACCCGACCCCGCATAAGCGTCCAGAAACACCACGCCCTCAATCCGCGGCGCCAGCACGTCGAACAGCGTCTCCCGCATGCGATCCGGCGTCGGCCGCACATTCAGCCCGGCAAGCGTCCTCAACCTCCGGCTCCGGAACTCCCCGCCAATCACGCGCATCGCTTCACCCCACCTGCACCAGGCCGTAGCGCCGCTGCCAATGTGTTTTCAGATAATGCATCGCGCGCTGCAGCTCTCCATCGGTCTCCGGCCGCCCCACGAACGCCCCCGCCTCCCGCCGCGCCAGCTCGAGAATCTCCGAATCCCGAAGGATGTTCGCAATCCGCAGTGCGGGCAACCCGGATTGGCGCGTGCCAAAGAACTCTCCCGGTCCGCGCAGCTTCAGATCCATTTCCGCGATATAGAAGCCATCGCCCGACTCCACCATCGTTCGTATGCGCTCGCGCCCGGCTTCGTTCACCTTGCCGGTCGCTAGAATGCAGTAGCTCTGCTCCCCGCCCCGCCCCACCCGCCCGCGCAACTGGTGCAACTGCGAAAGACCAAACCGCTCCGCCTGCTCGATCACCATCACCGTTGCGTTCGGTACGTCGATTCCGACCTCGATCACCGTGGTCGACACCAGAATCCGGATCTCTCCGCTCTTGAACCGCTCCATAGCGGATTCCTTCTCCGATGGCGTCAGCCGGCCGTGCATCAGCCCGATCGCGAACTGCGGGAAGACCTCCGCCGACAGATGCTGGTGCATTTTCTCGGCGGCCTTCACTGCCTGCGTCTCCGATTCTTCGATCACCGGATACACCACGTAGGCTTGCCGCCCTTGCTCCACCTGCTTCTTCAGAAAACTCCACACCTGCTCAATACGCTCCTCGTCGACGCTCCTGGTGACAATCGGTTTCCGGCCCGGGGGAAGCTCGTCAATCACAGAAACGTCCAGGTCGCCGTAGAGCGTCAAAGCCAGCGTCCGCGGGATCGGGTCGCCGTCATCACCAGCACGTCCGGATGCACGCCCTTCTCGATCAGCCGTAGCCGCTGCATCACCCCAAACCGGTGCTGCTCATCGACGATCGCCAAACCCAGCCGCTGAAACTCCACATCGGCTTCGATCAAAGCGTGCGTGCCCACCGCGATCTGCACCAGCCCGCCTTCCAAAGCCCGTTTGAACTGCGCCTTCTCGCGCTTCCCCGCCGACCCGGTCAGCAGCGCCACCGTGTACCCCAACTTCGAAAACAAGTTGCGCATGTAGAAGAAATGCTGCGCGGCCAGAATCTCAGTCGGCGCAAGCACCGCCACCTGGTAGCCGTTCTCGATCGCAATGATCGCCGCCTCGGCCGCCACCAGCGTCTTCCCGCTCCCCACATCGCCCTGCAACAGCCGGTTCATCGGAGCGGCCGCTTCCATATCGCGCGCAATATCCGCCAGCACGCGTTTTTGCGCTCCCGTCGGCTTGAACGGCAGCATCTGCTTGATCCGCTCGCGCACACGCTCGTTGAGAGCGAACGCGATGCCGGGCTGGATCCGCGCCTGCTTGCGCTTCAGAATCAGCCCGCACTCCAGCCAGAAAAACTCTTCGAAGATCAAACGGAAATGCGCCTGGCTCCGAAACGCGTTGAGCAGCCGCATGTCTTCCTGCGCCGGAGGAAAATGAACGTCCCGGATCGCGCTCCAGAGCTCGGGCAGCTTTAAGGGAGCGCGCAGGCTTTCCGGCAGCGGGTCCGCAATCGGCGCGAGCGATTCCAAAGCGCGCCAGATCAGACGCCGGAACACGCGGGCGCTGATCTTGCCCGCCGCTTCATACACCGGAACGATGCGGCCCACGTGCAGGCCGGCCTCACCCTCCTCTTCCTCGCCCAGAATCTCGAATTCCGGGTGCATCATCGACAACTCGCCCCGGTAATTGTCGAACTCCACCTTGCCGTACAGAGCGATCTTCTGCCCCTCCGCAATCACCCCGCACAGGTACGCCGCATGAAACCACTTCGCCGCCAACACCGCCCGCGAAGCGTCGCTGAACGTCGCCTCAAATAGGCCGAGGTCCCGCCGCCGGAATCCACCCATCTTCGCCGACCGAACCTCGCAGATCACGGTCGCCATCTCCCCCGGCGCCAGCTCCGCGATCGTCTTCACATTCGTGCGGTCCTCATACCGGAACGGAGCGTACGCCAGCAGATCCTCCACCGTGACCAAACCCTTCGTCTCGAGCGTCGCCGCACGAGCCGGCCCCACACCCTTCAGATACATCAGCGGAGTTGCCAGGGAGATCTCAGCCAAGAACGCTATCTTAGCTGGTGAAAGCCGCTTCCGTGTTGACCAACACGTGTGGCAGAATCGAGGAGCGCCTTTTGTCTGATTCCACCAGCACCCGCGGCATCCGTCTGATGCTCTGCATCGGATTGGCGGTCTCCCTGGCTCGCGGAGGCGCGCCGCCGGAAATCGCGTATATTCAAGACGGCGCCCTGTGCCTCGCAACCCTGGCCGGAGATCCAGTGCACGTCACTAAGCCCCGGGCGCCCATAGGCGATTTCACGGTTTCCCCCGACGCATCTCAGGTCATTTTCATTCCCCGTGACGCCAGTCGCGACGGCGGCCCGCTGTACCTGCTCGACGTGAAAAGCAACATCGTGCGAAAACTCAGCCGCGGTATCTATTGGACTCCGCCTCCCGACTCCTCACATCGCGAGGTGTACGCCGATCCCGAATTCTCCCCCGACGGCGCCGCCGTAGTATTCGCTATTCGCGATGTTCCCCGCTCCGGGGACGTCGACATGGTGGAGGCATCCGGGCCGCTGGCGGTAATGGACGTCAGGAGCCGGCGGGTGCGGCTCCTGCAAGCGACATTGAATGTGGATGGACAAGGCCCGGCATTTGCCAACACGCCTCATTGGTCTCCTGACGGAACGCAAATCCTCGTCAGCTTCGAGACCGGCTTCGCCATTGTGTCGGCCGATGGAAAGACGCTCAAGGACGTTACGCCGCCGCAACTTCCAGACAACAATGATTGGTCTCTCGGGCTTAGGTGGTTCGGCAATCAGAGCATTGTCTTCGGAGCTGGCCGCAACGGCGTGATCGGCAGAATCGAGGTTCTGCAATTGTCATCCGCGAGCAACGAAGAGGCGGTCCATCTCAGCTGGCTCGTGCCGCCTGCCATCGAGAACCTGCAGGTTTCAGGATCGCTGGTCCTGACCGGCACAAAGACCCAGAGCCAGCCCTTCGATCTCAAGACTCACAAGCTCCTCCGGCAATTTCCCCCAGGTGCGAAACTGCTGCGCTCCCGCTCGACACGTTGACTCCGGCGGCTCGTCAGATCGCTTTTCGCGCTCTCGCAATTTCATCCTCGGTGTAGCGATAGGCTCGGAAGACGTGATTCGTCTGCATAGCCGGCGCGGCGGCCGCTGGACCGAAATAGGGATTCACGTATTCCCACACCGCCTCGCCGCCCGGCGTCACCTCAAAGAATCGTCCGAACGACCCTTCGTTGATCAGCGTGTTTCCGTTCGGCAGGCGTTGAGCGTTCGAGATGCGAGGGCTGTAGAAGTTGGGTGGGAAGGCCTCCTGGTATTTCCAGACGATCTCGTTTGTCGCGGGATTGACCTCGATCACTCTGGAGAATGGAAACGTCTCATCCAAGCGGTGTGGGCCATTGTCGAATATCAGAACGTTGCCATTGGGCAGCGGCGTAGACGCATGCTGGCCCGAGAGCGGCGGCGCGCCCAGTTTCCAAACGACGGCTCCGGACTTGCGATCAATCTTCACGATCGTTGAGATGTTGCGGAAGCTGATCAGCAGGTTTCCATCCCCAAGTTCCACGATCGCGTTTCCGTGAGTCCACTCCGAGCGGTTGTCCTGCACGGCGGTGATCGGGTATTCGGTTGGATCGAGATGCTCCCAGGCGCGCCATTCCCAGACCGTCCGGCCATCCTTGGTCACTTCCAAGAGGTAATCGGCCCACATCATGCCGTTCACTTCGGTTCCTGGCCGTCCTCCTCGGACTCTCCTGGCTACGTCGCCCGGCAATTCCGTAGCGCACAAGAAGAGCACGTTACCGTTCTTCAGCAACCGTCCATCGTGGTGGTGATTCGGTTGGCGCACCTCCCACAGAATTCGACCGTTCCAGTCTGCTTCCAACGCCGCGCCACCTTTGAATGGCCCCTTCCCCAGAAAGGTCGCGTTGGGGATTTGTCCGTTGTAGAAGAGAGTGCCGCTCTCCGTGAGGTAACCGTACAGGCCGGGAGGGTACGGCATTCGCCAGGTGTGGACGATCTTTCCATTGAGATCGATAAGGTATACCTTTCCATCGCCTCCTAGGGGCGCAAACAAAGTGAAGCCCGCCGAGGCTCGCTCAGCGTCCAACGCGCGTAAACCAGTACCCCGGCGGCGGATCGGATTCTGGTCGACTATCGCCGCCAGCCTAGAGCGGCCGCCCGATTGAGCCGCGATCGCCCGTGATGAGGGCAACACCGCGGCGCCGAGTGCGCCTACGCTCAAGCCAAACTCGCGTCTCGTCATGTGTGTTCTCCCCGTTGCTAGAAGCTTACTCTCATTGCCAGTTGGAAGGCGCGCGGACCACCGGAGCCGAACAACTGAGAAAAACGGGCGGTGGGCTGGCCGAACGCCGCGCTCGTGAGATCGCCGCTATAGCCGGAGAGATTGGCGGCATTGTACGAGTTGAACACCTCGCCGATCAATGACAAACGCCATCGCTCGCCAAACAGGAATGCCCTGCTCAGACGCAGATCGAGCGATTGGAAACCGTGGTCGAACGAATAGCTGGTTGGCAGCGTGATGCGTGGAATTGTCCGGCCATGAGTATCGGCCTTCCCCGCGTAGGCTGTATTGAACTGATCCACGAGCCGCACCAGATCGGTACTACCGAGACCACGGTTGAATTGTCCGGCGGTCGTCCCCGGCAGGAGGTCGCTAGCGGTGCCATCGCCGTTGAAGTCAATGCCGCCGACGATCGGAGAGAACGGCGGGGCGCTCGAGTGAGAGAAGTTAAGTCCCAGATCGAAGCGCCACGGCAGCCGCACCACGCCGGCCAGGTTCACGATGTGCGTGTAATCCGTGAGGAGTGGGCGTGGCTTTTCATGCCAATTGTCGAGGTTCAACCCTGGGCTGGTTGTGGTTCCCGCAGCCGGGTTAGTGACTCCGGTTCCGGGGGTGCCGACATTGCTCGACCAGGCGTAGGAGCCGAGCACCTGAAACCCGTGCGAAAACCGCTTGTCGGCGCGCACCAACAACCCCTTGTAGGTCTGATTGCTGGTGGATTCCCACACGTTTATCGGACCGGTAGAGCACTGCGCCCGCGGATCATTCTGCTGAGCGGCAGTGCACTTGGGAATCACCGGGCCGCGCACGCTGTTGAAGTGATTCAGGTCAACGCCGCCTGCGCCCATGCCCCCATGGATGAAATGCCGGAAGACCAAGTCGGTGCTGAGGACGAAATCGCGGGCGATCTCGCGCTGAAAGCCCAGGTTGAAATGTTGCGCGGACCAATTCGGAACATCCGCGGGGAACAGGCCGGCATCGGTTCCACCGGCTACTTGTTTCGTGATCTGGATCGACCGAAGCGCGGGGTCCGCATTGGCGAGATTCCCGGACAAAGTGGCCCGGACTGCCGGCAGAATCGACATCAAATTGGCTCCGGTGAACAGGGTTGGAGACCCGGTGAAGCTCAATGGCGCGCCGGCAGGGACCCCTTGAATACCAGACAGCGTGTTGGCGATGGCGCTTCCCAGGACCGTCTGCCGGCCTGATCCGGGCGGGCCCAGCAGCGCCCGCTCGCCGTCAGTGTTTCCTTGAAAGAAGAAATCGTAGAAGATCCCCGCGCCGGCGCGGATCACCGTCTTCCTGTCCCGCGATGGCGCCCAAGCCAAGCCTAGCGAGGGTGAGAAATTCTTCCACTGTTTTCGCGTCGGCCCCAGGCCATCCGCACCCAAAATCGGGGCCAGGAACTGCGGCTTGCTCAGATCGTAATTCTTGAACCGGTCGACGTTCCAGGCCAATCCATAGTTCAGCGTCAGACGTTCGTGCACTCGCCATGCGTCCTGAAAGTAGAGCCGCGCCGTGTTCCAGGTGCGGACCGCACTTCCATTTGCCTGTAGTACACGCGGATCGCCGACGCTCACCGTGATGCTTTGCACGGGAAGCTGAAGAAGATCGTTCAAAGTATGGAAGGCGGCGGGTAGCGGAATTCGCAGGCCCGCGACCGTTTGCGGTGCCTGATTGTATGTGCGCACCTGGGCTGGCGAAAAGAGCGTCATGGTGACGGGATCATTGGCCCAGGCGAGAGCGCCTCCCCGATTGTGCTCCCAATCGACACCGAAGCGTGCCCGGTGTGTGCCCCGCTGCCAGGCGATCGACTCATTCAAATGGAGCCGCCTGCCCGGGTTGAGGGAGGTGCTGGATTGTCCGATGGTCAGGCCGGCTTGCGGAACTGTAATCGTGGGTGCGCCGATGCCTAGGCATCCGGGACACTCCCGCTCTCCCGGCGCGAGCTGGTTTGCGCTGAGGAAGAAGTACGAAAAACGGAGGTCGTTGACCAGCGTGGGACGCAGCACGCTTGTGAGACCCAACACACTCTGGTCGGCCCACGTTGCCTGGCGAACCCAATTCGATGGATACGCGTTTGCATTTGCGGTCCCGCCGGCCGGTCCGAAGGCGCGGCTGCCGTCGTGCGAGTAACGCAGGAACGCTGTATGTCTACTGGAGACGCGGCCGTCCAGTCGAAAGCTGAGCTGGTCTCCGAACAGCGGGCTCGATGTGACGCGGCTCAAGGGAGCGAAGTCCGGCCCAAGCAGAGTCGTGGCCGAGACCCCCCGCTGGTCGCCGCGCTCCCAGTTGACAAAGAAGAACAGCCGGTCGCGGCGGATTGGACCGCCCGCGGCGAAACCGAACTGCCGCCGCTGGAAGAATGGATCCGGGTTGGCCGGATCGCGCTTCAGAGCAGGGTAGGCGGACAGCTTGTGATCCCGGAAGAAATAGAAGGCTGAGCCATGCAGATCGTTGCCTCCCGAGCGAGTCGCTACGTTGATAGCGCCCGTAAAGGTGAGTCCGGTTGAGAGATCGAAATTCACTGTAGAAATCTGGAACTCCTGCACTACGTCCTGTGAGAAGCCCATTTGCGAGCCGCCACCGCTGAACGCCATGATGCTGCCGCCGTCGATGGTGACGCGCGTTCCGCGTCCACTGTTGCCGCCCGCTGCGCCCAATACCGGAACCTGCGTTCGGTTACCGGCCGCGCGCACGGGGGGCTGAACGCCCGGCTCGAGCTTGGCTAGTTCAAGAAAGCTGCGGCCGTTCAACGGCAGATTTTGAATCTGGCTGCCGGTGATCACCCCACCTACGGAATGCGAATCGTATTGGATCTGCGGCGAGGCGCCGTCGACGGTAATCGATTCCTTTACGTTGCCGAGGCGCAGAGCAAAGTCGGAGGTCGTAGTCGCGCCCGCTTCCACCGATGCCCTACGGACCATGCGCTGAAACTGCTCCGCCTCCACGCTTAACTCATATTCGCCTGCCACAAGCGATGGCATGCTGTAGTCGCCCCGCTCGGAGCTGGCGCCGTTTCGGACCAGACCTGTTGCGAGGCTTACGGCCTTCACTCGGGCGTCCAGGACCGCGGCCCCGGATGGATCGCGGATCACACCCGCGATCGTGCCTGTTGGAACTTGCGCGCCCAGGCTTCCGATCAGCGCAAGAAACACTGCCACATTCTTCATACCTTCTCCCCTCCTGCGTTCGCCACGATGAGCGACCGCGTCAGCAGAGGCAGTATGCGGCCGCCGGCGAGATACTTCAATTGCCGGATGAGAACGCGTGCACAAAATCAGCACTACGAGACAATCCATTGAAACGAAACCTGGTTCTGGTAACCGATTACGCAGCGCCTGCCCGCCAAACGACACTGATAGACTGGTGAACTATGGGGGGCCCGCCGGAATTCGACCGACGTCCACTGCACTTCGGTGTGTTCGAACTCGACCCGGCGAGCGGCGAGCTGCGCAAGCACGGCATTCGCATCCGGCTGCAAGATCAACCACTCAAGCTGCTACTGTGCCTGATCGAGACGCCGGGTGAAATCTGTATCCGCGAGGACTTGACGCGGAGGATCTGGCCGGAGGGCACTTTCGTCGATTACGAACGTGGGCTGAATGTGGCGATTACCCGCCTGAGACAGGCGCTGGGAGACTCCGCGGACACTCCGCGGTATATCGAGACCGTTGGCCGGAAGGGATACCGCTTTATCGCGCCGGTTGATCCCCTGTCCGCGCCTGATAGCACTCACCCCAATGGCCAACCGGAGCCTGCCGTTCCCGCTCCCCAGGAGGCGGCGAATCAACCGAGGCTGTGGCGGTTGTGGCCCTACGTCGCCGTACTCGCGGTCGGTTTTGCGGCCGGTGGCGTTGCGGTCTGGTGGCCCACCAAGCCACCGGTTTCACAGGCGCTCGTACGGCTCAGCGTCGAATTGGCGCCGGAGATGACGGCGGCGGGACCCGGAACCGGATCGATCCCGGCGCTCTCGCCGGACGGCGCCTGCCTGGCTGTTGCCGTGCGCGGCGCCGAGGGCCAAGTCCGGTTGGCCACGCGCCGCCTCGATCAGAGTCGGCTTACGCCGCTGCCCGGAACCGAGGGCGCAGGTTCGCCCTTCTTCTCTCCGGATGGACAATGGATCGCATTCTTCGCCGGCGGCAAACTCAAGAAGATCGCGGTTCAGGGCGGCGCGCCTGTGACGCTGGCAGACGCCTCCACGCACGCCAAAGGTCCCGGCGCTCGTTTCCCAACCGGGAGTTGGGGCGACGACGGCAACATCATCGCGATGCTGAACCCGGCCGCCGGCCTCATGCGTGTTCCTTCCGCCGGTGGCTCACCCGCACCCCTGATGGGGCTGACCAAGGGGAAGAGCGAAGTTGATGCCTGGCCGCAGGTTCTGCCGGGTGGCCAAGCGGTCCTGTTCACCGCCACAGTGGGAGATGGAGATTCCGACCACGGCAACATCGAAATCTTTTCGTTCAAGACCGGTGGACGCAAGACAGTTCTCAACGGAGGCTTTCTCGGCAGGTATCTGCCTAGCGGACACCTCGTCTACATTCGCCAGAACACACTATTCGCCGTGCCCTTCGACCTGAGCAGGCTTGCGGTCGCCGGTGTTCCCCAGCCGGTGTTAGAAGACATGGGCAGCAGACTCGGAGGCTGGAATTTCGATTTCTCGCAGACGGGCAGCTTCGTATACCTCAGTCAACAGGGGGAAACTCAGCTTTCGATTTTCTGGCTGGATCGTGCAGGCGGAGTCTTGCCGCTGCGGGAGGCTCCGGGATCGTCATATGCGGGCCCGCGCTTTTCTCCCGACGGAAAGCGCCTGGCGTTTTCCATGAGTGCCCGCGGCCATCAGGATATCTGGGTGCAGGACCTCGACCGCGACGCGGCGTCGCGGCTCACCGCATTGCCGGGTGTGAATGACACGCCGGTGTGGACAGCGGACGGCGAGAACCTCATCTTTCGTTCGCTGGACCAGCCAAACCCCGGCATCTACGGCGTGCGCGCCGATGGATCGGGCCAGGCGGAGCGGTTGTTGGACCTGAGAACCGGGGAGTTTCCATCCTCCGTCTCCCCGGACGGCAAACGGCTGGCCCTATGGGATCTACGCGCTGGCGGCACTATTTGGACGGCTCCGGTCGAAAGAGGCCGCCGCGGTGTCTCGCTCGGAAAGCCAGAGCCATTTCTGCAAACACCGTTTAACCCGGTCGCGCCAGCGCGGTCCGCTCCGGCTTACTCGCCCGATGGCCGGTGGCTGGCCTACTGCTCCAACGAGTCGGGGCAGCTTGAGGTGTACGTGGTCCCCTTCCCTGGACCGGGTGGGAAATGGCGCATTTCAACTGGCGGCGGGAAGTTCCCGGTCTGGTCGCGCAATGGACGGGAGCTGTTCTTCCTGGATCTTGATTCAAACAAGGTCATGGTGACGAGCTACAGGGAGACTAGCGATTCTTTTGCGGCCACCAAGCCGCAGATGTGGTCCGGCAAACGCCTGCTGGAGCTGGGTCAACTTCAATCCTATGACATAGCACCGGACGGCAAACGCTTCACGGCCGTTC
>Ga0209683_10000644_pt1 | contig 13503 bp, 13 predicted proteins | sample DOMMetBare2Fresh_FD_187474 | JGI IMG/M metagenome (GOLD analysis project Ga0209683, IMG submission 187474) | Wetland sediment microbial communities from St. Louis River estuary, USA, under dissolved organic matter induced mercury methylation -... | ecosystem: Environmental > Aquatic >... | reverse complement strand
AGGGCGGAGTCATCCGCAAGGAGATGGAGGACTACTCGCGACGTCGTCACGAGGAGGAGGGCTACGAGTTCGTCTACTCCCCGCACATCACCAAGGGCAGGCTCTTCCAGACGTCGGGTCACCTCGACTGGTACGCCGAGAGCATGTACCCGCCCATGCACCTGGACGAGGAGCGCGGCGCAGACGGTGCGGTGACCAAACAGGGGCAGGACTACTACCTCAAGCCGATGAACTGCCCCTTCCACTGCCTGATCTTCCGGGCGCGGGGCAGGTCCTACCGTGAGCTTCCGCTGCGGCTGTTCGAGTTCGGCTCGGTCTACCGCTACGAGAAGTCCGGCGTCGTGCACGGTCTGACCCGGGTGCGGGGCATGACCCAGGACGACGCCCACATCTACGTCACCGCCGAACAGCTGCAGTCCGAGCTGAAGGCGCTGCTGACCTTCGTCATCAACCTGCTCAAGGACTACGGGCTCGACGACTTCTACCTCGAGCTGTCGACTCGCAACGAGGAGAAGTACGTCGGCACGGACGAGAACTGGGCCAAGGCCACGGAGGCCCTCGGACAGGCGGCCGCCGACTCGGGCCTGGACCTGGTGGACGACCCGGGCGGTGCCGCCTTCTACGGCCCGAAGATCTCGGTCCAGGCACGGGACGCGATCGGCCGGACCTGGCAGATGTCGACCATCCAGGTGGACTTCAACCTGCCCGAGCGCTTCGAGCTCGAGTACCAGTCCGACGACGGCTCACGGCAGCGCCCGATCATGATCCACCGCGCGCTGTTCGGCTCGGTCGAGCGGTTCTTCGCCGTGCTGACCGAGCACTATGCCGGCGCCTTCCCACCATGGCTGGCTCCGGTCCAGGTGATCGGCATCCCGGTGGCGGACGAGTACAACGACTACCTCTTCGACATCGCGGATCGCCTGAAGGCCAGGAGGATTCGCGTCGAGGTCGACACCTCCGACGACCGGTTCCCGAAGAAGATCCGCACCGCCCAGAAGTCCAAGGTGCCCTTCATGCTGATAGCCGGCGAGGACGACCGCTCCGCCGGCGCGGTCTCGTTCCGCTACCGGGACGGCTCGCAGAAGAACGGCGTCCCGATCGCCGAGGCGATCACCGAGATCGTGGAGGCTGTCGCAGGCCGCAGACAGGTCTGAGCGCCCGGCTGTGGACAGTCTCTGACATGGACCTGCTTCGTGAGGTGTGGCGACGCGCCCTGACGACCCAGCCCTCCCCCTCCGGCTGGGTCGTCGCGATGACTGCGGTCGTGGGGGTGCTGCTGGTCTGGGCACCGGGAGCCTGGCCGATCACCCGTCACGTCGTGACCATCGCCCATGAGGCGGCTCACGGTCTGGTCGCACTCCTGTCGGGGCGCAGGCTGCACGGCATACGACTGCACTCCGACACCTCCGGGCTGACGGTCTCGGCGGGCAGGACCACCGGGCCGGGCATGATCATGACGACCGCGGCCGGCTATGTCGGCCCGGGCCTGCTCGGCCTGGCGGCGGCTGCTCTGCTGGCCCACCACCGAGCCGTCGGGCTGTTGTGGGCACTGCTGATCCTGCTGGCACTTCTGCTGATCCAGGTGCGCAACTGGTTCGGGCTCTGGTCGATCCTGGTCAGCGCAGCCGTGGTCCTGGGAGTGTCCTGGTGGCTCGAGCCGCAGGTGCAGTCGGCGTTCGCCTACAGCCTGACCTGGTTCCTGTTGCTGGCCGCGCCACGCCCCGTTCTGGAGCTCCTGCGGCGCCGACGTGGCGCCGGCACGACAACCTCCGACCCCGATCAGCTCGCCCGGCTCACCAGAGTGCCGGCAGTCATCTGGATCGGGTTCTTCCTGATGGTGACGGTGGGCGCGCTTGCCGTGGGCGGGCGCTGGATGGTCGACGCTGCGGCCTGACACGCAATGCATAGGATCGGCAACATGACGCAGGAGAAGAGCCCAGAGGGGTCGGGCCGGCCGCAGGCCGAGTCGGCGCACGACTTCGCTTTTGTCGACGACGGCTTCGAGCGCCTGTGGACCCCACATCGGATGGCGTACATCAACGGCGAGCGCCCGACCGACCACGCAGGTGAGGGATGCCCCTTCTGTGCGGTCATCGGCAAGAAGGATGCCGAGGGCCTGATCGTCCACCGCGGCCAGAGCTGCTACGTCGTCATGAACCTCTTCCCGTACAACCCCGGTCACGTGCTGGTCTGCCCCTACCGCCACGTCTCGCTGTACGTCGACCTGACCGATGAGGAGACGCTGGAGTTCGGAAGTCTCACCAAGGCCGGCATTGTTGCCCTGGGGGCTGCGTCCTCGCCGATGGGCTACAACATCGGGATCAACCAGGGCGCCGTCGCCGGGGCGGGGGTGCAGGCCCACCTGCACCAGCACATCGTCCCTCGATGGAGCGGCGACTCGAACTTCCTGCCCATCATCGGACAGACAAAAGCCCTTCCCATGCTGCTCGAGGACATGCGCCTTCGCCTCGTCGACGCCTGGCCGCAGAGTTGACCCGGGCTGCCCGTCACGTGCCCGCCCCGCCAGCCCTGCCGATCCTGGTCTTCGACGGAGACTGCGGGTTCTGCACCACGAGTGCCCGGTTCCTCGCGCGCCGGGTGATCGGTGGCCGGCCCGCGGCGGTGGCACCCTGGCAGCGACTGGACCTGGCTGGCCTCGGCCTGACCCCGGACCAGTGCGCAGCGGCCGTGCAGTGGGTCGGCAAGGACGGCCGCGCGGTGAGCGGTCACGCCGCCATCGCCGCAGCCCTGCGCGCCGGTCATCCCGGATGGCGTCCTCTGGGCGCCCTTCTCACGGCTCCCGGGTTCTCTTGGCTGGCCGAGCGTCTCTACTCCTGGGTCGCGTCCCACCGCTACGCCCTGCCCGGCGGCACACCCGCCTGCCGGCAGACACCAACCCGACCCGAGCAACCCGACTGAGCAACCAGCACTGCCACCTCACTGACCAAACCGGCCTGCCGCCTCACTGACGGGGGTTCCTGGGCATCGACCCGTGAGCGTCGTCAGCCGGGCAGGTGCTCCTTGACCAGGTTGGGTGGCATGGGCTCGTAGCCGAGCGGGGTCCTGGTGAACGTGCCGGTGCCGTGCGAGACCGAGCGCAGGTCGATGGCATAGCGGGTGACCTCGGTCGTCGGCACCTCGGCGGTGATCGTGGTGCGTCCTGAGGTGTCCGGCTCGGTTCCCATGACCCGGCCACGGCGCATCTGCAGGTCGGTCATCGCGGCCCCGACGTACTCGTCGGCGATCACCACGGACACGGAGTCGACCGGCTCGAGCAGTGTCACGGTCTGCGGCGAGGCAGCGTCCTTCAGAGCCAGCGCTCCGGCGGCCTGGAAGGCCATGTCACTGGAGTCCACCGAGTGTGACTTCCCCTCGGTCAGGGTGACCCGCAGGTCAACCATCGGGAAGCCGGCCAGACAGCCCTTCTCGAGCTGGGTGCGAATGCCCTTCTCGACGCTCGGAATGTACTGACGGGGGACGGACCCGCCGACCACCTTGTCGACGAACTCGAACCCGGCCCCGCGCTCGAGGGGCTCGACGGTGATGTCACAGATGGCGTACTGACCGTGCCCGCCACTCTGCTTGACGTGACGCCCATGGCCTTTCGCGGCGCTGACGAAGGTCTCCCGCAGGGCCATCCGCAGCGGCTCGGACTCGACCTTGACCCCGTACCGGTCCATCAGACGCGCCAGCAGGACATCCACGTGCGCCTGGCCCATGGTCCAGAGGATCACCTGATGGGTCTCGGAGTTGTGCTCGAGCCGCATGGTGGGGTCCTCGGCCACCAGCCGCGACAGGGCACCAGCCAGTCTGTCCTCGTCTGACTTGCTGGCCGGGGTGATGGCCACCGGCAGCAACGCGTCGGGGAACACCCACGGTTCGATCAGCACGGGTGAGTCCGTGTCGCTCAAGGTGTCGGTGGTCTCAGCCCTGGCCAGCTTGGCCACGACGCACAGGTCCCCGGCAATGGCCACCGCCTTGGGGCGCAGGACGTCTCCCAGCGAGGAGGACAGCAGCCCGACCCGCTCGTCCTCGTCGTGGCTGACATGCCCCTCGAGCCGTTTGCTCCCGGCGAACCGTGCGAGGTGCCCGGAGACGTGGACGACCGAGTCTGGGCGCAGCGTCCCGCTGAACATGCGCACGATGCTGACCCGGCCGACGTAAGGATCGCTCGTCGTGCGGACGACCTCGGCCACCAGCGGGCCGTCCGGATCGCACTCCAGGGGTGGCAGAGGGTCCCCGCCGGGGGTCGTGGCAGCCGGCAGGGGGTGCAGCGTGGGCGCCGGAAAAGCAGCCGTCAGCAGCTGGAGCAGCTCGAAGATGCCGACTCCGGTCTCGGTGGAGACCGGGATCACCGGGTAGAACCGACCGCGTGAGACCGCGGTCAGCAGGTCCTTCGTCACGACGTCGAGCTCGATCTCCTCCCCGCCCAGGTAACGATCGAGCAGCGTGTCGTCTTCGGACTCCTGGATGATCGCCTCGATCAGGTCCGCCCTGTTCCCCTCGATCAGCTCGCGGTGCTCGGCCTCGGCGTCATGTTCCACCCGCAGGCCCGAGCTGTAGTCGTAGATCTTCTGCGACAGGAGCCCCAGGTTGCCGATGATCGCCTCGTCGTCCCCGTGCAGCGGCAGGTAGACCGCCATGACACCCTCACCGAAGACGCGCTTGCAGATCGCCACGGTGTCCTCGAAGTCGGCCCGTCCGGCGTCGAGCTTGGTCACCGCAACCGCCCGCGGCATACCGATCGCCGCGCACTCCTCCCACAGCAACATGGTGGCGGCGTCGACGCCGTCAGCTGCCGAGACCACGAACAGGGCGGCATCGGCGGCGCGCAGACCCGCCCGAAGCTCCCCCACGAAGTCCGGGTACCCAGGGGTGTCGATGAGGTTCAGCACCACACCCTCGTGGGAGACGGACGCCACGGCAAGCTGGACCGAGCGCTGGTCAAGGACCGGCTTGGCGCGGTAGTCCCGGGTCGTGGCGGCTATCAGGTGCTCGAACAGGGTGGTCTTGCCGGCACCGCTGTGCCCGACGAGCACAACGTTGCGGATGTCACTGGGGGCATGGGCCTGTGGGCCCGGCGTGCTTGCGAAAGCTTTGCTGGTCATGGCGACACAATCGCGCCTCCCGCGGGTCTGCACAACCCCGTGGAGGGGATCGGTACGCTGGGGTCATCATGCTGAACAGATTCGCGCGCGCTTTCGCCACCAGGCTCCTGACCCCTTTGGCCACCCTGCTCCTGAAATTCGGGATCAGCCCGGACATCGTGACCATCGTGGGCACGTTCGGCGTCTGCCTCGGCGCGCTGGTCTTCTATCCCCGCCACCTGTTCTTCTGGGGCTCGTTCTTCATCGCCGTCTTCGCGACCTTCGACACCCTCGACGGCACGATGGCCAGGCTGTCCGGGCGCTCGTCCAAGTGGGGTGCCTACCTGGACTCGACTCTGGACCGGGTGGCCGACAGCGCCATCTTCGGTGGTCTGGTGCTGTGGTACTCCGGGGGCGGGAACACCCCGCACCTGGCAGCCCTGGCGCTGGCGTGCCTGATCCTCGGCAGCGTCGTCAGCTACGCCAAGGCCCGGGCCGAGGGTCTGGGGATGACCGCCAACGTCGGCATCGCCGAACGAGCCGAGCGGGTGATCGTGGTGCTGACGGCCACCGCCCTGGTCGGCCTCGGGGTTCCCGAGGTGCTGCTGAGCGTGGTGCTCGCCCTGTTGGCCCTGGCCAGCCTGATCACGGTGATCCAGCGGATGCTCGAGGTACGCCGTCAGGCGTTCACAGCCGCGTGAGCCGGCTCGCTGGGCGTGCGACACTCACCGGTCTTCTTGAACGCTCGACACTGGCCGGACTCTTCGACCGTGCCAGGCTCACCGGCCTGACGGACGGTGCCACGCTCGTCGGCTACCGCGCGGGCTGGTCCCTCGTCCGCCGGATGCCGGCTCGCCTCGCCTACCGCCAGTTCGACCTCCTGGCCGATGTCCTGTGGCGCCGTAACGGCAAGGGCGTACAGCGGATGCGCAGCAACTATGCCACCGTCCGGCCAGAGCTGGGCCCGGCTGAGCTCGACGCCCTGGTCCGGGCCGGGATGCGTTCCTACCTGCGTTACTGGTGTGACTCCTTCCGCCTGCCCGACCGCAGCGTCCAGGAGCTGGTCGACGGGGTCCGCGCGGTCGGCGACGACGCAGTCCGCGCCGAGCTGCAGTCGGGCAGATCCGCGGTCATGTTCCTGGGGCACCTGGGCAACTGGGACTTCGGCGGCGCCTGGTCCACGACCCAGCTCGGGCCCGTCAACACCGTCGCCGAACGGCTCAAGCCCGAGGAGCTCTTCGACGAGTTCCTGGCGTTCCGTGAGCGGCTGGGCATGCGGATCATCCCGCTGACCGGTGGCAGCGACGTGTTCCGCGAGCTGACCAGGGCCTGTCGCGCCGGAGCGCTGGTCGCCCTGCTGGCGGACCGGGACCTGACCAGGGGCGGCGTCGAGGTCGACTTCTGCGGTCAGCGGGCCAGGATGGCCGTCGGGCCGGCCGCGCTGGCGGTCAGCACCGGCGCCGCCCTGCACCCGTGCATCGTCCACTACGAGCCCCATCCGAACGGGCACGGCTGGCGGACCGTCGTGACCTTTCATCCCGCCGTCCCCCTCCCGACGCAGGGAACGTCCCGGGAGAAGGTCCAGGTGATGACGCAGGCCTGCGCCGACGTGCTCACCGAGGCGGTCCGCGAACACACCCAGGACTGGCACATGATGCAACGTGTCTTCACCAGGGACCTGGACGACGACGGCCCGTCCCGGCACCCCGCGCCGGCCGGCGGCCGCCGATGAGGATCGGCATCGTCAGCCCCTACTCCTTCGATGTGCCCGGGGGAGTGCAGCTGCACGTCCGCGACCTTGCCGAGCACCTGATCTCACTGGGCCACTACGTCAGCGTGCTGGCACCGGCCGATGACGACACCCCGCTGCCCGACTACGTCGTCAGCTCAGGCCGCGCGGTTCCGGTGCGCTACAACGGTTCGGTGGCCCGGCTCTCGTTCGGACCGCTGACTGCCGCCCGCGTCGGCCGGTGGGTGGAGGCGGGTCGGTTCGACGTCGTCCACCTGCACGAGCCGGTGACCCCCAGCGTCTCCGTCCTTGCCCTCTGGGCGGTGGAGGGACCGATCGTGGCCACCTTCCACACGTCCAACCTGCGCTCGAGGGCCATGCAGGCGGCATACCCGTTGCTGCGTCCCAGCCTTGAGAAGATCAGCGCCCGGATAGCGGTCTCCGAGGACGCACGACGCACCGTCACCACCCACCTCGGCGGCGACGCGGTGGTAATTCCCAACGGCGTGTTCGTCGAGCGGTTCGCCTCCGCCAGGCACCGTCCGGACTGGGAGGGCACGTCGGCACGACCCACGATCGCCTTCCTGGGACGGATGGAGGAGCCACGCAAGGGTATGCCGGTGCTGTCCGCGGCGCTGCCGCAGATCCTTCGGGAGATACCCGGTGTCCGGGTGCTGATCGCCGGCCCCGGCGACCCCGCCTCCATCCGCGAGAAGATGACCCCGGAGGCCGCCGCGGCCTGCGAGTTCCTGGGCCCGGTCAGTGACCAGGAGAAGGCGAGCCTGCTCGCATCGGTGGATGTGTACGTGGCGCCCAACACCGGCGGGGAGAGCTTCGGCATCATCCTGATCGAGGCGATGAGCGCCCGGGCGACGGTGCTGGCCAGCGACCTGCCCGCGTTCGCCAGGGTTCTGCATGGCGGTGACGCGGGCGAGATGTTTCGCAACGAGGACCCGGTCGACCTGGCCCGGGCCGTCGTCGCCCTGCTGCTTGACCCGCAGCGGCGTGAACAGCTGGCGGCTGCCGGGCGCGAGCGCGCCAACGCCTTCGACTGGTCGGTGGTCGCCGAGGACGTGCTGGCGGTCTATGAGACCGTCGTCTTCGGTGCGGCACTGGCTCGAACGGACAGCGGGGCCGACAGACGATGGGCACGGCTGCGTCGCAGCGCGAGAAACAACGGAGGCACCTGATGGACCTCAGCGGGATCCTCATCGGAATCGCCCTGGCGGTACTGCTCGCCTGGTACATCTCCTACGGCGCCGCTCGGCTGGACCGGTTGCACACCAGGGTCGAGGGCGCCCTCAGCGTGCTGGATGCCCAGCTGGTGCGCCGTGCCGAGGCCACGCTCGAGCTGGCCAACAGCGGTGCCCTGGACGCGGCGAGCGCCCTGATCCTCGCCGGGGCGGCATCCGACTCGCTGGAGGCCGACACCACGGACCAGAGGTCCCGCGAAGCCATCGAGAGCGACCTGACCCAGGCGCTCGAGGTGGCTCTCGGCGACGAGACGCTTCGACGTCTGAGAGCCGACGAGGTCGTCGGCACGCCGGTGCTCCAGCGGGTGGCCACGGCGAACCAGCGGATGCAGCTGGCCCGCCGGTTCCTCAACGACGCCGTGACGGATGTACGCCGGGTGAGACGGAAGCCGGGCGTGCGTCTGCTGCACCTGGCCGGCCATGCCGAGCTCCCGCAGACGTTCGAGATCGACGACGAGTTGCCGATGCTCGTGCGGGGGACCTGACGGCCTAATATGGGCAGGTACCAAACAACAACGTGAGACACCTGCATGTGAGCTACCTGGAAGAGGCACCGTCTTGTCTGCGCAGACCACCACCAACGTCCCAGCCACCGGCACCTCGCGAGTCAAGCGCGGCATGGCCGAGATGCTGAAAGGCGGCGTCATCATGGATGTCGTCACCCCGGAGCAGGCCAGGATCGCCGAGGATGCGGGCGCGGTTGCCGTGATGGCCCTCGAGCGCGTGCCCGCGGACATCCGCGCCGAGGGTGGTGTCTCCCGGATGAGCGACCCGGACATGGTGCAGGGCATCATCGAGATGGTGTCCATCCCGGTGATGGCCAAGGCCCGGATCGGTCACTTCGTCGAGGCGCAGGTCCTGCAGAGCCTGGGCGTGGACTACATCGACGAGTCCGAGGTGCTGACCCCCGCGGACTACGCCAACCACATCGACAAGTGGAAGTTCACGGTCCCGTTCGTCTGCGGCGCCACCAACCTGGGTGAGGCCCTCCGCCGGATCAGCGAGGGTGCTGCGATGATCCGCTCCAAGGGTGAGGCCGGCACCGGCGACGTCTCCAACGCCACCATGCACATGCGCAAGATCAGCGGTGAGATCCGCCGGTTGTCCTCGATGAGCGAGGACGAGCTGTACGTCGCGGCCAAGGAGCTGCAGGCCCCCTACCAGCTGGTCAGGGAGATCGCCGAGACCGGCAAGCTGCCGGTGGTCATGTTCGTGGCCGGTGGTATCGCGACTCCCTCGGACGCAGCGATGATGATGCAGCTCGGCGCCGAGGGCGTGTTCGTGGGCTCAGGGATCTTCAAGTCCGACAACCCCGAGCAGCGCGCCGAGGCGATCGTGAAGGCGACGACGTTCTTCGACGACCCCGACGTGATCGCCAAGGTCTCCCGCGGTCTGGGCGAGGCGATGGTGGGCATCAACGTCGCGGAGCTGCCCGACGCGCAACGCCTGTCCACGCGCGGCTGGTAGTCACCATCTTCAGGTGAGACCGACATCGTGAGCGTTTCCGGCATGCGCATCGGCGTTCTGGCAGTTCAGGGCGACGTGCGTGAGCATGTCAACGCGCTGGCCAGCCTGGGAGAGCAGGTCGTCGGGGTCAGGCGACCGTGCGAGCTGGACGACGTCGACGCCCTGGTGATTCCGGGCGGCGAGTCGACCACCATGGACAAGCTCGTTCGCGCGTTCGACCTGCAGGAGCCGCTGCGCAAGCGGATCGCCGGCGGGATGCCGGTCTACGGGTCATGCGCGGGGATGATCATGCTGGCCGACCGGATCGCCGACTCCCGCCCGGATCAGGAGACACTGGGCGGGCTTGACATCACGGTGCGGCGTAACGCCTTCGGGCGCCAGGTGGACTCCTTCGAGGAGGACCTTCACATTCCGGCGATCGCCGCGGCGACGACAGGTCCGCCGGGGCACCCGGCCACGTTCAAGGCGGTCTTCATCCGGGCTCCCTGGGTCGAGCAGATGAGCGACGACGTCGAGGTGCTGGCCACGGTCGAGACCGGGCCGGCCGCGGGCCGGGTCGTCGCGATCCGGGCGGGCAACCTGCTCGCGACGTCTTTCCACCCCGAGGTCACCGGGGACCACCGCATCCATGAGTACTTCACCCAGATGGTTCGCTCATCGCTGCGCTGAGCACAGTCACAGGAGTCCGGCCCTGCTGAACGGACCTGCGCCGAACGCCATTGCGCTTGAGCAGCTGCACCGATCGATAGGATCGGCCACGATGTCGATGACGGTCCTGCCGTCGAGGGAGAAACGATGAGCGGTCATTCCAAGTGGGCCACGACCAAGCACAAGAAGGGGGTCATCGACGCCAAGCGCGGCAAGCTGTTCGCGAAGATGATCAAGAACATCGAGGTGGCCGCGCGCACCGGGGGCGGTGACCTGGCCGGCAACCCGACCCTGTTCGATGCCATCCAGAGGGCCAAGAAGCTCAGCGTCCCGAACGACAACATCGCCAACGCCGTCAAGCGCGGCAGCGGGGCGACGGCCGGCGGCGCGGACTGGAAGACGATCACCTACGAGGGCTACGCCCCCAACGGTGTCGCCATCCTGATCGAGTGCCTCACCGACAACCGCAACCGTGCGGCAGCCGAGGTGCGAACCGCCCTCGCCCGCAACGGCGGCCAGTTCGCCGACCCCGGCAGCGTCTCCTACGTGTTCACCCGCAAGGGCATCGTGATCGTCCCGAAGGGCGAGCTGAGCGAGGACGACCTGCTCGAGATCGTCCTGGAGGCCGGCGCGGAGGAGATCAACGACATCGGCGAGGCCTTCGAGATCGTCAGCGAGCCCACCGACTTCGTGGCCGTCCGCACCGCCCTGCAGGCAGCCGGCATCGACTACGACTCCGCCGAAGCGTCCTTCATCCCCACGATGGAGATCGAGCTCGACCTCGACGGCGCCCGCAAGATGTTCCGGGTCATCGAGGCCCTCGAGGACAGCGACGACGTCCAGAACGTCTGGGCCAACGGCGACGTGAGCGACGAGATTCTCGCCCAGCTCGAAGAAGACGAGTGAGCACGCCCGGATAGCCACGCCGGTGCCTTCGGGGCGCTGATGGCCGGCCGTGCTCGCCGCCACGTATCCGTTCTGTGCCTGCGGCGCGCCGCTTCGGCGATGCGCCGGTGCGCCCTGTAGATTTCTGTCCGAACAGGTGTTCGGAATCGGTGAGGAGCTGTCAGCGTGCGTGTCTTGGGTGTCGACCCCGGCCTGACCCGGTGCGGCCTCGGCGTGGTCGAAGGTGCTCTGGGCAAGCCGTTGCGGATGATCGCCGTCGGGGTGGTCCGCACTCCCACCTCGGATGAGCCGGCCATGAGGCTGTTGGCTCTGCAGATCGAGATCGACGAGTGGATGGCGCGCTATCAGCCTGACGCCGTGGCAGTGGAGAGGGTCTTCGCCAAGGCCAACATCAAGGGGATCATGGGCACTGCCCAGGCATCCGCTGTTCCTATGCTCGCTGCCGCCCGACTCGGGTTGCCGCTGGTCATGCACACTCCCACCGAGGTCAAGGCGGCGGTGACCGGCAACGGTCGTGCTGACAAGGCCCAGGTCACCTCAATGGTCACCCGCATCCTGCTGCTGGACGCCCCGCCCAGGCCCGCGGACGCTGCCGACGCACTCGCCCTGGCCATCTGTCAGCTATGGCGTGGTACCGCCCAGAACCGTCTGCTGGAAGCCGCCACCGCCCAGCGCGCGCTTCAACAGCGCGTGCGGCAACAGAGCGTGCGTCAACAGACCGCAGAAGCAGCCGGCCGATGATCGCCTCGGTGCGAGGCGTGGTGCTCTCTGCCGGCCTCGACTGCGCGGTGATCGACGTCGGGGGAGTCGGCCTGTCGTTGCACACCACCGCGGGAACGGCAGCGACCCTGCGGCCAGGGTTCGAGGCGGTGCTGGCCACGACGCTGGTGGTTCGCGAGGAGTCCCTCACGCTCTACGGCTTCGCCGACGACGATGAGCGAGAGGTCTTCACGCAGGTCCAGACCGTCTCTGGCGTCGGTCCGCGGCTAGCCCTGGCGATGTTGGCCATTCATGCCCCCGACGGGCTCCGCCGGGCTATCAGCGGCGGAGATCTGGTCGCGTTGACGAAGGTCCCCGGGATCGGCAGGAAGGGCGCCGAGCGCATCGTGCTGGAGCTTCGAGACAAGATCGGTGTTCCGTCCGGCGCAACGTCCGCCCGGTCGGCCCGGCCCGCCGCCGATGAGGCCAGTGCCCAGGTGCGCGATGCGCTGGTCGGCCTTGGCTGGTCCTCCAGACAGGCCGATGAAGCGGTGGAGGCCGTGAGGCACGCCGCGGCCAGAGCCGAGGCCGGCAGTGACCAGGAGGGCTCACGGGACTCGGAGGGCTCACGGGGCTTGGAGGGCTCAAAGGGCTCAGAGGGCGCGCAGCACTCGGATCTCGGCAGCACCCCCGACGTCTCCGCCCTGCTGCGTGCCGCCCTCAGGGAGCTCGGACGATGACCGGGTACCTCCCCGACCGCCAGGATGGCTCGCTCGTCGATGAGGCGTTGGCCGACGACTCGTTGGCCGACGACTCGTTGGCCGACGACTCGATGGAGGACGGCGTGGGGGTGGACGACTCCTTCTCGACGATCGACGCCACGGCGCGGATCGTGGATGCCAGCGGCGACGATGATGAGCGCAGGGTGGAGGCCGCACTGCGTCCTCGCCGGCTCAGCGAGTTCCCCGGCCAGACCAGGGTGTGCGACCAGCTGTCGCTGGTCCTGGAGGCCGCCAAGCGCCGGGGCACGCCGCCGGACCACGTGCTGCTGTCCGGCCCCCCGGGACTGGGCAAGACCACGCTGGCCCTGATCGTCGCTGCCGAGCTCGAACAGCCCATCCGGATCACCAGTGGCCCGGCCATCCAGCACGCAGGAGACCTCGCCTCGATCCTGTCCTCCCTCGCCGAGGGAGAGGTGCTCTTCCTGGACGAGATCCACCGGATGGCCCGAGCCGCCGAGGAGATGCTGTATCTGGCGATGGAGGACTTCCGGGTTGACGTCATCGTCGGGAAGGGTCCAGGGGCCACGGCGATCCCGCTGGAGCTTGCGCCGTTCACCGTGGTCGGCGCAACCACCCGGTCGGGGCTGCTGCCGGCGCCCCTGCGTGACCGGTTCGGGTTCACCGGTCACCTTGACTTCTACGCGGTGGCGGATCTGATCCGCATCCTTCGGCGCTCGTCGGGTCTGCTGAGGGTCGAGGCAACCGAGGCGGCGATCGCCGAGATCGCCCGCCGATCGCGGGGGACTCCCCGGATCGCGAACAGGCTGTTGCGTCGGGTCCGTGACTGGGCACAGGTCCATGGCCGGGGAGTGGCCGACGAGGAGGCCGCGCACGCCGCGCTGGCCCTCTTCGATGTCGACGACCGCGGCCTGGACCGACTTGACCGGGCCGTCCTGGAAGCCCTGTGCCGCCGGTTCGGTGGTGGGCCCGTC
>Ga0209683_10000642_pt1 | contig 13533 bp, 10 predicted proteins | sample DOMMetBare2Fresh_FD_187474 | JGI IMG/M metagenome (GOLD analysis project Ga0209683, IMG submission 187474) | Wetland sediment microbial communities from St. Louis River estuary, USA, under dissolved organic matter induced mercury methylation -... | ecosystem: Environmental > Aquatic >... | reverse complement strand
CCGGCGTCCTTTTCTGCTACGGGTTCGAACAGGCGGGCAATCCGATTCTCGCCAGGCTGGGCATCCAGACCGCGGCGACGCCCGGTCAGGCCGGCGGCAACATGGAGGGCAAGGAAGTGCGCTTCGGCGTCGTGAACTCGACGCTCTGGGCGACCATCACCACCAACACCAGTTGCGGCGCGGTCAACGCCATGCATGACAGCTTCACTCCGATCGCGGGGCTGGTTCCGATGCTGAACATGATGACGGACATCGTCATATTCGGAGGCGTGGGCGCGGGGCTGTACGGCATCCTAATCTACTGCATCATAGCGGTGTTTATCGCGGGCTTGATGGTGGGCAGAACACCCGAGTACCTGGGTAAGAAGCTGGAGCAGAAAGAGGTGAAGATGGCGATGTTCGCCATCATCGCCACCTCGGCCAGCATTCTGCTGTTCACCGCCGTCAGCTCGCAGATCCACTTCCCGGCGAAAGGCTACTGGAATCCTCCGGGGGCCGCCACGGCGAACCTCAATAACAACGGCCCGCACGGCCTGAGCGAACTTCTGTACGCGTACACGAGCGCCACCGGCAACAACGGAAGCGCGTTCGCGGGGATCAACACCAACACGCCCTGGTACAACCTCACGATGGGGCTGGCAATGCTGGTGGGCCGCTTCCTGTTTCTGATCCCGATTCTCGCCGCCGCAGGCAGCCTCGCGGCGAAGAAGAAGATTCCAGTCACCAGTGGCACTCTGCCAACGCACGGCCCGCTGTTTGTCGGGCTGTTGGTCGGCACGGTGGTGATCATCGCGGTGCTGACGTATTTCCCGGCGGTTTCGCTCGGGCCCATCGTAGAGCAGTACCTGATGCACGGCGGCAAGCTGTTCTCCATGGCCTTGCCGCTCTGGAGCTAAGCCATGCCTGTCACGACTGCACCACAGCAGACAACGCACGCTCCGCAGGACGACCCGACCTCTCTACTTCCGAAGAGGCTCGCCCGGTCACGTCCGCTGTTCGATCCCGAAATCGTCAGCCGGGCGGTCCGCGCCTCGTTTGGAAAGCTGAACCCGGTTACGCTGATGAAGAACCCGGTGATGCTTGTTGTCGAGGTTGGGGCAGCGCTCACTACGGTGTTCCTGGTTCGCGACGTCATTATTGGCGCCGGCGGAGTAGGTTTCTCTCTACAGATCGCGCTCTGGCTCTGGTTCACGGTGTTGTTCGCCAATTTCGCCGAAGCGATGGCGGAGGCTCGCGGAAAAGCCCAAGCCGACAGTCTGCGCAAGACGAAAACGGGCGCGCTGGCAAGACGGCTGACCTCAGGCGGCAAAACCGAGCAGGTCCCCGGCTCCGCTCTCCGCGCCGGCGACGTCGTAGTCTGCGAAGCCGGCGACCTGATCCCCGGGGACGGCGAGGTGGTCGAAGGGATCGCAACCATCGATGAATCCGTGATCACCGGCGAGAGCGCCCCCGTCATTCGCGAATCGGGCGGAGACCGGAGCGCGGTAACGGGCGGCACAAAGGTGCTGTCCGACCAGATCAAGGTCCGGATCACGTCGAACCCAGGCGAGACGTTCCTCGACCGCATGATCGCGCTCGTCGAGGGGGCGGAGCGCCAGAAGACGCCTAACGAGATCGCGCTCAATATTCTGATCGCTGGTTTGACGCTCATCTTTCTGCTCGCGGTGGTTACGCTGCAGCCGTACGCGGTCTTCAGCGTCGCGCAGGCGGGGGCGGGCGCAGTGCCAAGCGTCGCCGTCCTGGTTTCGCTGCTCGTCTGCCTGATCCCGACGACGATTGGCGGCCTGTTGTCCGCAATCGGCATCGCCGGCATGGATCGCGTAATGCAGCACAACGTGCTGGCGATGAGCGGCCGCGCCGTGGAAGCCGCCGGCGACGTCAACACGCTGCTGCTGGATAAGACCGGAACGATCACGCTGGGCAACCGGCAGGCTGTCGAATTCCTGACGATCAACGGCGTCGCCGAGCAGGATCTGGCGGACGCGGCGCAGCTCTCCAGCCTCGCGGATGAAACGCCGGAAGGCCGGTCGATCGTCGTTCTCGCCAAAGAGAAGTACGGACTTCGTGGCCGTCACATTCCCGAACGCGCTGCGACGTTCATCCCATTCTCGGCTTACACAAGGATGAGCGGCGTCGATTTCGAAGGCAGGCAGCTTCGGAAAGGCTCGACCGACGCCATCTGCCGTTTCGTGATCGAACTCGGCGGCGATGTCCCGGGTTGCTTCCGGGAGATGAGCGACCGCATTTCGAGAAGCGGCGGCACGCCACTCGCCGTCGCCGACGGGAAGCGCCCTCTCGGCGTCATACACCTCAAGGACATTGTGAAAGGCGGGATGAAGGAGCGAATTGCGCAACTCCGCCGCATGGGCATACGCAGCGTCATGATCACCGGCGACAACCCGCTCACCGCGGCCGCCATCGCCTCGGAAGCCGGGGTGGACGATTTCCTCGCTCAATCGACGCCGCATGACAAACTCGAATACATCAAGAAGGAGCAGGCCGCCGGCCGCCTGGTCGCGATGACCGGCGATGGCACGAACGATGCGCCAGCGCTCGCTCAAGCCGACGTCGGTTTGGCGATGAACACCGGCACCATGGCGGCGAAAGAAGCCGGCAACATGGTGGACCTGGACAGCAACCCGACGAAGCTCATCGAAGTCGTGGCCATCGGCAAACAACTGCTGATCACGCGCGGAGCGTTGACTACTTTCTCGATCGCCAACGACGTTTCGAAGTACTTCGCGATCATTCCCGCAATGTTCATGGCCACGTATCCCGCGCTGGGGGCGCTGAACATCATGGGATTGCGCACCCCTCAGAGCGCGGTGCTCGCGGCGGTGATCTTCAATGCCGCGATCATCATTGCGCTGGTTCCGTTGGCGCTGCGCGGCGTGAAGTACCGGCCGGTAGGCGCAGCCAGTCTGCTGCGGCGAAATCTGCTGATCTACGGCCTTGGCGGGATCGTCGCGCCGTTTCCGGCCATCTGGGCCATCGACCAATTGCTCGGGCTATTGCATCTCGCATAGGAGGAATCTCATGTGGTCGCAAATCGCGCCGGGGCTTCGGCTCAACCTCTTCCTGACGCTTCTGCTTGGCATCGTGTATCCGCTCGCCGTGACTGGCGTCTGCCAGATCGCGTTTCCCCGCCAGGCAAACGGCAGCCTGGCCAGCGTGAATGGGAAGGTGGTCGGCTCCAGGCTGATCGGACAGAATTTCACGCGGCCGGAATACTTCCAGCCGCGGCCCTCCGCCGCCGGGAGCGACGGCTATGACGCGATGGCCTCGAGCGGATCCAACTACGGACCGACCAACCAGAAGCTGATCGACCGCGTGAAGACTGCTGTCGAGAAGTTCCACAAAGAAAACCCCGACTATCACGGCCCGATACCGGCGGACCTGCTCACCGCGTCTGCCAGCGGGCTGGACCCGCACATCAGTCCCGACTCCGCGGCAGCTCAGGCGCAGCGCGTCGCCAAGGCGCGCGGCGTGGGGCTGGACGAAGTGCAGCGGCTGATCGCACAGCACACCGAGCGACCTGATTTGGGGACCTTGGGCGAGCCGCGCATCAACGTGCTCGCCTTGAATCTCTCGCTGGATATGAGCTTTCCGAAGAGGTGATGGACCACCTGCTACGCGCTGGAGCATCGCAGTTACTGGTTCGTAGTCGCCTTCACGGAGGCTTGCATCCTACCGCCGGCGTATGGGATGCTGCAAGGCGCCTGGCCCTTTGGTGGCGGCTGAGAATCCAGGATTAACCCCATGACAATTCGACGAACTGTTGTACGCATGATGATAGCGTTCGTATGCGTCCGCGGCGCCGCACTCGCGCAGAACGCTGGAGTATCCGCGCCGCTCGCCGACCGGGAGAAGATGCTGCTCGATCGCATCGAGAAACTCGAGCGGCGCATCGCAGCGCTCGAAGCGGCGCAGAAGCCGTCCGCTTCCGCGGCCCCCCAAGCCGTCGCCGCACCGCAGGAGCAGCGCAGCGCCACCGGAGACGGCCTGTCGCTTCCGGGCTTCGCCGCCGGCACAACGTTTAACGCGCTGCTGGACGGATACTACGAGTACAACTTCAACCGCCCTGCCGGCAGGGTCAATCTGCTGCGCGCCTTCGATCCCACAAGCAACAGCTTCACCGTCAACCAAGGCGTCGTGGTCATCGAGCGCGCCCCCGATCCCTCGCAGGGCAAGCGTTTCGGCGTGCGCCTGGACCTGATGTTCGGGCAGACAACCGAGGGGCTCTCGGGCAATCCCGCGAACGAGCAGCGGCCGGCGCCGTACCGCCATATATACCAGGCGTACGGCACATACGTTTTCCCGGTAGGCAAGGGATTAAACGTCGACTTCGGCCGTTTCGCAAGTTCGTTGGGTTTTGAAGGCGCCTTCGCGAAGGACCAGGTCAACTACACGCGGTCTTTGCTCTTCACGACTCTGCCGGCCTATCACACGGGTTTCCGCAGCTCATACAAGCTCAGTAACTCGACGACAGCGACGTGGCTTCTGGTGAACGGCGCTAACCAGATGGAAGATTTCAATGGCTTCAAGTCGAACCACCTCATGCTCTCGACCTCGCCTTTCAAGAACGTCAGTTGGACGGCGGGTTACTACGTCGGGAAGGAAGGCCGGGATCTGGCGGCTCCGGCGCCGGACGGCCGCACACACATCGCCGACACCTACTTGACGTGGAGCGCGTCTCACAAGCTCACGCTGGTTGGAGAGGCCGACTACATTGTCAGCCGCACTTACTCGAACTCGCAGCCGATGCATGTCACGGGCGGAGCGGGATACATCAAGTACCAATTCGCCCCGGCCTTTTCTCTCGCCAGCCGATTCGAGTACTTGTCGGACCGCGGCGGGTATCTCAGCGGATCGAGTCAAGCCCTCAAAGAAGGGACGTTCACTGCAACCTATCAGCCGGTTGACGGCTTTCAACTGCGTTGCGAGTTCCGCCGCGACTACTCGGATCACCCGTTCTTTCTTGCGGAGGTCCCGGGCGTCCTCAAGAAAGAGCAGAACACGGCGCTCCTGGGCCTGCTGTGGTGGTTCGGCGGGAAGCAAGGCTCGTGGTAGGCTTGTCGACAGACGGCATGGCGCGCGAAATGCGTCGCAAAACTCCCGAAGAATACCTGCGGGAAGCCCAAGCCGCGGAAGCTGGCCTCCGCAAGGGCCACCTCAAGATCGTGCTGGGCTACGCATCCGGCGCAGGAAAGTCCTTCCGCATGCTGGATGAAGCCCGGCGCCGCCGCGAGCGCGGCCAGGATGTTGTGGTCGGTGCGGTCCAGCCCAGCGTTCCGCCTGAGGTGGCTGCGCTTCTCGAGAAACTGGAAGTCGTGCCGCTCAAGAACGTCGGCTCGGGCGTAGCAATCGATGTCGAGACGCTGATCCGGCGGCGTCCAGCGGTCTGTTTTATTGACGGCCTGGCTTACGACAACCCGCCTGGGCTTCGGAACGCCACTCGATGGCAGGACGTCAAGGACCTGATGGAGGCGGGGATCAAAGTAATCGCGTCCGTCAACATTCAGTACGTGGCGGAACTGCGCGAGCGGGCGGAGGCAATTACAGGCAAGCGCGTAAAGGAGACGGTTCCCGTTTCGTTCATCAGGAGCGCGGATGAGATCGAGGTAGTCGACGCGCCGGCAGAGGAGCCAGGCGAGCGATCTGCGGAACAGGAGCTTGACGCCTCACAACGCGAACAGAAGCTTTCGAGGCTCAGAGAGCTTGCGCTCGTGCTGGCCGCCGACGTCGTCGATCACCAGCTCAGCGACTATCTGGAACGCCACAACATCACACAGCGCTTCGGCGCTCAGGAGCGGATTCTGGTCTGCCTCACGCCCCGGTCGAACGCCCGCGAGATGATCGAGACAGGCCGCACCATCGCCGGCAAGTTCCATGGCGAACTGATTGTGGCCTACGTCAGCCAGGCGCAGGTCTCGCCGCACGACCAGGCTGCGCTCGAGGAGAGGCTTGCGATCGCTCGCGAGGCGGGGGCCCGCATTGAGATTCTGGACGGCGAAGATCCGGTTGAGTCGATTCTCGAATTCGCGCGCTCCCAAGGGATCACGCAGCTCTTTATCGGTCACAGCCAGCGCCTGGGGCTGTGGTCGCGTCTGTGGGGCAATCCGGTCGAGAAACTCATCCGCCGCTCGCCAGGAATGGACGTGCGAGTGTTTCCACAGTAGGTCAATGCCCGAACCGCGGCGCGGGAGACTGAAGATCTTCATGGGCTACGCGGCCGGTGTGGGCAAGACCTACCAGATGCTCGAAGAAGCGCGGCAACTGAAGAAACAGGGCGCGGACGTGGTCGTCGGCTATTTCGAGCCGCACGGCCGCAAGGATACAATCGCAAAGACCGAAGGCCTGGAGATCGTTCCGAGGAGGGTGATCGACTACCGGGGATCCGTCTTTGAAGAGATGGACACGGCCGCCATTCTGGCCAGGGACCCCCAGGTGTGCCTGGTCGATGAGTATCCGCACACCAATGTGCCTGGCTCGGGCCGGGTGAAGCGGTGGGAGGACGTGCAGGCGCTGCTCGACGCTGGCGTCAACGTCCTGACCACGATGAACATCCAGCACCTGGAGAGCCTCAACGACCAGGTCTGTCAAATCACCGGTGTGCGAGTGCGCGAGACGGTTCCGGACTGGGTGGTGCAACAGGCGGATGAAGTCGTCATGGTGGACCTCACGCCGCGGGCGCTGCTGCACCGGCTGGAGCGCGGAGTGGTCTATTCGCGGGAGAAAGCCGAGCGTGCAATCGAGAACTTCTTCCGCGAATCGACGCTAGTCGCCCTGCGGGAACTGGCGCTTCGGGAGACGGCCTACGAGGTGGAGCGCCGCAGTTCGGACGCCGATGGCGCCCAGGGGGAGCGCGCCATCGCCCGGGACGCCGGTAAGCGCCACAAGATCCTCGTACTGGTGACAGCGGAGCCCTCGACAGCAGTGGCGATTCGCCGCGCCAGACGAGTCGGCGATTTTCTCGATGCGGAGTGCTTCGCGGTCGCCGTCGAGCCCGCCGGCGATTCGACCCAGGCGCTGGAGGCGGACCGGGTAGCGATCGAGAAGCACCTGAACTTCGCCCGTCATTTACACATCGAGACGCGCGTCTTGGCCGGAAACGATGTCGCCGCGGCGCTGGTGGATTTCGCCCGGCGGAATCAAGTTACGCAGATCTTCCTGGCGAATCCCCGCGAGCGCCCCTGGACCTCGCTGTTCTCGCGCACTCTGGTCGAGAGAATCGTCGGTATCGCAAAGGACATGCAGATTGTCGTGGTTTCAGAGCGTCAGCCCGCAACGGGCCGGCGCGACAGCCGCTGAAATCCCGATTTTAGCGCCGGTCTTTCGCCGCGGGCCGGGCTTTGAAGGTCCCGGTCACCTGAAGCTCCACCGCGGCGCCTTCGATCTCTGTGGGAAAGCGGCGCCGCTCGCGCTTGCTGAGCTCCCGGCTCAGGTAGATCTGGATCGCGGCCTTGCCGGGCCGGCGTTCCGAGGCGCCAACCGCGACGCCCGCCACCGCGGGCAGGCGCATCAGTGAGTCCGCGTGACGGTCCTTGACCGCGCTGACCCTCTTGACCTCCTCTTCGGACACCGCCGGTTCGCGGGACTCCTGCATAGCGTTTGGACCGCTCAGAACCGGCGAGGCGGCCCGCGAACAGGCCGCCATCGCCAGAATGAGCAATAGCGGGATCATGACAGCCCCGCTCCTCACCTTACGCTACCGGCATTTGTCGCAGCAAACACGAGCGACAAAGGGATCGGTCAGGATGCGCTTCACCCGAAAGCCATTGGCCTGATCGGGCAGATCGGGCATGCGCCCGCGCGTGCGATCGACGAACACCACCACCACGGCTTCGTACGGATTGTCATCCGCCGCGCCGATGCCGACGCCAACCACCTCTTCGTTCTTCATCCAGTCGCGTCCATGCGTCCGGGCGGCTTCGTTCGCCTGAGACACAAGGCTTTCCGACGGCGCGGGCGGCGCAATCAGCGTTGCAGCCGCACTGGCCGCTCCGCCTGCAAACGTCACTGTCTGGCCCAGTGCGCCGCTCAGCCTCGTCAGCACCTCCCCGATCGGATTGGCGATCGTCGCGGTGCTGCTGCCGGCGAACAACAAGCCTACCGGTTGGTGGAGGCTGTTGTCGGTGACGATCAGGGATCCCGAATCGCCTCCCGCCGAGAACGTTGAGCTGCTGATTACGATCTGGTTGGTGTACGAGACCGTGAACAGCGTGCCCGTGCCACAGCCTCTCTGGTACTGCACCCTCACCGACGCGTTGAGCGCCGACACCGCGCCCCGCGTGAATCCGGTGGTGCGTCCGCTCTTGGCCACGGCAAGACCGACTGTGGCCGTCCTGACCGTGCCAGACGGAACCCCAATATCCTCGATGAAGCCGGTCGAGTCCATCGTGCCTGGCCTCAACAGCGCCAGGGCCGCATCGACGTTGCTGCCCAGCGTCGGGGCCACGGTGAAGTCGCCGACCAGCGTGCCCGGGCGACACGCGTTGTCGATCAAGCCGGGTTGGGAGATGTCCTCACCCGCAACCGCTTGGTCCGAGCGCGCCAGTACATGGTTGTTGCTCAGGATGTACGGCGTCCCGTTCGCGTATACCAACGCGCCCAACGTGCCGCTGCAGCAGTACCTTCGGGAGATGTCCTGGACGTTGCCTCCGGAAACCCCGAAATGTTGGTTGCGTACACGGTGGTTCGGACCACCGTCGGCCCACAGCGGGACCACACAGAGCGCAGCGGCTACAAGAATGGTTTTCGTCCTGTTTTGCGCGAACATGAATTCCCTCCAACGGAAATGTGGTCGGGATAATGCGTCAGCCCAATGCCCCGACGTCTGAGTTTCTTCAGGCTATTCTACACCTGATTTCTGGAAAGCAACCAGAAAAGGAGTGAAGTTTTGAGGAATTGGCTTGCGGATTACCGTCTTATTCCGTGAAGTTAGCGTTCAGGGGAACCCGCAGGGCGCCAGCCGGACGCGCCCTGCGGTGCAGCGCCAAGGAGATTGCTACTTCGAAACGCCGGCAGCCTGGCGCCGGCGCAAAAGCCACGCACCGCCGACAATTCCCAGGCCGATCAGGCCCGTCGTGGCCGGCTCGGGAACAGCCGACTCCGACGCATCAGCCGTCCCGCTGAGTTCGACCCGCAACCCAGTTGGACCGCCGCCATTGTTCACGACGAAATCGAGCGTATTCGGCCCCGGCACGAAGCCCGAATTGATGGTAAACGCGTTGTTGAGTGCGGTAAAGGCGGTGAACCCAGTGGTAAAGCCCAGAGAAGCGCCATTCAGCAGGATGTCCACGCCATCGTTATCGGTGGTCCAGAGGCCATTGATCACCGCGGTTGACGCAAGCAGACCGGTCAGATCGAATGTTGTCCGGTAGATATACGCGCCGGCCGTGTTCCCACTTCCCACGTCTGTCCGCGGACCGATCCATTTTGAGTTGGGGCCGTTTGCGACCCAGGGGCCAGCCACGATCGGATACGCTGCCGAATTGGCCACCATGGCGTTGGGCCCTGGGTAGGCCGAGTCTGCGCTCACAATGAGCTGGTAGTGCAGGTCTACCGCACCGTCCGCCAGCAAAAGACCCAGTCCGTCAACACCTGTGTTGAATAGGACTATTGGCGCAGCCTGAAGAAGGGCTGGGCCTGCGATCGATACACCAATCGCCAAGAGCAAAGCGACTACAACATTCCTCACGATACACTTCCTCCTTGGGATAATACGACCTACAAATAGGGTAATCCACCGATAGGGGAATGGCAACACGCACACGGGTGGGTATAGTTCTAGTACTACCTGCCCCCAGGAGGCTTACTCGTGACGTAGGGCCTGGACCGGGTCCACGGTGATGGCCCGGGTGGCTGGGACCAGGCAAGCCAGAACCGCACTCATCGACAGCAGGAGCGCCGCGGCGCCAAACACCGCCGGATCGGTCACCGTTGTGCCGTAGACCAGACTGGAGAGCAACCGGCTCACAGCGCAGGCTGCGACCAGCCCCAGGGCCACTCCCACGACGGCGAGGCCGATGCCCTGTCGCAAGACGAGGCGCAGGGTTCGGCCCGCGCCGGCGCCCAGCGCAGCGCGAATCCCCAATTCATGAGTGCGCCGCGCCACGGAGTAGGACAGCACGCCGTATACGCCGATCGTCGCCAGCAGTGCGCCGAGACCGGCGAAGAGGCCGAGAAGCATCGACCGAAAGCGGGGCAGCCCCAGGGACTGGGAGACGATCTCCTCCATGCTGGCCATGCGGCCCACGGGCTGCGTCCTGTCGATGGCCCAGATGGCAGCGCGCACCGCACTGGCGGCGCTCATGGGCTCCGTCCTGGTCCGCACGACGACCGTCGCGGGGAAGGGCCGTTGCATGAGCGATTCGTAGACCTCCGGCTCGGGCTCGGCGTCGAGTGAACCTTGCCGGACATCGCCCACGACGCCCACGATCTGGCGAGCCGTTCCGCCCCAGATATCCAGCAAGATGACCTTGCCGACGGGATTCTCACCGGCAAAGTAGCGGCGAGCCAGGGCTTGGTTGATGACCGCAACAGCGGGCGCGCCTTTGTCGTCGCGGTCGCTGAGAACGCGGCCCTGAAGGAGCGGAATTCCCATCACGTCGAAGTAACTCGGACTCACAATCCGATAGTCCGCTCCGGGACGGGCGGCATCGCTCGGATAACTCTCGCCGGGCCTGGAGAACCGGGACGCCCAAGAAACGCCCTCGACCGGCAGTTCGGTGGTGGCGCCGGCGGCTTCCACGCCGGGCAGCTTCCCGGTTTTCTCGATGACCTCCCTGAGAAAACCGCTCCATGCGCCGGGACCGCCCTGCCGGAAGTACGGCCCGCGGAGCTGGACTGTGAGCAGGTGATCCGGACGGAAGCCCAGAGGCGCATCCTGAAGGCGCACCAGGCTCTTGAGCAACAGGCCGGCGCCAATCAACAGCACGGTGGCCATGGCGAATTGAGCGATGACGAAAACGTCGCGCACACGATTTCGCCCTCCGCCGTCGGTGGAGGCGCGCCCGGCGCTGCCGAGCGCATCGTTCAGGTTCGTGCGGGAAAGGCGCCAGGCGGGCGCCAGAGCGAAGATGGCGGTGGTGAGCAGGGAAGCCAGCAGGACAAAAACGAGTGTGGCGCCGTCCACCCGCAGCGACTGAACGCTCGGCAGGCCCTCCGGTGCGTAGCGCAACAGCGCTTTGACGCCCGCGAACGCCGCCGCCAGGCCCGCCACGCCGCCCAGAGCGGCCAACACCGCGCCTTCTGTCACGAGTTGGCAGACGACGCGCCGCCGGCTGGCGCCGATCGAACAACGAACGGCGATCTCCCTGCGGCGCGTCGCAGCGCGGGAAAGCAGGAGGTTTGCCACGTTCGAACAGGCGATCAACAGCAGCAGCGCTGCGGCGCCCATCAGTATCAGTAGGGTCCGCCGGACGCTTCCCACCGTCGCTTCGTGGAGTGAGACGAGCTTCACGCCCTGATCTTGATTGGATTTCGGATACGCACGCTCCAGACGGCCTGCAATCGTTTCCATCTCGGCTCGCGCCTGCTCCAGGGAGGCGCGCGGCCGCAAACGACCAACGACCTGAAAGTTATGCCCGTCCCGGTCCGCGAGGCTTCCGGGATTCCAGAAGCGCTCCTGGAACCAGAAATCCACGCCAGGAGGAAAGTGGAAGGTCCGCGGCGCGACGCCCGCGATCCGGAAGGAAGCCTGTCCCACTCGAATGGACTGGCCAATCGCTCCGCGGTCCCCGCCAAACTGGCGCTGGAACAGGCCGTGACTGATTACAGCGAACGGAGCGCCATCGTCGGAGAGCAGTGCGCCCCTGAGCTCCGGGACGACGCCAAGTGTTTCGAAGAACTCAGGGGAAGTGGCCGCCGCGGAGATTTGCTCCGGCTGGACAGGACCCATTACACCGAGGTCGACCACGCGCCACGCAGCCATTCTTTCGAACGTCGCGCTGGAGTTTCTCCAGTCGCTGAAATTCGGGTAGGAAACCGTCTGGATCCCCTGCCCACGCTTCTTGTCGAACTCGCCGAGGCGCACCAGACGATCGGCCTGCGGGTACGGAAGTGGACGAATCAACAGAGCGTTGACCACACTGAAAATCGCGGTGTTCACACCAATGCCGAGAGCCAGGGTCAGGACGGCCACGACGGCGAAACCCGGGTTCTTGCGAACGTGACGCACAGCGTAGGCCAGGTCCCGCAGGACCGCCTCCACCATCGGGATCCCGCGCCGGTCGCGGTAGATTTCTTTGGCCGGCTCGAGGCCGCCGGATTTCAGCAGCGCCCAGCGGCGCGCCTCCCCGGGCGCCATCCCGGAGCGAATGTTGTCCTCGATCTGCATTTGCAGATGGAGCGCCATCTCCTCGGCCAGATCGCGATCCTTCTCGCTCTTGACGACCAGACCGCGGAGACGGGACAAGAAAGCGCGCGCGGCTCTCATGACGTCTGCTCCGGCTCCGCCAGAAAACGGGCCATAATCGCCGCCGTCTGCTCCCACTCCCGCTCTTCCTTCCGAAGCTGCTTCCTGCCGGCGGCGGTCAGCGAATAGTAACGCGCGCGGCGCTTGTTGTCCGACACGCCCCACTTGCCGGAGATGCTGCCTTCCTGCTCCAGCTTGAGGAGGGCCGGGTAGAGCGTCCCGTAGTTCAACGAGAGTGCGTCGCCGCTGATCTGCTCGATGCGGCGCGCGATCCCGTATCCGTGCAACGGTCCCATCGTCTCGAGCGTGCGCAGCGCCATCAGCGCGAGCGTGCCTTGCTTGACGTCGGTTTTGTCGGCCATGATTCCTATTGGATTCCCATAGTACCAGATCCGATATGGGAAAGCAATAGGTCGTTCTCTCCGTGGCGGTGCGGAGGGCCCGTGTTGACGTTCTTCGAGGCGCTGGGGGACACTACACTCTGATCGCCGGGCGAACCGCAGGGAGGCTGCTACGGTGGCGCATGGATCGAGGAAGCTGTGACCGGGACTACAAAGAGCGTTGCCGCGCGGCCAATGCGCACCGAATGGGACGACGCCGCCGCACACTGGAAAGCGGGCGGCCGGCGTCTATGGCGCGATGCGAGCGACGCCGTCAACTTGATGTGGCTGGCGGGACTCGCGCTCCCCCTACGCGGCTGCCGCGTCTTCAAGACCGACCTGTTCGATGAAGCGTTCGCGGGCGGCCTGCTCGGGTGGCTTCAAGAGCAAGGCGCGGAGGTCGCCGCCTGCGACCTGTGCGAAACCGTTGTGGCGCTGGCGTCCGCCCGCGATCCCCGCCTCCGCTCGTTTGCCGGCGATGTGCGGCGGATTCCACTCGCCGCCGGATCGGCCGGCGCCGTTCTGAGCAATTCCACGCTCGACCACCTCGCGAGTCTGAAAGAGGCGGACGCAGCCCTGCGCGAGTTCCATCGCATTCTGCGCCCGGGCGGAAAACTGCTGCTGACGATGGACAATCCTTTCAACCCGCTCCTATTCCTCCGCAGTCTCGCGCCGGCGCTGTTCCGGAAACTGGGGCTGATGGCGTTTCAGTCCGGCGCCACCTGCGGCCCGCGG
>Ga0209683_10000640_pt1 | contig 13565 bp, 11 predicted proteins | sample DOMMetBare2Fresh_FD_187474 | JGI IMG/M metagenome (GOLD analysis project Ga0209683, IMG submission 187474) | Wetland sediment microbial communities from St. Louis River estuary, USA, under dissolved organic matter induced mercury methylation -... | ecosystem: Environmental > Aquatic >... | reverse complement strand
TTCGCCAGCCGGCTCGTTCCCCGCGGACAGCCCGGCGGGACGGTATCTGATCGCGCAGGGCGTGCAGCCGAAGGATTTCAACTCCTACGGATCGCGGCGCGGAAACCATGAGGTGATGGTGCGCGGGACGTTGGCGAACATACGCCTGCGCAACCAGCTCGCGCCGGGAACCGAGGGCGGATGGACGGTGCACCTGCCCGATGGCGAGCGCATGTGGATTTACGACGCCGCCATGAAATACCAGGGAGAGGGTGTGCCGCTGGCGATCCTGGCGGGGAAGGAGTACGGCTCGGGGTCGTCGCGCGATTGGGCGGCGAAGGGTGTCAACCTGCTCGGCGTGCGCGCGGTGATCGCGGAGAGCTTCGAGCGGATACACCGGTCGAACCTGGTGGGCATGGGCGTGCTGCCCCTGGAGTTCCCTCCCGAGCAAAGCGCCGCCAGCCTGGGTCTGACGGGGGCGGAGACGTTCCACATCGAGGGAATCGCGCAAGCCGTGGGCGGATCAAAGCGCGTGCGGGTAAGGGCGGTCGCGGCCGATGGACGAGAGACGGCGTTTGAGGCGTTGGTGCGCGTGGATACGCCGCAGGAGGCGGAATACTTCCGCCACGGCGGCATTCTGCCCTACGTTTTGCGCCAGCTTGCGGGAACCAACTAGTCCGGAAGCACGCAGACGAATTCGCCGAGGATGCGGTATTCGGTCTCGTCTTCGAGATCGAGGACGTCGTAGTCGGGATTGAGCGGCTTCAGACGGATCCGCTTGTGTTCCCAGCCGTCCTCGGTGACTTCCTTCTGGCTTTCGTAGACCTTGACCGTGAACTCGCCGCCCGATTCGGAAACCGCGTGGCGCCAGACGAGCACGCGTTTGCCCTGGCGCGAGCCGCCGGGTTCGTAGCGGAACAGGGCGGTGCTGCCATCCGCAATCAGCGGCTCCATCGAGTGGCCGGTGACGTGGACCGCGAACAGCGTCGGAGTCAGCGGCACGCCGGGTGGCGCCTCCACCCACTCTTCGGTTTCGACCTCCATATCCTGGCCGAATTTACCTGCGGCGGCGCGCAGCGAGTAGACGGGTACGTGCGTCACGAAGGGCATAATCTTGGCGGGGGCGGCTTCGCGGCCCAACACCTGGGTCTCGAACAGCCGGTTCAGAGTGAAGCGGAAATCCCGCACCGAGGCGGAGCGCCGCTCACTGATGCGCAGCGTGTTCGAGAGGCTGTCTTCGAGCGTTGCGAGCGTCTCCCGGCCGCCAGCCTCGCGCGCGCGCGTGGCCAGCTCCTCGGAAATCAACAACAGCACCTCGGCGTCTTCGGGATCGGCCAGATCGGCGAGGTCTTTACGGCAGCGGATATGCAGCGAGCCGGTGGCGGGGTCGAGCAGCAACACGCCAAACGGCGCAGATGGACGCCCTGGCAGAGCGATCTCCAGGATGGAGTATTCGGCCTGGCGTTCGTTGAGGTACAGCGAGGGCATACCTATCCGCTTAACAGCCTACTAGAACATCGGGCGAAGGGGAATTCCCCTTTAGGGGTATAACACTATGGGGCGTATGGATAATAACCCTTGCGGTACCGCAGTTTGACGTTCGCCAGGGTCTTCACCTCGACCTTGATGTTGCGGAACTGCTTCGGGCTGTCCGTGTTAGCGGGGGTGTAGCGCAGTATGTACTGGGTGGTGACTTCGCCCGCCACGTTCACGATGGCGTTGAACATGTTCTTGGCCACCGCGGAGGCGTAACCGCCGGTTCCGACGCCGATGGCGTAGTTGCCGTCGTCGGACGGGGTGGAGAGGTAGCCGGAGATTTCCGAGTAGACGTTCTCGAGGGGATAGACGACGCGGCCTCCGGTTTCCTCCGCCAGGCGGGTGAGATTCCCAGCTGCGGTGTTCTGAAAGCCGTAAGCGGCGGTGCTCATCGCGTAAATCGTGACGAGATTGCGCTGGGCGATCTCGAGCACCTGATCGAGGGTGTGTTTGCTGCTGTTGTCGCCGCCGTCGCCGATGATGACCAGCACGCGGCGCGGCTCGATCGGCTCGCCGTGGACGAGCTTATGCTGGGTGCAGGCTAGATAGATGGCGTCGTAGAGGGCCGCGCCGCCGCCAGGCTTCAGCTTCTGGATTCGGTCGGTGATCCGCCCGGAGTCGTTCGTGGTATTGACAGCCAGTTCGGCGTCGTTTCCGTAGGTCACCAGGAAGCCGCTGTACTTGCCGGCGCGCTCGTCCTCGAGCAAATTCCAGACCAGCTCCTTCGCCGATTCCTGGAAATTCTTCCAGTGCAGGCGGCTCGAGTTGCTGAGGTCGAGGAGGAAACCCACGACTACGGGCTGGTTCCGCTCGCGATTGAAGTAGGCGATCCTCTGTTCCTTGCCGTCTTCGAAGATCTGGAAGTCCTTGGCGTCGAGGTTCGAGACGAAGCGCCCCTTGTCGTCGGTGACCGTGATCGGGACGATGACCTCGTTGACCTGGACGCGGATCTGAGCGGCCTCGGGCATGGCCGGTTCGGGCTGTTGCGCGAAAGCGGCAAACGCCGCGACAACCGCCGGAAGAAAGCGACCCCGCATACGTTCCAATTATAGAGGAACGGGAGGGGGCCGGCGGCGGGCGATGGTGGCGAAAGGCGGCCCCCGGCTTTCCTATGGACAGTGCATAGGAAGCGTGGTATCTTATTTGCAATGGCCAAAGGAAGAGCCGCCGAAACCAAACGATCGGAAGTCCTGCAGGGCACGCTCGATCTGATGATCCTGAAATCCCTGCACGCCCTGGGTTCCCTGCATGGATACGGCATCGCCCGCCGCATTGAGCAACTGAGCGAGGACGTGCTGCAACTGAACGAGGGCACGGTCTATACTGCTCTGCTGCGCCTCCAGCAACAGGGCTGGATAACCTCCGATTGGGGCGCGTCGGAAAACAACCGCAAAGCCAAGTTCTACTCCATAACGAAGAGCGGGTTGAAACAACTGGCGCGCGAGACCGAAAACTGGGAGCGCGTCTCGGGCGTGATCGGGCGCGTATTGAGCCAGGAAGAGCGGAGCTAACCGTGATCTCCCGGCTGCGTGTCTTCGCGGCGAGACTCCGAGGGCTGTTCGGCAATCGAAAACCGGACTCCGACTTCCACCATGAGATGCAGGCGCACTTACGTCTGCTCGCAGAGCGCTTCATTCGCCAGGGCATGACGCCGGACGACGCCGCCTGGGCCGCACGCCGGCAGTTTGGCAACGCTGCGTTGTTGCAGCAGGACCAGAGAGAAATGCAAGCATTCCCGTTCTTCGAGGCAACTTGGCGCGCTCTGCGCTATGGCGTACGCCAGCTCCGCGTGAATCCGATGTTCACGACGTTCGTCGTCCTGTCGCTCGCGCTCGGCATCGGAGCGAACACTGCGGTGTTCACGCTCCTGGACCAGCTTGTGCTCCGGTTGCTGCCGGTGAAGGACCCGGAGCAGCTCGTGATGATCTGGTCTACCGGGCCGCACCTAGGCCAGAACAGCGGCCCGCGCATGGCATCGTATCCGATGTATGAGGATTTCCAGCGCAAAGCCGAAGCGTTCGAATCCGTCTTCTGCCGGTCCTACACGCCGCTCGCCGTCAGCATCGACGGCGCTGCGGAGCCCGTTGACTCGGAACTGGTTTCGGGCAATTACTTCCAGGCTCTCGGCGCCAGAGCCGCCGCCGGGCGCGTGTTCTCTCCGGACGCGGACGACCGGCTCTACAAGGGGCATCCGGTAGTTGTCCTGAGCCACCGCTACTGGGTGGGCCGGTTCGGAGCCGATCCGAAGATACTGGGCAAGAAGATCCTGGTGAACAAGTATCCGATGGAAATCGTGGGCGTAGCGGAGCCCGGCTTTACCGGAATCGACCCGTCCAACTCACCGCACATCTGGGTCCCGATCCAGATGAAGCCGCTGATGACTCCCGGTCCCGGCTCGGAGGACCTGGGAAATCGCCGGAGCCAATCGATTCAGATGTTCGCCCGCCTGAAGCCTGGGCGCACGGTGCAGCATGCGCGCGCCTCGTTGCAGCCCTTGTTCCGGCAGATCCTGCAACAGGAGCTCGGAGAACCGGCGTTGCGCGGGATCTCGCAGTACGATCGCGGTCAGTTCCTGAAGCGCATAGCGCTGGTGGACAGCGCGGCCACCGGCTACTCGGACATGCGCCAGCAGTACTCCACGGCCCTTATGGTGTTGATGGGGATGGCGGCCCTGATTCTTTTGGCCGCTTGCTCGAATGTGGCCAGCCTGCTTGTCGCGCGGGCGGTCGCGCGCCAGAAGGAGACGGCGGTGCGCCTGGCCACCGGCGCGGCGCGGAGGACTCTCATTGGCCACCTCATGATCGAAAGCCTGCTGCTCTCGCTGGCCGGCGCGGCGCTCGGCCTGTGTCTGTCCGTAGCGGCCACGCGCGGGTTGCTGAGCATGTTGCCGGCGGGCGGCGCGCTGCTGGCGTTGCACTCCGATCCGGACTTGCGAATCCTCTTGTTCAGCACGTGTGTTGCGCTTGCCACGGCAGCGCTGTTCGGCCTGGCGCCGGCGCTGCAAGCGACCAAGCTCGATCTCTGGACAACGTTGAAGGACGTCGCGGGCTCGGTGGTGGGCGGCGGCAGTCCGGCGAGGTGGAGGAAAGCGCTGGTGACGGCGCAGGTGGCGCTTTCGTTTCTGCTGCTGGCGGGGGCGGGGCTGTTTGTAAGGACGCTCGCCAATCTGAGGAACATCCCCCAGGGGTTCGAGAGTCTCGATAGAGTGGTCGCATTTCAGGTGGACCCCGGGAAGAACGGCTACACGGTATCACGCATCCAGAACTTCTACACCGGTCTCCTCAGCGAGATTCGAGCGACCCCGGGTGTGAAGTCGGCCGCGTACACACTGATGCCGGTGCTCCGCGGGTATTCGATTGACACGTTGATGGATGTGGAGGGGTATCGGGCGAAGAACGGAGAGGACATGCAGGCTTACCACAACGCCGTGTCCCCCGGTTACTGGCAGGCTATGGGTGTACGATTGTTGAGCGGCCGGGATTTCGATGATCGCGACCGCTTTGATCCGCAAGGTGAGGGCAAGGACCCGTCGGCCGCTATTACGGTCGCGGTTGTCAACCGGAGGTTCGCGGAGTTCTTTTTTGGCCATGACAACGCGATCGGCCGGCGCATCGGTTTTGGCGGCCGGCCCAAACCGAGGCTCAGCATACGGATCGTGGGGGTCGTGGAGAATTCACTGTACGGAGGCCCGCGCCAAGGTGTGCGGCGGCAGGTGTTTTTGCCGCATCTGCAGGCGCCCATGCCGCTGCCTGCGACTTTTTACGTCCGCACCGCGGCGGAACCGGCTGCGATGTTCACGACGTTGCGGAGAATTGTGGCGAGGCTCGATGGGTCGATGCCAATTTATGACATGAACACGCTGGAGAGGCAGCTCGATGAGACGCTCAGCACGGAGCGGCTCATCACGTCCTTGTCGGTGGTGTTTGGCGCGCTGGCAACGGTGATGGCGGCGCTCGGGCTCTATGGTGTGATGGCGTTCGCGGTGGCGCGGCGTACGAGAGAGATCGGGCTGCGGATGGCGCTCGGAGCGCGCCAAAGGTCCGTGCTGTGGTTGGTTCTGCGCGAGACGCTGATCCTGCTGGGCGTGGGGCTGGCAGCGGGCGTCCCGTGCGCGTACCTGTTGGGCCGGTACGTCTCTTCCCAGTTGTTCGGCGTGACGTCGGCGGATGTAGGGACCTTCGCCGCGGCGATTGCGATTCTGGGCGTGGTGATGGCGGTTTCGGGGTTTGTGCCCGCGCGGCGGGCGAGCGCTATCGATCCCATCCGGGCTTTGCGGTATGAGTGAGCGCTCTCAGCGCTGCACGCGTCCCGAGCCGCCGCTGCGAATGAGCTGAGCGACTTCGTCGACGGAGAAGCGGCTGAAGTCTCCGGGGACGGAGTGCTTCAGGCACGAAGCGGCCACGGCGAATTCGAGAGCCTCCTGCGGGCCGGGCAGATTTTGGAAACCGTAGATCAGGCCGCCGGCGAAGGAATCGCCGCCGCCCACGCGGTCGACGATGTCCGTGATCTCGTAGTGGCGGCTGACGATGAACCGCTCGCGGTCGTGCAGACAGGCCGACCAGCCGTTGTGCGAGGCGCTCTTCGATTCGCGCAACGTAATGGCGATCTTCTTGAGGTTCGGGAACTCGGCCAGGACTTTCTCGGCGAGTCTCTGGTAGGCCGCGGCGTCGAGCTGGCCGGAGTGAACGTCGGCGTCCGCCTCGATGCCGAGGGACTTCTGGCAGTCCTCTTCATTGGCGATCGCGACGTCGATCGACTTCACCAGCTCGCGCATGACTTCCTGTGCAGACTTGCCATACTTCCAAAGGTTCTTGCGGTAGTTGAGGTCGCAGGAGACGGTGAGGCCCAACGCGCGCGCCTTGCGCACCGCTTCGAGCGACAAGTCGGCCGCGCCCTGGCTGATGGCCGGCGTGATGCCGGTGACGTGGAACCAGCCGGCGCCGGCGAACGCGTCGTCCCAGTTGATGTCGCCGGGTTTGGCGAGCGCGATCGCCGCGCCCTCGCGGTCGTAGACGACTTTCGACGCCCGTTGATTCGCGCCGGCCTCCAGGAAGTAGATTCCCATGCGGCCCTTGCCGCGCGCGATCTTGGAGACGTCCACGCCGAAGCCGCGTAACTGGCTCACGCAGGCGTCCGCAACGGGGTTCGCGGGCAGCACGGTGACGTAGCGGACCGGGACTCCGAACATGGCCAGCGACACGGCGACATTGGCCTCGCCGCCTCCGAAGGTGGCGACGAACTGGGGCGATTGCAGGAAGCGCTCGAAGCCCGGGGGCGCCAGGCGCAGCATGATCTCTCCGAAAGTCACGACAGGTTGGGGCATCAGGGTGATCTCCTTAACGGGGTGTGTCGATGGCAGCGATGGCGTCGATCGCAAACGATGCGTCGAGCGCAGGCAGGTCCTCGACCGGTAGTGTGGTTCCGGCCGGCGGCCGGGCGTGGTTCAAGAACTCGAGACCGGTTTTCTGCGCGGTCTCGCCGAGAGCGCGCGAGAGCGGATAGGCGTTCGCCACGATGACGCTGGCGTACGAGGCGCCGGCGGCTTCGAGTGTCTTTCCGAGCCGCTGGTAGGCCAGGCGGGCGTCTTCCGGACGCAGGCCAAAGGCGAGCTGAGCGCCGGTCAGCGCGAGCGGGCGCGGTCCGACGAGCGCCGCCTGCGAGCGGCCGGCGGCGGCCCCCAGGTCCGGCGGGTTCAGAAAGACGGCCCGCTCGGCGGGCGGCTGGCGCAATCGCGCGACGGCTTCGCATTCGGCCCGGCTCTCGAGCGGCTCTCGCGTACGCTGGAGGATGGTCCAGGCGGCGCGCGGATACTCCGCGTAGGCGCGCTCGCGCACGGACGGGTAGTCGTCCAGGGACGTCAAGTAGCAGGTCGCGCGCAGCACGTCGTTCGCCTCCACTCCCGCCGCGGCCAGCGCCCGGCGCAGGTGCGCGAGCGATTTCTGGAACATCGGGAGGACCGGCTGGAAGGGCTCGCCGATGGAGGCGCCCTGGCCCGAGATGAAGGCCACGCCACCCGGGTTCGCCGCTTTCTTCCCGAGCGCGATGGACTCCAGTTGCACCTGTGCGCCGTTGGCCGGGAGCCCGCCCACCTGCACCACGGTCAGCGCGGGCAGCGGCAGCTTCTTCTCCGTGAAGGTTTCGCTCACGATGGCCTGCACCCGGCGCATGTCGCCAGTGCCCGCGACAAAGGCGCGCAGCTTCACGATGGTGGCGCCGCGGCTTTCGCGGAGCAGCCACTTGAGAGCCTCGCGCACCTGGGGTGAAAGCAGGCCCTTGGAGGAGAGGGGGCTGGTGAGGAAGACCAACCGCTGCGAGTCGGCGACCACGCAGGCCGGCGGCTCCTTCGGCAGTTCCAGAATCTGCGTTTCCTCTTCCTTTTTGCGTTTCTTGTCGCCCGCCCCGGCCACCAACGTGAGAACTAGGATCAGGGCGGCCAGCTTTGCCGGGCGGGTCATAAGGTTGAGGATTCGGAGGAATTGTAGCAGAACGCGAGGTGGGATGTTGGCTGGCTTTGGCCAGTCCAATATGGTAGGCTGTGATACATTGGCATGTTCCCGAAATTCGACCTCGATGCACAATCCGAGATCCCCCTGTACCGCCAACTGTACGACAGAGTTCGCGAGAGCATTCTGTCTGGGGCGCTGGAGAAGGGCGAGCGGTTGCCTGCCACACGTGAATTGGCTGGTATCCTTGGCCTGAATCGCACCACCGTATCGGCTGCCTATGGCCTGCTCGAGACGGAGGGGTTGATTCAGGGTCATGTCGGCCGCGGCAGCTTCGTGCTGGCAGAGCCAACGCCCCCGCACGACGGGCTGGATTGGGATCAGGTGCTGCCCGCGGAAGACGTGCAGTCCGCGGTCCCGCCGGCGCCCGCCGGCGCCATCAGCTTTGCGACCTCGAGTCCGGCCGAGGATTTGTTTCCTTTGGAGGAGTTCCGTGCGTGCTGCGACGAAGCGCTGAGTGCGCCGGGGGCGGCCTCCATTCTGCAGCTCGGATCGCCGGGCGGGTATCCGCCGCTGCGCCGCTATCTGCTCGACGAAGCGCGGAGAGACGGCCTGGCGCGGCCGGGCGACGACCTGCTTGTGACCAGCGGATGCCAGCAGGCGATGGACCTGGTTGCGCGGGCGCTGGTCCGGCCGGGCGATACGGTGGTGGTCGAAGACCCGGTCTACCCGGGACTCAAGAACGTCCTCCTTCGCGCCGGAGCGCAATTGCTGGGAGCGCCGGTAGGGCGAGAGGGAGTGGAGATCGATGCGCTCGAGCGGCTGCTGGCGCGCAGCCGGCCGCGCTTGCTGGTGGTGACGCCGAACTTTCAGAATCCGACCGGGACCACCCTGCCGCAGGCTTCCCGGCGCGCGATTCTGCGTATGGCGCGCGCGGCGGGCGCAGTGATCGTGGAGAACGATGCGTACGGAGAGCTGAGATACGAAGGGGAAGCGGACGCGCCGCTCAAGCGGCTGGACGACGCCGGCGACACGGTTTTGCTGCGGAGCTTCTCGAAGCTGACGTTCCCCGGGCTGCGCGTGGGCTGGACCATTGCACCGCATGCGCTGGTGACGCGCCTCGCCGAGTTCAAGCAGCTCGCGGATCTGCACACCGACCAGTTGTCGCAGGCGGCGCTGCTTCGCTTCGCGCTTTCGGGCCGTTTGGCAGCGCACCGGGAGCGCGTGCTGGCGGGCGGGCGGGAGCGGTTGCACGCGGCGCTCGAAGCCTGCGAGCGCTCCCTGCCGGCGGGCGCTACGTTCACCCGGCCGGAGGGCGGAATGAATCTGTGGATCCGGCTGCCCGCGCCGCTCGATGCGAGCGAGCTGCTCGGCCGGGCGCAGCGCGCCGGGGCGTCGTATCTGCCCGGGGCCTATTTCGCGGTGTCGCGGCGGGAGTGCGGGGCGCTGCGGCTGAGTTTCGCCGGGCTGCGGCCGTTGGAGATCCGGGAGGGGCTGAAGATTCTGGGCGAGGTTTTTTCGAGCGAACTGGCGCGGGCGCGGCTCGAGCGTTTGGAGCCTGCGCCAGCCATAGTCTGATCTGAATGGGAGGATTCCGATGTTTCTGGACGATACGTTTCGCGTGAAAGCCGGCTTGGCCGAGATGTTGAAGGGCGGGGTCATCATGGACGTGACCAACGCCGAGCAGGCGGTTATCGCGGAGAAGGCCGGCGCGGTCGCGGTGATGGCGCTCGAGCGTGTGCCGGCCGATATTCGCAAAGAGGGCGGCGTGGCCCGCATGGCGCCGATCCGCAAGATCCGGGAGATCATGCAAGCCGTCAGCATCCCGGTGATGGCGAAGTGCCGCATCGGCCACTTCATGGAGGCGCGGGCGCTTGAGGCGCTCAAAGTCGACTACATCGACGAGAGCGAAGTGCTGACGCCGGCCGACGAAGAGCACCACGTCGACAAGCGCGGGTTCACCGTTCCGTTCGTTTGCGGCGCGCGCAACCTGGGCGAGGCGCTGCGGCGGATCGCCGAGGGCGCGGCCATGATTCGCACCAAGGGCGAAGCGGGGTCCGGGAACATCGTGGAGGCGGTGCGCCACATGCGGACGATTCAGAAGGAAATGCGGCAGCTCACGGTGCTCGGCAAGGAAGAGCTGGTGGCGGAATCGAAGAAGCTGCAGGCGCCGCTCGAGCTGGTGGAGTACGCCGCCCAACACGGCAAACTGCCGGTCCCCAATTTTTCCGCCGGCGGCATTGCGACGCCGGCCGACGCCGCGCTTGTGATGCAGCTCGGCGCCGAGGCGGTGTTCGTCGGTTCGGGCATTTTCAAGTCGGACGATCCCGAGGTGCGGGCGCGTGCGATCGTGAAGGCGGCCACCTACTACAACGATCCGGCGAAGCTGCTCGAAGCGAGCGAGGAGCTGGGGATCGGAATGCCCGGCCTGGACCTGGCGAATATGCCGGAGACCGAGCGGCTGGCGGCGCGAGGCTGGTAACGTGGCCAAGCGTGTGGGAGTGCTCGCGCTGCAGGGAGATTTCGAAGCCCACCGCAAGGCGCTCGATCGCGCCGGGGCCGAGACCTGCGAAGTGCGCACGGCGGCCGAACTCGAGAGCGTCGACGGCCTGGTGATTCCCGGAGGCGAGAGCACCACTATGCTTCGCCTCCTCAAAGAGGAGCGGTTGCTCGAGCCGCTGCGCCGCTACGGCGAGCGCCGGCCGATTTTCGGCACCTGCGCCGGGGCGATTCTGCTGGCGCGCGATGTGAGCCGGCCGGCGCAGGAATCGCTCGGGCTGATGGATCTGACGGTGGAGCGCAACGCGTACGGACGGCAGTTGGACAGCCGGGTGGTGCGGCTGGAGCCGGAGGCGGAGTTTGCGCAAAAGATCGGGCCGGGGGATCTGGAAGCGGTGTTCATCCGGGCGCCCATTGTCCGGCGGGCCGGACCGGGAGCGCGCGTGTACCTGCGCTACCGGGGCGATCCGGTGCTGGTAGCCGAGGGGCGCCACCTGGCGGCCACCTTCCATCCGGAGCTCACCGGGGACGACCGGACGCACCGCTTGTTTCTGGAGACGCTCTGAGGATGGACCGCCGCCGCGTGTTGTTTGTCTGCATTGGAAACGCCTGCCGCAGTCAGATGGCCGAGGCTTTTGCCCGCCGCTACGGTTCCGATGTGATGGAAGCGGCCAGCGCCGGCCTGTCCCCCTGCGGTATCGTTTCGCCCGTCACCGCGCAGTTGATGCTCGAAAAGAACATCGCGCTGGATGGCTGCCGCTCGAAAGGCTTCGACCAGACGGGGACCGACTTCGATCTGGTCGTAAACATGAGCGGCTGCCCTCTGCATCTGCCGCGCGCGCCCGTGCGCGAGTGGTGCGTGGAAGACCCGGTCTCGATGGATGTGAACCGCCACCGCGCCGTCCGCGATCAGATCGAGACGCTGGTACAGAAGCTCATCCTGGAGTTTCGCCACGCCGACCGCGGCGCGCGGTGAGCGCAGTCCATGGGCGCGGACCGGAAACATCCGCTGTCGACCGGTGAGGAGCGAGGCGGATCGAATCCGCCTCGCTCGTTGACGCCTTGAGAAGCTACTGTTGTTTGACTATGGAGGCGGGAACCATCTGCGCGCCGATCTGCACGCCGATCACCTCCCCGGAAACCACCATCTCCACACGCCGGTTGCGCTGTCTGCCGGCCGCGGTGTTGTTCGAGGCGACGGGCTGAGTCTTCCCGAATCCTCGCGCCGCGACGGCCTTCTGGGGGATTCCCTGAGAAACGAGGTATTTGAAGACTTCCTCGGCGCGCTCTTCGGAGAGGCGCTGATTGAGGTCGTCGCCGCCGATGCTATCGGTGTGCCCCTCCACCTCGAGCTTCAAGCCAGGGTGGCCGAGGATGATGCCGGAGACCTTCGCCAGCTTCTCGCGGGCTCCGGCGCGTAGCGTGTACTTGCCGGTGTCGAACAGCACGTCCGACATGTTCACGATGAGGCCGCGCGCCGTGTCGCGCGTCTCGAGAATGAGGTTGAACTGCTGCAGGAGGCGCTGGCGCAACTCGGCCTTTTCGGTTTCGGCCTGCGCTCTGCCTCGGTTAGCCTCGTCGGCGGCCAGACGCGCCTTCTCGGTTTCGGCCTGCGCCGCTTTCTGCTGCTCGAGGGCCGCGGCTCGCGCGGCGTCGGCTTCCTCCTTGGCTTGTGCGGCGATGCGTGCGGCTTCGAGCGCCTCCTTCTTCGCCTGCTCGGCGGCCAGACGCTCCGTTTCGGCGCGCTGGCGGTCGGCCTCGGCCTTTTGACTGGCAGCCTCGGCGCGCAGGCTGGCGGCTTCGGCGTCCACGCGGCGTTTCGCCTCGGCTTGGGTGGCCGCCTCGGCGTCGGCTCTGCGCTTTGCCTCTTCCTGCTTGGCGGCGTCGGCTTCGGCGCGAAGCTTCGCTTCCGCCTGCGTGGCTACTTCGGCTTCGGCGCGGCGCTTTGCTTCCGCTTGTGTCGCGGCCTCCGCATCGGCGCGGCGCTTGGCCTCGGCTTCCGTTTCCGCCTTAGCCTTGGCTTCCCGCGCGGCGGCTTCGGCGCGCTCGCGCGCCAGCGCCTCCTCCTGCTGCTTCTTGATTGTGATGATGCGGGCGTCCTCGGCCATCTGCGTCGCTTCGCGCGCCGAGGTCTCGGACCGTTTCTTCGTGCTGCCGCGGCGGATGAAACCCTGCGCGTTCTGAAGCTCCACGAGCGCCTTCTTGATCGTGTCGCCGGCATAGGTTTCCGCCCCGGCCAGCTTCGCGATCTGCACCGCGTTCTCGGCTTCGGCCAGTTGCAACGGGGCGTTCGGATTAATACGGACCGGCTTGTAGTTGGGATACCGCGCCGTGTAGGAACCGCGCTGCAGAAGCTGGTACTTGGCGTCCACTTCTTCGATGGTGCCGGTGGTGTCCTTGCGAACGGTGTTTTCCATCACCACAACGTCGCTGGGTTGCGTGACGGCGAAGTACGGCTCCGCGGTCACGATCAGGCCGAACACCTGGAGCTCCGTCGTGGACAGCAGTCTGGCCTTGTCGCCGTCGAGCGCCAGCTCGCCCAGATTGTCGGCGCGGCCCTCGGGGGTGACGGCCCACAGAACGTAAGTGAGAAACTCGGGACCGAACGCGTTCGCGGGCTGCAAGCGCTCGACTGCCGTTTCGATCTTCGTCGAACCCGTTCTGCTTTCCACGCGCGCCTCGCCCTTTGCGGCGGGCATCAGAGTCGTACCGCTGAAGCCAATCTGCGTGGCGCCCGATCGACGGTGATAGTTAATGGCCTTGACCGTGCGCGAGACTACCGTGACACGGAAGATCGGTATGTCCTTCTGTGAGCTATCCGGCTGCGGAGCCTGCTGGGTGGGGTTGGGGACCTGGGCTAGAAGCGCGGCCGAGATCAACAGGATTCTAAGAAGCGTGAACATCGGATGCCTCCACGGCGTCTCTGGTAAGCACTTTTCTTGCCAACTCCTATCTTACTGTAGGCAAATGAGCAACAGGCGATAATCAGACTGCAAAATCGGAAAAAACTCCCCAGCGGCGGGGCATCCTGCCCAGCTGGGGGAAGAATATGTGGAGAAGGCGGCGGGCTGACACCGGGGGAACAACGGCCGCAGCGAATGCGTCTTA
>Ga0209683_10000638_pt1 | contig 13575 bp, 9 predicted proteins | sample DOMMetBare2Fresh_FD_187474 | JGI IMG/M metagenome (GOLD analysis project Ga0209683, IMG submission 187474) | Wetland sediment microbial communities from St. Louis River estuary, USA, under dissolved organic matter induced mercury methylation -... | ecosystem: Environmental > Aquatic > Freshwater... | reverse complement strand
CCTGCTCTGGCGATGGCGCGGCCGCCCCAAAGCACCAGCCGAGGCGACAACTGTAGCTTGGTCCACGACGGTCCCGGTCGCCCTCACCCTTGCGACAACACTGGTCATCGGGGTCGTTTCTCCCCCGAACAGCACGGAAGGGTTGATCTATCACCTGGCCCGGATCGACCAATGGATCCAGCGCGGCAGCATCGAGCCGTATGCAACCAGCACCACGCGACAAATCTTCATGCCACCGGGGACGGAGCTCGCGATCCTCCATGTCCGCCTGCTCTCGGGCGGCTCGGACCGGCTGTCCACCCTGGTGCCATGGCTCGCGCTCGCGGGCTGCCTGGCCCTCGGCTACGGCATCGCCCGCCAGCTCGGCGCCGGACGCGAGGGGGCGAGTCTCGCCGTTCTCGTGATCGCGTCGATTCCGATGGCGGTACTGGAGGCAAGCTCCACCCAGGTCGATCTCCTCGTGGCCTTCTGGGCGCTCGCGTTTGTCGCGTTTGCCCTCAGCAGTGTGCAGCAGCGATCGAGGAGTGATGTGATCCTCGCCGGGGCCGCATTGGGACTGGCGTTCGCGAGCAAGAGCACGGCGTACCTCGTGTGTGCCCCGTTCTGCCTCTGGTGGCTCGTGAGCCGCGCCCGTCCCGGCGGGATCAGGCGGGCCCTGGTGGAGACCGCCGCCATCGGTGCGCTCGCCCTTCTCCTCAACCTGCCGTTCTACGCGAGGAACCTGCGAGTCTTCGGCCATCCGCTGGGGCCGGCCGGCACGGCGGCGGCGTACGGCAACGAATCCCATGGACTCGGCACGTTGGCCTCGAATGTCGTCCGCAACGCGACGCTGCACCTCGGGACGCCGTTCCCCCGGTGGAACGACGGCCTCACCCTGGCGGTGGTGCGTGCCCACGAGGCGGCCGGCCTGGATCCCCAGGACCCGCGGACCACCTGGTTCGAGGATACGCGATACCGCGTGTGGCCCATGAGTACCTACGAGGGGCGCACGGGCAACCTGCTGCACTTTCTGCTCGTCCTCGCGACCGGCGGGCTGCTCCTGCTTACCCCGCAGCCACCGGCCCGACGATGGTATGGCATCGCCGTCCTCACCGGCGCGGTGCTGTTCTGCTGGATCCTCAAGTGGCAGCATTGGCACGGGCGCCTGCACACCCCGCTGTTCATTTTGGCCGCCCCCGTGCTCGCCGTTACGCTCGAGCGGGCGGTGTCCGCCCGCCACGCTGTGCTGCTCGGTCTCCTCCTCTGGCTGGGGTCGTTGCCGTGGCTCCTCGCCAACGAGATGCGGCCGGTCCTCACCCTGCCTCGGTCGAGGCTGGTGAGCATCTTCGGCATATCGCGCGAGAGGCAGTACCTCGTGAACCAGCGGGACCTGGAGGCGCCGTACCTGCGGGCCGCGGCGGACCTGGCTCGACTGGGATGCAGCGAGCTCGCCGTCGCGGGGACCGAGGACACGTGGTCCCATCCGATCGCCGCTTTCGCGCGCATGCGCGGCGTGCAGCTCCGCGTCCACTACGTGTTCGTGGAAAACGAGACCCGCGCGCTCGAGGAGCGACCCCCGGCGTGCGCGTTGCTGGAGATCGACCGGGAGCCCGATTGGAGACCTGGCCCGCCCTACTTGGAGCTGGTCCTGAGCTGGCGCATGCCGCGAGTTGCCTTGTGGCTGCCACCCACCCGGTGATGCGAGGGTTCGGCGGCCCTCGAATGCGTGGCATACCTTGTGCGGAACCGCGCGTCGGGGAAACACTTAGCCAACATTGGCCGGCCCCTCGACCTGGGAGGTGGCGACTCACGGCGGCGGCAGACGCTCGAATCTTGCCGTCAGTGGGAGGGAGGCCCCTGCCGATTACCGCAGAATGCCCTCCCCCGCGGTTCGGAGCGCATCCATGAGCATCCCGGCAGCCAACGAGCGATCGACGAGCGGCGCGACTCGCGCCGGCAGCGCCTGGTCGGTCATCGTCGTATGGGGCGTGTGGGCGGCGACCCTCGCGAGCATCCTGGTGTCGATCGCCCGCCACGGGCGCAACATTCCCTTCGAAGAAGATTGGCTGATGGTGGGCGCAATGACGGGCCACGAGCCGAATCTGCCCCAGTGGCTCTGGAGCCAGAACAGCGAGCACCGGCTCCCCCTGCCCCGCCTCATCAACCTGGCGCTGCTCCGCGCCACGGGTGATTTCCGTTCGACCATGGTGTTCGACACGCTGGCCCTCGGTGCCGTGGCCGCCGCCATGCTCCTCGCCGCGCGGCGATTACGGAACCGACGCACGAGCGTGATGGACGCGTTTTTCCCGTTAGCCCTGTTGCACCTCGGCAACTGGGACAATCTCGTTTGGGCCTGGCAGATCCAGTTCGTCCTGCCCACCGTGCTCGCGTGCGGTCTCCTCGTAGTCATCGTCGCACAGCCAACGGCGCCCGGCACCGGGCTCGTCGCTGCCGGCGCTCTCGCGCTGGTCTGCCTTCCCCTCTCCGGCGCCAACGGACTGCTGTTCGCCCCAATCCTGGCGGCCTGGTTCGCGTACATCGCGTGGATTGGGCGTAACGGGCCCGACCAGCGGGCCGCCAGCCGCCTGGCCGCCACCGCCGCAACGATCGCCGTGCTGCTCTGCGGCGCCTATTTTGTCGGCTACCAGGCCTCGCCGTGGTACGAGCCCAATCCCGGACCGCTCGCGACGCTGGAGACCGCGGGCAAGTTCGTCGCGCTCAGCATCGGCCCGGTCGCCGCGAAGCATTGGCCGCTCTTCGGCACCGTGGCGGCGGCGATCCTCCTGACCAGCCTCGGCTTGCTGGCCGCCGCCCGGCGCCAGTGGCGGGACGAGCGGGTCCGGATGCTCGGGCTCGTGGCATTCTTCGCAGCCGCCCTCGTGCTGGCCCTGGCCATCGGCTATGGTCGGGCCGGCCGCGCCATGGCGACCGGTCGCATGCCGACACGATATGTGCTACTGGCGGCGCCCGCGCTGTGCGCCGCCTACTTCACCGCGCTCGTCGCAGGGCAACCCTGGATCCGACGCTCCCTGCCCGCGGCGCTGGCCGCCCTCGCGGCGCTCCTCTTCCCGCTCAACACCCGCGTCGGCTATCAGCGCCGCACCTGGTTCGGGGCGGGCTTCACCGCGTTCGAGCGCGACCTGGCGGCCGGCACGCCGGTCTCGGTGCTCGCCCAACGCCACCACGCGTTCATGCTCCACTGGGACGAATCGCTGATGGTCACCAGCCTGCTGCAGCTGCGCGATGCTCGCATCGGACCGTTCACCAAGTTGCAACCGGATTCCGGCTCTGCCGCGGCGGAGCCGCCGAGGACGAGTGGGGCCGCCATCGGCACTCGGTCTGCGCCGTGAAACACCGTAGTGCTTGTGGGATCCCGAACGCGATGCGCCACCCGCACACTCAGGAGATCCGAATGTACATCGACCCCGCCGCCGGGAGCATCATCCTCCAGGTACTGGCCGCAGGTGCCCTCGCCGGGGCGGCCAGCATCAAGCGCATACGCGAGTCGCTCAAGCGGTTCCTGCTCGGCCGCTTCGGCCGGCGCAAGGACCCGTGATGGCGGAGGTGGTTCCCGGCTCGTTCCGCGACCCCAGCGGCTTCGTGTTCATGGCCGGCGGCACGCTCTACCGACAGGTCAATCGCGCGTTTGCTGAGGAGTTCGATGCCTGCGTGTCCTCGGGCCTGTTCGAATCCCTTGCGGCCGACGGACTTCTCGTGCCGCACCGTGTCGTGGGTCTCGAGCGGGCGTGGAGGCCCGACGCGCACGCGGTGCTCGAGCCCACGCGTATCGACTTCGTGTCGTTTCCCTACGAGTGGGCGTTCGGGGCGCTCAAGGACGCCGCGCTGCTCACGCTGGAGGTACAGGAGCGCTCGCTCGCCCGCGGGTTTGCCCTCCGCGACGCGAGCGCATACAACGTGCAGTTCCGGGACGGACGCCCCATCCTGATCGACACCCTCTCGTTCGCCCGCTACCGTGAGGGCGAGCCGTGGGTGGCCTACAAGCAGTTCTGCGAGCACTTCCTGGTGCCGCTCGCGCTCATGAGCACGCGCGACATTCGCTGCGGCCGACTTCAGCGCGAGTACCTGGAGGGCGTGCCGGTTGACCTCGCCAGCGCCCTGCTTCCCCGCCTCACGTGGGCCCGTGCCGGCATCCTGCTGCATGTCCACCTGCACGCGCGCGCGATGCGGCGGTACGAGGAGGCCTCGGTCGCCAGCGTGACCCGGGGCCGCGGGATGAGCAGGCAGGGACTGCTCGGGTTCGTAGGCAGCCTGCGCAGCACGGTGGAGAAGCTCTCGTGGCGTCCAGCGGACACGACGTGGGCGAACTACGCCGGGGACCATAACTACTCGGAGTCGGGGTTGGCGGAGAAGCGCCGTCTGGTGCGCGAGTACCTCGCTGCGGTTTCGCCGCGCAGGGTGTGGGACCTGGGAGCGAACACGGGGACCTTCAGTCGCGTCGCGCGGGAGGTGGCGCCCTCGGTCATCTGCTTCGACGTGGATCCCGCCGCCGTGGAGCTGAACTACCGTGAGGTGCGGGACCGCCATGAGACGGGGCTGCTCCCACTGCAGCTTGATCTCATGAACCCATCGCCCGCGACCGGCTGGGCTCACGAGGAGCGATTCTCGCTCGAGGCACGCGGGCCGGCGGACGCGCTGCTCGCACTGGCCCTCGTTCACCATCTGGCGATCGCGAACAACGTCCCCCTGCCCCGCATCGCGGAGTTCTTCGCGCGGCTCGGCCGAGCGCTGGTGATCGAATTCGTCCCGAAGTCGGACTCGCAAGTCGAGCGCCTGCTCCGGAACCGCCCGGATGTGTTTCCGGAGTATACGCGGGAGGGTTTCGAGCGCGCGTTCGCGGCACATTACGAGATCGCTGCAACCGCGGGCATCCCCGACACGCAGCGCTCGCTCTACCTCATGCACCGGCGCAGGACGTAAGGTGCCTCGTCGCGCCAGCCTGTTCTTCCCCCTCGCGTATCCACCGCTCGTCGCGGGGGGGCTCGTGCTCGGGGTCGCGGCGCACAGCCCCGGACAGTACCGCCTGCCCGATTTGTTCGAGATCCTGGCCTTCGTGAGCCTCGCCACCTTGTTCGCCGAAGTGGCCGTGCTGGCGGGCGTACGCGCGATCGATCGATCGGGCCGCGCCGCGCCGCTGGCGGCGGCGCTGACCGGCGTCGCGGTCGCCTGGTGCTTCTACTACGTGCCGCTGCGGAGCACCCTCTCGAGCGTTGCCCACCCGTTGGCGCGCGGCCGGGTTCTCGTCCCGCTCGGCGGGCTCGGAACGCTCCTGGTGGTGGGCTGGCTCCTGCGCCTGTCGCGCGAGCGGCTCCTGACCGTGAGCACGTTCTTGACGAGGTTCGGCGTCGTGCTCGTCGTGATGCTCGCGGCCCAGATCTTCACGGCCCACGCGCGCGCGCCAAGCGCGGTAAGGCGAAGCACGCTGGTGGATTCCCTGAGCCAACCGATTCGAACTACCGGCGCGCCTCCGCCGGGCCGAAACACGCCGCTACGTGATATCTACCTGATCGTGCTGGACGGGCATGCCAACGCACGCGTGCTCCGTGACATGTTCAAGTATGACGCAGCGCCGTTCGAGGACAGTCTCCGCACGCTCGGGTTCCTGGTACCGCGGGACGTGCGGAGCAACTACATCCAGACTTACCTCTCGGTGGCCTCGCTGTTGAACGCCGCGCACGTGACGCGCCTGACGGACGACGCGGGGCCTACGAGCACGGACCACTCGTTACCGACGTACCTCGTGAAGCACAACCGTGTCGCCCGTTTCCTTAGGGAGCACGGATACAAGTACGTGCTCTTCCCTTCGGCCTGGTGGGCCCCCACCCAGGACAGTCCGTTGGCGGACGAGGAGTTCGAGGCCGACACGGAATCCTCGTTCGCGGACGCGGTCCGTCGCACGGAGCTCAGGCGCGCCGTGCTGGCATCGACGCTGTTGCGCCTGGTGCTCAAGCCGGAGCGGGACCCGGTCCCCATGGTGCAACAGATCATCCGGTCCTTCGAAGGCTTGCGGGATATCCCGGCCGATCCGGCCCCCACCTTCACCTTCGCGCACATCCTGCTGCCGCACGCGCCCTACCTTCTGGATGAGCGCTGCCACCCCCTCGCGCATCCAATTGCCGACGACATGCAAGAGGATACCCCAGAGCAGCGAGCCGATTACATCGGCCAGGTGCGCTGCGTGGACCGGCTCGTGCTCGACGCCGTGACCGCCCTGCTCCAGCGATCCTCGGCGTCGCCAGTGATCCTGCTGGTGGGCGATCACGGTTCGGGATTCTCGGACCTGGGCTTCTACGGGCACCCGGAAAGCGTCCCGTTGGCGTTCATCCGCGAGCGCTTTGGTGCCTTCGGCGCCTTCCACCTGCCCGCGGGCGGCCATAGTGTGTTCCGCGAGCCGGTCACGCTGGTGAACATCCTCGGGAATGTCCTTCGGTACTATTTCAATGCCGATCTGCCGGAGAGCCTCGATGACATGCACGTCTCGGGTCAGGAGCTCTTCCACTTCTATCCCATCGATCCGCGGCAGTATTCGGCGCCCTAGAGCAATCGCAGCCACGGACGATTGGAAGCGGCAACAACGCGGCAGGACCCTATGGATGCGGTTCGGCCTCGACACGGGTGGTGGACGACCCGGCAAAGAACGTGGTCCCGTCCGACGGCTCGAAGTACAGCACTTCCGCGCCGGATTTGGCGAAGGTGTCCCGCGTAAGGAGTCGTGCATGCTCCTGCAACCAGGCTTCCGCCGGTGACGGAAGGTGCAGGTAGTGAATCTTGACCAGTGCGACACGGCGCCGGCCGGTGAGGAGAAGCTGCAGGTCGCTGGGCACCTGCCGGAGGCCAAGCCGCACTACCCATGAGGCGATCGGGATATCGCGCTTCAGGTAGCGCGCCACGCCCACGACTCCGGCGGGGATCGAGTGGACCAGCACGATGTCGCCGGGGCCAGCCCACGACGTGAGGCGTGCGCCGATCTGCCGGTACGGCTCCCAGGGCCGCGGGTCGCCCTTGACCGAGGCATACGCGCCGGGGAGCCAGGCCAGGAGAAGCGCGCTCAAGGCCACGACGTGGAGCTTTCGGGGAAGCTGACTCATGACGAGGGCTGCCAGCAGCATCGCAGCAGGAAGGGCCGGCAGCACGTAGCGGTCGATGTAACTCGTGGTCGTGTGGAGGAGAAGATCGAAGGCGAGCAGCCCAAGACAGGACGCGGCGAGCCACAGCCACAGCAAGAGGCGCCGACGGCCGAAGAGCCGGTGCATCGATGACCGGCTAGCAGCCCAGATCGCCAACATGACGAAGAGACCGAGCGTGAAGCGGTCGGCCCAGCGCCAGCCGCCGAAGGGGCTCGTGCCCGACAGCAAACTCGCCGCGAGGAGGAAAGGCCGGTACAAGGTCCTGGGCCACTCCAGGCTGCCGTTCTGCCAACCCGCGGTGACGCGCCACAACTTCAGGCTCGTCGGCACTTGGGCGTACCACGGCAGCACCAGCAGGAGCGTGAGCCCCGCGAGCGCGCCCACGCGCCAGCGCCGGCGCGTACCGACGAAGAGCCACGCCAGGCAGGCCAGCCAGACGAACGCAAAGAAGTAGTGGGTAAGCAGTCCAGCCGCCCCTGCGAGCACCCAGCCTGTCGCGGCCGCGAGGTGGCTCGGCCGGCGTGACAATCGAAGGGTCAGCCACGCCAGGCCGGAGGCAAGGGCCCAGAGCATGGCATACATGCGGCCCTCGGCCGAGTTGTAGATTGCTACGTGAGAGAAGGAGAACAGCAGGCAGACGGACCACGCCAGCCGAGGTTGTCCCAGCTCGCGTCCCAAGAGCCAGAGCAGCGGGAGTGACAGGACCCCGCACCAGACGGAGAAGAGGCGCAGGGCGGCGTCGCTAGTGCCGAACAGGCGTGTCCATCCATTCAGCAGCAGGTAGTAAAGCGGTGGGCTGGTATCGGAAAGCAGGACTGCGCGGACGACGCGTCGGGCACCTGCGGGTGGCTCGTCGTGCTCGGCGTAGCGCTGGAACACTTGTGGAAGTTGCGCCTCGCGCGGCTCGACGAAATCGCCGAACGAGCGCCGGGCCGCGACAGCAGGATGCTCCAGGCTGTGACCCGAGGCCATGGACAAGGAGAAGATTTCGTCACCCCACAAGCCGGGCCGCACGGCCGCCGCGACTCGAAGGCCGATTCCCGCCAGCACGAGCACAAGCACGACTGGTACTGGCCACGTCGGGCGGTTCATAGGCACGGGCCTCATCGCATGTCGGTGTGAGCAGCCAAACGTAAGAGGGGGTGAGAGGTGCCGACAAGCTTCAGGCCGGCGGATCGTACTGCCGGATGACGAATCTTTCTGCGGTGATCCTCGGCGGCGGGCTCTCCGGCGTGGCCGCAGCCTACACGCTCGCACGCTCGGGCGTCACCGACGTCACCGTGGTGGAGCGCGGCGACACCCTCGGCGGGCTGGCCGGCAGCTTCGAGCGGGACGGCCACTTCTACCCGCTCGGCTACCACCACATCCTGCACCGCGATCGCGTCCTGCACTTCTTCCTCGATCTGATCGGCGCGCTGCCCGACGTCCGCTGGCGCCGCGTGCGGATGCTGTTCCACCTCGGGGGCCGGGCATACGACCTCGGCTCCCCACGCGGGTTCCTCGCGTTTCCGATGTCGCTGCGTGACAAGGCGGGCTTCGTCCGGCTCATGCTCAAGGCCTTCAACAAGCGGGACTGGTCTGACTGGCAGGATCGGAGCGCGGCCGACCTGGTGGACACCTTCGCCGGGCCCGGCGCCCGCGAGGCCCTGTTCGAGCGGCTCACCCGGCTCAAGTTCGAGCTGCCCTGCGACGAGGTCAGCGGCGCCTGGCTCGGTGCGCGGCTCTACTTCCGGGAAGGCTCGGCCCCGCTCGGCTACGTTCCCGCTGCCAACTGGACCAAGGTCCTCTGCGACGGCGTGACCCGGTTGCTCGCGGCGGAGGGCGTCAAGGTCAGGCTCAACGCCACCGTGAGCGGCCTCGTGACGGCGTCCGGTCGGGTGCGGGAAGCGGAACTGAGCACGGGCGAGCGCCTCGCGGGCGACCTCTTCGTCAGCACCATCCCGACCGAGGTCTACCTGCGTCTCCTGGCCGGCGACCGCACGCCGGAGCTCGAGCGGATCCGGTATTCCGCGCTCATCTCGGTTGTTTGTGCGACCCGCCAACACGTCGACGACCAGGCCTACTGGATCAACCTGGCCTCGCTCGATCGGACCGCCTGCGGCATCTTTCTGCTGAGCTCGCTCAACCCGACGATCGGCCGCCCCGGCGACAGCTGCGTCAACTTCGTCACCCATCTCCGCGGGCGCGACCGGCCTCTGTTCCACGCCTCAGACGACGAGCTCATCGGCCGGTACCGCGATGACTTCCGGGCGGTGTTCGGCTTCGAGCTGGAGCCGTTCTGGACCCACATCGCCCGGGTGCCGATGTATTCGCCCGTCTTCGGGCGTGGCTTCCGGAACCCACCGCCCCGGAGCGCATCGTGGGAGAACGTGTACTTCGCGGGAAACTACCGGACTTTCCCGTCCATCGTCTCGACCGGCACGGCCCTCGGGTCCGGCCTCGAAACCGGCCGGGCGGTCCTCGCCGACCTGGGTCTGCGCACGGAGCTGCCCTCACGGGCCGCCGCCTTCCGGCTCGGGGCGATGCCGCGTGCCTGAACCGACCACTCCGGAGGTCCCGACGATGACCACCGCTGACCTCGCCACGCCGCGGGCACCCTCACGCGGGCTCGCCCTGGTGCGGGCGCTCCGGCCACATCAGTGGGTGAAGAACCTGCTGGTCTTCGTGCCGGTCATTCTCGATCACAAGCTGTTCAATTCGGAGACCATGGCGAAGGCCGGCATGGCCTTCCTCGCGTTCTCTTGTGCGGCCTCGAGCGCCTACATCCTCAACGATATCTTCGACCTCGAGGCCGATCGCCGCCACCCCACGAAGCGGCACCGCCCGTTCGCCGCGGGGACGCTGAGCCCCGCGCTGGGCATCGCGCTCGTCCCCGGATTGCTGGGCGCCGCGTTCGTGGTGAGCTGGTCCGCGCTGCCGGTCCACTTTCTCGAGCTGCTGGTCATCTACGTGGTGCTGACCACCGCCTACTCGCTCTATCTCAAGCGCGTCGCCGTGGTGGACGTGCTCTTGCTCGCGGGTCTCTACACGCTCCGGGTGCTGGCGGGCATCGCCGCGGCGGCGGTACGGTTCTCCACCTGGCTGCTCGCCTTCTCCATGTTCCTGTTCCTCAGCCTGGCCTTTCTCAAGCGCTATACCGAGGTGAACGCGATGGACGGCTCCGCCACGGAGCAGGTGCGCCGTCGCGGATATATCCGCGGGGACCGGGAATGGCTCGGCTCCATGGGCGGGGCGAGCGGCTACCTCTCCGTACTCGTGCTCGCGCTGTACATCAACAGCGAGCAGGTGGTGGCGCTCTATCGCAACCCGCTGCTCCTGTGGCTGATCTGCCCCTTGCTGCTGTTCTGGACGAGCCGAATGTGGCTGCTGGCGCACCGCGGGCGGATTCACGACGATCCGATCGTCGCCACGGTTCGCGACCCCGTGAGCTATCTGCTCGGCGCGCTCGTCGCGGTCGTGCTCTACTTCTCGCTCTGACGTGCGACCCTACCGCTCCTGGGGACGGTATCCCGATGCCACTCCGTCCGGCGTGCTCCCGGTCGTGTGGCGCTCCGAGCCGCCGGAGCTTGGGCGGCTGCCCGGGACGGTCCTGGCGTACGCCTGCGGCCGAAGCTACGGGGACAGCTGCCTCAACGACGGCGGCCTCCTGCTGGACGTGAGCCGGCTCGATCGCCTGATGGAATTCGACGAGGACCGCGGAGTGTTGCGGTGCGAAGCGGGCGTGACGCTGGCCGAGATCCTCGCCCTCACGGTACCACGCGGCTGGTTCCTCCCCGTCGTGCCCGGGACGCGATGGGTGTCGGTGGGCGGAGCTATCGCCAACGACATCCACGGCAAGAACCACCATCGGGCCGGCACGTTCGGAGGTCACGTCACCCGGTTGGAGCTGCTGCGGTCGACCGGTGAGCGGATCGTCTGCACGCCGGACCACGAGCTCTTCCGGGCAACGGTGGGCGGCCTCGGGCTCACCGGACTGATTCTCTGGGCCGAGATCCGGCTCAAGCGCATACCCGGGCCCGGAATCGCCATGGAGCGGATCCGCTTTGCAGACCTCCAAGCGTTCTTCGACCTGGCCACCGAGGATCAGGCCTTCGAGTACACGGTGGCCTGGGTGGACTGCCTCGCCCGCGGCCGGCGGCTCGGCCGCGGGATCTACATGCGCGGGGATCACTCGCCACTCGACGGACCGACACCGTCGCCGGTGCGCCCCGCGCGCCTGCGGGTACCGGCGGACGCGCCCACCGGACTCCTCAACCGGCTCACGCTCGGTCTCTTCAACGAGGCCTACTACCGGGCGCAGTTCGGCTCGCGGCGACGGGCCGTCGTTCCCTACGTCCCCTTCTTCTTTCCGCTGGACGGCGTGGACGATTGGACTCGACTCTACGGGCGCCGCGGCTTCCTGCAGTATCAGTGCGTCGTGCCGGACGCTCCTGGCGGTGACCCGATCCGGACGATCTTCGAGCGCATCAGCCGTTCGGGAGAGCCGGCGTCGCTGGCGGTGCTCAAGCGCTTCGGCGACGTGCGCTCCCCGGGGCTGCTGTCATTCCCTCGCGAGGGTATGACGCTGGCGGTGGATTTTGCCTTCCGGGGAAGCCGCACGCTCGGGCTGCTCGACGACCTCGACGCGGTGGTACGCGAGGCGGGTGGCGCGGTCTATCCCGCAAAGGACGCCCGGATGAGCCCGGCGAGCTTCCGCGCGTTCTTTCCCGGCCTCGAGCGCTTCGCCCTCCAGCGCGATCCGAAATTCTCATCCTCCTTCTGGCGGCGGGTGCATGCCTCCTGACTCCTCCAGCCGAGTCCTCATCATCGGTGCAACGTCCGCGATCGCCGCGGAAACCGCGCGGGCGTACGCCGCGCACGGGGCCCGACTCTTCCTGACCGGCCGGAACGGTGGCCGCCTGGAGGCGGTTGCGGCTGATCTGCGGGTCCGCGGGGCCACAACGGTCGACACCGCGGTGCTCGATGTCACCGATCACCGGCAGTGCCAGGAGGCCGTGGAGGCGGCGTGGGCCGCCCTGGGCGGGCTCGACGTGGCGTTCGTGGCTCACGGCGTGCTCCCCGACCAGGCTCGATGTCAAGGGAGCGTGGCCGAGACGGTGGCGGCCCTCGACGTGAACTTCACGTCGGTCATCGCGCTGCTCACTCCCCTGGCTAACCGGTTCGAGGCGGCGCGACACGGGTGCATCGCCGTCATCACCTCTGTGGCCGGGGACCGGGGACGACAGAGCAACTACGTCTACGGCGCGGCCAAGGGCGGGCTCGACCGGTTTCTGCAGGGGCTGCGGAACCGACTCTACCATGCCGGCGTCGCCGTCGTGACGCTGAAGCCCGGCTTCGTGGACACACCGATGACGGCCGGCCTGAAGCGAGGGCCGCTGTTTGCGACCGCACGGCGGGCAGGCCGCGCGGTCCACCGCGCCATCGAGCGCCGCCGCGACGTCGCCTACGTTCCCTGGTTCTGGCGGCCGATCATGTGGCTCATCAGAGCCCTGCCCGAGTTCGTCTTCAAGCGCCTTCGGTTATAGTTCTTCTCTAGAGCACACCCCAAACAGGAATTCCATGCGTTCCTTCCTCCTCCTGCTCTCTCTCAGCGCCACCGCCCCGCGCCTAACCGCCCAGTCAACATCGACCTCCGCCTCCTTCGGCACCCGCGTCGCCCGGGCGCTCGACGCCCGCGTGCTGCGCGCCCACCTCGAGTTCCTGGCGGACGACGCGCTCGAAGGCCGCGCCCCTGGCACCCGCGGCGGGAAGACGGCGGCGGCGTACATCGCCGCCCAGTTCGAGCGACTCGGCCTGGAACCCGCCGGCGACAGTGGCAGCTACTTCCAGCGGGTGCCGATCATCGCCCTCACCCCCGAGCCGGCGCTGTCTGTGGTCGGCGCGACGTCGGCGCCGTTCACATGGAAGGACGACTTCGTGATGTGGTCGATGCGGAACGATTCCGTGGTGGCCGTGCGCGGCGATGCAGTGTTCGTGGGCTACGGCATCGTGGCGCCCGAGCACGGTTGGAACGATTACGCCGGCGTCGATGCGAAGGGGAAGATCGTGGTGACCCTGGTGAACGATCCGGGGCTCCGCGACTCCACCATCTTCCGCGGCAAGATCCTCACGTACTACGGCCGCTGGACCTACAAGATCGAGGAGGCGCGCCGCCAGGGCGCAGCTGGCATCCTCGTGGTCCACACCACCGAGAGCGCCACGTACCCCTGGACCACTGTGCTCTCCGGCTGGGTCGGACCGCAGGTGCGGCTCGAGGCGCCGCCGACTTCGCTGGTGGTGGCCGGGTGGCTGCAGGAGGCGACCGCCGCCCGCCTGTTCCAGCAGGGTGGCCAGGACCTCGCCGAGCTCACCGCGGCCGCCGCCCGCCCCGGCTTCCAAGCGGTCCCGCTGAAAGTCGAACTCGACGCCGCGGTGCGAAGCGCCGTCCGGCCCTCCGAGACCTACAACGTGC
>Ga0209683_10000637_pt1 | contig 13587 bp, 8 predicted proteins | sample DOMMetBare2Fresh_FD_187474 | JGI IMG/M metagenome (GOLD analysis project Ga0209683, IMG submission 187474) | Wetland sediment microbial communities from St. Louis River estuary, USA, under dissolved organic matter induced mercury methylation -... | ecosystem: Environmental > Aquatic > Freshwater... | reverse complement strand
CGGGCCTGTCGGCGAAGCACCAGAAGCACCTGACGGGTTACGCGTACAAGTGCGACGAGTGTCATGCGACGACGATGGCGGACGACTCGAGCACCTCGATCGGCCAGCCCTCGAACCACGTGAACGGGTCGCACCCGCCGGCGTTCTCGTCGACGATGCTGCTGACGACGATCAACAACCAGGGCGGCGCCTACTCGAACAGCCCGAACTACGGCTGCACGGCGACGTACTGTCACTCGAACGGTACGACGACGACGCCGCCGTTCACGGCGACCTCCAACCCGACGGCGATGAGCTGGAACAACGGGACGACGTCCGCCGCCTGTGACAACTGCCACGGCGGCAACTCGTCGGCGACGTACAAGCTGGCGACCGGGTCGCACACGGCGCACGTGAACTCCGTGGCCGGTTACACCGGGAACTTCGGGTGCGTGACGTGCCACAGCGGCACGGTGGCGACGGACGTGACGTTCTCGACCATCACGAAGCACGTGGACGGCGCGAAGGACGTGAGCGTCGTCGGCTGGAACGGGACGACCTGCGCGAGCAACGCCTGCCACTCGGACGGCACCGAGACGCCGACGTACAAGACGCCGGGCTGGGGCACGGGGACCGCTGGCGGCAGCTGCACCGAGTGCCACGGCTCCGACGCGACGCCGGAGTTCACGGCGGTCTGGGGCGAGCCGAACTACTTCAGTGATACGGGCTCGCCGGACACGCGCAACAGCCACAAGAAGCACGTGACGAGCGCGGACCCGGCGAAGGCGAAGACGCAGTGCGTGAACTGCCACCCGACGACGGTGGACGCCGCTGGCGCGATCCTGTCGGGCGGCGGCGACCACGTGAAGAACGGGCGCAACGTGTCGGCGGGGAACGGGAACGCGTTCACGTACGACGAGGCGGCGGAGACGTGCAGCAACATCAGCTGCCACGGCGGGAAGAACGCGACGTGGGGCACGACGCTGGGCTGCACGGACTGCCACGGCGCCACCAACAAGACCCCCGCTGCGGGCGTCACGCTGGACGCGAACTGGGCTTCTGCGCCTCCGACCGACGCGACGGGTGCCTCCACCGGCGTGAAGGTGGGCGCTCACGTGAAGCACACCAACAGCGGCACGTACCGGTCGGCGTCCTTCGCTTGCACGGAGTGCCACACGGCGGCGAGCATGACGTCGCACAACCAGACGCGCGACGCGGGCTGGGGCATCCTGGCGACCAACAACTCCACGGTTACGCCGACGCCGGCGGCCGGGACGGGCGCGTATGACTCCTGGGCGAGCCCGTACAACTGCACCAACTACTGCCACGGCGCCACGCTCAACGCGACCGCGCCGACCGCGGTCTGGACCGCCACCTTCACGGTGACCTGCCAGCAGTGCCACCTCTCGCCGCCGGCCATCACGCGCAACCACCCGCAGAATCCCACCTGCGATTCCTGTCACTCCCATGCCGGCAACACGGGGTACGACTTCTCCACGCCGGCCGTGACGACGGGTGCCAGGAACACGCACATCAACCAAGTGACGGAGAAGCCGGAGAACGGCTGCCGCGCCTGCCACGGTAGCCTCCAGAACGCCGCGGTGAACAACACCGACCTCGCCGCGGCCCCTGGCTACACTGCCGGCATCAGCGTCGACTCCAAGGGCAACACCGACGTCCCTTCCCGCGGCGTCGGTCTCCACCGCGCGCACCTGGTGCAGACGACCTTCCGCTCCCAGGCCATCGCCTGCACTGAGTGCCACGCCGGCTCGGTCCTCCCGAACAACCTCGACGTCTCCCACGCCGACGGGACGGCGGCGACTGCTGCGGGTACCCTCGCGTCCACCTCGACGATGGGCGGCACGGGCCAGACGATCACGTTCAACGGCACGACCTGCGCCTCCACCTTCTGCCACGGCAACTTCGAGGGCGGTCTGAAGGCGGCGCCGAGCTGGCTCGCGGACGCCACCCTCGCCTGCAACTCCTGTCACCTGGTGCCTCCGGTTCCGAAGTCGGCGGACGCATCGTCGCCCGCCTCCTATCACCCGAACAACTCGGACTGCCTGGGCTGTCACGGGACGGGCTACTCGTCGACCAGCGTCGCCACCGCGACGCACCTCGACGGCGCCCCGACGCTGGTCGGGGCCCGGACCGGTTGCGTGGCCTGCCACGGCACGCCCGGGACCGCCATCAACGACGCGACCAACGCGGATCCCAACGTCCCGGCCGCCTACGTCGCGGCGGGCGTCCATGCGGCGCACGTGAACCCGGCCACGGCGACGAAGATCTCGAACCCGATCCACTGCACGGAGTGCCACGGCCTGGACAAGGTCTCCAAGACCGACCACGCCAACGGCAGCGCGGCGCCGGACTGGTCTGAAGCCGTCCTCGCCGACGCGGGCTCCGTTACCCCGGCCTACAACGCCGGAAACTGCACCGCCTACTGCCACGGCGACGGTCTCGTGGCGCCGGTCAACACGACGCTGTCGTGGACCACGACGCTGTCGGGCTGCAACGTCTGCCACGGCAACGGCGCGAGCCTGGCTCCCCCGAGCCACGACGCGGCCATCGACACCGCCCCGGAGTGCTACGCCTGCCACCCGGAGACCGTCAACACCTCCGGCGGCATCATCTTCACGGCTGGCGTGACCAAGCACATCAACGGCTCGCTTCAGGTGAGCGCCACCTGCCTAGGCTGCCACGCGAAGCCGGCGGTGGGGACCAACACGCGCGCGCAGATCGTCGGGCTCACCGCGGTCACGCCTGGGACGGACGGCGACGACTTCCTCCGCCCGAGCCGGCATGTCTCGAACGGTACGACCGTGAGCGGCACGCCCAACGTCCTGAACGCGGACTGCGTCCTCTGTCATGCCGAGGGCAGCATCTCCGCTTCGACCGCCGACACGGGCGACATCAAGCCGGCCCAGGACCCCAACCTCCACGGTGCCTCCAGCCCAACGGTCGATCTCCGCGACCTCGACGCCAACAACGGCGAGGGCGTCGCCGCGAAGTGGCCCGGCAAGCGCAAGGCGGCCGCCACGATCACGGCGTTCGACCGTGACCGGATGGACTGGTTCTGCCTGACGTGCCACGACGGCGATGGCGCCGCGGGCGTCTCCGTCGCGACGGGCAACACCGCGTTCGCCGTCTCCCCTGCGATCGTCGCCACCAGCATCGCCCGGACGACGGCCACGGTCACCGTCACGGCGGCGAACACCCTGCTCGTGGGTGACTACGTGAACCTCACCTCGGCGATCACCAACGCGGCGGGGACCGCGATGGACTACAGGCCCGGCATCAAGCTCGTCGCGACCCGCAGCGCGACGCAGTTCACCTACGCCGAGGCCGCCCCCGCCGCGATCGCGTCGCGCGCGGTGACGGCCTCGTTCCGGCGGTACGTCGGCTCGGCCGTAGGCCAGATGACGCGGACGACGACTGTCGTCACCGTGAACACGGCGACGGCGCACGACCTCGCGGTTGGCAACGTGGTCGCGCTGACGCCGGGCGAGGCGGGCTACTGGGGCGGATGGAAGACGGTCGACACGGTCCCCTTGCCGACCCGGTTCACGTACAGGGAGGCCATCGCGGTCGCGCCTCCTGCCAGCACCAGGGTCCAGTACTTCGTGAAGACCTCGACGCGCGCCAAGACCCCGTTCAACACGGCCGACACGCTGCAGAACGCCCGGGAGAACGGCTCTCACCAGATCCGGCTCTGGCGCGCGTCCAACAACAAGGTCATCAACGTCAAGAGCCAGTTCAACTCGGAGAACGTGGCGACCGGCACCGGCTTCGCGAGCCATCACAACCTGAACCAGTTCAACAAGCGGTATGGCACCAAGGCCATCAACAACGGCGCGTGGGAGGCCTACACCACGAAGGACGGCGTGCTGCTCACCGGTGCGACGGGCGGCGAGCTGGCGGGGCTCCACTGCTCCGACTGCCACCTGAACGAGACCAACGCGCACGGCACCCGGAACACCTGGTACATGCTCTCCTCGAGGGATCAGGGAACGCAGGAGCCGTTCGACGTCGCGACCGCCAACTCGAGCCTCGTTACCAGCAACGACAACTGCGTCAAGTGTCACAACCGTGGGACCTACGGCCAGAACGGCACGCTGGGGGCCAACTCACGGACGGCGGGCCATCAGGAATGCGGTCGCTGGGACGGCAACCAGACGATGGCCTTCCTCGGGGCGACCTGGTCATCGGGCACGACGTACACCGGCGGCACCCTGCTTTGCCTCGGCTGCCACGGCGGGCGCGGCGACACGCACCTGGGACCCGGGCTCATCCACGGGACGAACGAGAACTACAGCCCGGGCGAGACCGGAACGCAGAAGATGTACCGGTTCATGGGGTCGGGGCCGTCTTACCCGTTCTACAGCCCGGATGGGACGGCCGGCGCCACCAACTGGAGCGGGGCAACGACCGGGTCCTGCTACAACCTTCCCAGCGGCACGGCGACGGCCTGGGGCGCATGCGACCAGCACAACAGCCTCACTGACCAGGCCGTGACCAACAGGGCGGGGCGGGCACTGTCCTACTGATGAAGGTGAATCGCCTCTGGTGCATGGCCTGGGTTGGCGCGGCGCTCGCTGCGCCGACCCTCGCCGCCGAGTTCGTCGAGGCTGAGTTCGTCGAGATATCGAGCACCGACCTCGTTCTCGTTCGAGCCAGCGAGCTGAACGCGGTCGTCGCGCTGGAGCGTGGCGCGACGCTCACGGGGCTCACGACGCCGCAGGCGCTTCGGCGCGGCGACCGCGTCCGGTACCGGGCGGCGAGGACGAGCGACGGCATCAGCTACGCGACGGTGTTCGAACTGCTCCCGGCGATCGCGACCGACCCGGACCTCGTCATCGACCTGGGCGAGCTCGTCCAGATGCTCTCCCCGGGGCAGCCTTCGGGGCGCGCCCGCCCGCTGCTCGTCGATCTGCGGGATGCCGGGGCATTCGCGCGCGGTCACCTCCCGGGTGCCGTCTCCGCGGCAGGATGGGAGGCCAACCTCGCGTCGGTAATGCCCTTCGGAAAGGAGGCCTCCGTCATCCTGTACGGCCGCTCGCGTCAGGACGGCGAGGCCGTCGACGCCCTGAGGGTGGCCCTCCGTCTCGGGTACCGGAACGTCCGGCTCTACGCCGGGGGATATCGGGAATGGTCGGACGGAAACCGCGTCACCTTCGTCGGCGCACGCGATCTCTCGCGCCGGATCGGTGTCGAGCCGCTCGTGGTGCTGGACGTCCGATCGCCCAGCGAGGCGGCGCGCGGCTCGTTGCCCAGGAGCGTCTCGATCGTGCCCAACCGCCTGAGGTCGTCGGAGTGGATCAATCGCCCCGGCATGCCCGTCCTCGTGGTCGTCGGCCGGGACGCGGACGATCCGACGCCGCATGCCGTGGCCGAGGCGATACGGCTGTGGCAGCCCGGTACGGACAGCATCCCGCCCGGGACGATCCAGATCCTGGAAGGAGGCTTCGCGGCCTGGGTCGCGGTCGCGGGGGCGATCGAGCCCCCTCGGGATCGGCTCGACGACGTCCCGTGCACGCCGCTTCCAGGAGAGGCCTGCCCGGACGAGTTCCTGCGGCTCTGGCGCGAGGAGGGCCGGCCGCTCCTCCTCGACGTGCGAACGTCGGCGGCATTCCGGCCGCAGTGGGCGAAGCACCTGCCCCTTGGAGAGCTGCCGTCGCGCCTCGCGGAGCTGCCGCGCGACCGGGAGATCGTGGTGTTCTGCGGGCGCGGGATCACCTCCCGCGTCGCCCAGGGGGTGCTTGAGCGCGCCGGGTTCAAGGCGCGGTTCGTCCGCTTGCCGGCCCCCCGGAAGCCATGACATCGTTGGTCCGAGTCTGAGCCGTGGCCCCCCTCGAATTGGTCCTGTTCTGGTGCGCCGTCGCCCTCTACGCCGTGGCGACGGGCGGCATCGTCTACGCGCTCGTCTTCCGGAACGGTCGGTTCATCGGCCGTATGATCTGGGTGGCGACCGCCGGCTTCGTCGCTCACGGCGGCGCGATCGCCGCGCGGTATGCGGCTCAGGGGCACCTCCCGTGGGCCGGCGACTACGAGAACGGCCTCTTCGGCGGCTGGTTCGTCGTCGCCTTCGCGCTCTTCGTCGCCTGGCGGCAGCGGGCGCTCCAGATCGTCGCGTTGGGCGCGCTGCCGCTCGCCTTCCTGCTCATGGGCTACGGGGCGATGCGCAATCCCGTCCTGACGCCGCTCCAGGCCTCGCTGAAGTCCAACTGGCTGGTGGTCCACGTCTTCTTCGCGTGGCTCGCCTTCGGAGCCTACGCGCTCGCGATGAGCGGTGGGATCGTCTGGCTCCTCAAGCGGCGCAACCTCGGACGCGCCCAGCCCAACCCGATCTTCGAGCGGTTCCCTCCGCTCGAGCGGCTCGACGAGCTCATCTTCCGCTGGATCGTCTTCGGCTTCGTGACCGACGCCGTGGCGATCGTCTCGGGGGCGATCTGGGCGCGGGATCTCTGGGGCTCGTACTGGTCCTGGGACCCCGTGGAGACCTGGTCGCTCGTGACGTGGCTGATCTACGGGCTCGCGATCCACCTGCGCGTAACCCGGGGCTGGAGGGACGCGCGCTTCGCCTGGCTGGCCGTCTTCGCGGTCGTCGGCGTGGTGATCACGTTCTTCGGGGTGACCTTCGTCGTCGAGACCTCGAATCACTTCTTCAACGTGCGGTGAGCGATGGCGCGCGCTGGGTTCGGGCGGGCCCTGTGGCCCTCGGTGAGCGTCGCCGCCTTCGTCGCGATGGCGGCCCTCGTCGATCGGAGCGCATGGCCACGCGACTACCCGGCGGCCATCCCGCCGGGTGACGAGCCGGAGATCCTCGGCGCGATCCACGACTTCAACCTCGCCTACCAGGACTTCTTCGCGACGGCGGGGAAGACGGCGCTGCTGGACGCAGTACCGGCGACCAAGGAGGTGAAGCACTACCTCTTCCGGGACATCGGCTGGCTCCGGCGGGCGCAGCTCCTCATGGTGCAGGACCACGTCGGCGCGACCCTGCTGGAGAGCAGGCTGACCGCGCCAGACGTGGCGGAGGTGCTTGTCTTCGAGGAGTGGAACTGGACGCTCCAGCGTGAGGGAGATCGGAAGCTCGTCACCGAGATCAAGGGGCTCGGGCAGGGCTTCCGCTACCGCCTCGAGCGCGAGAAGGGGCGCTGGGTCGTCGCGTGGTGGGAGGTAGAGGACATCGCGCCTCCCCCTGTCGACGAGGGACGCAAGTGGTGACCGCGTGAGCGCGCCCCTGGTCCAGCGAATCGTCGGGCGCGTCGGCGCGACGACGGCGCTCGTGAGCTTCGCGACGCCGCTCGTCCTCGTTGCGGTCGGGGCCGGCCTCGGCGCACTCGATCCCGACCGAGCCCTTCGAATGTGGTCGGTGGGGACGTGGGCGTGTGCGTTCGCGCTCAGCGGAGGCGCGGCGCTGGCAAGTGCCGTCGCAGAGCGCAGGTGGGCGAGAGCGCTGGGCGTGCTCGCCGCGCTGGCCGCCGTCGCGCAGCCGGCGCTATGGTGGGGCTGGAGCTTCGCCGGCACGCTGCAGGCGGGGGTCGGGGAACCCGAGGCTCCGTGGGCGCGCCGCAAGGGCGGGTCGTTCGCAACCCCGCCGAAGGTCGAGCTGCGGGCGCTCCCGACCGAACGAGGGGGCGACGCACGGCTCGTGATCGACGGGCGCGAGGTGGCGCTCCCTGCGGATCGCGAGGGCGCGGCTGGCGCGTGGACGCGGGTGCGGGTCCGCGGTCCGCTGCCGGCTCCGTCCTTCGAGGTGGTGGGTCGAGACGGGGTTCAGGCGGCTGCAGGCCTCCTGAAGGTGGATCCGGAGAGGCGCTCCAGGTTCGTCGTCGGAATCCTCCCGCATCACCTCTACGTGTCCCTGCCGCAAGGGCCGGCGATCGATTCGTGGACCCCCGCGCGACTCCACCTGAGGGTCCAGCGAGGGAAGCTCAAGGTGTTCGAGGGCGACGTCGCCGCGGAGGAGCGCGTGAGGTTCGAGGGGCTGTCCTTCGCGTACGGCCGAGGCGACCTGTGGGCGTGGATAGACGTCGAGCGGCGGTTCCCGCGCTGGCCGGGGATCGCCTTGACGGTCGCGCTGGCGCTGGGCGGGGTCGGGGCGGCTCTGGCGGATCGCCGGAGAGAACGCGCGTGAAGCGGCTGCTCGAACTCCTCGGGTCACTCAGGCTCACGCTCTTCCTGCTCGTGGCGCTCGCGGCGCTGCTCCTGCTGGGCCTGTCGATCCCGCAGAAGCAGGTGCTTCAGCGGGAGCTCTACACGGCCTGGGAGAGGGAGAGCCCCACGCTGGTGGGTCTCCTCGAGCTGTTCCAGCTCACCGACGTTCACGCTTCCTGGCTGGCGAAGGGGCTTTGGGTCCTCTTCTTCGCGAACCTCGCCGTGGTGATGGTCCGACGTCTCCCGGTGGTGAGGGAGCGAATCCGGATCGACCGCGAGATCCCCGATCCGCGCTTGGCGCCGGGCTTCGGCCCCTGCCGCTCGTTGCCGCTCCGTGAAGGGGGCGCGGCCGCCCTTGGGGCCGTCCTCCGCCGCCGCGGGCTCGAGCTCGTAGAGCGCGCCGAGCGGACGCGCGGAGTGAAGTACCGCTTCGCGCCGGTGGCCACGCTCGCCTATCACGTGAGCTTCTTCCTGATCGCGGCGGGGGGCTACCTCAGCGCCGCCACCCGCTTCGAGGGGACGGTGGATCTCGGGTCGGGCGAGCAGTTCACCGGCGATCTGGCGCAGTACGTCCCCACGCCCCGTCTCCCGCGGTACGGGAAGCCCCCCGACGTCACCTTCCTCGTGGAGGCCATCGAGCCGCAGCTGGAGCGCGGCGTGCCCGTGGGGATTCGTGTCCTCCTGCGGGATCGGGAGATGATCGGCCAGGTCATCGAGGTGAACCGCCCCTACCGGATCGGCGACGCGTCCTTCGTCTTCAAGGACCTCGGCGTCGCGCCACTCCTCATCGCGCGCGACGCAGCGGGACGAGAGCTCTTCGGCGCGTACGTGCGCCTCAAGCTCCTCCAGGGGCGCAAGGACCGCGTCGAGATCCTGGGCCAACGTTTCGAGGTGGAGCTCTTCCCCGACCACGTCATGGAGGGCGGGACGGACGGAACCCGGTCGCAGGAGATGCGGGACCCCGTCCTCCGGCTGACCCTGTCATCGCGCGCCGGGCGGACCGTGCGCGCCTCGCTGCGGCCTGGCGAGACCATGCCCCTGGGGCCGTACGGTCTGACCTTCGCGGACTGGAGATACTGGGTCCGCCTCTACGTCCGGTCCGAGCGAGGGATCGGGCTGCTCTGGTTCGGGTTTGCGCTCGCCGCGGCCGGCGTCGCGGCGCGGCTCTTCCTCTTCCGGCGCGAGTTCGTGTTCGCCGTCGAGACCAGCGGGGCCGGCGCCGTCCTCCACTTCGCCGGGCGCGCGGAGTACTACAGGGCGCTGTTCGAGGACGAGGTCGAGGCGCTCGACCGCCATCTCCGCGAGACGATCGGTTCGCAGCCCGGTGCCGACGCGCCGAAGGTAGGATGACCCGTGTCCCACCCGACCGCGCAGCGCGCCGTCTTCGTCCGCTCGTTCGTCTTCGTCGCCTTCGGGCTGTCCGGCGCCTCGGCGCTCGCCTTCGAGGTCGTGTGGACGCGCACGCTCTCGACGGTCATGGGCTCGTCCACCTACGCCCTCTCGACGATGCTCGCGGCCTTCATGGCCGGCCTCTCGGTCGGAGGCGCGCTGGGCGCGGTGGCGTCGCGGAAGGTCGCGGATCCCGTCAGGGCCTTCGCCCTCTGCGAGTTGGGGATCGGCCTCGCGGGGTTGGTGGTGGCTCCTGTGATGCGCGGCCTCACGCCGGTGTACATCGCGAGCTACTATGCCTTCCACGAGTCGTTCGCCGCGTTCTACGTCGTCCAGTTCCTGATTGCGTTCCTGCTCATGGGGATTCCGACGACGCTCATGGGCATGACCTTCCCCCTGACCGTGCGCCTCCTGACGGAGTGGCGCGGCGAGCCGGGGCGCCAGGCGGGCCGGCTCTACGCGGTCAACACGCTGGGCGGCATCGTCGGCTCGATCGCGGCGGGGTTCATCCTGATCCCGATCGTAGGAGTGACGCGCACGGCCCTCATCGCCGCCGTGATCAACGTCGCCAACGCCGTCGTGATCCTGGCCCTGCTGCGGCGAGGCCGCGCGGCCGCCGGCGCGGCGCTGATCGCCGCGCTCCTCACGCTCGGCGTGGGTCGTTTCGCCGGGCCAGGGACGCCCACCTTCTCCTACGGGTACGCTAAGAGGTTCGGAACTGCGGCCTACGCCGAGCGGGTCGCGAGCATGGGCAGGGACGCGGAGGTGCTCTTCCACGACGAGGGCGTGGACGGCGAGGTGTGGCTCCTGCGCGGCCGCGTGGGTGGCGCGCCGACCCTCGTGAACGGCAGCAAGCTCGAAGCGGGCGATTCCCCGAGCTTCGAGCTGCTGGCCCGGCTGCCGTGGTTCACGAGCGAGCTCATCGGCCCCGCGCGGAGCGCGCTCAACATCGGGCTGGGGTCTGGCAAGACGCTCAAGGCGCTCGCCGAGACCGCCCTGGAGAGCATCGACTCCGTCGAGCTCAGCGGCGGCATCCTCGAGGCCAACCGACGGTTCCTGAGCCCGGAGACGTTCGGGAGCCCCAGGATCCGTCACGTGCACGCCGACGGCCGAAACCACCTCCTCGTCCATCGCGGAGCCTACGATCTGATCGTGGTGAGCCCGTCGTGGGCCGTCGAGGCGGGGTCCGCTGCGATGCTCACCCGCGAGTTCTTCGCCCTGGCTGCCCGTCACCTCGCATCGGACGGCGTCATCGGCGTCTGGGTCGACTTCTCCATCATGGACGAGGCCGACATGCGCAGCGTCCTCAGGGCCTTCGCGCGGTCCTTTCGGCATGTGTCCGGGTGGCGGGTTCCGAGCGGCGACGTGGTGCTCGTGGGCTCCAATACGGAGCGGTATCCGGAAGAGAAGGAGGTCGCGCGGCTCGCCGGGCTGGCCACGCCGGAGGCCGGAGGGCGCTTCGAGGTCGCGCTCCCGGACGCGGCTCCTCGCCCGTCCAGCTACGAAGGCGCGAACGAGGACGACCTCCCGGTGGTCGAGTTCCACAACGCCCGGAACCTGATCCTCGGCTCGGTGCGGGGGGGCGGCGGACGGTGAGCATCCTCCTGGTGTCCCCTCCCTTCGGCGAGAAGGGGCTGCAGTCGCGGGGGCTCCCGATCGCGCCGCCGGTGCTCGAGTACCTCGCCGGCCTCACGCGCCAGGTGGACCCGAGCCTCCGGCTGCAGCTCCTCGACGCCAACAAGGAGACCCTCGTCCCGGAGGAGGTCACCGCCGACGCCGTCTGCTTCACCGTCCTCACGCCGCAGGCTCCCTGGGTCTACCGGATGGCCGACCGGCTCCGGGCGCTTGGCAAGAAGGTCATCCTCGGCGGGATCCACGTCACGGCGCTTCCCGAGGAGGCGAAGGGGCATGCAGACGCCATCGTCGTCTCGGAGGCCGAGACCGTGTGGGCGAGCCTCCTCGCCGACCTCGCCAACGGTGCGCTCCAGCCGGCCTATCACGGTCACTTTCCCGAGATGGTGGGGCTGCCGCGCCCGGTCACCGATCTCTGGAACACGAGCTACGTCTACGGCCACTTCCAGACTGCGCGCGGCTGCCCACACCGCTGCACGTTCTGTTCCGTCCATGAGTTCTTCGGCGGAACGACCCGACTGCGCCCGATCGACGAGGTGGTGAAGGAGGTCGCCGCGTCGAAGCGCCGGCTCTTCTGGGGGATCGACGACAACATCTGGGGCGTCGACGTCAAGCGCTCCATCGAGCTCTACGGGGAGATGGCGAGGTCGATCCGCGGAAAGTGGTGGTTCGGCCAGGCCGACCTCGTCACGCTCGATCACCAGCGCTCCGACGAGCTCCTCGACAACGCTCGTCGCGCGGGGCTCACCGCGGTCCTCGTCGGTTGGGAGTCGAACAACCTCGCCACGCTCGAGGAGTACAAGGCCGTCAACAAGCAGGGGCGCCACCGCCGGGACCAGATCAAGCGCATCCGCGATCACGGCATCGAGGTGATGCTCTTCACCATGCTGGGCGGGCGGCAGGACGTCCGCGCCGACTACGACGAGCTGCTCCAGCTGTGCGACGACCTTCGAGTGTCCGCCCACCCCGTGATGACGACGCCGTTCCCGGGCACCGAGCTCTACGAGCAGTACAAGCCGTTCCTGAAGCCGGGGCTGGACTGGGACCACTTCGACGGGAACCACGCCGTCTTCGAGCACCCGACGCTCAGCGCCGAGGAGCGCGAGGACCTGATCATCGACCTGCGCGCCCGGCTCTTCACCCTCCCGCGCATTCTGAAGCGCGTCGCCCGGGTCGGGTGGCGCGGCTTCCCGATGAGCCACGTCACGTCGTGGATGGTGCAGTACCCGCAGGGCAGGGCGTTCAAGCAGTACGCGCTGGAGCACGCGGCGCGCAGGGCACGGACGTCGGCGAACCGCTAGACTAGGCCCCCATGTCCCCCGCCGCCGGCATCGCCCTGATGATGAACAACTACTTCCACGACGTGGCGACGGCGCTGCTCGCCGCGAGCGCCTTCGCGCTCTGGGTGCTCCTGCGCCGCTACGAGTCGGGCGGGCGCGGCGCGGACGCGGCGCGCTACTTCCTGGAGATCCAGCGCGCCATGGTGAAGCTCGCGCGCCTCTCGCTCGCGTGGATCGTCCTCGGTGGCATCCCGCGGACGATCTGGTACGTCGACTTCGAGTGGAACCACTTCGCCGGCCGCGGCCAGATCCCCGCGCTGATCGTGAAGCACGTCGTCGCCGCCATCTTCGTGGTCTTCGGGATCGCCTTCTGGCGGCGGCTCCGGAGCCGGGTCCGGGCGGTCGAGGCCGACCTGGCCCGCTGAACGCTCTCGTTCGGGAACGAGGTGGCTCCGTTGACGAAGGTTGGCTCGCTGTCATGTGTGCGCCGAAGGGCTACATTCGTCGGTCGGAGACGGTGTGTTAACATTCGCACGGGTGGGTCAAATGCCCCGGACCGGTCGATCCTGTCGTCGCCAGCAAAGGCAGCGCAGCGCGTCGTCTCCCTTGCTCCAAGGGGTGTTTAGCGTGTGTAAGTATTCGTCTAGCTGGTGGATTTGGCAGGGCTTGAGCCTTGCAGGAAAACACTCCATGAGTCCAAGGGCACGCGTGTATTCGGCGGTGGCGGCGGCACTGCTGCTCCTCCCTGCCGTCGGGCAGGCGCTCACCATTGCCGCGCCGGTGATCGCTCCGAAGAATGCAGATGGGACGGTAGCTGGCGGCTCGTCGGGCGTCACGCTGACCTGCAGCGCGACGCTCAGTTCCATGCTCGGCGAGTCGTTCGTCTCGGGCACCGCCGAGGTGACGTCGGGCGGAACGTTCGTCGGCGGCGCGACCGCCGTCGCGCTGACGACCCACACCGCGACCGTGCTGCCCGTCGCGACCACGACCTCGGGAACCCTCTCGGTCAAGTGCACCTTCACCGCCGCGAACTCGCAGGGGACCCCGACGACGAAGTCCCTGGCCGCCTCGGCAGGGATCACTCCGCCTCCGGTCGCCGCGCCGCTCGTGACGAGCTTCTCCGGGCCCCCATCCACCGTCCTCTTCG
>Ga0209683_10000635_pt1 | contig 13594 bp, 12 predicted proteins | sample DOMMetBare2Fresh_FD_187474 | JGI IMG/M metagenome (GOLD analysis project Ga0209683, IMG submission 187474) | Wetland sediment microbial communities from St. Louis River estuary, USA, under dissolved organic matter induced mercury methylation -... | ecosystem: Environmental > Aquatic >... | reverse complement strand
CTAGCAGAGAGGCGCCGCCGGCCATCAGGAACGGCCCCCACACGACGTACCAGCTGTCGCCTGAGTTGCGGGAGTAGTAGATGAACGCCAGTGAGAAGACGAAGGCCACGACGGCGACCGACAGGTCGAGCACGAACCGCGGCGTGCGCGCCACCCGGTTGTCGTGCAGCCGCCAGGTGAGCTGGGCAAGTGCGGAGAACGCGTAGGGCACCGCAGCGGTGATCCCGGTCATCAGGACCAAGGTGGTGAAGACGGTCGAGCCGCTCGTACCCATGTAGCTGATGACGACGGCGACCGAAGACAACGCTGCAGAGGAGATGATGCCGAATGCCGGGACCCTGCGAGAGGACAGCTTGCGGAAGCGCGACGGGAACAGCCCGTCCTTGGCCGCAGCCAGTGGCATCTCGGCGCAGATCATGGTCCAGCCGTTGAGCGCTCCGATTCCGGAGACGATCACGGCCAGTGCGACGAGGTTGCCGGCCCAGGACCCGCCACCGACCATCACGTTGGCCGCGGTCGAGTACGACGCCTTGTTGGCGTCCAGGGCCAGCTGGCTCGTGGGAATGATGCCGAACACCGCGACCATCGACAGGAGGTACACGGCGGCGCTGGCCAGGGTGCCGTAGATGGTGGACTTCGGGATGTTCCTCTCGGGGTCGCGGACCTTCGCCGCCGCCACTGCCGCCGTCTCGACGCCCAGGTAGCTGAACAGGCAGATCGCCATCGCCCCGCCGATCGCGGACAGGTTGGTATCGCCGCTCACGTTCCACGGCTGGAAGTTGCCCGACTTGATGAAGAAGAGCCCGACCGTGGCGATGATGGCCAAGGGGATGAACTTCAGCACAGTGGTCCAGACCTGGAACGTGCCCATGTTGCGGACACCGGTCAGGTTGATGACGGCCGGGACCCACAGGCCGACCAGGGCGATGGCGATGGACCAGCCGATCGCGCCGCTCTTGTTCACGAAGTGCTCGACGTAGTAGACCCAACCCACGACGATGGCCGCGTTTCCTGCCCAGGCGGTGATCCAGTAGGACCAGGCGTTGCTGAAGCCGAGTCCGTTGCCGAAGGCCGAGCGGGCGTAGGCGTACGGACCGCCGTCGGCCGGCAGCCGTCGGGACATCACCGAGAACATGAAGGCGAGCGCGACGGCACCGACGGTGGCCAGCCCCATGGCGACCAGGCTGATCGGGCCGTATGACGCCAGCGAGTACGGCAGCGAGAAGATGCCGACACCGATGATGCTTCCCATGATCAGCGCGGTCGACTGCGGCAGACCGAGCGCGCGCCCGTCTGCCGCGGGGTCGCCCGTGGCTTGGTCGGAGTCGGGTTCGGACGTGGTGTTGGCCATGGTGCCCTCCTGGGTTGACGAAGACGAGCCGCATCCGATCGTCAGGTGGAGAGGATTCCAGTGTTCAGCTGCCAGGGATCTAAGTGGCGAGTTCGCGGATGTTGTTGAAGCATAATTCGTATTCAGCTGAGATCAAAATCTGTGCGTTGAGCCGCATATTGAAAGGTGTGGTGTGCTGCTGGAGGTATTCTTCTGGAGGGTACAAGAAAGGTTCTCATCACGCCATTGAATATGAAGCGGCTCGAGTACCAGAAATGAGCCGGCGGACCTTTCCCTCTGTTCCCGTCCCCGTCTAAGAAAGCACGCCCGATCCTTCTGGTTCGGTGTCGCACCGCTGCGGCGGGGCCTGCACGCACATGATCGTCACGCTCAGGCGGCAATAGCGACGGCGACGTCGCCGACGAGGCCGAACAGGTCCTTGGGATCAGCCGGATCAGCGATCAGGTCGATCTCGTCGAAGAACGAGGTGCCGTCCACGGAGTCACGCAGGTAGCGCAGCGCCGAGAAGTCCTCGATCGCAAACCCGACCGAGTCGAAGATGGTGATCTGGTCGTCGGAGGTGCGCCCGGCGTTCTGGTCGGTGAGCACCCTCCACAGCTCGGTCACCGGGAATTCGGGCGATACCTGCTGGATCTCTCCTTCTACCCGGGTCTGCGGGGGGAACTCGACGAAGACGTCGCCTCGGTGCAGGATCTCGGGGTCTAGCTCGGTCTTACCGGGGCAGTCGCCACCGATGGCGTTGATGTGGACGCCGGGGCCCACCATGGTGCTGGCGAGAACGGTGGCGTTCGTCTTGTCGGCAGTGCACGTGGTGATGATGTCGGCCCCGGACACCGCGTCCAGGGCGCTGGTGGCCGCGACGACCGTGAAGCCCAGCGGGGCGGCGTTGCGGATGAACTTGGCCATGGCTGCTGGGTCCGTGTCCCAGATGCGGAGGTGGTTGATGCCAAGGGCAGTGCGGAATCCCAGCGCCTGGAACTCCGACTGCGTCCCCGTCCCGATCAGCGCCATGGTGCGTGAGTCGGGGCGAGCAAGCGCCCTGGCTGCCATGGCGGAGGTGGCGGCGGTGCGCAGGGCGGTGAGAACGGTCATCTCGGACCAGAAGGTCGGGTAGCCGTTCCGCACGTCGGCGAGCACACCGAAAGCGGTCACCGTCTGAAATCCGTTGTCCGGGTTGGTGGGGTGGCCGTTCACGTACTTGAAGCCGTAGGTCTCGCCGTCGCTGGTGGGCATCAGCTCGATGACACCCAACGGTGAGTGGGACGCAACGCGGGGTGACTTGTCGAACGCCGGCCAACGTCGGAAGTCGTGCTCCAGGTACTCGATCATGCCGGAGATGACATTCTCCACACCCTCCTCCGCAGCCCACCGGGTGATGTTCCTGACGTTCACAAAGCGCACCATTGACGCCTCCTCTCGTTGTCTCCCAATACCTTAGGAAAAGGCGGTGTGCAAGCACAATTGCCAAAACGAGTCAATATGTTCAATGGATTACACAATATGAGCAGGGTGGATGTACGATTTGCAGCATGCAAACCTTGGACGAGCTTGATCGCGGTCTGATTGCCGCGTTGCGGCTGGACGGACGGGCGCCGGTGACCACGCTCGCCCGCAGGCTGGGCGTGACGAGGTCGACCGTGAACAGCCGGCTACAACATCTCCTGGACTCAGGGACGGTCCTGGGGTTCTCCGTCCGAGTTCGCGAGGAACGGGACCCCGACTCGATCCGGGCGATTGCGCTCATCGAGGTCGAAGGGCGCTCGACGAACCAGGCCATCAGGGCGCTGCGCGGGTTCCCTGAGGTGCGCGCGCTTCACACCACGAATGGCGGCTGGGACCTGGTTGCCGATCTCCGAACGGACTCGCTCGGCAACTTCGACCGGCTTCTGGGCCAGATTCGCTCCGTCGAGGGCGTCGTCAACAGTGAGACGAGCGTGTTGCTCAGCTCAGCGCTGCTGTGAAGCCCGCCGCGAGGAGGGCGGAACCAGCCGGTGAGGTGAGAGAGCGCGCGGATGGGCCATCTCACCTCCGCCGGCTCAGGTCACTCGTTGGGTCCGCGGGTCACCGGGATGGTGTGCCGCGCAGACGTGGTGGCCACGATCGGCACCGTGACCTCGAGGATGCCGTCTTCGTACCGCGCCTCCAGCAGTTCCTGGTCTGAGCCCGGCGGCAGCGACACCCGGCGCAGGAAGGAACCGTAACGGAACTCCGAGCGTCCCTTCTCCCTGATCTCCTCATGCCGTTCGACTGCGATCGTGAGGACACCCTCGTCAACCGTGATCTCCACGTCCTTGTCCGGGTCGACCCCCGGGATCTCCGCACGCACGACGTAGCGGTCCTCGTCGAGATGATCCTCGATGCGCAGAGCGTGCGCCCCGTCATGAGGCCAGTCGGCGATCGACGGCCAGGTCGAGTTGAACCAGTCGAACAGCTCGGTCAAACCCGGTATCGGGTTGTGTTTCATCACTGCAGACATCTGGTCCTCCATGGGTGCGGACGAAGACCTCCATGCCACCGCGTCCGGCTCCTCGCGGATAGGGACTTTGGTCCCGGTGGAAGCGACGTCAGCCTGCTGAGTCGACTCCCGCGGACGTTGGTCACCGGGGCCGCTCGTCTACCAGGATGGTGGCGCCGGAAGTGGTCAGTGCGTCCTGGAACAACGCGAAGTGGTGCCCGCACCAGAGCAGCGAACCTCCATGCGTCAGCGCAGTCTCGACAACTGCACGGGTTGGGCAACGGTCGCAAAGGTCGGCGGCCGTCAGGGTTCGGGTGGGGTTCTTGTCGAGTGAAGTCTTCATCTCAGTGATCCCTCCGCGTCCATCTGGAGATTTCGTTGACACCACCTGCGGTTCGGCTCTCCGCGACAAGAGCCCCACTGGACTGGCCCCCGATCTGAAGCGCGGTGCTGCTGCGACAACCACATCATCCCCCTTGAGAGGTGGTAAGAGAAGACGTCGAAGTCCCAGATAGCCTCGCCTGTCTCGCGACGTGCGACGTGTCACACGGGCGAAGTGCGCGCCAACCTTGGTTCTGCCTCGGCCGGGTGGTTGACTCTGCCGCGGCCCAGAGATGGAACGGCCGGATCGTGTCCCGTCGGGGTTGCGATCGGGCCTGAACCTGCGAGGGAAGCCGGGCCGGGTTGCGAGGAGATTCGACCTCCGCAACCTAGCCCGCATTCGAAGTCATCAAACTAACGGAGGAATTTCATGGCGGTCAGGTCAGTCAGGGTCAAGTCGGACTCCACTGGGGCCGCACCACCAGCCGCCAGCCCGGTCAAGCCCACAAGGAAGCGGGCAAAGCCGAAGGCCAAGTCGGTGCTCACACCGATCCGGGTCCACTACGACGTAGGACAGGGCAACCGGATAAGCGTTCGTGGTGACACCGAGCCCTGGCAATGGGAATGCGGCGTCGACGGGAAGAACGCGGCGGCGGATGTCTGGGAGTTCCAGCTCGAACGGATTCCCGCCGGGCAGGCATTCCAGTTCAAGCCACTGATCAACGACACTGTCTACTCCACCGGCGAGAACTATGTCGGCACCGGTGGCCAGGCTCTCGACATCTACCCCGCTTTCTAGTCACGTCGCGACTGTGAGGGTGAGGTCACGGCGACACCACGCAACGTGGCCTCACCCGGGTGCGAGCATCGACGATGTGGTCGGTGACGGGCGGGGAAGCCGTTGGCCCGCGTCCTGCACACGAGTCCATCCATCCGTCGCGGTCTCCCGGATCGCACGGCTCACCACGAACAGGGGCAACGTCATGACCGAAGATACTGTCACCGGGGCGGTCGCGAAGCCTGGCATGCACGACCTGTCCGACGTCGCGAGCCTCGTCGAGATCCAGCCGGAGGCGACCGTCTCCCGGACCGTCCTGCAGGCCGAGGGTGTGCGCGTGGTGCTCTTCTCGTTCGACGCGGGTCAGGTCCTGACCGAGCACACCGCTGCCGTACCCGCGCTGCTCCAGGTGCTCGATGGGCACCTGCGCATCACCGCCGACGGACGCACCGTCGACCTGCGTCCGGGCGGGCTGGTGCATCTGGTGGCCAGGCTGCCGCATGCCGTCGAGGCGGTTGAGGCCTCCCGGCTTCAGCTCACGATGCTCGACTCGCGGGTGCCTGCCTGAGCCATCCTGGCGTGCCTGTCTCTCCTGGCGTGGTGGTCCCGGTGTGGTGGTCTTCGCTGGTGACAGGGTGCTGCCAAGAGGTCACAGCGGCGCTCTCCGGGCGTAGCGTAGGACCCGTGGGAACAATGGTTGTCGCGCGGACCGGACCCGATCGATCTGGCAGGTGAAGAGCGCCGACATCGCGCGATGGAGGGCTCGAGAACAAGAACTGTGACCTTCGCACTCAAGAAGGAAGGAACCCTCAGATGCTGAAGGAACTTCACGCGGTCCTGCCGGCGGCGGACATCCAGCGTGCACGCTCGTTCTACCACGACACGCTTGGCCTCGAGCCCGACGAGCAGCGCCCGGGTTCTCTCATGTACCACCCGGTGAAAGGCTCTGCCTTCGAGATCTATGAGGTGGAGGACGCGGGCACGGTCGGGACCTCGCAGATGGGCTGGCTGACCGATGACCTCGAGCTCGAGATGGAGCAGCTGCGCGCACGCGGTGTCGTCTTCGACAGGGCCGAGGTCCCGGTGGTAGGGCCGGTGGACGGGGGCACGGGGATGTCCGGCGCGAAGGCAGCGTGGTTCAGGGACACCGAGGGCAACCTCCTCTGCATCACCCAGCTCAGCGCCATACCGACACCTGGGTCCAAGGGGAAGGCAGCGCGCTCCCGCCGCCTCCGTGATCCGATCTGGAATCTCGGAGTGCCGACTGAGCTGTTGACGGCAATCCCCGCTGTCTGAGACCTGACGCATCGGCGGGGGCGGAGGCCGGATCATCCCCGGGCCGTGACCTCAGTGAGATCACGACCCAGGAACATGATGTCCACCCAGGCGGGAACGCGGATGGAGTGGTGCCGAACCCGAGCTGCTAGACGAAGTTGAACAGGCTCTGCGCAAGGATGAGCAGGAATACCGTTCCGGTCTTGAGCAGCGTGATCGCGAAGATGTCCCGGTACGACTGTTTGTGCGTGAGCCCGGCGATACCCAGGAGCGTGATGACGGCGCCGTTGTGCGGCAGCGTATCCATCCCACCCGAGGACATGGAAGCAACACGGTGCAGCAGCTCGGGTGACATGCCGACTCGGTCGGCCCAGCTCAGGTAGTCCTTGCCGAAGGTGTCGAGCGCGATGCTCATCCCACCGGAAGCGGATCCCGTCACGCCCGACAGGGTGTTGACAGTGACCGCCTCCGACAACAGCGGGCCGCCGCCGGAGTTGATGCCCGTCAGCGAGTGAGCGATGGACTGGAATCCGGGCAGCGACTTGATGACGGTGCCGAATCCGACCTCGGACGCGGTGTTCAGCACGGCCAGGAGGGACCCGATGGCACCGAGGTTGATTGCCCTGGTGGCGTTTCCCTTGATCCCGCGGGGGTTGATGACGAAGGCGAGGATGATGCCGACCACAAGCGCGATCATGAGCGCCCAGTTGTTCATCGTCCCGGTGATGCCTTCAGGGAGCATCTTGTAGGGGGCCTGGGTGACCTCGGCGGTGATGTTCCAGTGCGGGAAGACGAACTTCTGGAGCACGAGCGTGACGACCAGCACCGCCACCAGCGGAACGGCGGCCAGCCACGCGTTCGGCAGGGGCTTGTCCTGGACTATCTCGGGCTCGTTGGTGTGGCCGGTTCCGTAGCCCTCGCCCTTTGCCTGCGCCGTGCGTCGGCGTCGTTCGAGGTACAGCATCCCGACCACCAGGATGATGATGGCGCCCAGGGAACCGAAGACCGGAGCCGCGTACAGGTCGGTGTTGAAGAACTTCATCGGGATCGAGTTCTGGATCTGCGGCGTTCCCGGCAGGGCGTCCATGGTGAAGGTGAAGGCGCCCAGAGCAATGGTGGCGGGCACGAGCCGCTTCGGGATGTCGGCTTCCTTGAAGATCGAGGCCGCGAACGGGTAGACCGCGAATGCGACGACGAAGAGGCTTACCCCGCCGTAGGTGAGGATGGCGGCCGACAGCACGACCGACAGCATCGCGCGCTTCGTGCCGAGCCTGCCCACGATGGTCTTGGCGATCGACTCCGCTGCACCTGACTCCTCCATGACCTTGCCGAACACGGCACCCAGGAGGAAGAACGGGAAGTAGACCTTCACGTAGTTCGCCATGCCCGGCAGGAAGATCTCCGTGTAGGTCGGCAGGAGGGCCAGCCCGGAGAATACTGCGGCGAGAATTGCCATCACGGGGGCGAAGAAGATCACCGAGAAGCCCCGATAGGCCATGAACATCAGAAGCGCCAGAGCCAGAAGAATTCCTAATACACCCATAATGCGTCACATCCACTACTCGTAGGTCGTGCGAAGAAAGGCAACTGGAGAGATAATCCCGACACGTGTGTGGCTCTATCTCTCGACGATCACGGCTGTTCCCTGCCCACCGCCGATGCAGAGGGTGGCGAGTCCCTTCTTGGCGTCCCGGCGCCTCATCTCGTGCAGGAGGGTGACCAGGATGCGGGCGCCGCTGGCGCCGATGGGGTGGCCGAGGGCGATCGCGCCGCCGTTGACGTTGGTCTTGTCCATGTCGAGCTTGAGCTCGTCGGCAACTGCGAGGGCCTGGGCGGCAAAGGCTTCGTTGGCCTCCACGAGGTCCATGTCCTCGATGCTGAGCCCGGCCTTGGCCAGGGCCCTTCTGCTGGCAGGGATGGGGCCCGTCCCCATGATCTTGGGGTCGACCCCAGCAGAGGCCCACGTCACGATGGTTGCCAGTGGGGTCAGGCCCAGCTCGGCGGCCTTGTCCTTGGACATGACGACCAGCGCGGCTGCGCCATCGCTGATGCCGGAGGCATTTCCCGCGGTGACGGTGCCGTCCTTGGAGAAGGCGCCGCGCAGCTTGCCCAGTGCCTCCAGGGTGGTGCCGAACCGCGGGAACTCGTCCTGGCCGAAGACCACGGGGTCGCCCTTGCGTGCGGGGATGACGACCGGCACGATCTCGTCGGTGAACGTCCCGGCCCTGATCGCCGCCTCGGCCCGGTTCTGGCTGGTGACCGAGAATGCATCCTGGTCCTGGCGAGAGATGTCGAACTGGGCAGCGACGTTCTCCGCGGTGATACCCATGTGGATGTCGTTGAAGGCGTCCCACAGGCCGTCGTTGATCATGGTGTCGACCATGGTGGCGTTGCCCATGTGGTACCCGGTCCGGGCCTTCTGCAGCACGTAGGGCGCCAGGGACATGGATTCCATCCCGCCGGCCACGACGACCTCGGCGTCCCCGGCCATGATGGCCTGTGCGCCGTCCTGAACGGTCTTCAGACCCGACCCGCAGAGCATGTTGAGGGTCCAGGACGGAACCCGATGGGGGATGCCGGCGGCGATGGCTGCCTGGCGGGCGGGGTTCTGGCCGAGGCCGGCCTGCAGGACGTTGCCCATGATGACCTGGTCGACCTGCTCGGGGGTGATCCCGGCGCGTTCGATGGCCTCCTTGATGACCAGGGCCCCGAGGGTTACGGCTGGGGTCTTCCCCAGAGCCCCGCCGAACGAACCGATCGGGGTGCGTACCGCGCTGACGATGACAACTTCTCTCATGACGAACCTCTTAGCTCTCGGGGGACAGGATGATGCTGCGACCGTTCAGGCAACGACCTGTGCACAGGACCGGTGCGTGGCACCGTGGTGCACAGGACCGGCGCACAGGACCGGCGCACAGGACCGGCGCACAGGACCGGCGCACAGGACGGCGTGGTTGACCTGGCTGCCGAACCGCGCGAGCTCGTCGATCACCACCGTCGCCGAGGTTCGACGCGGCAGCCCAGGTCGGCCAGCCCCCGGGCGGAGGGCGCCTGGTCCCGCAGGTCGCGGTAGCCGCAGCCTGGGGGCACGAGGGGCTGGACGGCTCTGGCCGTGTGCGATCGTGGTGCGGCTAGGCTCCGACGTGCTGGAGGTCGACGGTGAAGTCGGGTCCGGTGGCGGTTCGGATGTCGTCTTCGGTGACGCCGTCGGCGAGCTCGCGCAGGACGAGTCCGTGGTCGGTGATATCCATGACGGCCAGGTCGGTGATGATGCGTTGGACGACGCGTCTGCCGGTCAGGGGCAGGGTGCATTCCTGGACGATCTTGTGGGTGCCGTCGCGGGCGACGTGTTCCATCAGGACGATGACCTTCTTGGCGCCGTGGACCAGGTCCATGGCCCCGCCCATGCCCTTGACCATCTTGCCGGGGATCATCCAGTTGGCGATGTCGCCGGTGGCGGAGACCTGCATGGCGCCCAGGATCGCGGCGTCGACCTTGCCGCCGCGGATCATCCCGAAGCTGGTCGCGGAGTCGAAGAACGACGCGCCGGGGCGCAGGGTGACGGTCTCCTTGCCGGCGTTGATCAGGTCGGGGTCCTCGTCGCCGTCGATGGGGTAGGCCCCGACGCCCAGGATGCCGTTCTCGGACTGCAGGACGAGCTCGACGTCGGCCGGGACGTACTCCGGGACCAGGGTCGGCAGGCCGATCCCGAGGTTGACGTAGTCGCCGTCGCGGAGCTCGGCGGCGGCGCGGGCGGCCATCTGCACGCGGGTCAGTGCCATTACTTCGAGCCTCCGGTGGCTGCGTCGGGGTTGGGTTGGACGGTGCGGCGTTCGATGTGCTTGTCGCCGGCCTGTGCCGGGGTCAGGGGCAGGACCCGTTGGACGTAGATGCCTGGCAGGTGGACGGCGTCGGGGTCGATCTCGCCCGGCTCGACGAGGTGCTCGACCTCGGCGATGGTGACCCGCCCGGCCATCGCGGCCAGCGGGTTGAAGTTGCGGGCGGACTGGCGGAAGACGAGGTTGCCGTGGCGGTCGCCCTTCCAGGCCCGGACCAGGGCGAAGTCGGTGACGATGGCCTCCTCCAGCACGAAGGTCAGCCTCTTGCCGTGCCAGTCCATCTCGCGGGTCTCCTTGGCCGGGGAGGCCTTGGCGATCGACCCGTCCGGGGCGTACCTCCAGGGCACGCCGCCGTCGGCGATCTGGGTGCCGACCCCGGTGGCGGTGAAGAACGCCGGTATCCCGGCCCCGCCGGCGCGCAGCTTCTCGGCCAGGGTTCCCTGCGGGGTGAGCTCGACCTCGAGCTCGCCGGAGAGGAACTGGCGCTCGAACTCCTTGTTCTCCCCGACGTAGGAGGAGACCATCCGGCGGATCCGCCTGTCCTTGAGCAGGACTCCCAGGCCCCAGCCATCGACCCCGCAGTTGTTGGAGACCGCCTCCAGATCGGTGACCCCGCTGTGATGAAGCTCGGCGATGAGCACGCTGGGGATCCCGCAGAGGCCGAAACCACCCACGGCAATCGACGAGCCGTTGACGATCCCGGCGACTGCTTCGGCTGCGCTGACGACGACTTTGTCCATGCCGGGACTGTAGCCCCGGCCATTTGGCGCGCGCAGGTCGGGCCGGACGGATATGACCGGTAATCTGGCAGTCAGTGAGCGCGCATCTGACGAGGCAGGAAGGAGCAGCCTGGGTGACAGTTCTGCCGCGGCGCGTTGCGGACCGGGCGAACCGTCAGTTCCTGCCAGAGATTCAGGTGTTGCGGGCCGTGGCGGTCCTGCTGGTCGTCGTCTACCACTTCTGGCCGGGCACGCTCACCGGCGGATTCGTCGGCGTCGACGCCTTCTTCGTCATCTCGGGCTACCTGATCACGTCCCACCTCTTTCGCGAGGCGGACCGGACCGGCACCGTGAAGCTCTGGGCGTTCTATGCCCGCCGGGCCAGGCGGCTCCTTCCGGCGTCGATCCTGGTTCTGCTGTTCGTCGCGGCGGGCACGTTCCTGCTTCCGACCGACCTGTGGACCTCCACGGCCCATGAGGTGACCGCCAGCGGGTTCTATGTCCAGAACCTCTGGCTCGCGTCCAAGGCAGTGACCTACTCCGCCTCCAACGACGTCGCGACGCCGGTCACGCACTACTGGTCCCTGTCGGCGGAGGAGCAGTTCTACCTGGTCTGGCCGGGCCTGATCATCCTCTCGTGCCTGGCCGCCCGCCGCTGGCTGGGCGGTCGTACCACCACGACGGTCGGCGTCACGCTGCTGCTGGTCACGGTCGGCTCGTTCGCCTTCTCGGTGTGGGCCACCCAGGCGCACCGGGCTGCGGCATACTTCATCACCCCGACGCGGGCCTGGGAGTTCGGTGCCGGCGCACTCGTGGTCCTGCTGATGCGTAAGTGGGTGCCGTCCCTGGTCCTGGCGCGGGTTCTGCGCTATCTGGGCATGGTGGGGCTGCTGGCGTCGGCCTGGTTCTACTCGGGCGCCACCCCGTTCCCCGGCTATGCCGCGGCGTGGCCGATCATCGCCACCGCCGCCGTCATCGTCGCCGGGGACACGGGTCGGGCGGATCCCAGCGACCGAGTCTTCCGGCTCCGTCCGGTCCAGTGGCTTGGCGACGTGTCGTACTCGGTCTATCTGTGGCACTGGCCGTTGCTGGTGTTCGCGCCATACGTCCTGAGCCACCCGCTGCGGACGCCGGAGCTCCTGGCGCTCCTGGTCATCTGCCTGGGTATCTCCGGCCTGAGCAAGCGGTACGTCGAGGACGCGACGCGGTTCTGGCCGCGGCTGCGGATGACCCCGCGGGCCACCCTGTCCGCGGCGGCCGTCGCCATGCTGGTGATCGCACTGGTCTCCGGGACGCAGGTGTACGCGGCCGGCGTCCGGGAGGAGCAGAATGCCGCGCTACTGGCCGACGCCTCGGCCGACCCCTGTTTCGGCGGGCCGGCGATGGAGAACCGGGCCAGGTGCCCGGACGCGCTCACCAGGCTGCCACTGGTTGCCATCACCAAGGTGGATGCGCCCTGGGCTGCCAAGCCGGGATGCCGTGGCACCGGCACGGACCCCCTGGTCCTGACGTGCTTCTGGGGCACGGGCAGGCCCGCGCGGGTGGTGGCACTGGTCGGCGACTCCCACGCGGAGCACTGGCGTAGCGCGCTGCACCGGATCGCGAAGGCCAAGAACTGGCAGGTCGTCGAGATGTTCAGCGGTGGGTGCCCGGCGACCGATGCCCGGAGCGTCACCTTCGAGCGACGCTCCCGCGACGGCGAGGTGTGTCGCACCTGGACAGCCAAGGCCACGGCGAAGCTGAGGGCGCTGGCGCCCGACGACATCATCACCACCGGGTACGCCCAGCAGAACGGCTTCGATCCGGTCGGCTCGGGGCCCGCCGGGTTCGCGAGGGTCTGGCGGGACTGGCTGGGGTTCAGCCGGGTCACGGTCCTGCGAGACATTCCCACGACGGGCCGGCGCAATGGTCCGCAGTGCCTGGCCATCAACGAGGGCAGGCCGCAGGCCTGCGCCAACCCGCGCTCCACGGTCCTCATCGACGACGACATGATGCGAGCGGCCCGCCCGATGCGCGGCGAGGTCAATCTGGTCGACCTCAGTGACTACTTCTGTGACGCCAGGCGCTGCTACGCGGTGATCGGCGGAGCGAGCGTCTACTACGACTACGACCACATGAGCGCGCAGTTCGGCGCCACCCTGGCGCCCGCGCTCCTTCGGAGTCTGCCCAAGAACTGAGCCCGTCGCCGCGACCTCGGCCTCTGCTCATGATCTCGGGCTGAGGGCGCGTTCCCGGCCTTGCCGACACGATCATTCGCCGGGCCTCCAGACCATTCACCTGGCCCGTTCGGGTCCCTCGCCAGGTCCATTCGGCCGGTGACGCGCGCTGTATGGGCGAGGTGGCAGGCAAAGCGCTGCGGCTGCCGGGGCGTCGCCGGAGGATTGTTAAATAGCCGAGACAATCTTTCTGATAAGAATCTTCTTTGTGGGAAGAGTTCTTACCGGCGGGATATTCGTTTACCCAACTAATGAGTTCTCCGGTTTCAAGGGGGTGTTGCTGGAAACACGTAATACCTCTTGGAGATGCCGTATATGTCCAGTCGAACGCGCCGTTTTACGGTGAGTGTCACAGCCCTTGTCTTCACCCTGACGGTAGGTATGGCGCCAACTGCCCGGGCAGCGGTTCCCCTGGCGCCGAGCAAGGCCCTCCCGGCCGCCGTCGACGCTTCGACGCCGTATGAGGGACAGGTGTCCTGCGACCCTCGCCCCAAACCCGGAGTGACCGCCTTCGCCGCCCTGATGAAGGCCCGTTACCGGACCGGCTACATCGGGACCTACCGTCCGTGCCAGGGCGACACCAGCGAGCACTACGAGGGTCGCGCCATGGACTGGATGCTGAACTCCACCAACGCAGGCC
>Ga0209683_10000630_pt1 | contig 13636 bp, 12 predicted proteins | sample DOMMetBare2Fresh_FD_187474 | JGI IMG/M metagenome (GOLD analysis project Ga0209683, IMG submission 187474) | Wetland sediment microbial communities from St. Louis River estuary, USA, under dissolved organic matter induced mercury methylation -... | ecosystem: Environmental > Aquatic >... | reverse complement strand
ATGAACATCAAAGGATTCTTTGGCGTTTGGCTTCCTTCAATACCACTAATACCCCCCGATGTACCGCCACCGTCCAAAGGAACACCATCCACTACAAATAATGGATCATTGTTACCACGGATAGAAGATGTACCCCTGATGTTAATTGTAGCAGCTGCGCCGGGTTCACCATTTCCTGGTGTGACTGTAACACCGGGTGTACGTCCCTGGAACAATTGCTCAGGAGTAGAAATTACTCCTTTATTAAAATCTTTGGGACTGATAGCCGCTACGGATCCAGTTGCATCTTTTACTTTCCTGGTACCATAACCTGTAGAAACTATAACCTCTCCAAGTTGGGTGTTACTAATTACCAATACAACAGTAACTGTTGATTTACCGGTAATATTTACTTCCTGAGTATTATAACCTACAGAAGTAAACACCAGTACATTAATACCAGAGCCCACAGTAATTTTAAAAGTTCCGTCAGGAGCAGTAGATGTTCCTGTACTGGATCCTTTTGGTGTTACCGAAACACCTGATACGCCTGAACCATCTTTAGAGTCAGTTACCCTCCCGGATACAACTCTGTCTTGTGCAATTGCAAACTGTGTTGTGATTAGCAGTAAAGCAACAGCAATTGTTTTTGTAAAGTTTTTGAAGGACATAAGCATAAGCATTAGTAGTTATCGTTGAATAATAAATTACAATTTTGAAATGTGTGAATAACACACAATTTTCATTTTTTTTTTTTACAAAACAAAAAAATATTTAGCTAACATATGTTAGCTTATCAATATGTGGCGCTCTGCATCTCTGTTTTGAATAATAATAGTTTAAATTGTTGTTCCTAATACTGTATTGCAACCGATTGCGAAAACGATTTCAATTAAAAAATTAATTTTAATCAATAATTTACTAAAATGGATTCCAGGGCAACTTTGAAAAATATTTCCCGAATGCTGAATATCAGTATTTCCACTGTTTCCCGTGCATTAAAAAATCACCCGGATATTTCTGAACAAACTAAAAAGAAAGTTCAGGATGCGGCTAAGATGCTGGATTATGAACCGAATACTTATGCCATAAGTCTTCGAACAGATAAAAGCAATCTTATTGGTGTGATTTTACCTTTTATCTCCAATTATTTTTACCAGTCATTTATTGCAGCAGTTGAAGAAGAAGCAAAAAAGAATAATTATTTATTACTGGTTTTACAATCTGCAGATGATCCTGAAACCGAACAGGCAAATCTAAGAATCTGCCGTTTGAACCGTGTGGCAGCTGTTTTTGTTTGTATTTCGCCAACCACGACTGATATCAGTTCCTTTCTCCGCCTGAGTCAATCAGGAACACCGGTTGTTTTTTTTGATAAGGTACCCGCTTTTGAAGCATGCGATAAAGTATGTGTGGCCGATGAAGAAGCAGCAACGATAGCTGCTGAGCAAATTATAAAAAAGAAAAAAAAGAAAGTACTTGGCTTGTTTGGCAACCCTTCTTTGTCGATAACACAAAAAAGATTAACGGCATTCCAGGAAATTTTTAAACAAAATAATTACTCAGATAAACTCCAGGTAATTCATGCTATGTCAGCTGAAGAATCAAAACAACATGTATTGCGTATTTGCAAACAAAAAAATAAACCGGATGTAATATTTTCTATGAGTGATGAAATTCTTTTTGGTGTAATAAAAGCAATACAGATACTCAAACTAAAAATGCCTGATGAACTATCATTAATAACCATCAGTAATGACGGGGTCTTCCCCAAATTATTTGAACCGGAAATTACTTATATAGAAACAAGCGGTTATGAACTTGGAAAATTAACTTTCAAAAGAATGAAGGATTACCTGGCTGGCAAATCATTTGTCCAGGAAGTGTTATTATCTCCAAAATTAGTACACGGCAAAACTCTTTAAGTGGTTACTATTTAACGGCGCTACTTTTTTTCAATCCCGGTTTTAATTTATATAATTTACCGGGTCTGTGTGGTACATTATTTTCCATTTCATCCAGGTCATGCAGCCAGTTTTTCACTGATATTTTTTTCCGGAAATTTCTCCTGTCTAATTTGGCTCCCAAAATGGATTGATACAAATTCTGAAGTTCCCGAAGAGAAAATTTTTCAGGCAATAAATTAAAAATTATAGGTTCTTCCATCACCTGGTCCTGCAGTTTCTTAAGGCTGGCAGTAATAATTTTTTTATGATCAAATGCCAGATCTTTTAAATCAGTAACTGTATGCCAGTTCACTTCATTGTCCGTTATTTTCAACAGATGGTCCCTGATATTGATAAGCGAATAATAAGCTGTTGTAATTACCCTGCCGGATGGGTGACGGTTCACATCACCAAAACTTCCCACCTGCTGAAGAAATACATTTGTAAGCCCTGTTCGTTCTTTTAAAACCCGGTAGGGTGCACTGTCAAGATTTTCATCCGGTTTAATCAAATCGCCCAGTAAAGACCATTTATCAGCAAACTCCGCCAGGTCTGATTTGATAAGTAATACTTTCAAATCTTTTTTTTCAAACCCAAAAATTACACAGTCAACCGACACACCGATATTGAAAGATTCCAGATGCGTTATTTTTTCTGTTTCAGCAGTTTTTAATCGTTTCAATACTTCAGCAGTCATGAGTGAGTGTTTGGTTCAAAAAGTTTTCAAAATAAAATAATTTTTTTTGATGTTTATGAATTATTATTTCAACTTTCGCATATTTATTATTGAAACAATTTTATTTTCCGTCCGTTTCCTTTTTGAATTGCCCGTAATGAGTACAGATGCATAATTTTACAAACCTTTATTTTTACTGAATATGTATAGTAAAGACGAAACTAAAAAATTACAGGCACTAACAACTGTTCTGCTGAAGAAAAACAAACCAGGGCCAAAAGAAATTGAAGCTCTACGGGATGTACTCCGTTTTCATGAAAATCGTTATTATATTTTAAACGACCCGCTTATTTCTGATTTTGAATACGACCAGCTTTATAAAGCACTTGAAAAATCAGAGAATGAAAATCCAAAACTGATTACATCGGATTCTCCCACACAAAGAGTAGCCAAGGGATTGACAAAAGATTTTCATACTGTTCAGCATCTGGTGCCGATGCTTTCTCTGGATAATTCTTATAACGCAGAAGATTTAACTGACTTTGACAGAAAAGCAAGAGAGCTAACCGGAAAAGATAAAATTGAATATTGTGTAGAACCCAAATTTGACGGCGCCAGTATTTCTCTTGTTTATGAAAATGATTTACTGGTTCGTGGTGCTACAAGAGGTGATGGCGTGGAAGGGGATGAAATAACGACGAACATCAGGCAGATAAAAAGTATTCCGCTTTCTGCAAAATTTTCAGACTATGGTTTGCATCAGGCAGAAATACGGGGAGAAGTGCTTATTAATAAAAACAATTTTAAAAAGTATAATGAAAAACTGATGGAGGAAGGTAATGCCCCTTTAGCTAATCCAAGAAATGCAGCAGCGGGAACATTAAGAATAAAAGATTCTGCTGAAGTAGGAAAAAGAAATCTCGAGGCATTTGTTTACCATATCAGTTACTTCACTGCAATCCGTGGTAAAAAAATTGCTGAAGAATTAAAACAGCATGCTTCATCTCTTGAAATGCTCTGGAACCTGGGATTTCGTAGCCCGCAAAAAGAAAAAAAAGTATTCAAGGGAATCGAATCAGTAATAAAATATTGTAACGAGTTTGAAGTATTAAGAGATGATCTGCCTTATGAAATTGATGGCATGGTAATAAAAGTAAATGACCTTGCCCTGCAAGATAAACTGGGAATGACAACGCATCATCCCCGTTGGGCAATTGCTTATAAATTCAAAGCAAGGCAGGCAACGAGTAAATTATTGGCTGTAGAGTTCCAGGTAGGAAGAACCGGTGCTGTAACTCCTGTTGCCAAACTGGAACCTGTGTCAGTTGGTGGGGTTACCGTCAGCAGTATCTCCATTCACAATGAAGATTATATAAAAGAAAAAGATTTACGCATTGGGGATGCAGTATTGATAGAACGTGCAGGTGATGTTATTCCGCAAATTGTAAAATCATTACCGGATCTAAGAACGGGTAAGGAAAAGAAAATTCATTTCCCGGACCATTGTCCTGTTTGTAAAAGCAAATTATTTAAAGAAGAAGAAGAAGCTGTCTGGCGATGTATAAATATTGATTGTCCGGCACAAGTAGTGGAACGCATTATTCATTTTGTAAGTAAAGACGCCATGGATATCCGCGGCTTTGGTGATGCCAACGTTAGAAAGTTTTATGAATTGGGATTACTCAAAGACATCCCGGGAATTTATCATCTTGATTTTAAAAAAATCGGAGAAATGGAGGGCTTTGGACAAAAGTCAATTGACAATTTGCAACTGGCAATTAGCAATTCAAAAAATCAGCCCTTGCATCGATTAATATATGCTCTTGGTATTCGCTTTGTTGGTGAAACGACTGCTAAAACATTAGCAAGAGCCGTTAATCATTTAATGGATTTAAAAAAATATTCATTGGAAGATTTACAAAACCTGGAAGATGTGGGCCCGAAGGTGGGCGGAAGCATTCATCATTTTTTCAGCAACAAAGAAAATATTCATTTGCTGGAGCAGTTGGAAAAAATCGGACTGCAATTAAAAAATGAAAAAAAAGAATTAACGACTGCGGGTCAGCTTGCAGGACAAACATTTTTATTTACCGGAACATTGCCCACTTTAAAAAGAAGTGATGCTGAAGCCATGGTGGAAAAAAACGGCGGACAAATAGTTGGTGGTGTAAGCGCCAAGCTGAATTATTTAGTAGTGGGTGAAGATGCCGGAAGTAAACTAGACAAGGCAAAAAAATTAAATACGGTAAAAATTATTTCTGAAGAAGAGTTTTTGAAAATGATAATGTGAGTGGTCAGTGGTGAATAGTGAGTTAGTTAAATCTTCGAAATTGCTTATAAAATAAAAAGATATGCTACAATCATCCACATTAAAATTTCTGAAAGACTTAAAAAAGAATAACAACAAGCCCTGGTTTGATGCCAACCGGAAACGGTATGAAGAAGCAAAAGCTGATTTTGCAAATTTTATCCAGCAGGTAATTGATACTCATAGTAAAAAAGATAAAACAATATCATCGCTTAAAGCAAAAGATTGTTTGTTTCGTATAAACAGGGATGTCCGTTTCAGCAAAGACAAATCACCTTACAAAACAAATTTTGGAGCTAGTATAAATAAAGGTGGAAGAAAAGCAATGAACTCTGCCGGCTATTATTTTCATATGGAACCCGGGCAAATATTTGTTGGTGGAGGAATTTATCAACCCATGCCACCTGAGTTAAATAAACTTAGACAGGAAGTGGATTACTGTTATGATGAATTCAAAAAGATCATTGGTGCAAAAAAATTCAAAGCAGTATATAAAGATCTGGATAAAAGCAAAGAGTTTTCATTAACCCGTGTACCCAAAGGTTACATAGCGGATAATGCAGCTGCTGATTACCTTAAACTGAAAAGTTTTATTGCTTTTACCACACTCAGTGATAAAGATGTTACTTCAAAAAACATATTGAAGAAAACAACAGGTGCTTTTGAAGCTCTTCAGCCTCTAATAAATTTTTTGAATCGTGCAATAGGGGGATGAATATTGTTGACAATTTTGGAGAAGTTTTCCTTACAGTAAAAAAGCCGTTGATTATTTATTTGATAAAAAAGCCACGGAGGCACGGATGGCCACGGAAAAAAACTCCGTGCATTCCGTGTCTCCGTGGCAAATAATATTCCTCCCATTTTTATAACAGTCCTTGTTGTAAAAGGTACTCTGCTATTTGCACCGCATTAGTAGCAGCACCTTTTCTCAGGTTATCACTCACCACCCACATATTTAAAGTATTGGATTGTGTTTCATCTCTCCTCAATCTTCCTACAAACACATCATCTTTTTCATGTGCATCCATGGGCATGGGGTAAAGCTGGTTAGCATTATCATCTACCACTACAACTCCCGGAGAATTGCTCAATAGATCCTTTACTTCGTTGAGGACAAAATCATTTTCAAATTCAATATTTATGCTTTCACTATGGCCACCTACTACAGGAATACGAACTGTAGTCGCCGTTACACGGATTGAATCATCCCGCATAATTTTACAGGTTTCTTTTACCATTTTCATCTCTTCTTTGGTGTAACCATTTTCAAGAAACACATCAATCTGGGGAATTACATTCAGGTCAATCGGGTATTTATAAGCTCTTTCACCCACTATTCCATTTCTTTCATTCATCAGCTGTGTTACTGCTTTTACACCTGTACCCGTTACACTCTGGTAAGTGCTCACTACTATTCTTTTTGCTTTATATTTTTTATGCAGCGGGTTTAATGCCACTACCATCTGAATAGTAGAACAATTAGGATTGGCAATAATTTTATCATCCTTTGTTAAAGTATCAGCATTTATTTCAGGTACTACTAATTTTTTTGTCGGGTCCATTCGCCAGGCACTTGAATTATCAATTACTGTAATACCGGCTTCTACAAATTTTGGGGCCCATTCTAATGAAGTACCTCCGCCTGCAGAGAAAATAGCAACAGCCGGTTTTGCAGCTATAGCATCCATCATGCTCACTACCTTATATTTTTTTCCCTTAAACTCTACTTCTTTACCCACTGATCTTTCTGAAGCAACGGGAATTAATTCCGTAACAGGGAAATTTCTTTCTGCAAGTACCTGTAACATTTTTGTACCCACCAATCCTGTAGCTCCTACTACTGCAACTTTCATTTTTTTTGTTTTAAAAATTAATCAATCAATTTATTCAGTTCCTTCTTTCTCCCCTTTAGGGGATTGGGGCATAAAAAAGCCTTCCGGTTAAGGAAGGCCTGCTAAACTTTTATGTTGATACTTACATAACGCTGCAAACCTTCCGCCTAGGCGGTCTGTTTCATTGTGCGTTTTGTATGTTTCATAATAATCATAACGAGTTGCAAAAATAAGGTTGCATTATAAACATGCCAAATAATCTGTTGTTTTTTTGAGTAATCAATTTGCAATGGTTTGCATAACTTGAGACGATGAAATTTTTGAGACTATTAACCTTATTGCTGCTACCATCGTTTGTAAATGCGCAAAGCCGTTATGATGTGGTGATTGATGAACTAATGGCTGACCCCTCACCGCAAGTTGGATTGCCAAATAATGAATGGATTGAATTAAAAAATGTTTCTGCTACTCCAATCAATTTACAAAACTGGAGAATAGGCGATGCTTCCGGGCAAAGCGGGCCGATGCAAAATTTTGTTTTGCAACCAGACAGTTTTGTAATTGTATGTACAGGCAGTGCGGTGGCAGCACTGCAGGTTTTTGGAAGAACAATTTCTGTTACAAGTTTTCCTTCGCTGGATAATGATGGCGACCAGTTGTATTTAAAAAATAATACCGGGGTAACTATTCATGCTGTTAATTATTCATCATCCTGGTATCAGAATGCAGTAAAGAGTGATGGTGGCTGGTCGCTGGAAATGATTGATACGAAAAGCCCCTGTGCCGGTATCAGTAACTGGAAAGCAAGTAATGATGTAAAAGGTGGAAGCCCGGGAATAAAAAATTCTGTTGATGCTGTAAATGCTGATCAAACAGGACCGTCAATTTTAAGAGCCTACTCACTGGATAACTTAAATATTATTTTAAACTTTGATGAGCCTCTTGATAGTCTGAAAGGAGCTACTGTTTCCAATTATTCAATTGATGGAGGTTTATCTATTCAGTCCGCAACTACACTAGCCCCGGTATTTGATAAAGTGCAATTGCGATTGGTAAGCCCGATGCAGGCTAATACTGTTTATAATATTACAGTCAATGCAGTAACAGACTGTAAGAACAATGCAATTGGTGCAGGAAATAAAACCCGGATTGGCTTGCCTGCAGATGCTGCTCCGTTGGAAATAGTGATTAATGAAATTCTTTTTAATCCCAAAAGCGGTGGAAGTGATTATGTTGAGTTTTACAATCGCAGCAATAAAATTTTTGACGCCAATAAAATTTATATAGCCAACCGAAACAGTTCGGGAGTTATCAGCACACCAAAATTATTACGTACATCGCCCTATTATATTTTCCCCGGAGATTATTTAGTAGTAACAGAAGATGCAGACAATATTGCATTGAATTACCTGGTTAATAATCCCGATGCATTATTAGTCATTTCTTCACTTCCTTCTTTTTCTGATGATGAAGGTGATGTAGTGCTTCTGAATTTTCAGGGTGCAGTAGTTGATGAAGTGAAATACAAAGATGACTGGCATTTTGCATTGATCGATAATGCAGATGGTGTATCGCTTGAAAGAATTGACCCCGATGGTGTATCCCAGGATGCAAATAACTGGCATTCGGCAGCATCCACTGCAGGCTATGGCACCCCAACATATAAAAATTCACAGTATAAACTTTTACAAAGTATCAGTGCGACAATTGAAGTAACCCCTAAAATTTTTTCTCCTGATAATGATGGCCGGGATGATATTGCCACTATTCAATATAAAACAACGGAGCCGGGTTATGCCGCTAATATTATTATATATGATGCCAATGGCAGACCCGTAAGAAAATTAGTCAGCAATAATATTCTGGGATTGGAAGGGTATTGGACCTGGGATGGGCTGGATGATAAAAAGCTGAAACTGCCAACCGGTACATATATATTATATACAGAAATATTTAACCTGAAGGGTAAAAAAGAATCGTTTAAAAATGTCGTAGTGCTTGCAAGAAAACTCAATTAATCAATATAGTTTCACCAAAATTTTATTTATGAAATGAGTCATAAAATTTTCGAGCTAAATTATACCAACAGCGATGAAAATTTTATGGTGAATTCCATGTGACAAAAATTAAAAATAAAAATATACACATGAAAAAAATGATTTTTACTCTGGCGTTGTTTGCTGCTTTTGCAGTAAGTTCTTTTTCCCAGGAACAAATAAAAAAAGAATTGCCTCAGAAATTAATGCAAATCACAACTATAGAATCCGTTGTGAGTGGTGGATTGGGCCGATCCAAAATGATTATAACTAAAGAAGATGGTTCACAGGAAGAAAGGGATATGGAAAACCTTTTTAGTCTTACCGGCATGAACATAAAGAATATTAAAAGCAATGAATCTGATATTCTGAAAGTATTGAAAACTTATACCGACGAAGGATGGAAGTTGTACCAAGTAGTTCCGCTTACCTTAAGTCCGGGTGAAAAAGGCCCGGGTATCTTTATGACCCGTTACCTTTTAAGTAAGCCGGATGATAAGAAAGGATTTTAGAAAACTTTAAATCACTTCTAAAATATTATTCCGATAATTCAATATTAAACTTAGTCAGCTCACGAAACATTTGAATCCTGTTATCAATATCGGCCCTCGTTAATTCTTTTAACCGGGCCGTACCAAATTTTTCTACACAAAAACTGGCCATGGCACTGCCAACAATAATCCCTGCTTTCATGGTTTCAAAACTTATATCTTTTTTGCTTGCCAAATGACCAATAAAACCTCCGGCAAATGTATCACCGGCGCCAGTGGGATCAAATACTACTTCAAGCGGCAAAGCCGGTGCAAAGAAAACTTTATCATCATTAAATAATAAAGCGCCGTGTTCACCTTTTTTTATTATCAGGTATTTCGGACCCATCTCCATAATGGCACGGGCTGCGCTTACTAATGAAAACTGCCCGCTGAGTTGTCTTGCTTCACTGTCATTTACCAGCAACACATCCACTTTTTTTATCACTTTTTCCAAATCTTTCATAGCTGTATCCATCCAGAAATTCATGGTATCCATCACCACCAGTTTGGGTTTACTTTTCAGTTGATTGATAACGGATATCTGCACCGATGGCGCCAGGTTACCCAGCATCAGGTATTCACAATCCTGGTAATTATCCGGCACTACAGGTCTGAAATTTCCCAGTACATTTAATTGTGTCTCCAGTGTGTCACGTGTATTCATATCCATATGGTAGCGGCCACTCCAGAAAAATGATTTTTCTTTTTCTTTTACCTGCACACCTTCCAGCAATACACCTCTTGCTTCCAGCATTTTCAATTCTTGTTTCGGAAAATCCCCACCAACAACAGAGATTTGTTTCACCGGTCTTGTAAAATTTGATGCACTCCACGCTATATACGTGGCTGCTCCACCAACAATTTTATCGCTTTTTCCAAATGGAGTTTCAATTGCATCAAAAGCCATGGAGCCGACTACGATTAAAGACATGATATTGGGAATTAGTAATTGGGAATAGAAATAAACTGGGCAATATTACACGAATTAAAGCAAATCTTAAAAAGGGCGGGCTGTTTACAATTACAAATTCTTCATTTCCTGATACTGACTTATCTTTGTTTTATGTCAAAAGTTGCACGAAGAAAAGCATCCAAGAAAGAATTCATCTTAAAGAAAGCTGCAAATATGTTTATGGAAAAAGGATTTGCAGCTACATCCATGCGTGACCTGGCGGAGACAGTGGGTATTGAAGCAGCCAGTTTATATAATCATATCCGTTCTAAAAACGAAATGCTGGAAACTATTTGCTTTGATGTAGCAAACCGTTTCAATTTACATTTGGATGATCTGGAAGTGAATAAAGGCAAATCAATTGATAAGATTGAAATAGTTCTCCGGTTTCATATCGGCCAGATGATAAATCATTTTGAAGAAGTAATGGTGTGTGACCGGGAATGGAAACATTTGGATGAACCTTATCTTTCAAATTTTCATAACCAGCGGCGTACTTACCGTAAACGTTTTGCTGCCATTATTGAAGACGGTATTCAAAAAAATGAATTGGTAAAAATAGATGCCCCCACTGCTGTACTCATTATGCTGCATGCTGTAAGCGGTATTGAAAGCTGGCATCGATCCCGTGCAAAAATCAGCGGCCAGGAACTGGAAGATAATATGGTATTGATAATGACCAATGGCTTAAGAAAACAATAATGGAATTATGTCCATTCATTTTCACCCACTCACAATAAAGGAAATCAAGAAAGAAACTGCTGATTGTATTTCTGTAGAATTTGAAATCCCCGAAACACTAAAAGAATCTTTTCAATACAAACAAGGACAGAGCCTGACCATGCGTACATTAATAAATGGCGATGAAGTCAGAAGAACTTATTCACTCTGCAGCTCCCCGCTTGATAAAGAATGGAAAGTAGCCATTAAAAAAACTGAAGGTGGTTTGTTTTCATCTTTTGCTAATGATAAATTACAAAAGGGAGCCGTCCTTGAAGTCATGGAACCTGTTGGAAAATTTAACACGCCACTACATCCTTCCAGTAAAAAAAACTACCTGGCATTTGCAGCAGGGAGCGGTATCACACCTGTACTATCTATAATTAAAACCACGTTAAGAACAGAACCTCAAAGTAATTTCACCCTGGTATATGGTAATAAAAGCCGTGCATCTATTATTTTTTTTGAAGAACTGGAAGGATTGAAAAATAAATTTATCAGCCGTTTTAATTTTATTAATATCCTGAGTCGTGAAAGAACAGAAGCCGCCATAAACACAGGAAGAATTAATACAGAAAAATTAACGGAACTGCAGAAGCTGATTGACTACAGAAAAATTGATGAAACATTTATTTGCGGCCCGGAAGAAATGATTTTTTGTGTAAAAGATTTTTTAGAAACTCATGGCGTTGATAAAAAGAAAATACATTTTGAGTTATTCGCAAGCAAAGGTCAAAAAAAAGCAGCTATAAGAAATGAAAAGAAGGAAGAACTTTCATCAAACAATTCTTTGATTACAATAAAAATGGATGGAAGAAGTATTGAATTTCCGCTTTCCTTAAATAGTGATATTTCCATTCTTGATGCTGCCCTCAAACAAGGCGCCGATCTTCCATTTGCCTGCAAAGGCGGCATGTGCTGCACCTGCAAAGCAAAACTGCTGGCAGGCGAAGTGGAAATGGATGTACATTGGGGACTGGAACATGAAGAAATAGAAAAAGGATTTATTCTTTGCTGCCAGAGCCACCCGAAAACAGATAAAGTTGTTATAGACTTTGATATAAAATAATATACCCGAATGATAAATACAATCCCTGGTGAAAGATGGAAAACCATTTCTTTTTACCGGAATCATTTCGGTAACTACTACGCCATTTCTAATTATGGCCGGTTGGTTTGTTTTACTAAAAAAATAAATGACGGCAACCTGCTCAGATGTTCCCTGCAGGAGGGTTATCCAATCTGGCGTTACCGTAAAAAAAGAAGGAATGGAAATTATAGTTATGAAGCCGTTTTGATTCACCGGCTGGTGGCAGAATATTTTTTACCAAAGCCACAAAAAGGTGAAACGGTAGTCATGCATCTGAATCATAAAAAAACAGATAACCATTATACCAATCTTGCCTGGTGTACTTTTCAGGAATCGTCCATCCATGCACAAGCAAGTCCAAGAGTAATAAAATCCAGAAAGCAAATGCAGGAAAAAGGTATTTATTCCAATGCAAAGCTTACGAAGGAGAATGTGACCCGGATAAAAAAATTATTAAAGAAAGGAAACACTTTAAAATCAATAGCTGCAAAATTTAAAGTAAGTGATATGCAGATATACCGGATAAAAACCGGGGAAAACTGGAGTCAGGTGAAATAGATCTCTTACTATGAAAAAATTTTATTTCTTTTATTACATTCTTTTGGCAGTCACTGCTCACGCCTGTAATGATGATTCAGCGGAACCGACCGGTGGGCCCTGCAGTTACACGACAAAAATTTACACAGCTACAGTAATTGATATCGAAAAGAAAGACAGCACACATGCAGATATATTTTTCCGCATTAATGATGAAGCAGGTAACCTGTATCGTGACAGTGTATCCTGGTTTATAGAAAATAACAACTGGCTAGAAATATCACAAGTAGAGAAAGACAGTATTTTAACAGGTAAAAAATATAAGTACCAGGTTGACAAGATCAAGACCGGTTCATGCGATCCAGATATCGAAAAGCTAACACTTGAAAAATTCTGAGAACGGGTTTGATGTTAGCATATTATTAATCCTGGGAAAGCTGACAAACATCATAAACAAAACCCTCAAACAGCTGTTCGTTTTGGTTACATTTGTAGTCCAAAATTTTAAATAATGCCTACGCATGATTTTGTCCGAAAGGACTCCTTCGGAGAAAATATATTCCAACAAAAAATTGATGATGAAATAAAAATTGAACCAAAAGACTGGATGCCGGAAGCATACCGCAAAACGAATATCCGGCAGATAAGCCAGCATGCACATAGTGAAATAGTGGGTATGCTGCCAGAGGGTAATTGGATTTCAAGAGCACCTTCTTTAAAAAGAAAAGCTATACTGCTTGCAAAAGTGCAGGATGAAGCCGGGCATGGTTTGTATTTATATTCTGCAGCAGAAACGCTGGGCATGAGCCGCGAAGAAATGATTAATGATTTGCATAGCGGCAAAGCAAAATATTCTTCCATCTTTAATTATCCCACTTTAACTTGGGCCGATATTGGCGCCATCGGTTGGTTAGTGGATGGCGCTGCCATTATGAACCAGGTAATGCTTACCCGCACTTCTTACGGACCTTATGCAAGAGCCATGGTAAGAATATGTAAAGAAGAAAGTTTTCACCAGCGCCAGGGA
>Ga0209683_10000629_pt1 | contig 13643 bp, 13 predicted proteins | sample DOMMetBare2Fresh_FD_187474 | JGI IMG/M metagenome (GOLD analysis project Ga0209683, IMG submission 187474) | Wetland sediment microbial communities from St. Louis River estuary, USA, under dissolved organic matter induced mercury methylation -... | ecosystem: Environmental > Aquatic >... | reverse complement strand
TGGGGCGACATCAGCTTCAACTACACGTCCACCGACACCAGCGACTACGCGGTCACGCCTGCCGTGGCTTGAGGAGATCACGATCATGATGACCAACCCCACCGGCCGCGTGACCCAAGGGCAGTTCAGCTTCCTGCCCGACCTCACCGACGCCGAGATCACGCTGCAGATCGACTACGGCCTGGCCAAGGGCTATGCATGGAGCGTCGAGTACACCGACGACCCGCACCCGCGCAACACCTACTGGGAGATGTTCGGCATGCCGATGTTCGACCTGAAGGACGCAGCCGGCGTGATGTCTGAACTGAAGGAGTGCCGCAAGACGTTCCCAGATCACTACATCCGCCTGATGGCCTTCGACTCGACGCGCAACGTCGAGTCGATCGCGATGAGTTTCATCGTCAACCGCCCGGCCCATGAGCCTGGCTTCGGCCTGGTGCGCCAGGAAGTCAACGGCCGCACGATGCGCTACACGATCCACAGTTACGCCACCGACAAGCCGGAAGCGCAGCGGTACTGATGCGATGAAGTTCCGCATCGCCCCCTCGATCCTGTCGGCCGACTTCGCGCGCCTGGGCGAGGAGGTGCGCGCGGTCGTCGCCGCCGGCGCCGACTGGATCCACTTCGACGTGATGGACAACCATTACGTGCCGAACCTGACCATCGGCCCGGCGGTGGCGCAGGCGATCAAGCCGCACTGCGTGCGCACCGACGGCACGGCCGTGCCGCTGGACGTGCACCTGATGGTGCAGCCGGTCGATGCGCTGGCGAGCGCGTTCGCCAAGGCCGGCGCCGACCTGATCAGCTTTCATCCCGAGGCCAGCGCGCATGTCGACCGCACGCTGCAGTTGATCCGGGGCGAGGGCTGCCAGGCTGGGCTGGTGTTCAACCCGGCGACGCCGCTGGACGTGCTCGAGTGGGTGATCGACAAGGTCGACCTCGTACTGATCATGAGCGTCAACCCCGGCTTCGGCGGGCAGGGCTTCATCGACTCGGCGCTGCGCAAGACGCAGGCGGCGCGCCGCGTCATCGACGCCAGCGGGCGCGATATCCGCCTCGAAGTCGATGGCGGCATCAAGGTCGACAACATCCGCCGCGTGGCCGACGCCGGCGCCGACACCTTCGTCGCCGGCAGTGCGATCTTCGGCCAGCCGGACTACAAGAGGGTGATCGACGCGATGCGCGCGCAGCTCGCGGCGCCCATGGCCGAGGCGGCGTGAGATGAGCGCACCGCTGTACTCGATCCCCGGCTCGACGGCCCCCACCGCGGAGCCGGCCGCTCCGACCGCTCCGACCGGCAGCGCGCGCACGGTGGCCGAGGTGCTGGCCGAAAGCCAGGTCGAGGCGGTGCTGGACGAACTCGAGCGCGACCTCGTGGGTCTGGCGCCCGTCAAGCAGCGCATCCGCGACATCGCCGCGCTGCTGGTGATCGACAAGCTGCGCCTGAACCTGGGGCTGCAAGCGCAAACCCCGAGCCTGCACATGAGCTTCACCGGCAACCCCGGCACCGGCAAGACCACGGTGGCGATGCGCATGGCCGAGATCCTGCACCGCCTGAGCTACGTGCGCAAAGGTCATCTGGTGGCCGTGACGCGCGACGATCTCGTCGGCCAATACATCGGCCACACCGCGCCGAAGACCAAGGAAGTGCTGAAGAAGGCGATGGGTGGCGTGCTGTTCATCGACGAGGCGTACTACCTGTACCGGCCGGAGAACGAGCGCGACTACGGCGCCGAGGCGATCGAGATCCTGCTGCAGGTGATGGAGAACCAGCGCGACGATCTGGTGGTGATCCTGGCGGGCTACAAGGACCGCATGGACACCTTTTTCCAGTCGAATCCCGGGCTGTCCTCACGCATCGCGCACCACATCGACTTTCCCGACTACGCGCATGGAGAGTTGCTGCAGATCGGCGACAAGATGCTCGAAGGCATGAACTACCGCTTCGACGCCGAAGCGCGCGATGCCTTTGGCCAGTACCTCACGCTGCGTCTGGCGCAGCCTCACTTCGCCAACGCGCGCAGCGTGCGCAACGCGCTCGATCGCATGCGCCTGCGTCAGGCCAGCCGCCTGTTCGCCGAACGCGACCGCGCGCTGACCCGCGACGACCTGACCACCCTGACCGCGGCCGACATCCGAGCCAGCCGCGTCTTCCAATAGGAATCCCCGCCATGCCGCTGTCCGGACGTTGGACCCTGACCCGCTACCTGATCGAGGAGCGCCGCCGCTTCCCCCAGGCCAGCGGCGACCTGAATGCCTTGATCCTCGACATCTCGATCGCCTGCAAGGCCATCGCGCGCATCGTTTCCTTCGGCGAAGTCGGCGATGTGCTGAGCGGGGCGGCCTCGCCCGCGGCCGGCGGCATCAACGTCCAGGGCGAAGTGCAGAAGCCGCTGGACGTGCTGTCCAACGAGATCTTCATCCGCATGAACGAGTGGAACGGCCACCTCGGCGGCATGGCGTCGGAAGAGATGGACGAGCCGCGGCAGATCCCCGCGTCGTACTCGCGCGGCAAGTACCTGCTGGTGTTCGATCCGCTCGACGGCTCGTCCAACATCGACGTCAACGTCTCGGTGGGCAGCATCTTCTCGATCCTGCGCGCGCCGCAGGATGCGATCGACAGCGGCCGCGACACCACCGAAGCCGACTTCCTGCAACCCGGCGCGACCCAGGTCGCCGCCGGTTATGCGCTGTACGGTCCGACGACGATGTTCGTGCTGACGGTCGGCAATGGCGTGGCCGGCTTCACGCTGAACCCCAACCTCGGCGAGTTCGTGCTGACGCATCCGCAGATCACCGTGCCGGCCGACACGCACGAGTTCGCGATCAACAGCTCCAACAGCCGCTTCTGGGAGCCGCCCGTCAAGCGCTACGTCGATGAATGCCTGGCCGGCAAGACGGGGCCGCGCGGCAAGGACTTCAACACGCGCTGGATCGCCAGCATGGTCGCCGAGGCCCATCGCATCCTGATGCGCGGCGGTGTCTTCCTGTACCCGCGCGACACCAAGGAGCCCAACAAGCACGGCCGCTTGCGGCTGTTGTACGAAGCCAACCCGATCGGCTTCGTGATGGAGCAGGCGGGTGGGCGCGCCAGCACCGGCCGCCAGCCGATCCTCGGCGTCAAGCCGACGGCACTGCACCAGCGCATCGGCCTGATCTTCGGTTCCAGGAACGAAGTCGAGCGCATCGAGCGCTATCACCATGACCCGGCGACTCGCGACGTCGGCACGCCGCTGTTTGCCGAACGCAGCCTCTTCAGGGACTGAACGACATGTCTGAACGCCACCCCATCATCGCCATCACAGGCTCGTCGGGCGCCGGCACCACTTCGGTGACGCGCACCTTCGAGGCCATCTTTCGCCGCGAGGGTGTCATCGCCGCGGTGATCGAAGGCGACAGCTTCCACCGCTACGACCGCAAGGAGATGAAGCTGCGCCAGGCCGAGGCCGAGCGCGCAGGCAACAAGAACTTCAGCCACTTCGGGCCCGAGAACAACCTGTTCGCCGAACTCGAGCAGTTGTTCCACAGTTACGCCGAGAGCGGGCAGGGCCAACACCGAAAGTACCTGCACAACGCCGAGGAAGCCGCGCCGTACAAACAGGAACCGGGCACCTTCACGCCCTGGGAGGCCTTGCCTGCGCAGACCGACCTGCTGTTCTACGAAGGCCTGCACGGTGCCGTGGTCACGCCAGAGGTCGACATCGCGCGCCACCCCGACCTGCTGATCGGCGTGGTGCCCGTGATCAACCTGGAGTGGATCCAGAAACTCTGGCGCGACAAGAAGCAGCGCGGCTACTCGACCGAAGCGGTCACCGACACCATCCTGCGCCGCATGCCCGACTACGTGAACTACATCTGCCCGCAGTTCACTCACACGCACGTGAACTTCCAGCGCGTGCCCTGCGTCGACACCAGCAACCCGTTCATCGCCCGCGACATCCCGTCGCCCGACGAGAGCATGGTCGTGATCCGCTTCGCCAACCCGAAGGGCATCGACTTCCAGTACCTGATGAACATGATCCACAACTCGTTCATGTCGCGCGCCAACACCATCGTGGTGCCGGGCGGCAAGATGGAACTGGCGATGCAGCTGATCTTCACGCCCTACATCTGGCGCATGATGGAACGGCGCCAGCGCGCCCTGGGAGCGCTGTGATGTGGCCCCCAAGCCCTCTTCGTTCGCTGCCCCCCGAGGGCGCACACAAGGCCCTTCGGGCGGCCGGGCGGGCCTTGTGATGTCGTCGAGCTCGAACGACCGCGTGGTGCGCGCCGACAACGGCCAGCGCGACGAGAGGGCCCACGCCTTGCGCGCGCTGGCGATGGACGCCGTGCAGCAGGCCAATTCCGGCCACCCCGGCGCGCCGATGGGCATGGCCGAGATGGCCGTGGCTCTGTGGGGCGGCCACCTGCGCCACAACCCGGCCAACCCCCGATGGGTCGACCGCGACCGCTTCGTGCTGTCCAACGGCCACGCCTCGATGCTGTTGTATTCCTTGCTGCACCTGACGGGCTACGACTTGCCGATCAGTGAACTGCAGCGCTTTCGCCAACTGCACAGCAAGACGCCGGGCCACCCCGAGGTGGGCCTCACGCCGGGCGTGGAAACCACCACCGGTCCATTGGGGCAGGGCCTGACCAATGCCGTGGGGTTCGCGCTCGCGGAAAAGCTGCTGGCCGACGAGTTCAATCGGCCCGGCCATGCGATCGTCGACCATCACAGCTACGTGTTCCTCGGTGACGGCTGCCTGATGGAGGGCATCAGCCACGAGGCCGCGGCCCTCGCTGGCGCTTGGAAGCTGAACAAGCTGATCGCGCTGTACGACGACAACGGCATCTCGATCGACGGCGCGGTGCAGGGCTGGTTCGTCGACGACACGCCGGCGCGCTTTCGGGCCTACGGCTGGAACGTGATCGGCCCGATCGACGGCCACAGCGTGGTCGAGGTCGGCCAGGCGATTGCGTTGGCCAAGGACTCGGCCGACCGGCCGACACTGATTGTCTGCCGCACCACCATCGGCAAGGGTTCGCCGGCGCGCGAAGGCACGGCCAAGGCGCACGGCGAGCCGCTGGGCATCGAGGAGATTGCCAGGACCCGCGCGGCGATCGACTGGCCGCATGCGCCGTTCGAGATCCCGGCGTCGGTGGCCCCGCGCTGGAATGCGCGCGAAATGGGTGCGGCGCGCGAAGCGCAATGGAACGCGCGCTTTGCCGCCTACCGTGCCGCGCATCCGCGGCTGGCCAGCGAATTCGAACGCCGCATGGCCGGCGAGCTGCCACGCGACTTCGAGGAGACGCTGCTGGCCGCTATGGCCGAGTTCGGCGCCTCGCACGAAGCCGTGGCCTCGCGCAAGGCCTCGCAGAAGGTCATCGCCCTGCTGGCATCCAGGGTGCCGGAGCTGATCGGCGGCAGCGCCGATCTGACCGGCTCGAACCTGACCGACTTCCCCGGCTGCGGCGCGGTGCGCGGCGGCGAAAAGGGCGGGCGCCACATCAACTTCGGCGTGCGAGAGTTCGGCATGTCCGCGGTGATGAACGGCATCGCGCTGCACGGCGGCTTCATTCCCTACGGCGGCACCTTTCTGACCTTCAGCGACTACAGCCGCAACGCCATCCGCATGGCTGCGCTGATGAAGCAGCGCGTGATCCATGTCTTCACGCATGACTCGATCGGCCTGGGCGAGGACGGCCCGACCCACCAGCCGGTCGAGCATGCCGCCAGCCTGCGCCTGATTCCCAACCTCGACGTCTGGCGCCCCTGCGACGCGGCCGAGACGGCGGTGGCATGGACGCAGGCGTTGGCTAGCAAGGATCGCCCGTCCGCGCTGCTGCTGTCGCGCCAGAACCTGCCGGCGCAGGTGCGCAGCTCTGAACAGATGCTCGACATCCGCCGCGGTGGCTATGTCCTCAGCGATCGCCCGGACGCGGTCGCCGTGATCCTGGCCACCGGCTCCGAAGTCGCGCTGGCCATGACGGCACAGGCGCTGCTGGATGCCCGCGGCGTGCCGGTGCGCGTGGTCTCGCTGCCCTCGACGACGCTCTTCGATCGCCAGGACAGGGCCTACCGCGAGGCGGTGCTCGGCCGCGGCCTGCCACGTATCGGCGTCGAGGCCGGTGTCACGCGCTGGTGGGGACAGTACGGGTGTTGCGCCGCGCTCGGCATCGACCAGTTTGGTGAATCCGCTCCCGCCGCGCAGGTCTTCGCGCACTTCGGCTTGACCTCGCAGGCGCTGGCGGAGCTGGTGGGCTCGCATTGCGACGGCGAGCATGGCCTGCAAGCGGCGAGCCACTGAATGCCCAGCTCGCATTACGAGGTCATCAGCTTCGACCTCGACGGCACCCTGGTCGATACCGCTGCGGAAATCGCCGAGGCGGCCAACGTCGCGCTCCAGGCCCACGGCATCGCCGCCCGCACGACGGCCGAAATCACCGCCCTGATCGGCGCCGGCACGCGCGAGCTGATGCTCAAGCTGATGGCGCGCTGTACGCTCGAAGAACCGTCATTGGCGCAGACCTTGAGGCCGGAGGCGGTGCTGGCCAGCTTCGACCAGTACTACGCCATGACCACCGGCACGCGTGCCGTCGCCTATGACGGTGCCCGTGCGGCGCTGGGCCAGCTCCAGCGAGCCGGTGTTCGTCTGGCTTGCACCACCAACAAGGAATTGCGCCACACCCGCCGCGTCCTGGCCGCGACGCAGCTCGAGGGATTCTTCGATCTGGTGGTCGGTGGCGATTCGCTGCCCGAGAAGAAGCCGCACCGCAGCGTGCTCGAGCACGTCATGCGCACGCTGAAGGCCAGCTGCGACACAACGGCGCATGTCGGCGATTCGTCGATCGATGTGCAGGCCGCACGCAATGCCGGCGTGGGCGCCTGGGCGGTGCCCTATGGCTACAACGGCGGCCAGCCGATCACCAGCGCGAACCCCGACCGCGTGTTCGCGTCCCTGCTCGACGTCGCCCAGCACGCGCTGGCGGCGCCGGCGGCGCAGCCCGCACTGTGAGCTCGTCATGACGCGTCTGAAAGCACTGCTGTGGGACGTCGACGGCACCCTGGCCGAAACGGAGCGCGATGGCCACCGCGTGGCCTTCAACCGCGCCTTCGAGGCCTTCGGCGTGCCCTGGCGCTGGGACGAAGTGCAATACGGCACGCTGCTGCACATCACCGGCGGTCGCGAGCGCCTGATGTTCGACATGAACCGGCGCGCCGACGCACCGGCTCCAGCCGAGCGCGAGGCCTTCGCGCGCGCAATGCACGCCAAGAAGAACGCCTTCTACGCCGAGCTGGTGCAAGGCGGCTGCATCCCCTTGCGCGAGGGCGTGCTGGCCTTGATGCGGCAGTGCCGCGAGCGCGGCGTCAAGATGGCCGTTGCCACGACCACCAGTCGCTCGAACGTGGATGCGCTGCTGCGGGTGCACCTCGGACCGGGTTGGGCCGAGTGGTTTGCCGCCAGCGTCTGCGGTGAAGACGTGCAACGCAAGAAGCCCGACCCCGAGGTCTATGTCCAGGCCCTGCGCGCGCTGGGAATCGGCCCCCTCGAGGCCGTGGCGATCGAGGATGCACCGGGTGGGCTCGCGGCGGCACGCGGTGCCGACATCCCCGTGGTCGTGGCGCGCAGCGCGTACTTTGCCAACGCACCGATCGAAGGCGCCATCGCCGTTGGCCCCGGCTTGCACGACCGGCATGGCTGGCGCCCGGCCCTGATTGCGGCGGCGGGCGACGCGCGCGGCGTCGGCCTGGACGACATCGAATCGTGGTGCGCGCAGATGGACAGCGTCTGCGACTACCCCTGAGGTCGGCACCGGAGCAGGTCGGTACTGGTGCAGGCAGGTGCACTGCGATGGCATCATGACGCATGGCAAGACGACCGCAGGTGACCATGCAGTGCAGGCGGCTGATCGCGGTGGCAGTGAGTGCCTTGTGGATGTCGATGGCCGGCGCGCAGTCGACGCCCGAGATCTTCCGTGGCGCCGACCTGGCGCTCGGCGAGCGGTTGATCAAGGAGCATCGTTGTGTCGAATGCCACGTGCGCAAGGTTGGCGGCGACTGCGCGTCGATCTACCGGCTGGCCGGCCGCATCAACAGCGCCGGGTACCTGCGCGGCATGGTCGAGGAATGCAACACCGAACTCAACCTCGGCCTGTTTCCCGAGGAAGTCATCTCTGTTGCCGCGGTCCTGAACCAGGACCACCGCCGTCACAGGTGAGGTGTATTGCCATATCGTTGTGTGCGAATAGAATCAAACTATTCGCAGCACTCGGGAATGCAGCATGGACGAGAAGAAAACCGAAGACCAGGTCTTCGACTCGGTGGCCGAGTTGTTCTCGGTCCTGTCCACGCCGATCCGCCTCAAGATCATCAGCGCGGTCTGCCAGGGCGAGAAGAACGTGTCCGAGTTGCTGGCCGACATCAACACGACGCAGCCCAACATGTCGCAGCACCTGAGCACGCTCTACCGCAGTGGCGTGCTGGCCAAGCGGCGCGAGGGCACGCAGATGTATTACCGGCTGCAGAGCGAGCGTGTCGCGACGCTGTGCCGCGCGGTCTGCACCCAGGTGGCGATCGAGCTGCATGGCGATGAGAACGTGAAGCCGTCCGACCGCCTGGTCCCCGCGATGCACCGTTGAGTTCATCCTGAGCGACTCGCCCTTCGTGCTTTCGCGTCTGCTGGGCGCACTGACCGGCGCCACGCTCGCCCGGAACACCGTGCTCGCCGCCTTGAGCCTGGTCCGCCGGCACTGGCGAAGTTGCTCGTGCCGACGAACGGCGTGCGCCACGCGGCCGATCACGCACTTGACGCGCTGGGACGTGCAGGGCGTCGAAGGCCTGCACCCTCGCGGGCGGTACCTGGTGTCGAGCAACCACCAGAGCTGGGTCGACATCCTGGTGCTGCAACGCGTCTTCGACGGCCACATTCCGTTCCTGAAGTTCTTTCTCAAGCAGCAACTGATCTGGGAACCGGTGATCGGCCTGGCCTGGTGGGCGCTGGACTTCCGGTTCATGAAGCGCGGCCGCGAACACGGCGCGCGCACCAGCGACCTGCAGACCACGCGCTAGGCCCGCGAGAAGTTCAAGCGCATCCCCACCTCGGTCACCAACTTCGTCGAGGGCACCCGCTTCACGCCGGCCAAGCATTGGCAGCCGGCAGGCCCCAACCGCCACCTGCGCAAGCCCAAGATCAGTGGCTTGGGCATCGCCCTGGCCACCACGAGCAAGCAGTTCGAGGCGCCGCTCGACGTGACCATCGTCTACCTGCACGGCACGCCCACCTTCTGAGATCTGCTGTGCGAGCATCTCGACGCCGTGATCGTCCGCGTGCAGCAGCGCGAGATTCCGCCCGAGGTGCTGGGCAGCGACTCGTTGGGAGACAAGGCCTGTCGCCAGCGCATCAGCGCCTGGATCGAGCGGCAGTGGACCGAAAAGGACCGGTTGATCGACGAGCTGAGGCGCGTTGGGCGAGACGCGGTGGCATCGGGCAGTTCATGCCGGTTCGCTGGTGTCAGCAGTGCGGCGCCTGGTAGACGTTCGTTGCACGCCGTTCTATGGGATCAACCGCCCCCCAGCGGGCGCTCAACAACAGCCGCGTGCGGCCACCGAAACCTTCGCCGTTGGGCGCAGGATGCAGTGTCAGCTCGTCCTAAGATGGCGACTGGCCAGTCTAGTCGCTTTCGGCAGCGCGGCTCCGTATGAGAATGCTGGAAACGAGAGTAGGCGGCGACCGCCGAAGATGTTCCACGACCTTGCGAATTCGAAGCGGCTGCCCGCGGTGTACCTCCCGCTGCACGTCGCCGCAGCGCAGGCCCAGGGCCCGCGCATCGCAGTGCGCGCCGCCACCCCATGGAATTCCGCCCGATTCATGTGTTGCTGCAACGCTGATTGGGCTGATTTGCGGCCAGGCGGGACTGTGGCTCGCAGATCTTCGCAACGCACTCCACTAGAGACGTCCAATGTCCTATCTCGATGACCCCCGTGTGCTGTTTGCCGCCGAGCGCACCTTGCTCGCCTGGCAACGAACCGCCATCGCACTGATGGGCTTCGGATTCGTGGTCGAACGCTTCGGCCTGTTTCTGCGCATGTTCAACAACCAGCCGCTGTCCCCGTCCCAGCGAGGGTTCTCGCTTTGGTTGGGTGTAGGTCTGTTGCTGATCGGTGCCGCGGTCTCCCTGGTCTCGGCACTGCAATTCCGCGCCGTCGTCCGAGGGCTCGGAGAGAAGGAAGTCCCGCGCGGCTACTGGACCAATCTCGGCGTGTGGCTCAACTTCGTTCTGTCCCTCGTCGCGCTGGCGCTGGCGGTTCACTTCGTCACCAGCTCGGGGTGACGATCAGCCGTCGCTCACGGAAGCGAGCGTGCACGCGTCGCCATGGCGAGATCCGTCAGGGCGTTCAAGCGATGCCGAAACCCTCTGGCAGACGCACTACCACCACCTCACCAAGCGACGTGGTGACGTCAACGAAAACCGGGAGTCTGGCTTGAGTACTGCGATTCGTATGCGTCCGGGCGACCCGTCTTGACGACAGGCCGGGTGATCAGGTTGCGCATGGTGTTGGCTAGTGATGGGGCAGCAGCCCACGGTGACGACTCCAGCGTTCCCCGGGCGCTTGGGTTCGAGTCCCATCAGCCACCCCAGACTATGAGGATCAGCGGCCCTTCGCTTTGCGCGGGGCCGTCTTTCTCGTCCCCTTGGGCTTGAGGATCAGACGCTCGAGTTCGTCGAACGCCTCGCCGGTGTAGACCGCGATGCGCTGCATGTGCGGCAGGTTCTCGTGGCAACCGGTGAAGCCGAAGTCCATCGTCCCGGCGTAGCTGTGGCAGGTGATGTTCAGTGCCTGCCCGTGGGTGACGATCGACGCGGGGTAGGTGCCCAGCAACTCGGCGCCCCGGAAGTACAGCGGCTTGTCCGGGCCCGGCACGTTGCTGATCGTGATGTTGAACACCGGCCGCGTGCGGCCGGACAGGCCGGTCAGCAGGGAGAGGATTGTCGGCGCCATCAACGCCACCGTGTACTGCGTCATCGCCTGCCGCGGCAGGCTCTGCACATGGGTCTTGGCTGACTGGACCGAGGCGCGGATCGCGGCCAGCCGTTCGAGCGGGTCATCGATGTCGGTGCCCAGCGTTGCGATGATGAAGGTGATCGCGTTGCCGGTGTTCTCGTCGTCCTTGGGCCGCACCGACACCGGGATGCCGGCGGTCAGGGGTGTCGCGGGCAGATCACCGCTGTCATCGAGAAACCGTCGCATCGCGCCACCGCAGGTGGCCAGCACGAGGTCATTGATCGTGCAACCCGCCGCCGTGGCGAGCGCCTTCATGCGCTGCATCGAGATCGCCTGCGTCGCGAAGCGGCGCTTGGCACGCACGCGGCCGTTGAGGACCGAGCGCGGCGCGCCGAAGGGCATGCGCAGGTTCTCGTCGCGCTCGCCGGAAACGCGCATCATCTTGCCGAAGGCCATCAGCAACTGGGGCACCGTGCCCGCCTGCCCGCGCAGCGCTTCGATCGCGGCGTTGGCGGCATTGGTGAAGCTGGCCACGGTGGTGTCGCGTTCGGGATGGGGCTTCGCCGCCTTGCGCGGTACACCCGCGGCACTGAGGCCGACGGCCCAGAACGGCGGCGACTGGAGGCTTTTCTCGCGCTCGGTGGGCAGCGCGCGTTGCAGCAGCTTCATGCCCGACACGCCGTCGATCAGCGAGTGGTGCATCTTGATGAAGAAGGCGAAGCGGTCGTCCTCCAGGCCTTCGATCAGCGTGCATTCCCAGGGCGGGCGCGACAGGTCCAGCGGCTGGCCGTGCAGGCGGCCGATCAATTCGCCCAGCTCGCGCTCGCCGCCGGGCCAGGGCAGGGCGGTGTGGCGCAGGTGGGCTTCCAGGTCGATCGCGTCGTCCTCGACCCAGCGGTGCAGCGGGTTCTTCAGGACCGACGAGGCGAGCTTGCGGTTCCACGGCGGCGCGAAGTGGCGGTGACGGCGCAGCTCGGCCATCAACTGACGCATGAAGTCGCGTGGGGCATTGGCCGGAAGCCTGAACGGCATCAGCGCGCCCACGTGCATCGGCGTTTCGCGCGACTCGGTGTAAAGCCACGAGGCGTCGAGCGGGTTGAGGCGGGTCGTGCTCACGATCGGTCTCCCCTGAATGGAAAAGGGCCGGTCGAGACCGGCCCTTCGAGCGTTCGGCTCAGTCGCGATTCACTTGGACGCGGCCGATGCCGGCGCCGGCGCAGCCGCTGGCGCAGGCGCGGCTGCCGGTGCAGGCGCGGCCGCTGGCGTCGGCATGGCTGCCGGCGTCACCACGGTAGCAGGAGCCGCAGCAGGCGCCGCCGCCTTGTACGCACCGACACCACCCGGCAACAGCGGCACGATCAGCAGCGCCACGATGTTGATGATCTTGATCAGCGGGTTCACCGCCGGGCCGGCGGTGTCCTTGTAGGGATCGCCCACGGTGTCGCCGGTGACGGCGGCCTTGTGCGCCTCGCTGCCCTTGCCGCCGTGGTGGCCGTCCTCGATGTACTTCTTCGCGTTGTCCCAGGCACCGCCGCCGGTGCACATCGAGATGGCGACGAACAGGCCCGTCACGATCGTGCCCATCAGCAGGCCACCCAGCGCCGCCGGGCCGAGCAGCAGGCCGACCAGCACCGGCACGACCACCGGCAGCAGCGACGGGATCATCATCTCCTTGATCGCGGCCTTGGTCAGCATGTCGACCGCGGTGCCGTACTCCGGCTTGGCGGTGCCTTCCATGATGCCCTTGATCTCCTTGAACTGGCGCCGCACCTCGATCACCACCGAGCCCGCGGCACGGCCGACGGCTTCCATCGCCATCGCGCCGAAGAGATACGGGATCAGGCCACCGATGAAAAGTCCGACGATCACCTTCGGGTCGCTCAATTCGAAGCTGGTGACGATGCCGCGGCCCTCGAGCGAGTGCGTGTAGTCGGCGAACAGCACCAGCGCCGCGAGGCCGGCCGAGCCGATCGCGTAGCCCTTGGTGACGGCCTTGGTCGTGTTGCCCACCGCGTCGAGCGGGTCGGTCACGTCACGCACGCTCTTCGGCAGCTCGGCCATCTCGGCGATGCCGCCGGCGTTGTCGGTGATCGGGCCGTAGGCGTCGAGCGCGACGACGATGCCGGCCATGCTCAGCATCGAGGTGGCTGCGACCGCGATGCCGTACAGGCCGGCCAGGGAGTAGGCGACGAGGATCGCAATGCACACGAACAGCACCGGCCATGCGGTCGAGCGCATCGACACGCCCAGGCCGGCGATGATGTTGGTGCCGTGGCCGGTGGTCGAGGCCTCGGCGATGTGGCGCACCGGACCGTACTGCGTGCCGGTGTAGTACTCGGTGATCCAGACCATCGCCGCGGTCAGCACCAGGCCGACGGCGCAGGCGCCGAACAGCCTCAAGTGCGTGCCGGCGCCCAGCGCGTCGCCCGGCATGACCGCGACGGTGACGAAGTAGAAGGCGATCAGCGACAACACGCCCGAGACGGCCAGGCCCTTGTAGAGCGCCGGCATCACGTTCTTCATGCCGGGGCTGGCCTTGACGAAGCTGCAGCCGACGATCGAGGCGATGATCGACACGCCACCCAGCATCAGCGGGTACATCACGGACTGGATCGCTGCCGCGGGCACCACCAGCGCGCCCAGCGCCATGGTGGCG
>Ga0209683_10000627_pt1 | contig 13655 bp, 11 predicted proteins | sample DOMMetBare2Fresh_FD_187474 | JGI IMG/M metagenome (GOLD analysis project Ga0209683, IMG submission 187474) | Wetland sediment microbial communities from St. Louis River estuary, USA, under dissolved organic matter induced mercury methylation -... | ecosystem: Environmental > Aquatic >... | reverse complement strand
GGGAAGCGCGAGCCCGGCCGCACCCCCGAGCCCAACCGGAGTGACTCCAAACGCCGGCAGCGGCGCCTCCCAGACTTTTACATTCACGTTCTCCGACCCGGTTGGCTGGCAGAATCTGGCCGTGGCGAATGTCCTCTTCAACAACGTCGCGGATGGGCGGCGGGCCTGCCTTGTGGCGTTTGTGCCGTCGGGGGCGTCTTCGGGCTCGATCTTTCTGGCTGACGACACAGGTGTCACGGGAGGTCCGGACTCCGCAATGCCGCTGCCCGGTTCCGGCAGTGTGAGCAACAGGCAGTGCAGCGTCAATGCCGCCGGAAGTTCGGCAAACTGGGACGGCAACGCTCTTACGCTGAAGCTAGCGATCACCTTCAGCGCGAGCTTTTCTGGGAATAAGGTCGCGTTCCTGGCGGCTCAGGCCAAATCCTCGAACAGTACGGAATGGCAGGCGTTGGGAACGTGGGGAGCGCCTGGAAACGTGACCGCAGGTCCGGCAGTGGGCGGAGTCAGCCCGGCACGAAGCAACACGCGGAGTCAGACCTACACATTCACATTCACGGACACCAACGGCGTGCAGGATATTGCCGGAGCCAATGTCCTCATCAACAGCGCACTCGACGGCCGAAACGCCTGTGATCTGGCATTCGTTCCGTCAGGCCCTGCCGCGGGACAGCTCCTCCTGGTGAACGATGCGGGCGATACCGCCGGTCCGTATCAGGGAATGGCGATACCCGGCTCGGGCGGCATTTCCAACGGCCAGTGCTCGATCGCCGCCACCGGGAGTTCGGTCAGCGCGAGCGGGAACACTCTGACGCTAACGCTGGCGATTACGTTCACCCCGGGGTTCGCAGGCAATCAGATCTTCTTCCTCGCGACGCGGAGCAACGCGCTGAACTCCGACTGGCAAACGATGGGGACCGTCACGGCGCCGCGGTGAAACGGCCTCGGGCGCGACCCGCACCCCAGCCGGTGCGGATAACCTGCCTGCCTCCGAACGAGCGCTCCAGGACATCCAGGATGCGGGCGCTGGCCTTGCCGTCCCAGAACTCCGGCGGCGGCAAGAACCGCGGTGGCGCATCCAGGCTATCGAGAGCCGCCTGCAGGATCTCCTTCGGATCCGTTCCCACCAGGCGATTGGTCCCTTGTTCAATCGTAATCGGCCGTTCCGTGTTTTCGCGCATCGTCAGACACGCCACCTGAAGGATGGTCGTCTCTTCCTGAATGCCGCCGGAATCGGTGAGCACCAGGCGCGCTTCGCTGGTGAGCCGCAGGAATTCGAGATATCCCAGGGGCTCCGTCAGAATCAGGCCGTGCTCGGTGAGTCCGGCGCTTTCCATCCGCTCTCTCGTCCTAGGGTGAACCGGAAACACCACCGGCAGATGGCGCGACAGCTCCGTCAACATGTTCACCAGGGCCGCCAGGTGCTCCATGCCATCCACGTTCGAGGGCCGATGCAACGTAGCCACAGCATAGGCTCTCTTCTTCAGCCCAAGCCGCTCGAGGACGCCGGTTTGCGCGGCCCTGTCCCGGTATTTCATCAACGTGTCGATCATGACATTGCCGACGAGAAAGATCTTCTCCTTCGGTATGCCTTCGGCGAGCAGATTCGTCACACCGCTCGGCTCACTGACAAACAGGTAGTCGGAGAGTACGTCGGTGACCAGACGGTTGGTTTCCTCCGGCATGCTGCGGTCAAAGCTGCGGAGTCCCGCTTCGACGTGGGCCACCGGAATGCCGAGCTTCGATGCCACTAGCGCCGCTGCCATGGTCGAATTCACGTCGCCGACCACCAGGACCAGATCGGGCCGGCGTTCGTTCAGTTCCGCTTCCAGCCGCAGCATCACCCCGGCCGTCTGCGCCGTGTGGCTGCCGCTACCGATCTCGAGGTTGACGTCCGGCGCGGGCATCCCCAACTCATCGAAGAAGGTCGCCGACATCTCAGGCGAGTAGTGCTGGCCAGTATGAACCAGCCGGCATTGAAACGCAGAACGGCGTCCGGCTTCCTCCAGAATCGGCGCCATTTTTACGAAATTGGGCCTTGCGCCCACAATCGCGGTCGAATAGATGAGGCGCCGCGCGACGTCTTGATTCTGGGGCTGGCCATCGGCGCTATCTGCCCCTGCCCAACCGATCCACGGATCATCCGTGCGATGAGTTGCACTCCGCGCTGGGGAAATGGTCGGGAACTGGCCGATGCGGCGCTGCATATGTTCGTTGATTCATGCTGACCGGGATCCAGATCCTCGGCTGTTCATTTTTGCTCAGACGGACGTCCCGGCGGGCGCCACTATATAGGAGAGGGGAACAGCTACGGCCATAGCGGCTCTCCGGCTGACACCCAAAGCATCTACCGGGAAGCAAAACCTGCGCGCAACGGCAATTCCTGCACGTCCAGATCGGCAAACCCCTGTGATGACAGCGGGTGGAAGGCCCTAGACCCCGGCCCAGCGTCACCAAGGCACTGTCGGCTCAACGCTTTGTGATCGAAGCGGGGTTTGGCTCCCCCCGTGCAACGTCAGACCCCTATGAGGGTGAACGACAGACCCGTTTTCGATCCCAAGGTCTTTCTGGGCTCAGGCAAGGTCGGTGAAGGACGCACGACCGCCGACTACGACAGAAACCAAGCGGTGTACGCGCAAGGGGACCCCGCGAACGCCATCTTCTATCTCCAGAAAGGTAGGGTTAAGCTCACAGTCGTGTCCCACAATGGCAAAGAAGCGGTGATCGCCATCCTGACGGCGGGTGACTTCTTTGGCGAAGGATGTCTCACGCGCCAAGCGCTGCGCATGGCGACCGCAACAGCGCTGGACGAGTGCTCGATCATGAGGCTAGAAAAAGCGCGAATGATGCAAATGCTCCACGAAGAGCCGGCCTTTTCCGAGGTATTTGTCGCGCATCTGCTCTCGCGCAACATTCGTGTTGAGGAGGACCTGGTCGATCAGCTCTTCAACTCGAGTGAGAAGAGGCTGGCGCGAGTGCTTCTCTTGCTGGCCAACTTCGGAAAAGAAGGCCAGCCGGAACCCGTGATTGCCAAGATCAGCCAGGAAACGCTGGCGGAGATGATCGGCACGACCCGGTCGCGCGTCAGCTTCTTCATGAACAAGTTCCGCAGACTGGGATTCATCGACTACAAGGACCGTTTGGAAGTCCACAGCTCCCTTCTGAACGTCGTCCTGCACGATTGATGCGCAATGGCAATTGATGCGCCACTTCGGAACGGCCCATCAGCCGCCCACTGTCAGGCGAAGGGAAGATCCAACATGAGACCGAGACTGCGGATGGGTGTCATTGCCGCTGCGTTACAGCAATTGCCGTTCTGGCCGTGATCGGATGGGCGCGCAAGCCCGCGCCGGAGACGGCGTATGGTGCGGGCGCTCGATATGCAGGGGGCACACGAATGGCGCGTTTCAGGCGAATGCTCCTACGACAGATCCGGGCACGGAAACGGTTTACGGAGAACAGCGGACGGATCCCTACCACGAAGTTTCGGCGGTGAACGCGTGCACACAGCCCGTGGAATACGGATCACAAGCAGATATAGCGTGCGGACGGTTCGACCACGGGTGATCGAAGAACGGCCTCGGGCATATGAAGAACGCGGCGGAGTGCGGCGCGGACGGTCCACCGGGAAGTCAGTCGCGATTGTGGCCGGCAGCGCGGGCGTCGGCGCGGCGATTGGGGCGCTGGCGGGTGGGGGCGGCGGATTTGCGTATGACCGCCTTGACGCACAACCGTTAACCGGCAGTCCACTACGGAGTCGAGTCCATACGCCCCCCAGGAGCAGGGGTTTTGGGGGCCGACAGCAAGTTCCGCACTTCCATGTGCAACTTGTGCACTTCTGAAGGTACATTTCTGCCAAGTCACGCCCGCAACCCCGTTAGGACACACTTGGACTTCTTCGTGCTCCATGCACAGCGGTCTTCCACATCATGCCCAATCTAGTCACCGAACAAATCGATGCCCTGGCAGCTTTCGCTCCCACTGCGCTGCCCGTCATCAGCCTCTACCTGAACGCCCGATCCGACGACCATGGCCGGGATCACTTTGCTTCCTTCATAAAGAAGGAGCTGCACACCAGAGCCAAGACTTTTGCACCGCAATCGGCGGCGCACACCAGTTTCGTACGAGACGTTGACCGGATCGAGAAGTACCTGGTGAATGAGTTGCGGCCCTCCACGAACGGCCTCGCGCTGTTCGCCTGCGCGGGTGTGGAGAACTTCTTCGAGGTGCTGCAATTGAGCGCTCCGCTGGAACGGCACGAGATCTATGTCGATCACCTGCCGCATCTCTACACGTTGGCCCTCGTCAACAAGCAGTTCCCGCGCTACGCGGCGGTCGTCGCGGACACGGACTCCGCTCGCCTGTTCGTATTCGGCCTGAGCGCCACCATCTCCGAAGATCGGGTCGAGAGCACGAAGCTGAGCCGGACGCAGACTGGCGGCTGGTCGCAGGCACGCTATCAAAGGCGTATGGAGAACTATCACCAGCACCATGCCAAAGAGGTACTGGAAGTTCTCGATCGGGTGGTGCGCCAGGAGGAGATTCAGTACATCGTGTTCGCAGGCGATCAAGTGGTGATTCCAGTCCTCGAGAAGCAGCTTTCGCCTTTTCTCGCAGCCAAGGTAATCGATGTACTGCGGCTGGACATCCACACTCCCGAGCGCCAGGTCCTGGAAGCTACGCTCGCCGCAATGCGTCGTCAAGACGCCAGAGACGATACCGAGAAGATAGAGCAGTTGATCGGAGACTACCGGTCGGGTGGGCTGGCGGTGGTGGGAGTTTCCGATGTGCTCACCGCACTTTCCAAGGGTCAGGTGGAGGAAGTACTGCTGAGCACGTCTCTCAAGCAGTTCCGGGGAGACGAAGAAAAGCAGGGACTCCCGTGGCTGGAGAGCACGTCCTCCCTCGTGGAGGGCGACAACGTGTCCGAGACCATCCTGGCGCAGGCCAGGCAAACCGGGGCCCGAGCCAGACTCGTCGAAAATGCGCCTCTGCTCGACGAGGTGGGCGGGGTCGGGGCCAGCCTGCGATATCGGAACTGAGCGCCGCTCGGAGCAAACATGTCATTCGGAATCTACATTATTGGCTTCCTGATTTTGATCGGCGGGCTGATTTATGCCGCCGTGATGCTTCACATCGCCCCGCACTGGATCGCAGCGGGTGCAATTGTTCTCGTGGGATTTGCGATTCTAAAGGGGGTCAAAGCCACGCGACAAAAAGATCCGTCGCAATAGGAGATGGGTGTCTGGGGCAGACCGCTGTTTGGAGAGATTACTCTTGCGAGACGGCGAGGCGACACGGGTCCCCGGCCGCAGGAAAGTGTGTTCAACCGGCGAGGCTACGAGTGCTGCCAGAGAAACAATGACAACCACCCCGCTCGATAAGCCGAGCGCGCACTCTCGGCGCCGGGCCGCTGTCGTCGTGGCCCATCCGGACGACGAGACGCTTTGGTGCGGCGGTTATATCCTGACCCATCCGGAGTTTCTGTGGCGCATCGTGTCCCTTTGCAGAGCATCGGATCCGGACCGCGCTCCGAGGTTTCGCCGCGTTTTGCGGCGATTCGGAGCGGAGGGCGAGATGGCGGATCTCGAGGATGGGCCAGACCAGGCGCCGCTGCCGATCGAGCAGGTTCAGGAAACGACCGCGCGGCTGCTGGCGGGAACGAGCTATCACCTCATCTTGACCCATGGCCCGAAGGGCGAGTACACAAGTCACCGCCGGCACGCGGAGTGCAGTCAAGCCGTCGTTGAGCTTTGGCAGTCGGGTGGCATTGACGTCAGGCAATTGTTTCTGTTTGCCTATGAGGACGGGGCCCGGGCGTACTTGCCTCGGGTTCGCGACGATGCCGATCGGAGGGATCTGTTGACAGACGACATCTGGCTCGAAAAGCGCCGGCTACTTACGGACCTTTACGGGTTTGGGTCCGACAGTTGGGAAGCGCGGACCACACCGCGAGAAGAAGGGTTCTGGTGTTTTGACTCGGCGCCAGCAGCGGTAAAGCGCGCGGCACATTCGGAACAACAGTCATGAAAGTGCTCGTGCTGACCGAATACCCACCTTCGGCGGCCGGCTTGGCGACGCAGGGGCGGCTATTTTGCAAGGGGCTGCGGGAGATCGGCGTGGACGTTCACCCGGTGCATTTCGAATCGCCGCTGGAAAAGGAATGGTACTACCGCTGGTTCCAGCCCGACGTGGTGGTCGGCATCGGGTTCTGGGGCCATGTTCCGCACCTCGTACAACATCCGCAGCGGTTCGGGAAGACCGCGATCCCATGGCTCGTCGCCGATGGTTATGTCGCGGCACACCACGAGGTGCTGAACGCTCTGCCGCTGATCCTGGTCACCTCGAACTGGGTGAGGGAGACATACATCAGGGATGGCATCAAGGGAGATAACGTCGAGGTGCTGCCGGTTGGTTGCGACACGGACAGCTTCGCACCCCGCAGCCGTGACGACCTGAAGGTCCGATCGATCCGCGAGGCTCTGGGAGTGTCCGACGACCAGATCATGATTCTGACCGTCGGCGGCGACGCGACGTCCAAGGGCGCCCAGGAGGTCATGCGGGCGCTGGCCCTGATTGACGCCGAGGCGCCCGACTGGAGATATGTCTGCAAAGTTTGGCCTCAGCCGCGTACGATCCAACAGAACCTGATCGACCTCGAGCTGGCGGCGCAACTGGGCATCGACAAGAAGGTCACTTACTCCACCAACGTGGTCTCGCAGAATTTCATGCCCTACTTGTTGGCTGCCTGCGATATCTACGCTGCACCATCGCGGTTAGAGGGTTTCGGAATGATCCAGGTGGAGGCTAACGCCTGCGCAAAGCCGGTGATCGCGATCAACGCCATGGCATTTCTCGACACGATGGTCCACGGTGAAACGGCATTCCTGGCGAAAGTGGCAGAGGAGAGGAAGATTGGCGAGGCGGTGTTCGGGGAAGGCCACGGGATCGACGATAGCCATCGTATCGTGTTTCCAAATCCGCGGACAGCGGAGTATCGAGCCAGCGTGCCAGACATCGCCAGGTACCTCCTGACACTCATGCAGGACAGAGATCTGCGGCGGAGGATGGGCGAGGCGGGCCGAAAGCGCGTGGTCGAGTTGTTCGATTATCGCGAGGTTGCCAGGCGTTTCCTGAAGACCGTGTCCGACCGATTGGGGATTCAGTAGAGAGTAGGGCGTCGAGGCGCCTCGATGTGGTCATACTTGTGGATGAGAAGTCGCTTGCCTCCATGGCTCAGGCCAAAGAGGCTGCCCTCCGCGTTCTGCTCCACAACGCGCGAGGGCCGTTTCAAGGACTGCCCCGGACGGCTGGGTGGGGATACCCGGAACCCTACACGCGGGATCTCATGATTTCAGCGCTGGGCTTTTTGGCCACTGGCAACGAGGAACTCACCGCGGCGCTGCGGCGCACACTGGTGGCGCTGGCAGCCAATCAGACGCCGCGCGGCCACATCCCATCACTCGCGCACGATCCTGCCGACCGCGGCGCCAGCGATACGACGCCGCTGTTCCTTTTTGGCCTGGCTCTGTACAGGAAATCGGCCAACCAACCGGAGTTTCTCAACGAGGCAGCGCAGAAGGCCCTGACGTGGATGGAGTATCAGAGCCCCGACGACATGGTAATGGTTTCCCAGTTACCGACGAGCGATTGGCGTGACGAGCAGTGGGTGATGGGCTATGGGCTGTACGTAAATACACTGGTTTACGCGTGTCTTTCGCTCTATGGCCGGCAGGAGTCCGCCGGTCAGCTGCGTCAGTTGATGAACCGTCTGGAGATCCGTGGCGAGGAGAAGAACCCCCATGAGCATGAGGGTCTGGTAGTGCCATCCAAGCCCTATTACGCCCTCTACTCCTACAAACTCTTCAACAGCGACCGTTTCGACCTGCTCGGCAACAGCCTGGCGGTCCTGACTGGGATTGCTCCGCCTCAGCAGGCACAACACCTGGTGGCATGGATTGAGGCCGAGTGCGAGGCCATGCGGGAGCGCGGAGAACTGGCAGTGGATTTGCCGCCCTGTTTGTTTCCGTTTATCCTGCCCCATCATGCCGATTGGCGGCCGCGATACGAGCGATTTAACCGGGCTGGCGAGTATCACAACGGTGGCGTCTGGCCGTTTGTTTGCGGATTCTATGTGGCGGCGTGCGTAGCGGCGGGGCGGATGGCTCTGGCGAGGCAGAAGCTGTTGGCACTGACCGAACTGGTCAAGCCGTGGCACGAAAACGAGGCGGCGTGGGGTTTCAACGAGTGGATTCAGGCGCAGACCGGTCAGCCCAGCGGGCGGGACTGGCAGACCTGGTCGGCAGCGATGTACCTTTACGCAACCGAGTGCGTGGAGCAGCAGCGCACCCCGTTCTTCGACGAGATCCGCGCAGGCAATCCGAGCGCACCGGAGTAGCCGCTGTCGACAGACAAAGAGGTTTACCGGCCTACTTGTAGAACGACACGATTCCCACACCTTCCTTGAAGCCGCCAAGGCTCGCCTGATCAGGCGGCTCCGCACCCATGGAAATGATACCTATATACGCGGGGCGCAGGTGGAACCGGCCGATAAGGTATCCCTGCACGCAAACGGCGCGCCGCCGGCTTGCCAGGTACCGCTGGGAAGCAGTCCCTTCTCCAGCGAATCCCTCCACCATGAGTGGCCCGTTGCGCGGAAAGTTCAGAAGTTCCGTCATGCTCTCGTCGAGTCTGGCCTTCCCCTCGACACTGAGCGTCTCCACGCCCTTCGCGTCGCTCTTGAACAGGTTCGCGCTTTCCAGCCAGACACGATGCTTCTTGAAGCCTTTGGCAAAAGCGGGACTCCTGTATTCAGATGTGGTGAGGGATCCCAGATCAAAGAAGCCGCGCCTGTTGAAGAACCCCCGGAAAAGGAAATTATGCTTCAGAGCTTCCGTATCGTCCGACAGGTCGGACATGGCCTCACGAGCGCCGGCCAAGGTTCGCTGTAGGTTCTCACCAACGCCGCCCTCGCCGGAAGCCGACTGGAATTTGTCGACCGCGTCCTTCACCTGGAGCGTGATCTGCTGCAGGTTCTTCACTGTTCGCTGAACTTCGGGAACGATGCCGCTCTCCTCGACTTTCTTTGCGATCTTCTTCGCGCTCGCGGAGGTTTCGCGAACGTTGTCGATCGCGTCCTCGGTCTTATTAACGCTGCGCTTTACGCTGCCGTACAACTCCTCGTCCTTGAACAGCGCGCCCACCGTTCCTTGGCCCTCCTGAACTCCGTCGATGATCTCGCGGAGGTTCGCGCCGATCTTGTCAGCGGATGCAAGGATGCTCTTCACATTCGGAGTAGCGTCTTGAACCAGAATATTGGCCGACTTAGCCGTGCCTTCGATTTCCGACAAGGTGGAGACGAGCTGGTCTTTGACGCCTGCCATGATGCCGTTGACTTGTTTGACGACGCCGTTGATCTCATCCATCAGGTCGCCCCAATCGAAGGGCTCTTTGGATTGGATCGCCGACTCGTTCCGCGCAAGTTGCGAATCCGCGGACCCGGCATCGACTTGAAGATACTTATTTCCAAGCAGGCCGTCAGTCTGGATGGTTGCCACCGAATCCTGCCGGACAAGGGGATGTAGCTTTTCGATGATTCGACAATGAACGCGAAACTTGGCTTGGGGCTGTGAAGGAACGTCGATGCGGGTCACAGTTCCCGCATCCATTCCAGCGACGCGTACCTTCCCTCCATTCTGTATGCCGGTGATCTTCGAGAAGTCCGCGTAGACCGTGAACGATTTTGTGAACAACTGGTTGCTGTTGCCAATCAGAAACAGCCCGACGCCAAACAACATCAGGCAGCCACTGACGAAGATCCCCACGATGAGTTTTCTTGTGCGGTCCATCTTTATCCACCCTGCTGGGACTTCATGAAAGCCTGAACCAATTGGTCTTCACTATGCTCCAGTTCCTTAACCGTTCCCTCCGCCAGTAGATGGCCGCCGTCGAGAAAGGCCATGCGATCGGCAATGCGGCGGGCGCTCTGGATATTGTGTGTCACAACCACCAGCGTCGCGTGGCGGCTCGTCTTGATGTCGATCAGCAGATCGTCGATCTCCGCCGACGTGATCGGATCAAGCCCGGCGCTCGGCTCATCTACCAGGAGAAGCGAGGGATCCACAGCCAAGGCCCGTGCAAGTCCCGCACGCTTCCGCATACCGCCGGACAGGTCCCCGGGCATGCTATCGTATTCCTCACCCAGGCCGAGCTTTTCGAGAATACTGTGAGCTTGGCCGCGAATCTCGGCGTCCCCCTTTTGCGTGTGGCGGCGAAGGGGGAAGGCGACGTTTTCCCCGACCGAAATAGAGTCGAATAATGCGGCGCTCTGAAACACGAACCCAATGTGCTTTCGGGTTGACGCCAACTGGTTACTATCGAGTGTCGCGATATCCTCGCCGTTGACGATGACAGAGCCCGAGTCCGCCCTCAAGAGACCGCAAAGCAGTTTTAGGGCGACACTCTTGCCGGCGCCGCTCCGCCCCAACAGGACGAAGGTAGTACCCGCGGCCACGGAGAAAGAAACATCCTTCAGTACAGTACGGGAACCGAAAGACTTGGAAACCGCATCGAATCCAATCGCACATCCGCCGTCCTTCTGGCCCGCCTGAGGATCGCCGCTCATGAGCCGCCCCCGGAGAAGAGGAAGAAGATGAACTTCACAAGAATAACGTTTGCCACAATGAGGAAGATCGAAGAGAGGACCACGCTTTGTGTGGAGGCGCGCCCGACTCCCTCGGCCCCGCCTGTCGCGTTATAGCCAAGATAGGCGGACGTCGAGCCGATGATGAATCCGAACATCATTGTCTTCACAGTGGGCGGAATATAGTCGGAAAACGACAGGCTGCTGAAGGCAGTGTTGAAGTAGTAAGTGAAGGAAGCGCCGGAGACGATGGTCTCCGCGAAGAAGCCTCCCAAAAGCCCCGAAAGGTTCATGAGAACGGTAAGGAGCGGAAGAGATACTACGCACGCTATCACGCGCGTGACTACCAGGTACTTGAACGAATTCACTGCCAGCGATTCGAGCGCGTCGATTTGCTCGGTGACGCGCATCCCCCCGAGTTCCGCGCCAATGCCGGCGCCCACCCGGCCGGACACTAGAAGCCCGGCAATCAACGGGCCGGTTTCCTTTACCAAAGCGAAGGCGAGGGCCGTCGGTATCATCGATTCGGCCCCGAAGCGTTCGAGTGTGGACCGTGTGTGCATGGAGAGAACGGCGCCTACCGCAAGGCCCGAAAGAACAATCAGAGGAGCGGATCGCCAGCCGATCTCGAAGATCTGCTTCAGGAGTTCGGTGAACTCATACGGCCGGCGGAAGAACTTACGAAGGATTTGGCCAGCAAATAGACTGAGTCCGCCAAACCACTCAATCGCGTCTTCCGCGTTGGTCATCGCTTTGACTAACATGGAAGACCTCGCTCGATCCGGGGCGATGGTTCGCAGAGACGAGTGGAACGCCGGGAACTGGCCACCTGCATAACCGCTGCAATAACGGGCGGTCTCCTCGAACGGCGATGGTCAGTGGCATGCCGGGCGCAGGGACCGGTCATTCAGGCGGCGTTGACGAGAGTCTCGCCGAGAGATTCCGTCCCCCACTGCCGACCTTGGTCGGAAGCGTCCTGGCAACGGATACAACGCGACGCCCATGGCAAGGCTGCGAGGCGTTTTGGGCTGATCGCCGATTCGCACTCGATGCAACTTCCAAAGCTACCGTCATGAATGCGCCGCAATGCGGCTCTTACCTGACGCAGCAGGGCGGACTCGCGGTCCACGTTTCGGATCGCCAGATCTCGCTCCACCGCGTACTGAATCTCATCCATTTGGTCCGCGCTCTTCTCGATTGCGATGCCATCGTGGTTTCTCAAGACGCGAGCCAGCTCGGCCTCTTTTCGTTCGAGGATCTCTTTGACCCCGCCTATCCCGGCCTGTGTTCTCTTCATTGCCGCCCTCTGTAGTCCGTTCGATCGCCCATAGTCCATTGCACGAGATGGTCCAGAAGAGAACCGGAGCTTTTTGGAGGCTGGCGCCGCTGAGCCAGCGTGGGTTAGCCTGAATTCACCCGAGCGGGAATGCAAAAACTGCACGTGAAGTGCGAAATCTGCTGACCCGCAATCTGCGATGCCGGGCGAGGTCTAGATGCTCCCAGTGGATCGCGTCGGGCGACAGCCTCCTGCCCGAGCGCGAGAGACGGCTCCACGCGTGCAGTGGCGATTGTTGTGCGTGAACGGTAGCAAGGCGAATGTCCAGAACAATCGAATTGGAAGATGTTCCCAGGCCGGGCGGCGCTAGCCTCGACCTCACCGGGTTCTCCGGACTCAGCGAGGACGACGCCCGCCGCAATATCGGTGAGGACGGACCCAACGAGATTGCCTCGCAGGAGAAGCGAGGTCTCTTCGCCATCGTGGTTGAGGTAGTCCGGGAGCCGATGTTCCTGATGCTGGTGGCGGCGGGCGTACTCTACCTGCTGATGGGATCACCGGGCGACGCACTGATGCTCCTGGGGTTCGTTTTCGTCGTTATGGCGATCACGATTGTCCAGGAGCGCCGCACGGAGCGCGCTTTGGACGCCCTGCGCGACCTGTCCAGTCCCCGCGCCCTGGTCATCCGGGGAGGCGCCCGCCGCCGCGTAGCCGGCCGCGAGGTCGCCCGTGGTGACATCCTCGTTCTCTCCGAGGGAGACCGAGTGCCTGCCGACGCCATTCTCAGGCGCGCCATCAATCTGAGCGTCGACGAATCGCTCCTCACGGGCGAATCGGTCCCGGTGCGGAAGACGCCTTCGGCGGACGCGAAAGGCCTCGAACGGCCGGGCGGCGACGATCTGCCATCCGTGTACTCCGGGACTCTGGTGACGGCGGGCCAAGGCATCGCCGAGGTGGTGAGCACGGGCGGGCGCACCGAACTCGGCAAGATTGGGAAGGCCTTGCAGCAAATCCAGCCCGAGGCGACGTCGTTGCAGAAGGAGACGGGGCGGCTGGTTCGCACGCTCGCCGTGGTAGGACTGGCGGCCTGCGGTCTGGTGGTCGTCATTTATGCCCTCATGCGAGGCGGCACAGCGCAGGTCTGGAAAGAGGGTCTGCTGGCCGGTATCGCGATGGCCATGGCCATTCTGCCGGAGGAATTCCCGGTGGTGCTCACGATCTTCCTGGCCCTTGGGGCGTGGCGGATCTCGCGCAGCCGGGTGCTTACACGCCGCATGCCCGCAATCGAAACGCTGGGAGCCGCTACCGTTCTGTGCGTGGACAAGACCGGAACGCTCACCCAGAATCAGATGACGCTCAAGAAGCTGGCTGTTAACGGCCGCACCACCATCGTGGGCGCTGACATCGCCAACCTCTCGGAGGAGTTCCATACATTGCTGGAGAACGCCATCCTGGCCAGCAAGCGGGACCCATTCGATCCCATGGAACTGGCGCTCCAGGCAGCGGGCGACCGGCTGCTGATGCGGACCGAGCATCTACATCCCGAGTGGAAGCTGCTGCGCGAATACCCGCTAACGCCGCAGTTGCTGGCCGTCAGCCAGGCGTGGAAGTTGGGCGCAGGCGAAGATGTCGTCGTCGCCGGAAAAGGCGCCCCGGAAGCCATCTCCGAGTTGTGCCGGCTATCGCCAGAAAGACGCGCGTCCGTGGCGGGCGAGGCCGCGGCGCTCGCGGCGGAAGGGC